>Ga0209161_10005300_pt1 | contig 10201 bp, 7 predicted proteins | sample GraSoiAngelo_155_FD_186169 | JGI IMG/M metagenome (GOLD analysis project Ga0209161, IMG submission 186169) | Grasslands soil microbial communities from the Angelo Coastal Reserve, California, USA - 14_1009_13_30cm (SPAdes) (version 2) | ecosystem: Environmental > Terrestrial > Soil > Grasslands ...
GCTCACGTCACCAGACCGCACGATGCGCGTTTTCCTGGCGGTCACCAATCAACCTTCGTTGAACGCGTTCGAATGTCAGCGGTTGATGCGTCAGGTAAATATTTTTCGCGCGCGCGCGAGCGATGGTTGGGATGGCGGACCCTTGGAAGTTCTGGTCACCGGCCGCTCGGCTTACGTCGCCGAGATTTCTTTGAGCATGCGTTACGACATTGTGGCGACGCTCGGCAGTTCCGTCCTCCTCGTCGGCATTATTTTTTTCATCGGTTTTCGAAGATGGTTGCCGCTGCTCGGAATGGGTTTTTCACTTTTGCTCTCTTGTCTGGTCGCACTTGCAGCTGGGTTGCTGATCTTCGGAAGGCTGAGCATGGTCGCGGTTGGTTTCTGTGCGATTCTGGTCGGACTCGGCGTCGACTTTGCGATCCTGATCTTTGGCCGCTACCAACAGGCCCGATTTGATGGCGAGGAATATCAACAAGCCATCACCACGTCGGTGGCAAAACTTGGCCGCGCGGTTTTTTTTGGCGCACTTACCACAGCAGTTGGTTTTCTGGCGCTGATCCTGAGCGGCTCGATGGGTTTCTCCCATCTCGGCGTCCTGATTGCGATTGGCATTTTTTTCGCCGGGCTCTTCATGTGCACGATTCTGTTTTTGTTCGTGCGACCACGGCAAGCGCCGCAGCGACCCGACTGGGTGTTCGAGATCGTGAAAAAATATGTCCGCTGGAGCGTGCAACGTCCCGCGCCTATGATCATCGCCTCCGGAGGAATTCTCTTCTTGCTGACCGTGATTGGTTTTTCACCGGTCCCTCCACTCCATTTCGAAGCGAGTGCACGCTCGCTCGAGCCAAAGAACAGCCGCGCCGGGCAGGCGTTGCAAGCGATCATGGAGAAAATGCCAGCCCGCTGGGAGCCGGTGCTCGCAATCGTGCAGGCGGGCGACGCTGAGGAATTGCATGATGATTGGCAAAAAATCTCGTCGCATTGGGCGGCACTTCAGGAAGCCGGCAAAATCAAAGGTTTCTCGACACCGGCGCCGCTGTGTCTTTCTCCAATATGGATGGAAAAAAATCGCGAACACCTTCGCGGAGTTAATCTTCCGACGGCGCGTCAGACTCTCGAGGAAACATTGAGCGCCGAAGGCTTCAGCCCCGACTCGTTCGCGCCGGCGTTCAAGTTGCTGGACGATTTGCAGGCAGTTATCGACCCGAGGGCAACGCTGCCCGATTGGCGAACACAATTGCCGAAATCGTCGAGCTGGTGGTTTCTCGTAGATCGATATTTCGCCAGAAATCCGCTCCTAACGACTGGATTCGCCACCACAAACGAGCCGGTCACAACCCACGCGCAAAGTGAACAACTCGATCGCGATCTGCGTGTGCCTGGTGTACCGGTGATACTCTCTGGCTGGAGCTACGCTCTGGCGGACCTGCAACCGTGGTCACACCGGCAATTGCTCATCATCAGCGCGTTGATGGCGTTATTCGACGTCGGCTTGTTGGCCATTTTGTATCGTGACTTCCGACTTTGGTTGATCCAAATCATAACGCTGGCCTTTGGCATCGGTGCTATGATCGCGACGATGAAGCTGCTTAGTCTTCACCTAAACTTACTCAACGTGCTCTCGTTCCGGCTCGTCCTCGCCATCGGCGTCGACTATGGGATTTACGTCGTGCTCGTCTGGCAAAAGACGCGTGAGCTGGAGCACGACGTCGCAGGAGTCATCAAGCCGGTTATTCTCGCAGGCCTGACGGCGGTCAGCGGATTCGGTTCGTTAGGCTGGGCGCGTAATCCTTCCCTCAGCGGACTCGGCATCGCGTGTGCGATCGGGATTTTCTGGAGCTTGCTGGCGACAATTTTCTTTGCGTTGCCGGCCATGGCGGCAGCCAAACCAAAAGTCTGGAGCGGACGGTGAAGGCACCGCAGCCGATATAAGATCGACATCTTCTAAGAACGACAATCATCGCATGCGCAAGCTGTCCCCTCTCCTATTCATCTTGATTTCCCTCGCCTCGGTGGTGCGCGGTCAGTCGTTGTCAGAAGCGGATATAAAGAATCTTCTCGCCCGCATCGCGGAACGACGTGTGTCGTCGCCGGACGTACGCGCCGACTTTCAGGAACAGAAGACGATGCATCTCTTGAATAAACCGATCGTCAGCTCGGGCAAGATCTCGTTTCGCACGCCGAATAAATTCCGGCGTGAGATTGGCGGCAGTTCGGCGAGCATCACGGTCAGCAATGGGCGCGATCTATGGATTTATTATCCAAATTTCAAATCAGCCGAGCATTACACGCTCGGCAAACGCTCGCCGGTTGACGCCGCCATCGCCGCGATTAACACCGCGCTGAATTTGGAAAACGTCGAGAAGACATTTCAAATCACTGGCAGGAAGGTTGCGACTGGCTACGAATTGCAACTGCTTCCGCGCTCGCCTTCGGTGAAGCGAATGTTTCAAAAATTCGATCTGCTTTTGAACAGTGACCTCGTCGCAGAACGCACCGACATGGTGCAGCCGAACGGCGATCGAATCGTCACCATCTATTCAAATCAAACGCGCGCGACTATTCCGGGATCGACGTTCGAGTTCACACCTCCGGCGGGCACCGCGATCAGCACTCCACTCGGGCGTTAATGTCGCCTGCCAGTTGTGGTTGACGGCGGCGTTGCCTGAATTCGCTCATAGCGAATCGTCGTCTTTTGCGTGGACATGTTCTCTATCATCCAGGTCAGGTGCGCGACGTCGTTCGCGTCGATGATTGAGGTGATGAAATCGCCTGCGAATCGATGATCGCCGCTGCAACCTGCTGCGGCACAAATCGGGCCGGTGTGAACGGCAGATTCGATATTTCCCACCGTCCACGTAGGCGCTGGGCTAGTTGCATTAAACGTTTCGGCCCACCTCACGGACCACGTTGAGTTCGTCAGCGAGCTGGGATCGCCGTTGTCTGGTGTGTAGTAGTAAATCACGCCGACATGTCCCGGGCTTCCCGCTGCAACCCACGTAAACGTTGCCGTTCCAATTGTGGTAGTCGGGATTGGCGGCAGCTTGCTCCACGTTACTCCTTCATCCGAAGAATGTGCCAGCACGGCTGAGAATCCGCCGGCTGGGTTGGGCTGTTCCGAGACGACCCAAAGTTCGCCGTCTTTGCCGAGAGCAGCGCCGGGTAATGCAGCCGGGATCGGTAATCCGGTGGAGCGAACGGCGGAGATGATCGAGCCGGGGGAGTTCGGCGAATAAACGTAAAGTTTCAGCTCCGGAACTTCCTGCGGCAGTGTTCCGAAAATTTTCGTGATCTGGAGCACGTTCGTGCTGCCTGGCTTTTGCAGAAGCGGTCCGGTTTGCGGTTCAAACAAACCCGCGCCTAACGACGTCGGTGTCCAGGTCGATCCGCGATCGGTGCTATGCAAAAACGCGGTCTCGTAAAGTCCTTCATTCGTAACTTCGTAATCGTCCGTCAGCGTCGGGGCCAGTGTCCACATGCGATCCGTGCCGCCTGGCACGACTGCCGGATTACAATTCCAGGTGATTCCGCGATCGTCGCTCGTGCAAACCGCGGTCGTGCCGGCGTAGGGGTAATCGAAGGTGAAAAAAAGTCTGTTCCCCGGATCAACGGAGATTGAACTGTCGGAATTGAGATTGATGCTCGACGCGTAGATCGGCCCGAGTAATTCCGTCCAAGTCGCTCCGGAATCGGTCGAACTATAAACGTGTTGTAACGCGCTGATATAAAGTGTCCCATCCGGCGCGGCGGCGATCAGCGGTTCGTTGCCATGAACTCCAACAGTGACCGGAGTTGGAGCTGGGGTCGGCGTTGGCGTGCTCTTCGGACGTTTCCCCGCGGACGCCAAGGCGGGAATCATGGCGCAGGCAAAAAGGATAGCGATAGTTTTCATACTGTAGTCTGAATCGGGTCTCGGAAACAATTGGCCGTATCGATGACGCAAACATGGAGTCGACGGCGTTTCAGATTTTTGCTCGACTTGGCTTGTCGCGGCGTGTTAACGAATCACGTCGCTCCCCGGAATGAGTGCGAAATCTGTCTGGCTGTTGTTGTTCCTCTGCGCTTCGCGGCTCTTAATCGCCAACTCTCTCGAGAATAATACCGTCAGTCCGGCTCGGACCGCCATCACCTCGCGTATTCCGCGCGAATCAGTCGCTTCGAAAGGGATCGCATCGATCGGCTACAGCAAGCGGCTGCACATTCTTGAGATCGAATTCGTAAATGGCGCGGTTTATCGATATCTCGAGGTGACGCCATCAGTTTACCGAGGCTTGATGACTGCCGATTCCAAAGCGGGGTATTACGACAGGAACATCAAAGGAAATTATCCGTCTGTCCGTGTCCGGCCGCGGGTCAAGAAGGAAACAGATTGAAAGTCCCCGAATACTGGCAATGGGACGAGCTGAAGCACAGATTCGTTCTCACGCCGGAAGAGAAACGCGTTATCTGTTTCGTCATCGCCGCGCTTCTTTTAGGTGTTGGGACAAAGTGTTATCGCGACACGCATCCGCGGCCGCCGGTGCAGATGGAGAAGAAGCATCTGCACTCCCGCAAGCCTCAACTTTAAAGGTACTTTTCCGGAATCGCGTGCTGCCGACTTTCGTGCTGCCAGTAAATTGATAAAATCCACCAGCGGCTTCCGTCATTGAAAAGCTGAATGCTGTTGATCCCGCGCATGAATGGCTCTGCATCGTTCGGATCGTGACGCGATTCATACGTGCTCCAGACATGCGCGATTTGGCCGAATTGTTCGACTCGCCGCGCGACTTCCTTTTCGTAGAATCCGGCAGTCGCGAAATACGGTTTGACCCGGGCAATGTAGGCATCGACATCCAAAACCTGCGGCGCAAGATCGACATCATTTCTGCCGGCATCGACTGCGGTCGGGATCAATCGCGCGCCGGAAATGAAAAGCGATCGCTCCCGTTTCCAATCGCGCTTCTTCCCGGCCGGTCCGGAGATCACATCGTAAGCCGCCGCGACTATCGCTTCGATTGATTCGACGTCAGATGGATCTGCTGAGTTCGACATCGAGGGTTGGACGTTGAGCCTTGGACGCTTTCTGAATCAAACCAAGAACTTTCATCGCCGCATTATGCCCGGGAATGCCACTGACTGCGCCGCCGCGAAGCGCGCTCGAACCACAGAGGAAAACATTTTCCCATTCGGTCTCCACGCCCCACGTCCCGGCTTGTTCTTTGGCCGTTGCAAATGGCCAGGTCGGCGCGTCCTGGAAAATGTTGCCGTGATACATGCCTAACGAATTCTCGATATCGACCGGGGTTTTACTTTCGATGCAAAGACTCCCGTCACGCGCAACCGCCAGACAGTCTTCCAGCGGTTCTTCCAACCATTGGCCCATGCTTTCGAGAAATTTCTTTTCCGCTTCTTTCCGCATCTTCTCATTTTCTTTGGAGAACAACGAATAGGGCGCATCGAGTCCGAAAAGTGTGATCGTGTGGAAACCTTTTGCGCGTAGGTCCGGCGACACGATGCTGTTGTCCGTCAGCGTGTGGCAATAAACTTCGCACGGCGTCTTGTCCGGCAATCGCCCTTTGCCCGCCTGCTCGTAACTGGCATTCATTTGCTCGTAGCCTTCGTCGCTGTGGAACGTCCCGCACCATGCCTGCTCTGGCGGATACTTTTTCGCCTTTAGTTTCGGTAGCCGGCGCAGCAACATGTTCATCTTAAACACGCTCCCCTCGTCTACCGCTTCGGGGTGGTACCCTTTGCCCGAATATTTCGCCAGCACGTTGCGGCCGAAGTTCACTAAGAGAAAATCCGATTCGACGGTTTGCTTTTTTCCGTCGATTTGAAACTCTATCGTTTTCTTTTTCCCGCCTAAATCGACGGTCCGAGCCGGACTGGCACTAAGATCGACATTCGTCAGAAATTCCGCTCCGGCGCTCCGTGCCGCCTCCTCCAATTCACGCGTCACCGCCCCCATGCCGCCAACCGGCACTGTCCATTCACCCGTTTTGTTCCCAATCAGGTGATAAAGAAAACAACGATTCTGGACGAGGGACGGATCGTGGGGGTGAGTGAAGATCCCAATTTTGGCATCGCTCAGGACAAGCCCGCGGACCAGATCGTTTTGTAAATAACGTTCGAGCGCTCGACCGAGAGGCTCTTCCGCCAAACTCCGCCATGCTTCGCGCGAGAGGTCATCGGTTTCGAACCGTCGTTTCATTTCCTCTTTTGAAACGAGCGGCTCGATCATCGAATCCCAGGCGTGCTCCGCGAACACTCGCGAGAGATGGTAGAATTTCTGCATCTGCTCGAACTCGGTCTCGCTTCCGGTAAGATCGACCATCGACCTTCGGCTCAGCTCTTCATCCACGTTGCTTATTAAGAGGGCGTCGTGCTGGCCGCTCTTAATATAAGGGGTGAACGATCCGGTCGCCCTCCGGCGCAGCTCAAGCCTCAGCCCGAGGTCTCGAATGATCTTCGCCGGAAACAAACTGACCAGGTAGGAATAGCGCGACAGTCGCGCGTCATGATCCGGGAACAGCTTTTGCGACGTGGTCGCGCCGCCGATGTAATCGTTCTTCTCTAATAAGAGTACGCTCAGCCCGGCGCGCACCAGATAACTCGCCGCCACCAAGCCATTATGCCCGGCACCCAGGATTACCACGTCGTATCGAGACTTCACAAAAACCAACATCCACAGATTACGCAGATTTACACAGATTTTTCTCTGTGGATTTTGCTGTTATCGCTTCTCAATCTGCGGAAATTTGTGAAATCTGTGGACACACGCTTGCCTGACGAATCATGAGCGCACTCTCTGAGATACGAACTCGGTGCGTGATCGTCGGCGGTGGACCGGCTGGAATGATGGCCGGCTATTTACTGGCGCGCGCGGGCGTGGGCGTTGTGGTCTTGGAGAAACATTCCGATTTCAATCGCGATTTCCGTGGCGATACCATTCATCCCTCCACCCTCGAATTAATGCACGAGCTTGGATTGCTCGATGAATTCCTGAAGCTGCCGCATCAGGAGTTCGCCCGATTGAGAGGAATTTTTAATGGCCACATTGCAGCCATCGCCGATTTCTCGCGTCTGGCGACGCACTGCAAATTCATCGCGTTCATGCCGCAATGGGACTTCCTAAACTTTTTCGCCAGCAAGGCCAACGCCTTTCCTTACTTCGCGCTCCACATGCAACACGAAGTTGTCGATCTAATCGTCGAAGGCGACCGTGTCGTAGGCGTGCGCGCGAAAACTCCTGACGGCGAACGCGATTTTCGCGCTGATCTCGTTATTGGCGCGGACGGCCGTCACGCCATCACGCACACGCGCGCGGGGTTTGAGATTCAAGAACTCGGAGTGCCGATCGATGTCCTTTGGATGCACATTTCAAAACGTGACGGCGATCCGGAGCAGTTATTCGGATTCTTTCGCCACGGCAAACTGCTCGTGCTCATCAATCGTGACCAGTACTACCAGGCTGGATTCGTTATTCCAAAAGGCGGCATCGAAGCGGCTAAAGAGCGAGGACTTCCCGCTTTGCACAAGGAAATCGTCGCACTCGCGCCTTTTCTGAAGGATCGCATCAGCGAACTGGACGATTGGTCGAAAATCAAATTGCTCACTGTCCAGATCAATCGTCTGAAAAAATGGTGTCGTGAAGGTTTGCTATGTATTGGCGACAGCGCCCATGCGATGTCGCCTGCGGGTGGCGTCGGCATCAACCTCGCGCTCCAGGACGCGGTCGCGACCGCGAACCTGCTCGCCGCGAAATTAAAAACCGGACCAGTCTCGCTCACTGAGCTCGAACGAATTCAACAGCGCCGGGAATGGCCCACGCGCGTGATTCAGGCGATGCAGGTATTCATTCACCGCCATGTCGTGACCGGGCGGGAGTCGAAGAGCGGAGACTCGCTCCCAATCTTGGTCAGACTATTGCAATGGTTCCCGGCATTGCGCTCATTGCCGGCACGTTTCATCGGCATCGGCCCGCGACCTGAACACATTCATTCGCCGGTCACCCATTAAATCGATCTAAAAGACAGGATTAACAGGATTGCTCTGATTGGGTTTCGGTGCGAGCCGCGCATTTTCCACCAAACGCGCGATGCCAACACTGCAAAGATCGACATCTTGCAGGTTTAGCAGCAAAATCGCCTTCTAAATCTTAGAACAGGGATGAACAATTTTTTTGCCGAACTCAGACGGCGCAATGTTTACAAGGTCGCCGTCGCCTATGCAGTCATTTCGTGGCTCTTGATTCAAGCGGCGTCGATTTTGTTGCCGACTTTCGAAGCACCGAGCTGGGTGATGAAAGCCTTCGTCGTGTTCCTCGCGATTGGTTTCGTCATCGCGGTGTTTATCTCGTGGGCGTTCGAGATGACACCAGAGGGCATGAAGCGGACGTCCGATATTTCTCCGGACGAGGTCATTCCCTACTGGAGCAAACGAAAATTTGCCGCGCTCATTATTAGCGTCGCGATAATCGCTGCCGGTCTCCTCGCCTTTCAATTGCTGCGCTCCTCAAGATCGACAATCGTTTCGACCGCAGATAGCAAATCGATCGCGGTCTTGCCGTTCGAAAGTTTAAGTGAAGACAAGAACAACGCCTATTTCGCAGACGGAATCCAGGATGAGATTCTGGCGCGCCTTTGCAAAATCGCGGACCTCAAAGTTATTTCGCGGACTTCAACCCAGAAATATAAGAGCGCGCCGAGCAATCTGCGCGAGATCGCGCAACAACTCGGCGTCGCCAATATTCTCGAGGGCAGCGTCCAGAAAGCGGGCGATCAAGTCCGGATTACGGTTCAATTGATTAACGCATTGAACGATTCACATCTTTGGGCCGACACCTACGATCGCAAGATGATCGACATGTTCAGCGTTGAAAGTGATGTGGCCCAGAAGATCGCCGCTTCACTCGAAGCCAAGCTGACTGGCCGCGAGAAAAGCGAAATCGCAGCGCGAGGCACGAATAACCCCGAAGCCTACGACGCTTATTTGCATGCGCTCGCCTTGTCGAACCGGCAGGGAATTCAAGACTTGGGAGAGTTGATCAAGTTTGGACGCCGCGCCGTCGAACTCGATCCAAATTACGCGCAAGCGTGGGTTTTGCTCGCGGTCGGCGAGTCACAAAAATATTTTTATCCAGAGCAGACCGAAGCGCAGCTCACGCGGGCCCGGACCGCCGCGGAAACGGCTATGCGCCTGGCTCCTGACTCGGCTGAAGGCCCCGCGGCCATGGGTGTGTTCAACTATTATTGCCTGCGAAATTACGATGCCGCGCTCGCTCAACTGCAGATTGCTCACGAGCGGGCGCCTAACGACGCGCACACCCTCCTCGCGATTGGCCTTGTAAAACGCCGCCAAGGAAAGATTGAGGATTCGATCACTGTTCAACAGGAAGCCGCGCGTCTCGATCCGCTGAACGAAGACGTTTGGACCAATATCGGTCGCGGATTCCGCGGGCTTCGTCGCTTCGAAGAAGCGCGCACCGAGTTCGAGCGAGCGCGCTCGATTGGTCCGAACGATCTCGAGATTCCGGCGCAAATCGCCGAGACCTACGTTGCCCAAGGCGATCTTGCGACGGCCTGGAAAATTATGGAACCGCTCAGTTTTCCTCCGACCGAGCGCGGATTTGGTACCAAGTTCTTCACGCTCATTTTCCAGCGTCGATTTGATGAGGCCGAACGCATGATTTCCCGGGCGATGACGGGGAAAGATTTGCCGCCGCTGTTTCGTACCATCAGTCATTCGGCGCTGGCCAGCTTGCGAATTGCCAGAGGCGACCGCGCTGGAGCGCAACCGTTGCTTAGCCAGGCCGAAAGTGAATTGAATCGATTGCGCGCGGACGGGGACAACAGTGTCCTGCTGCGCGATGCCTTGCTTGGTGTCGAAGCGGAGCTCGGTCATCGCGATGAGGTGCAGACGATTGCCAATTCGCTTGTGGAGACGACGCGTAACGATGCGTGGCAATTTCCTCGCGAAGAAGAGGCGATTGCTCGCGCCTACGTTACGCTACACGATTTCGATCGCGCGCTTCCGCTAATCGAGCACGCCCTGCACATGCCCGCAGTCGAGTCTCTCACGACCGCCTACCTCCGTCTCGATCCGCTTTGGGATCCGATCCGCAACGATCCCAGGTTTCAGAAATTAACAAACAGCAAACCGTGAGCGGCAAAAACTTCTTTGCCGAGCTGAAGCGGCGCAACGTCTACAAGGTTGCGGTCGC
>Ga0209161_10005304_pt1 | contig 10197 bp, 9 predicted proteins | sample GraSoiAngelo_155_FD_186169 | JGI IMG/M metagenome (GOLD analysis project Ga0209161, IMG submission 186169) | Grasslands soil microbial communities from the Angelo Coastal Reserve, California, USA - 14_1009_13_30cm (SPAdes) (version 2) | ecosystem: Environmental > Terrestrial > Soil > Grasslands ...
CGATGAACGAGATAGGTCTCTTCGACGTCAACTTCGACACGGGCGAATGTTATTGGTCCTTCGAGCTGAAGCGGATGTTAGGAGTTCGCCACGATGTGCCGGCGGAGTTTCATCTGCTCTTGCAGCGCATACATCCCGACGACCGACGCGCCTTCTGCAGGACTGCGATGCAGCCTTTTCAGGCCGATTGCCCGAGGCACTCATCGATCGAGTTCCGCGTCGTGTACGATGATGGCCGCGTGCAGTGGCTGCACACGGAACGGCGAGCGATCGTGCGTGAGGATGATTCGAAAGACGTCGTGCGGATCGTCGGCTTCGCGCTGGAAATCGGCGCGCCAGCACGTCTGCCGCGCGCGGCGTGACTGGAATCGCTGGTGCGGTATTTTGCCGTCGCGTTTGCGAAACGTGGGATCACCGGTCAATGCCATCAGTCCAGGTTGGACGGAAGATAGCGTGTTTAACTCTCTGCCCGAGTCTGTGCAAAAACTGATTCGCGACTGACATCAACAAGGTTGGACACCAATGCGTCGACTTGGCACGCCTGCCGATGTTGGAGATGTCGTGAGACTCTTTTGTTCGCCGCAGGCAAACTGGATCACCGGTCAGGTAATATTTGCAGATGGAGGTGCTTCGCTGATGTACTCTGAAGTGCCGCCGGAGATCCAACTCCGCTAGTCGGCAACGGATCAAAGTGAAATCGCTAGTGAAACGAACTCTCGTCCTTTTCTCCATCGCCGGGGCCTTCGCGCCGCCGAGGATAATTCGCTAGAGCGTCCGGACATCACACCCGTTCAAGAAAAAGTTCCGGGTGAATCCCGTTAAGTCCGAGCCGGACTGGCATTGAGCACGCCGGCATGCCCATCGAAATTTGAGTTCACGGCCCATTCGAAAATGTACCAACTCCAAAGGGACTCGCGAGCGAGCCGTTGAGCTATAGGCCAATCTATCTGACTATAACAGCTTAAAAGATACGCTGCTTGCTGCTCGCGAGTCGAGGACTTACCTTCATAAAAACAATTGTATGAAGCTCAAGTTTTACGGTACGCGTGGATCCATCCCCATCTGCGATGCCGGTTTTCAGAAATTCGGCGGCAACACCACCTGCCTGCAAATCACGTTCACCGATACGAACCGCATCGCCATCATTGACGCGGGCACGGGACTGCGAAATCTGGGCCGAGATCTTCGCGCCATCGGCCACAAGCAGGAACAAATCGTTATCGCGTTCACGCACTTTCACTGGGACCACATCCAAGGCTTTCCGTTCTTTGCCCCGGCTTATGATTCCAGGCACAAAATCACGCTCCTGACGCTCGGCCGGGACCAGACGATTGGCAATTTGCGGGAGATTTTCGAAGTCCAAATGCAGGCGCAATATTACCCGGTGCAATTGGATCACATGGGCGCCAATTTCGAGTTCCTGCAAATCGCTGATGCCAGCAAACACTTCACCGGCATCAACAATATAGACACCATCGTCACCGCTCAAAGGCATAACCATCCCGGCGGAGCGTATAGTTTCCGGGTCGAGCGAAATGGAAAGGTGCTCGTCGTTTGCATAGACGTCGAGCATGGCGAGCAGATCGATCCGCGGCTGGTGGAGTTGGCGCGCGGCGCGGACTTGTTGGTGCATGACGCGCAATACACGGCGGAAGAACTACAGAAGCGGCGCGGGTGGGGACACAGCAGCTTCGATCAAGCCATGCAACTTGCGGAAATGGCCGGGGTAAAGCGCCTGGCCCTGACGCATCACGACCCAGACCACGACGACGAGTTTCTTGATCGCATCGAAAAATTATGTCGAGAACGGTTCTCCAACACGGTGCTTGCCCGCGAGGGAATGGAAATCCAAATCGGGGAGGCACCTGAGGCTATGCCGCGTGCCCCAGGCAGGCTGTCCCGGCGAACGCGATTGACTTCATCTTCGCGAAGGTAAAGTCGCGATCCTAGCAGGCTGCGCATTAATTACGACGCCGTTTCTCGTTGCGCGCGATTCGAATGCGCACTCCTATGGCGTAGACCAAATAGTAGCCGATCAAGCCGGCAGCGACTGCGACAGAAAGTTGGGTCCCGGAAGCCGACAAAAGCCAATGTTGTTCATCGGACGCGCCGCGGTGCATGGTGTGCCACCAGCTGTAGACAAGACGTGCTGCGATTGCCAGCATGACGAGAAGCGCGAGCCACCGGCTCGGAGTGTAAAAAAGTCCGTCCGGCTGGCTTTCCCACCGGGTCAACATCAGACCGAGCAAGCCGAGTACGGCTCCAACGGCCATACCGGTCAGGGCGAATTGCAAAGTCGGCCCGAGCCAGAAGGAGATCAGGAAGGTGAAGCAAAGAAAGAGAACAGCGGAGAAACTGGTCGCCCACAAATTCGTGGTAGCGACCCAATGCCGGCCTTGTCGTCGAGCGGTGCCGGCGCGGTAGCGCAAAGCGAGCGAAAGTAAAATCACGCCGGCAAAGGCGAGGAGAACAAAAAGCAGCAGAGCGAAAAGGATGATCGGCACCGGGCTATTCTCGAGTGATTAGTGATTGGTGAAAAGTGATAGGCTATGGAGAATGACGAAGCCCGAAACGGAGTATTCCTGCTCCTGCTCATGCTCATGCTCGTGCTCGTAATTGATGGAGCCGCTATAGAGCGCCCAAAGATTGATGTAGAGGCGACAGTGCGACGCGCTAAGTTCACGCCTTAATGGCTAACGAGCAGAAAACGAAGCTGCGTCTGGAGATTGCGCACGTTCTCTTCATCGACATTGTCGGGTACTCGAAACTGCTCATCGATGAGCAATCGGAAGCGCTGCAGGAGCTGAATCAGATCGTGCGTAAGACGGACGCCGTGCGGGGAGCGGAGGCAGCGGGTCAGCTCATCTTTCTTCCGACGGGTGACGGCATGGCGCTGGTCTTCACCGGCTCAGTCGAAGAGCCGGTGGAGTGCGCGCTCCAGATCAGTCAGAGGCTGCGTGCACAACCAAGTTTGCCGGTGCGGATGGGCATTCACAGCGGCCCAGTGCATCACGTGGCCGATGTAAATCAGCGGGAGAACATCGCCGGCGCCGGCATCAATATCGCGCAGCGAGTGATGGATTGCGGCGATGCCGGACACATCCTCCTGTCGAAACGTGTCGCGGATGACTTAGCGCAATACCGCCGTTGGCAGCCGTATCTGCATGAGCTCGGCGATTTCGAAGTGAAACACGGTGTCGTCGTTTCCATCGTGAATCTCTATGCCGATGTCGTTGGCAACCCCAATCCGCCCGAACGATTGAAACATGAGAAGCAAGGTGCGCCGCGCGTGGCGACTTCCGCCGGGCGCGCGAAGCGCTCGCCGATCCCGGTCACGCTTTTCGTCGTCGGCTTCATGCTCTTCACTCTGGCCGTTCTTGGGATAATTTTCGCGCCGGCAATTCTAAAGCAGATGCAGGCGCGACAAACGACTGCGCCGGCGCCGGCTGCTTCCACTGCTCCGTCAGTTGCTTCGATTCCCGAGAAAAGCATCGCGGTATTGCCGTTCGAGAATCTCAGCGACGAGAAGCAAAACGCCTATTTCGCCGATGGTGTGCAGGACGAAATACTCACTGACCTGTCGAAGATCGCCGACCTGAAGGTGATCAGCCGCTCGAGCGTGATGCATTATAAGAGCGGCGTAGAACGCAATCTGCGCAAAATCGGCGAAGAGCTTGGAGTGGCGCATGTGCTCGAGGGCAGCGTGCAGCGCGCAGCCAATCGCGTGCGCGTTAATGCGCAGCTGATCAATACACGCAATGACGCGCATCTTTGGGCGCAGACTTACGATCGCGATCTTGCGGATGTCTTCGCCATTCAAAGCGAGATCGCAAAGACGATTGCTGACCAGCTCCAGGCAAAGCTTTCGCCGCGGGAAAAGAGCGCGATTGAGCGTCCCCCCACAAACGACATCGCTGCGTTTGATCTCTACAGCCGGGCGAAGGATCTCCTGCTTAGCACAGTTTTTAGCGCGATGGGTCGTGAAGGCGTTTTTCAAGCGGTAGATCTGCTGAACCAAGCTCTGGCGCGCGATCCCTCTTTCCTTCTTGCTTACTGCCAATTGGCCGACGCACACGACCAGCTTTATTTCCTGGTCGCCGCTGACCACACTCCCACGCGACTGGCGGCCGCAGAAGCAGCGTTGGCCGCTGCGTTTCGCCTTGAGCCCGACGCGGGCGAAGCGCACCTCGCTCGCGCCACGCATATTTACCGCGCATACCTGGATTACGACGGAGCCTTGGCTGAGCTCGAGATCGCTCGGCGAACACTTCCCAATGATTCACGCATTTTTGAGCTGATCGCCGCCATCATGCGCCGCCGGGGCAAACACGAGGAAGGATTGCGCAATTACGAGCGCGCGCTTGAGCTGGACCCGCGCAACTTTTTCACACTCCAGCAAGTCGCGCTGAGTTACCTGATGCTACATAGCTATTCCGAAGAAGCTGCCATTCTGGACCGCGCGTTATCGATCAAACCCGATGATGTCGACACCAAAGTGGCTCGGGCTTTAGTTGCCATGGATTGGAAGGCTGATACAAGACCGCTGCACCAAACGATTGACGAGATCCGGGAGAAACATCCGGAGGCAATCCGAAGAGTTGCGGATACCTGGCTGTTATGCGCGCTGGCAGAACGCGATGCGGGGGCAGCGAAGACCGCACTCACCGCACTTGGTGACAACACTTTCGGTGACAATAGCACCCAGTTTAGCGCCAAATTCGGCGAAGGTCTCGTCGCCCGAATGATGAAAGATGAAGCTAAAGCGCACGCGGCTTTCGGTGTTGCTCGCATTCAGCAGGAGAAAATCATCCAGGAACAACAGGAGCCTTTTGGTCCATCATTTTGCATTCTTGGTCTGATTGACGCTGGTCTCGGCCGGAAAGAAGAGGCCCTGCGCGCAGGCCGCCGCGCCGTCGAGCTAATGTCCGTTGGCAAAGACGCATTAAACGGACCGGACATGATCCAATACCTTGCCGTCATTGCTGCCTGGGTGGGCGAGAAGGATCTCGCCTTCGAACAACTCACTACTGCTACTCGGCTACCGGCTTTGAACAATGTCACCTACGGCCGCTTAAAACTTCTGCCTTGGTGGGACCCACTGCGGGGCGATCCGCGCTTCGAAAAAATCGTCGCCTCGCTCGCACCAAAATAATGAGTTAACGATTCCTGGGTGAAGGTACTTGGAATCATCGGCGGGACAGGGCCGGAATCGACAGTGGAATATTACCGTCGATTGATCGCAGATTACCACGCACGCGTTTCGAAAAGCGGCGCACCGCCGATCATCATCAACAGTATCGACAATAAAAACCTGGTGAAATGGTTTACGGCCGGCGATCTGGCGGCGGTTATCAATTTTCTCGCGGCCGAGATCGAACGGCTAGTGCGCGCGGGCGCTGATTTCGCGTTGATTGCAGCGGTCACGCCGCACCTTGGCTTCGACAAGCTCCAGCAGCGGGCCAGTATTCCGCTGCTTAGCATCGTCGAAGCAACGGCCGATGCCGCGACGAAGGGCGGTTTGCGCCGCCTGGCGCTCTTCGGGACGCGATTTACGATGCAAGCGGCGCTGTTTCCCGAGGCGTTTGCGCGCCGCGGAATGACGATCGTCGTGCCGAATGAGGAAGAGCAGGATTTCATCCATGAGAAATACATGGGTGAGCTGTTCGTCGGAGCAATTCTCGAGGAGACGCGCACAGCCTTAATCGGCATCGTGGAGACAATGAAGCAGCGCAACAATATTGATGGTCTAATCCTCGGCGGGACAGAGCTGTCGTTAATTCTGCGTGAACCAACAGCTGCGGGCCTGCCGGTTCTCGACACAACGCAGATCCACGTCGACGCCGCGATCGACTGGATGCTGCGCGAATGAAGCGTCCCACCGTGCAGTTCTTGCCGATGTTATGGGCGAGCTAACGGCCGATTGGAATAAAGCAGACGTGATTTTCGACAAAGCCAGCGAAACCGTGACTGTGTGTGGTTAGCGTTCGCGACAGATGTTTTTGCCTCTCCCTTTGCCAAAAAAGGAGAGGATAAAGGTGAGGGATTTCTTCTTCGAGGATTAACTCATTCCAAGAATGGGATCTCCTTTTTCGACTCCTCGCCTTAGTCCTCTCCTCGATCGAGCAGGAGAGGAGGCCGTTTCAGCGCGCCCCGGTAGCTAAAGAGTACGAAAAACGTACCCGTGACTCGCCACGGTTTTGTGCCGCTCTATTACCGCACGTCGCGCCGTTATTGTTTCGCGATCTGCGTGCCCTGATCGATCGCGATCTGCCATTTCCCACCGCGCTTAACGAAGACATCGAGCCAACGATACTCGCCACTGATGTCCTTACCCTTATAGGTCCCCTTATCGTTGCTGCGATAGACCACCACAGCCATGTCGGGGTCGGAGACCTGGACTTTCATATCGGACATCTCCGAGGATTCGAGCTTCAACGTCCCGGATTTAACGTCGGCCATGAACTCGGACTTATTCTGTGTGACGCCGTCCGGGCCGATACCCAGATAGTCGCTGGTCAGGTGTTTCTCGAGGACTGAGGTGTCAGATTTGAGTATACCGTCGAGTATCTCCTGCTCGATTTTCTTAACCGTAGCTTCAACGTCGGCAGTCGCGCCTGTTCCCTTCTCCTTCGCTAACGTAATCGTGGGAAGGGCGAGGCTGACAGCAAGAATGAGAATGAGGTGATGGTATTTCATGCTGGCGAGGCTATCGCCGGCGTAAGCTTCGAACAAGCCGAAAGATACATGCTTAACAAGTCGCTCAAACCAACCAGCAGATCGCAATCATATTTTGCACCGGTGTGTGCAATCTCTCGAAACCCAAACGCCAAAACCCGAATCCCAAGGAAAGTCCAGAGCTCAAAATGGAGAAATTGGGCTAACTGCGCGGCTCGACGGAGTCTCGCCCTACCGATGCGTCGCCGCCAAATTTCACTGGTAGGGCGACGCTCTGCGGAGCCGGTGTAGCGGCTTATGATGTAGTCTGATCTTTGGTGTTTTGCTGCGTGCTCGATTTTTTTCGATCTGGTTGTTATCGTGCCCGCATGGTTGAGCCAGCGAAGAAGTTGAAATTCTCGACGATCATTATCGCCGCAATTGCCGGTCTGGTCGGTTTCGGCGTGTTTCTTTTCATTGGCGCGTTAATTGCCAGCTTTGCCGCCGAGCCCCTTCACGTCTCACCCATGGAAGGCGGCCGAGGGGTTTTCGCCATGCTCATCGGTATGCTTGTAGGCGTGATCGGATTTGTCGGCGCGGTCTGGCTGGTTTTGCGCCGATGCGGGGTGCGCGGCGTGAGAGTCGCCGTGGGCGGAATCGCGGCGTTCATCCTTATTATTGTCTCCGCAGCATCTGCGGTCGGCATTTGGTATTCGATGCAACCGCACGTGCTCAATCGCAACGGCCCGGAGCCGCTGCTGCGCCTTGAAGTGCGCGCGCCGGAAAATGTCGCACCGGATATTTTCGCCGAGGTCACGGCCGAGCTAACGACTGATAGGAATGGCGCTGATGCTGTCCTGGAAAAAGCCGCCGAAACGGACCGGCTGACCCGGCACGGTTATGTGCCACTTTATTACCGCACGTCGCACCGTTTGCTGGCAGTTAAGTTTCCGGCTGGCGGCGCGCGCCTTTACAACCTTCGACTACCGGCGAATCCGATGCCAAAGAAGTATCATGCGTGGTCGGAGTGGCAGAAGCCTGATTTTGTCGATGAACCGGGGTCAACAGGACCGAAACGAGCTGGCACCGGTCCGGACATCGAAGTCCGCTACCACGTCGAAACCGCCGACGATTAGGTCCGAGCTGGACTGGCGATTTCGAGCCGGCCCGGCGTTTCAGGAGCAGAAAGCGGCTCCGCAGAGCGTTGCCCTACCAACGAAATTTGGGCGAGGGCGCATTGGCAGGGCGAGACTCTGTCGAGCCGCGGCGCCAAGCGAGGCCTCGAACAAAGATGTCCGCTGTCGTTGATGCGCTCGCTCTGAACGGCAATCAGACGTCCAGCGGCCAAAAAATCGGATCAGGCTGCTGTAGCCGCTTTGGCCCGAAGCTTCTCACTCCATTCGTCGCGCAAGACTTGCATTTCCGCGCTGACCTTGACCATTCGCGACGCGACACCCTTATATTTTTTGATGGCGCCGGTAACGGTTCGCGTGACCGCGCCCTGGCTGACGAGGCTCTGCAGCTTCTCATAGGTGCGCAAGCGCAACATCTCTTCGCCGCCACTGGCAGCGTTCCGCTCCCGGAGATTGAGGAAAATGACGTCGAATAGGCCCTTAAATTCAAAGGACGCCTTAGAAGAAAGGACTGCCACAAGTTCTTCGGTGATGTTGTCTGGGGCGCGACGCGAGAAGGTTGTTTTAGACATCAATGACAATAGCCGAAGTCTCGGAAATAGCCATCCGACAGAGGTCGGAAGTCAGCGGGCAGATTTCATTCTGCGGCTGACACAGCCGCCTTCGCAGCATACACAAGGCGAATCTGAAATCTAAAATCCGACTGTTTAGAGCTCTGATCGCGCTGGTGGGCGTCCTGTTCATCTTCGCGCTTAGCGATTGTTCGAAACATCAAGGCTTCGGTGGATTGTCCAGGCTCAAGCCATGCCGGTTGGCGGGAATCGATGAAAAATTGCTCTGCGGCCAGCTCACCGTTCCTGAAAACCGGCAGACTCGTGTCGGTCGAACGATTGGGCTGAACGTGGTAGTGCTGCCTGCGTTCGATCAGAAAACGAAAGCGGAACCGCTATTCGATCTTGCGGGCGGTCCCGGTGCGGCCGCGACGGAGGGTGCGAGGTTTTATGCGCAGCAAGGCAAAGAATATCGTCGCCGTCGCGACGTGGTATTGGTCGATCAAAGAGGCACCGGAAGATCGAATCCGCTCTCCATGCCGACAAAGAAAACTCCCCAGCATTATGTCAGCGAGATGTATCCGGTGGAGTACGTGAAGAGCTTACGACAAACATTGGAGCAGCGCGCCGATCTCACGCAATACACCACCTCCATCGCGATGGATGATCTCGACGATGTGCGCGCTTGGCTCGGCTACGATCGGATCCATCTTCTGGGTACATCCTACGGAACGCGAGCGGCGCTGGTTTATATGCGGCAACATCCGGAGCGGGTGTGCACTGCGACGCTCATTGGTGTGGCCCCGACTTATCTCAAGATGCCGACGTATCACGCGCAGGCGGGGGCTCGCGCCATGGACTTGCTGCTGCAGCAGTGCGAGCAGGACGCGCAGTGTCATGCGGCTTTCCCGCAAATTGGCGACGATTGGACAAACGTACTCGCGCAATTAGAACGCCAACCAGCACGAGTGGAATATTCGCTGCCCGACAAAAGCGGTCCTGTGATGCTTGAAGTCCACAACGGCGTTTTCGCCGAGAAAATCCGAACGTGGATGTACGGCCGAGAGCAGGCCAGTCGCATCCCATTGATAATCCATCAGGCTGCGCACGGCAATTTCGGGCCGTTTCTGCGCGAGGCAATCGGTCCATCAATCCCCGATTTCATCGCGGACGGGATGTATCTTTCGGTGACCTGCGCGGAAGACGTTCCCTTTATCGATCAGGCGGAAGCCGCGCACCTGAACGCGGGCAATCCATTCGGGAACTATCGGGTCTTTCAGCAAACGCGGGCCTGCAGCATGTGGCCACAGGGGAAAATACCAACCGACTTTCGCGAGCCGGTCTCCTCGAACATTCCGGTCCTCATTTTTTCCGGCAACATGGATCCGGTTACACCGCCGCAGCGCGGCGAAGAAGTCGCACGTTATTTACCCAATAGTAGACATGTCATCATTCCGCAGGCCGGCCATGGCGTGGAAGGTTTGACGGAGCCCGAGTGCGTCGACCGTATTATCATGGAGTTCATGGAGAAGGGCGACGCCAAGAATCTCGATTTTAGCTGCGTCGAGCGAATGGTTCCGCCGCCTTTTGTGACAGAAGCCGGCGATCAAAAGTCCGACGAATGAAAGCCTCTCCATAAATAACGGCGGTAGCTGGCAGAGGTTTACAACTTGAGCGCGTCTTAACTTTTCGGTTCGTCAGCGACTCGTAGCACAACTTTCCCGCGGGTATGATGCGTGGCGGCTTGTTGTTCCGCCGCGATCGCTTCACTCAATGGCAGAACTTGCGTCACAACTGGCTTGATTTTCCGTGTGTCGATGAGGTGGGCGATCTCAGCGAGATCTTTGGCTTTCGGCTGA
>Ga0209161_10005306_pt1 | contig 10197 bp, 10 predicted proteins | sample GraSoiAngelo_155_FD_186169 | JGI IMG/M metagenome (GOLD analysis project Ga0209161, IMG submission 186169) | Grasslands soil microbial communities from the Angelo Coastal Reserve, California, USA - 14_1009_13_30cm (SPAdes) (version 2) | ecosystem: Environmental > Terrestrial > Soil > Grasslands...
CGGAGGCAGCAATAGGTGGGAGGAACTTCGCTATCGATCTGAGGAGATACAAACTTGCAGTGGTATCCGACAATCGTCTAACGATTCACGTCAAGAAGTTCGGTTGCGTATTCCAATGCTTGTTCTAATTCATAGTTCTTAAGCCGGAAGAGCTGGAGTGCAAGCTTTCCGACGAAGCCGCAGTTGTTGATCAGATAGCGCTTCCACAGTCTCGAAGGCTCTTGATATAGCCGGTGCAGCCATTGGAGTCCTGATTTTTTCATCCAAGAGGGCGCGTCCTTGATTTTGCCGGTATGAATGTCAAACGCGGCTCCTACCCCGATCATCAACTTGGATTTCAGGCGGTGAAGGTAGTTGGACATGAAACGCTCCTGCCGAGGCGTACTTAGGCCTACCCAGATGATGTCCGGCTCTGATAGCGAGACTTGTCGCATTAGGTTGATCTCTTCTGCGCGGGACAAGTCCCGAAAAGGCGGAGTGTAAGTTCCTACGATTTCAATGGCTGGAAACCGTTCGGTTAGAACCGCGCGCAAGTGCTCCGCGACGCCGGGCTTTCCTCCGTATAAGAAATGAGTATGACCGGCGGCGATTGATCGGCGGCATACTTCCAGCATGAGATCTGGACCGAACACCCGCCGCATATGGGTGTGGCCCTGTAGTCTGCCAACCCAAACCGTTGGCATGCCGTCGGGGGTAACCAGGAGCGCTCGGCTCAAGATGGTACGAAACTCCTCACTTCGCTGGGCCTCCATTACGCCATGAACGCCCGTGACGCACACGTAACCCTTGCGCCCTCCGACGATCGCAGATTCGATCACGTCGGCTGCTTGCGGCAAGTCGATAGCGTGAACGCCAACCCCTAGAATATTGGCACGCGGGGGACTAGACGGCTGCGCTACGGGCTCTGCTGGTAGATATTCGACTAGCTTTGCGGAGCTCACTTTCGATCCATTTGTAAGTAATTTCGAGACCTTCCTCGAGAGGAATAGAGGGTTCCCAACCTAGTACCTTCTTGATCCGCGTATTGTCGCTGTTGCGGCCGCGTACTCCTTGAGGTTTGCTCAAGTCGTGCCGCTTGACCAGCCGCTTCGCTGCAATGCCGGCAACAATATCCACCAATTGATTAATCGTGACAAGCCGGTCGGTACCGAGATTCAGAGGCTGGTCGTAATCGGACTCCATGAACCGCAGCAGACCCTCGACGCAATCATCGATGTACATGAACGAACGTGTCTGCTCGCCATCGCCCCAAACCTCGATGGTGTCTCCGTCGGCTGCAAGCGCGACCTTGCGGGAGATGGCCGCGGGGGCTTTTTCCTTGCCACCTTCAAAAACCCCTAGCGGGCCGTAAACATTGTGAAAGCGTACTATGCGGGTCTCAAAGCGGTAGTCCCGCTGGTAATAACGGCAGAGCTCTTCTGCAAACAGTTTTTCCCAACCGTATCCAGGCTCGGGTTCCGCCGGATAGGCATCTTCTTCCCGCAGTGGAGTTACGTCCGCGCATCTTTGCTTACTTTGACCGTACACGCAGGCGGAAGACGAGAACAGAAACCTGCCGACGCCGTTCAAGCGGCTGGCTTCCAGCATATGCGCGTTGATCAGGATGTTGTGGCGGGCGATGTCGGCGTGAAAAGCAGTGATATAACCGATGCCGCCCATATCGGCGGCCAGGTTGTAAACCTGATTGATACCACCCCGCGTGGCCTGCAAGCAGCTGTCCCAGCGACGAAGATCGAGAATTTCGAACTCGTCGGCCTTGGTGGACTCATATTCGGGGTACTTAATATCGACACCGCGAACAAAGCAGCTTTCGGCTTTCAACCGGTTCACGAGCGCATGCCCGATGAAACCGCCTGCACCAGTGACTAATACACGTTCGTTAGCTGCCATATGGGTTGTTCTCCTGGGAATTGTTAATTACTGCAATGTCGGAAACAGTTCTGGATAGTTAGGCAATCACGCTGGTACAGAGCTCTGGGCTGACAGGATCGCTGTTCTTAGGACAAATTGAGTTCTCACGGACATCGGCTATCTGTTTCCGGATTCGTTCTTTCATAGAGAGTCATAAATCTTATCCTTGCGAATAACAGCGTACGATTTCGGCTAACCGAGAATTTCCGCTGCCAAGTATGCAATTTGGCACGAGCTACAACAACTTCTGATATGCCTTCAGCATCGAGACTCCAACCAGGGATCTCAGGCCTGGAATGTTTTCACATCGGTTAAGCATATCTCTCAGAAACACAAACCTGCGTTCCCAAGCGTTTGCCTGCGCCCCGGCCCGTTCGAATTGCGGTGTAGCATAGCTCGTACCCAAGAGATCCATACCATTGGAGAGAAATAGACGATCCATCTCCGCCGACGAAAACACTCTCGCAAGAGAGTACTTCCGGTGCAGCGGACGAATGTAAGGTAGGAAAGGAATTTTTCTGGCATATACCTTGTCCCCGATCTGTGCACCGTGATTCTCAAAGGGGAACCACACTTGGGGTACGGAGACCACGATTACTCCCCCTTGCCTGCAGACCCTGACCATCTCGCGCACGCTTGCGGCGAGCTCTGGGACGTGCTCAAGGACTTCAAAGGTAGTTATGAATGGAAAAAACTCATTTGGAAACTCAATCTTCGCCGCGGACATCAACAGTATCTGAAAGTTGGGTTTGTCATTGACATGCGCGCGGAAGTCCTCCAACCGCTCTTCTTCCATATCTATGCCGACCACCTCATCAAAGCTGGGAGCGACAAGCTCAGTAATGAAACCGTTCCCACACCCTACGTCCAAGTATCGCCGGCATTCCGAATTGCAGGGAATCGAGTCGAGCCAGCCGAGCGCAAAGCTCGCAAGTTTTTGAGCGGTTCGCGTAGCATGCCGAGGTGCGGTCCCGCCAAGCGCTGGGATGTTCTTAATTTCCATTATCGAGCCAATCTTCTTTCCGTCGCCCTTGGGGTTCCAGACTGAAATTTGGCGTGTGATGAAATACACTCTCGATGCGACTCTTTCGCGCTTCTTGCGTAGCCTGCTCGTAGACATTCATAAGCATTTTGTAATTACGTTCCGGTGTGTACTTCGCCTCATATTCCGCGCGAGCATTTTGTCCCATCTCGCGCATTTCGTCGGGATGCGCCCATGCCCACTCAACTTTTCTGGCCAAATCGTCTGCATCGCCGGGTGTAAAGTGCAAACCGGTGCGCTCGTCGTGGACGATTTCCTGCATGGCCCCAAGACGCGATGCAATGACAGGGGTACCACATGCGTAAGCCTCAGCTATGGTCATAGGAAAACCTTCGTACCATTGGCTCGGAAAAACAAGGAAACGTGCAGCTTTCATCAACGGAACAATCTCGTCCCGAGGGACCTGGCCAAGGTAAGTCACGTTGGCCCGGGCGTACTTCTGAATTTGTTGCTCTAGTTGTTGCAGCATCGGTCCATCACCGGCGAGTCGTAACGCAATGTCGCTGACCTTGTCCCACGCTTTGAGTAACGTAGCGATCCCTTTCTCTTCAGTAAGCCTTCCAACGAACAACGCGTAACTGCGTGAATGAAAGCCGATGCCCGGTTCGGCTTCAACAAAATTCGGCTTTACGGCCAATTTGAAAGCGGGCAGGCCGGCAGCTCTGAACTTTCGCCGGGCAAACTCTGTGAGAGCCACGTAACGGTCCACCATTCGATCCCATGTGCCGCGAGATCTGTGTAACGTCAGCATTGCCGCCACCGTGGCCGTTGCTGGACGCGACTGACGGTAGCAGCCGTAGCGAACTGATCGGAGAAGGGTGTGTTCCACACACTCTTCGCAAACGGCGTGGCCGCGAAAAAAGTTTCCCGCAGGGCAAACCAGACGGTAGTTGTGAAGCGTCTGGACGACTGGTACGCCCATTCTGTGACAGGCATAGTAGGCAGAGGGTGAAATGAGGGGAATAGTATTGTGAAAGTGCGCCACATCGGGGTGGCTACGCCTAATCACATCCGCAAGTTTGTCATACGAGACCTGTGACCAAATAGTTCGGGCCGCAAGCCTAATCGATCGCGACATTGAATTAGCCTGGATGCTGTCATTATTCTCCTCAAATACCACAACGTCGTGACCGTGTCTGGAGAGCAACCGCCTTTCGGCCTCAAAGACTACGTCCTCCCCCCCAGGCTGCTGATAATGATTGTGAACCGTCAGAACCTTCATCGGCCGACTGGCGCGGATGCGGACATTGTGGGACAGAATGAGAAGAGTTAATTTACCGGCGGAACAGCGCGACCGCGAGCAGACTCTGCTTAGCTTGTTCGTGCAGCGTGACCGAGCGCTGAGGAGAAGCTTTTATTACCCACTCCTGGAACGCCTGGTTACCCTCGATGTCATCCGCGACGACAGCTGCGGTGGGGCCGAGATATTTCTGAGCGGTCTCGAATTCACGCAGCATATTTTTATAGGTATGCAGACTGTCATGCACAAAGAGACCGATCTGGCCCAGATCCTTCAAAACCTCTGGTAACAGGACTCTGCTCGACCCGCGGTGCAACTTCCAATCGCAGCGGAGGTCGGCTGGGATCAGCCTGCCGACAAACTGATCCGCGTTCTTGCCAAGTGGGGGCAGATCAATGCTGTGCAGGACTCCACGCCCGTTGACACGAAGTGCTTTTAGAAGGAAGGCTGATGTAACTCCGTAACAGACACCAGTCTCAACAATCGCCAGCGGCCGAAGGATACGAGCCAGTGCATAACAAAGCCTGGCCAATCGGAGGTCGCCATTATGAAAAGAGCCGAAGGGCGCGTCTCTCGGCATTGTCCGCATCAGACCCAAAACCTCCTGTTCAACGAGCTCCAGTTCAGCTTCCCGCAGGATGCCGTCAACGTCGACTTGCCAGAACTGGCTAAGGTCGGACGTAGCTCTTGACCAGTCAACCGGCTCGATCGTGCATGGCCGTCTCCGGTAGGCTTCGGCACGGACGTCGGCCATGGTGGCGAGGCGCTGCCAAACCTCTGCAGGCCTGCTCGGCAACAGGCGACTCAAACAGGCAAGTTTTTGCAAAGTCGATAGGCCGACCGGAGCATTGTCCTGGAGGTCCCGATCTGGCACCGCATCTTCACGCATTGGTCAGTATCGCCGCGATGGTAACAGCCAGCCACTCGTTGCAACGAATCCGAAGGGCCTTTCGTCGGAAGTGCCGTCGTTCGTGCCCAGGAAAACCGTCTCCGAATTCAAGGATGTCGCGATCAAGAATGTTGGATCAACCGTCTGACGAAGCTATATTGAGGGCACTGGATTGGTATAATGCCATTCTTCAGTCTGTTTGGGACAATACAAAATGAACGGCGCCAAGAACCTGATCAGCCTCGTAAGCTGGCGTCAGATACTCAACTGTCTTACGTGCGTTACTTCTCATCTCCAGCACCTTCGCGTCCGATGTATTCAGGGCTCGGTCCAGTGCCGAGTACATTTCGCCTTGAGAGTCAGGGCGAAAATACCAGCCATTATGCCCATCGCGAACGAGCTCTTCCACGGCCTGACTATAGAGGCTACCTAGGACGGGGAGCCCAGCCGCCATTGCTTCATTGACCACCACTCCCCGTTCGTCGGCGAGCGTCGGAAAAACAAGTAATCCGCACTCCGCATACACGTTTGGAAGATTGGCGTAAGGAACTGCACCCAGGAACTTAACAGTCACATTGCTGGGCAACGATCCAGAGGTTCGCCGTACGAGTCTCGTGCCGTAAAGCCCATTCACGCAAGATGTCAAAGAAAGGGAGCACGCCTTTGCGCCGAATCAATTGTCCGACATAGAGCAACCGGAGATCCGCTTCAAGCGGTCTCTCTAATGGCACTCCCCTAAGGGCAGTCATATCCGTGGTGTACGGAACTGTAAAGACCTTTTCGAGAGGCACCCCGAAACGCCTTATGTACCTCGCTCCGCTTTGACCATTAACAAGGACGGCATCGGCATGATTCAACAGGACACGACGGAGCCAGTTGCGCAGACGATCACGCCCTTCTTCGCTGACTTCCGACACGGCCGCTCTGATGATCAACCGTGTCCCAGGACATAAAAACCGGTAGATGACCGCCTGTACCGTGCGCGCACCCAACTCGCTTGAGATGACCACCTTCGGTTTCTCTTTCAAAAGAAGGGGGATTGTATCGTACGTTTCGGTGAAACCATTGGGATGGCGTGACTGATAGGTCCAACTCAGAGTTCGCTGTATGCGGGCATTCGACAGGCTCAAGTTCGGAGTCCACGTACGACACTTCTCCATACCTGTTGAGAGCAACAGCCGAAAGTCCTGCAGTCTATCCCCGAGATTTTGATACATCGAAACATCGTAAGGAGCAACAAAGTTCGTGATCCATGTAATTCTTGCTGACAGAGCCTCGACGTTGAGCTCGGCAGAAGGCTCCAACAGCCCGCAGTCCTCTTTTGAAAATGACTTGGTGTCAGTACCTAGACTCAACATGCTCGTGTTGTCCGATCTGGAGCTGCAACTTCATGCATGAGTTAGTACTGCCACGATGGTGTCAGCTAGCCACTCGTTTCGACGGAAAATCACCCGGCGCAGCATTGTATTTGTAGTCTTAAACAACATCTTGCCCACCTTCTTTCCGGCGGAGTCTTCATCGTCAATGGGCGCAGTTACCATATCCATCACATGCCAGCGAACGACCTGGTAGCCGTGACGCTGGGCCAGGGTGGTGAGCGTCAGTGGCGAGAACCAGGCCGTGTGGTGTGGATGGTTAAACTCGTGGCCAATTATGGCAAAGAGCGGGTTATACCAGCGAAATGGGCTCGGGGTCGAAATCACGAAGACTCCGTTGGGAGCAAGTCGAGATTTCATTGCCGCAAGCATTGATCCAGGGTTGTTTAGATGCTCGATGATGTCGCCAGCGATGATTACCTCAAACTGTCCTGAGCCGTTCAAGTGCTGTGGATTTTCTGCGTCATCGCAGACGACGTTAAAACCCAAGCGCCGCATCTGTTCTACCACCGACTCGTCAAGATCTAGGCCAGTCACTTCGCGGCCAACATCGTAGATTCTCTTGTGCAAGAGCCTTCCCTGCTTCCACACCTCTTCAAACTCGGGTGAGTGGCCGCATCCCAAGTCGAGAACCTTCTTATTCCCGCAGTAATGCTCGACAAGCCATTCCCAATCTACGCTTGTAGCATGCGGGAGTGCGTGATCAAACTTGAAGTCGTTTTTTTTCACGATCTATGCGCTGTGACGACGATTGCAAGTTTTCAGATTTCTCAATTCGGAAGCCTCGATACGACAGCTAGCCAATTTGTACCCGGGCTGGTCTCGCAGCATCTTGCGAAGATAACTGCAATAAGGCCATCACTCGCATTCCCAAACCCAAAATCACCCAGTAGATAGAGGCCAAAAACGGACTCTCCAAAAGCAAGTTCAGACATCCGAAAACCGACGCCGCCAATTGCGCCAGCAACAACACATAAAGGAACAGAGCGCCGGGCTGCTGGTGAAACGACCGGAGACTGCTCCAACCCTTCCATTGAAAGCCAACCAACAGAACCATTGCGGGAAGGAATCCCAGCACTCCCATCTTGTAGAGAATGGTCAGGAACGTATTATGCGGGCGCACATCGTCCGATGTGAGCTCGAAAATAAATGGAACACCGAATCCTTCACCTAGCACGGGGTTGTGAGCGAACCTATTACCAGCCTCCAGCCAGGCGAGCAAACGAAAAGTAGCATTGGGATCGTCGGCATAGTGCAGGGTCCCGGATACGAGCTCGGTTACGGTTGTATCCAACAGCTTCTCGCCTGCTCTTGTCTGCATCATTGCCAACGCCAGGAAGACTGAAACCACAGCAATACCGGCGCTCAACCGTAAAGCGCGTCTGCTGATCTGCAATCTGGCTGAGGGGCCTACCAGAACCATAATCGGTAGTACCGCCCCCAGGGCGACATAAATTGTGCGGGCGTTGGCCAAAAACACTCCCATTGCTAGCATGCCAGAGAGCATCCACCCAAGCGCTGGCCGGATTGAGCGACTCGTGGTCAGAACAAACGTGCCCAGTAGGGCTCCGAGGACGTAGGCCCCGTAAGGCAGGTAGCGGCGCTGCCCCGGCTGCTGCGCCAGCCACGCCAAAGCGTTAATACTGCAGAAAAGCCCTCCGAGCGCGAAAAACATGAAGATCCTTTTGATAGCCTGCCACGACGAAACGACGAGAAAAGTCACCAACAAGAACATCGAGTACGCAACGATGGCAGAGTCGCGGAGCACAAGCATTTTGTCCTGGCCCGAAAGAACGCCTCGGCTCGCACAAATCACCCCGCTCACGAATAGCCAAATCATTGCCAGCCTTGGCGTTCTTCCCAAAGTCCTGAGGCCACTTCGGAGGGAACCTAGTAAAGCCAGGCACAATCCGCCCAAGACGACGTCCGTTACGAATATCGGGGTACCGGGCACACCCATGTATGCGAAATCTTTCGAGTAGGCCACGGTGCACATTACGAACCACAGAAGCACAGATTCCTTCTTACATATGCCAGCGCTCTTTCGATAGGCCATCATCAGCGGCAGCATGGCTAAGCCAAACACGAATGCTGCATGATAAGGCTCGTACGTCATAGCTTCCGAGTTTTCCCAATCCTCCTCGAGCACCAGGGGACGAGTGAATCCATCAGCAATCACTATCGCTGTTCCCACGAGCAAGATCGCGGCCAGGGGCCAATTGAGCCACGAACTCTTCATCCGCAGACCTGGGTTGGGAATGGAAAGCGCCAGCGACCCGCTTGGTTGCGGGTGACCGAAATCAGACGAGTGGTTCATTCGAAGTCTTAGCTTGCGCAGAGGTGGCGCGGTGGAAGAACCAAGCCATTATGACCGCCGCTGCGAAACTGGAGAAAAACAACGAGCCCGTGGCCCCGAGCACGCCGCTGCGCAAAGTTAACGGGATACCGAGCACGATCACGCTTAAAGTCGACGCTGCGTAAGACCAGAAAATCCATTCCGGCTTTTCCAGAGCTCGCAGCGCGGAACCAACGATAACCGCTGCCGTCACTGTTATCGGGACTAGCCCGGTCAGAAGCAGCGGCCAAGTCTTGTACTCCTGATACTTTCCGGCATACAGCAACTTGAACAGTACTGAGCGGGCCAGCCAAAGTATGAGCAGATAGACCACGGAGCCTGGAATCATGAGTGTGGTCAACGTCCTCATCGTGGTTCTCACCCTCGTGATTCCTCCTTGCTGGTGATGACGAACAAGGACGGGTATGAGCACGGCGGCCAACGCACTCAGCGTCTGGAGCACCGGATTAATCAAATTTGTAAGCGCCCGCAAAGCGGCGGCTCCCTCTAAACCAGTCTTCGCCGGGAGAAGCGCGTAATAAATGTTTTGTGGAAACCAGGAAACGACCGCAGATGCTAGCGCCCAACGACCATAGCTCCAATGATCGCCGCATACCTGGTTCATTCTCAAAGGGCCGGAGGCTCGCCTCCACCTAAAACCAAGTCGGTAGAGCAAGAAAGTATTGGATGTCAACCCCGCCAGTCCCATACCCAGAAAGGCGGTGCTCCCCGAGAGCCTGCCGTCCAAGCGGAGCATGACAATCGTGGCGAGCAGCGTGAAAAAATAGAAGGCACCGCCCCATGCCGCTTCGCCCGGCTTCACTCGAGCATAGAATCCGCCGCGACCTAGCAACGTAACCAGAACGAACGGCGCCGCCAATGAAAGCGCGGCAAAGTTACGTTCGACTCCACTGGGAAGAAAGCCGCTCAACAAGAATGACGACGCGAGCATCAAGCAACTGAAGGCCGCGAGCACAGCGACGTTGCCGCGGGCCAGCAGCCAAAAATATTCTTGGAAGCGCCCGGCATACCTACCCGAACCGAAAACAATCAAAGGCTCATATATGCAAGCGCCGTAGAGCATCAAGAACAGCAGAAAACCAGAGTAGGCTAGTGCAAAAGCGCCGTACTGCTCGGGCGGAAGCCAGCGTGCCAGCAGCACATTCATCAGGAAATGCGCTCCCGCGAACGTGCCCTGTCCGAGAATTGCCAAGCCCCCAGTCGTGGCCGCCGAGAATACTTGCGGGAACCACCGCGTCCCCGCAGTATGCCTCGTGGACTCCAGATCCGCGGGAGGGGCGATTTCGATTGTGTCAGGCATATTTGAATCGGAAAATCGCGCCCATCATTCCGATGGCTCCCGCCCATTTCGGCTTACGGAAGAGGATCGTCCCAATCGAGCGA
>Ga0209161_10005315_pt1 | contig 10186 bp, 7 predicted proteins | sample GraSoiAngelo_155_FD_186169 | JGI IMG/M metagenome (GOLD analysis project Ga0209161, IMG submission 186169) | Grasslands soil microbial communities from the Angelo Coastal Reserve, California, USA - 14_1009_13_30cm (SPAdes) (version 2) | ecosystem: Environmental > Terrestrial > Soil > Grasslands ...
CCCATGTACTCGGGGTTTGTCCCGATGGTTGTGGGCCCGGCGCTGTGGCTGGGATCATACATGGCGGCTTTGCTGGCCATAATTCCCATAGCGGTGCTGGCGGTGCGCAGCGTATTCGAGGAGCGATTTTTAAAGCGGGAATTAAAAGGGTACGACGCCTACACTGAAAAAGTCCGTTACCGACTGATCCCTCTCGTCTGGTAGAAGCGCGCCCGGGGTGACTCGAACACCCGACCCACGGATTAGAAATCCGTTGCTCTCTCCAACTGAGCTACGGGCGCTGCCATACGAAAGCTCTTTTCAGCGGGTTGATCAAGAGTTCGTTATCTCCGATGTCGTGCACCGCGCTGCGAAAAAGACTAAGATTTCACGGTCTTTTTCTACGGCATGAGAAATGGTTAGGACTCCCCGGGGGCCGGGTCGTCACGACCAACGCCGGCCATTCTTAAACCGATAACGGTCCTCAGAAATTTTCGACAAAGACGTCCTGGCAGTGGGATCAGACCCATTAGGCAAGGCAACGCCTGTTGCGCTGCGTGTCGAACTGAGTGTAGCGCACTCAATGCGCGCCGCCGAAATACCGCCGCCGATCACCACACCCGACAAAGTCGAATCGAGCCTCGGCACGTTGCAAGATAAGGACGGCGCGCAATGGTCGCCGCTTTACTGTGCTGGGAGGCGACAGATTAACTGCATTTGTCACGCAAGAAATCGCATTGACACTCTGTGTCTCCGTTTGCCAGAGTCGCGCTGGCGTTAAGTCCGTTAGGTGTATCGCCTCTGGAGCCCTCCTGACTTCTTTTCGCAAGGGGTTAACCTTGAAAAAACGGCTCGTTCATACAAACACTAACAACACATGCGAACAATTAATCGGGTTATTTACCTGACACTTCCACTTGTTATACTCGCGTCATTCGCACTCCTGTCACGGGTGCAAGCTGTCAGCCCGACGCCAGAACCAAGACCTACTCCGACGCCGCGTCCGCGGCCGACGCCATATCCGCGGCCGACACCAGAATCGTGCTATCCTATTCCAGCAGAAGGGTGCGACCCGATTACGACCGGCAACTTCAACACCAGTGTTGGCGGCGCAGCGCTGGCGCTCAACAATGCGAATTCTACTTATAACTTTAACAATTCTAAATTTCATGGGTGGTGGCGTAATACGATGATTGGACAAATGAGTGGGTTTTATGCAGGCGGACCTTCTTCGGCACTACAAGATCAGTACATCTACATTGATACTTCCGGCTATCCTGTGAAAATCCGCACTACTTATGGAACGGATAGCTTTCCCAGATTGGAGCCCGATGTGTTTGATTCTCGTCCAGTTCCGCTTCCGTGCGTACCTGGTGTTCCTACCGCTAATTCTTATTTCTATAAAGGCCCCAACGAATTGGTAAACGGTTATAATCCTCCGTTCGAGGGCTCTTTTGACCCGCTTTTATCACTTATTAATGGCGACACCTTAAAGCTAATCGATGATCAAACGATCAGCGCATTTAAGTACTACAATTATCACTATTCCGGACAAACGACTTTGGCAGGTCTAGCCATTTTCAAAAAAATGGAGCATCCGCCAATAGATACAAGCGGACTAGACTGGAATGATCCGGTTAACTTGTTTAAATATTATGCCTCTGCCAATGCGTTCGCGAATTTATCGACGAGTCAGCGCACAGGGGCTCTAAATTATGTAGGACCGAAGGTTGCCCGGGAAATAACAAGCCAATTTTTGAATGGAACATTTAGGAAGACAACTCCGCTAAGAAAAATCCGGATCACTCATACTGCTTACTACGCAACGATCGGGATACCAAACGATACTTGGACCACGATCTATACCGGAAACCCTGAGATCGACGAGGGAATCTTTAGTTATGTGACTCCTGGATCGAACGTGACAATAGAAGGTGCAACTGGCGCCTTATCTATTCTCAACGGAACTTATCGTAATGGAATAGGGTTACTCAATGCAGGAGCTAACCTCGGCCTCAAAAGTAGCTTTGTCGATAAGGGACCCCATGGAAGTTATAATGATCTTTTCAACAGCTTTCTATTGACTTTAGATACATCAAGCCTGCAATCGCTGGCTGATCCTGCCACTGGATGGATTAACCTTCCTCCTGGTATCACTGTCACTGTCAATCATTCGATATCACCTACCTCTACGTACAATGAGTTTTGTGCCGCCTCTGCCGCATGGTTCTATGCGGTCTTTGGGACAGCAACCCATGTTGAAAGAAATATCTATACCCGACCGGGAAGCTGCCGTTTGATCGACACCTTTGGTAATCTGCAAACCGCCCTCAAAAACGGGTCTGCCAATGGCTCATTTGGAGACAGCGTAAGACTCGGACAACCTTATGTGAATTGGTACTACCATAATTTCTATGACTACAGGAACGTGGTGTCCGGTCTGGGTCTAGAAAAAATTGGTGGGCTGCAAAACATGGTTAACTGTCCTTACCCAGTTAATTACTATAACCCTCTATTTCAGTATGATGTCACCCTGGGTAATTATCTCGTTAACGTTCATAATCTAGTCTTTACAATTCGCGGCGTGCTTGAACCAGATCAACCAGACCCGACAGACGCTAGGATAGGCATTGGCTATCCATTCATTAGGGATCCTTCAGCTGGTAGAGCTCATTTTGAGGGTCTTGTCATCCCAGCGAACGTAGTTAATGGGGTTATCCAGCCCAATATCCCTCCTAACTATGCCTCTATGGGTTCATACCATAAGCAAGATGATACCCCTGATGACACCTTGAATTTAAATGCCTATTATTTCGGCCAAATTAATCCAATCCTCACAGGCGGAAAAATAATTGGCTATCTGTATAAAAGAGATTCCAGGTTTATGGATCCGCATACTTATATGGATAGCCGTGGCGTCTATGCTCCAGAGAATCCAAACACATCACAAAACCCTCGGATTTTCCGCGAATCCCTGTCGACCGTCTATAGTAAAATGATGGAGTGGTTCAATTCGATCGGCTCTGAAGCAATCATTATCGATGAGGTTGGTAATTTAGGAGGGGAACCTGATGTCTTATCGATTGCGGAGTTTATGGGCTCGAATCGACAACTCTATTTTACGTACAATGTTTTTAAGGATCCGCAAAGGGAGCCTCAAAATTATCTTACGTCAGATACGGTCGCTCAAGCGGCTAGACATTTTCAAGGTTCGCAATACCTCGATGTCTCATTGAATGAAAAGCTCTACCCTGGTTCTGTCTTTAAAGGAACAAAGGTGGTTTTTGTAACAGATATCTTTTCGAGAAGTGCAGGAGACATTGCGCCAAATTACTTTATTGGTGAAGGCGAACATCCAGGAGACCTGGGTAACGGTACTCAAGCTTCGATTGTTGGCTGTTTGGACGGACGGGAATTTGGCTTTATATCCGTGTTCAATAGTTTTCCTTCAAATACCAATCCAACAAGTGCTTCGAAAGACCTTGTTAATGAGAAAGGATGTCCAGTTTCCCCTTTGACCTTCAATATAGATTGGGGAGGATATTTCTTACGCTACTCAGATAAACAACTCTCCATGCTCAGACAGAATAGACAGATTGAACCTGTCCGGACACCCTATTCAGGAACCAGTGGTTCGAATGCCCTTCCAATCAGCTTCGAACAAACAGTATTCCCAGATTTTGGATTTACGCCAATGACCAGGCCCTTCATTCCTGGTTGGAAAACCCTCCATCCAAAACCACCGACCCCTTCCGATCCTACCACATGGACCTACCTCTATCTGGATGCAGCCATCTTACATGCCCTTAACTAAGGTATCAGGAGCGAATTAGTTCCCTGTGATAGTGCTTATGTGCGGGTATGCTGTGTGTTGAGCGGCGGATATACATGGCGATTGAAATCATTATTTCCTTCCGGTGCATGCGTTTTCTTCTTGTTGTAACTCTTATTAACTTCTTTCAGTTGGTCGTCGCTGCGGCTGCGGAAGCTAGCAGCTCTGGCGGCCTGGTCGACATCGGCGGCCGCAAGATATATCTCGAATGCCGCGGCACCGGTTCTCCTACAGTGGTGCTGATATCCGGAACGCGAGGTGCTCACGACGACTGGACCGATCTGATTGATCCCAAAAATCCGAATAGCGCGCCGAAACCTGGTGAGCCGGCTGTGTTCCCGCAGGTTAGCAAGTTCACCCGGGTGTGTCCTACGACCGGCCCGGAACCCCGGTTGGTGAGAAGCCTAGCCGCAGCGACCCGGTGCCGCAGCCGACTACACCGAAGGAAGCGGTTGCCGATTTGCATGCTCTGCTAAGCGCTGCGGGTGAGACGGGTCCTTACGTGCTAGTCGGACACTCTTATGGCGGTTTGGTCGTCAAGCTTTATGCGAGGACCTACCCGAAAGATGTAGCTGGTCTCGTCCTCGTCGACGCTCTCAGCGAAGGGCTCCAGGATGCATTGACACCGGAACAATGGACGATACAGCGAAAGGGGATCAACGGTGATATGCGCGAAGACCTGGCGTTGTATCCAGCTGTGGAATGGATCGACCCAGACCGCAGCTTCGATCAGGTTCGCGCCGCTCCGCCACTGCCTTCAATGCCTCTGGTAGTATTGTCTGCGGACCGGCCTTGGGGTCCTCAAATCCCGCCATTGATCAAGGCAGGCAAGCTACCGAAAGATATGCCACCAGATTTCGGTTACGTCACTGATGCCGCGCAGAAAAAGGCGCAGGACCAGCTTGCGACGCTTGTGCCCAACGCAAAGCACATCACTAATACGCATAGTGGCCACGCGATACACAAGGAGCAGCCTCAACTGGTGGTCGACACTATCCGCGAGGTTGTTGACGCCGTGCGTGATCCGACCTCATGGCGTCGGAGCGAGACGATGACGACCCCGAGCGGGAAGAAATCCGTGAAAGCACTGGGAAATCATCGCTGACAATCTCAAGAAGCGCGGTTGGAGTTTGGGGCTACGTCTCAGCCGTTGATTCTAAAGGGTAGCGCTCTTTCCGTCCACTCCGCCATATTATCTCCCAGTTCACTATCAGACCCTCGGTATAGCTATCGTCTTTAGCATCGCGGCAGTGGTTTTTATCGTTGTGACTAAGGGCGACCTGAGCTACCATCGCGAGGTAGGTTAACAGGAACCACGATACGCGGAAACGGAATGTCGTTAAGTTTGAGAACATCACCGGCGTTAGATGCCGCTGACAGCAATATTCGGCTCCGGGCGCGTCGCGGTCTGATCATATACTTCGCAGTCCTTATCCCGCTTTCTGTCGTGTTCGAGACGCTGGCGATCAGAGGCAGTTCGTGGTGGATTTCTGCGCTCATGTGGACCCCAGCGGCGGCGTCCGTCGTAGCGCGCCTCGCACTCCATGACGGGTTCGGCGATGTCTCGTTTCGTCTTGGGGGCCGACGCGGCTCGAAGGCGATTGGACTGGCGCTAATTTTTCCGGTCGTCATAGGGTTAATTGCTTACGGTATCGCGTGGACGACGGGCCTGGTACAGTTCAGCCCGCGCCCCAACCGGCTGACGGCGCCGTACATCGCGAACACAACTTCCCTTGGCGTCGTGTTCGTGATTAACCTTGCCGTCGCGGCCACTGTCGGAACCGCCAACTGCGCTGGCACGGCGGCCGGTGAAGAGATCGGCTGGCGTGGTTACATGCTCACGCGCCTCGTTGACGCTGGGTTGCCCAAACCCATTCTAACGAGCGGCCTGATCTGGGGCCTCTGGCATGTGCCGCTAGTCCTGGGAGGCGCATTCCTCGTTGGTCCGCCGCCTTTCCTTATAGCTCTGCTCTTGGTGATCATGGCCACGGCATTTAGCTTCGTGTTCGCGCGGCTGCGGCTGGAGACGGGCAGCGTCTGGCCCGCGATCACGCTACACTCAGCCTGGAACGCCATTATCCAAACCGCGTTTGATCCGGCCAGTCACGGCGCTCAGCCAGAGCTGTGGATTGGCGAGTCGGGAATCCTGACCGCACTCACCATGATCGTTGCAGCCATCGCCTTCTCCTATGGGCGATGGACGATCCTCAGAACACCCGAATAACGACGGGAAGATACCAATCAAATTGATGTTCACTTATTAATGAATACGCGTACTGCGAGAATGGGCGGACGGATTAGCGAGAAGGCCAGAAAATTGGAGCTTAGACTCGAGTAAACCACCCTTCTATTTCACAAGCGGCGCTTCATTGGCCATATGTGCGCAATCCGATTCGGCAGCAGCGAAAAGTCCATGTGATACTGCCATCTGATACTGCACGTTCAGATTTAAGAAATTTTAAGATAGTGTGGTTTAGTGTTCCGATTGCGCGATTTTACCTTTCAAAAAGGCGGTTGCGCTTCATCCACAAGGGCGATCGCGACCGCGGAGACACCCTGATTGATGAGCTCTTGCGCAGCGGTCTGCCCTTCCTGAATCGCAGCATCGTAGGTGGGCTGCGACGAGTTCGAACGGCAGGAGGCAAGAAGGAGTGCCGTCGCGGAGGCAAGGAGGAACGTCGTCACGCTGGTTGCGGCTGTGACACGACGCAGATTCTCACTCGCCTTCGCCCTCGCCTTGTAGATTGGGTGGGCACGCGCCATCACGTGATGGATTAGAACTTGTGGAATGGGGGTTTTCATAGTCAGGGAGTTTGGGAGAAATCTCGCCAACCGGTCAAACCAATTCGCCGTGACCGTGAATCACCGATTCAAGACCACGCGCAAAATGCTAGCCATTGAGCGTGCGCCCACGCAAAATGGTTAAATGAAAATGGGGCTGTTAATCCTGCTATGCATCTCACCGTGCTTCTCGGGTAAGCAATCTGCGATAGGGCAGACTGAAGGACCTAACACAGACCCGAGGCGGGTACGAGAGATCGTACAGGCGGAATCCCAGAAGGCAGCAACCAAAGCCGTCGAGTTTGGGATGTGGGTGCATGACCGTGAGGTCATCACCATGGCTCTAGGCAATTCAATGACAACCCAAAAGGCAACCACAGCGATGCATTACCGCATCGGCGGCATCGCGGAGACATTCATGTCTACCCTTCTGCTCATGCTTGTTGAGCAGGGACGCATAAGCTTGGACGATAAGATATCGCGCTGGCTTCCGAACCTGCTAGCTGCTGACAAGGTGACCGTGCGGATGCTGGTAGCGAACACGGCTGGATATATCGATTACGTGAGAGTGCAAGATTTCGTGAACCTGGCGCTTGCCGAGCCCTTCCGCACCTTCACGGACGAGGAGCTGATAAATTACTCTATCCGGGACGGCAAAATGAACTTCGAACCTGGCACAAGCCAGCAATATTCCCATACGGACAACGTTATACTGGGCCAGGTCATTCAGCGCGCCACCAAGCAATCCATGAAGGAATTATACGATAAGAATATCTTCGGTCCGCTCGGCATGAAGGATACCGAGTATCCTGTCGATCAAAGCATCAAGGCGCCGGTGCTGCATGCATTCACGATGGATCGTAAGATCTATGAGGATTGTACCTACTGGAATCCATTCTGGGGCTCATCGCCTGCTCTCCCTGTCTCGAACCTTTATGACTTAGGTAAATGGGGACCGATTTTCGGCACTGGACATCTGATATCGCGCGAGCATTTCAAGGAGCAGATCGCGCCAACATCGGTAAGGAAGGGCAATAACAAACAGGATCTGTATTTCGCGTACGGGTTCGTTGTAGCCAACGGATGGCTCGTACAGAACCCGAGTATCAATGGATATAGCGGTGCGTTTGGTCACAATATGGCGACGGGGGTGACAGTAGTAGTAGAAACGACTAAAACCGAAAAGACCACCACTGACGCCTCCGCTCTCGACATACTCAGAGAAGTCTCCAAGTACGTCACTCCGGGAACGCCGATAAACTTTTGATTAAGGACCTGGATTAGAATTCAACCGAGGCGGGGAAATACAAAAAACAATGAATCCATCAATTCTTATGTGCATTGTCTTGGCCCTCGCGCTCCCTGCGTTCGGACGCCCAGTCGAGCAGGAGCGTGGCCGGCCGACGGCGATTTTAGTTAGTCCGATTCACGATGCCCAGGTTGTACGCGGCGACGACGGCAAGGACCATGTCGAGTACGAGCTGCTCGTCGTCAACGCGGTCGACCAACCGGTCACGCTGACGAGCCTGACGGTCCTCGATCCCGCTGCGAAGGAGCTCACGCGGATCGAGGGGCCGGTGCTCGTCGCCGCGACCCAGACCCTCCTGGACAAGAAGCCGGTGATGGAAATCCCCGCGTCGGCGGCGGTTTCGGTCGACGTCGATCTGATCGTGCCGCCCGGTACTGCGCCGGAACGGGTCACACACCGGCTCGTCTACAGCGTTCCCGCGGGCACATCGACCGCGGTGTTCGTGGAACCGCCCGTGATTGACGGCCCCGAGGTCGCGATCAACCGCCGAGCCGCCACCGTGATCAAGCCGCCCGTCAAGGGGGATGGTTGGCTGTCCACCAGCGCGTGTTGCACACCCAACGTCCATCGCGATCTCCGCGTTGCCGTCAACGGACGGCGCATCGAAACCCCCGAGACGTTCGCCGTCGACTGGGCCCTCCTCAAGGGCGACAGGGTGTATGAAGGGGATGGCAGCCGGAACGATCAGTTCTACGTTTACGGAGCAGATGTGTACGCGGTCGCCAATGGAACCGTCGTGTCGGTCCAGGACGGCAAGCCGGACGCGACCCCGAACAAGGCAATGACCCCGAAAACGTTGTCGGACTTCGGCGGCAATCAGGTCATGCTGGAGATCGCCCCCAAGGTCTACGCGGTCTACGCGCACCTGCAGCCGGGAAGTCTGCGGGTAAAGGTTGGCGACACCGTGAAGGTCGGCGCGACCCTGGCCAAGATCGGAAACACTGGCCCATCTCTCGGTCCCCACCTGCACTTTGGTCTTTTGAACCGCCCCGACCTCTTCACCGGACGGAGCCTGCCGTTCGTCATCGACAGCTACACCTTGGCCGGCAGAGCGGATTTCAAGGCCTCGCAGGGAGACACGGTGGCGATCACCCCGGAATCGAAGCAGGTTCGTTCCGCCTATCCTCTCTACGGCGGCATCCAAAATTTTCCCTAGTTCAACCAGGAACGCGGCGTTGTAAGGTCAGAGATCCACCCTAGCAAGCCAATGTTGTGACGTTTCAGGAGAAAAAAATCGAAAACAGATCATCTGATCTTAAGTCACTTGTCAGAAGAGAAATCCTGTTAACGGTCCGCTGATTCAAAGTCACTCGCTTGGGTTGCGCTTTGGTACGAACATCGATGCGTTCATGGTCTTTTTCTACCGCAGGACTCCGGGGGCGGGGTTGTCGCGACGGAGGGCGTCCAACGTATAAACCGGGCGGCCACCTTTGCCGCGGTTGACGCGGTGGGATTTGCTGAGATACTTCGTTCCTTTAAATCGTTCTGAATCCGGCATATGACGTTTCTTCCAGAAATCTCCGTCTCGTGTTCGGCCCTACAGTCACTAAAGGTCAGCCAACGAAGACAGAAGAAGTCCAAAATATGTATCAGCCGATTCAGCTTAAAACCAAAAGTCCATCCTTAAGAAATTCAATCAGCCGGTCTCTGATTGCACTCATCACGTTGCTTCTGGCGGCAATAGGCAGCGCGCAAAGCGTTCACGCAACTGTGTCAGAGTCCCCAGATCCAAGCTGGGTCACCACCGGCAACCTCGTCACCGCACGCTATAATCACACGGCGACGTTGCTGTCCTCAGGCAAGGTGCTGGTGGCGGGGGGACAAGGTAGCAGTGGTATTTTGAGCAGCGCGGAGCTTTATGATCCTGCGACGGGACGCTGGAGCAGCACCGGCAGCTTCACCGAATACCTCTTCCGTGTTAATCACACGGCGACGTTGCTGCCCAACGGCAAGGTGCTGGTCGCAGGGGGAAATAGCGAAAGCTTCCTTACCGACCACGCGGAGCTTTATGATCCGGCGACGGGAAGCTGGAGCATCAGCGGCAGGCTCAATTTCAAACGTGAGAAACACACGGCGACGTTGCTGCCCAACGGCAAGGTGCTGGTGGCGGGAGGATACGATGCATACCTCCGTAATTACTTGGCCAGCGCGGAGCTTTATGATCCGGCGACGGGACGCTGGAGCACCACTGGCGGGCTCAATTTCGGACGTGAGAAACACACGGCGACGTTGCTGCCCTCAGGCAAGGTGCTGGTGGCGGGAGGAGACAATGGGAGTTACTTGAG
>Ga0209161_10005317_pt1 | contig 10184 bp, 8 predicted proteins | sample GraSoiAngelo_155_FD_186169 | JGI IMG/M metagenome (GOLD analysis project Ga0209161, IMG submission 186169) | Grasslands soil microbial communities from the Angelo Coastal Reserve, California, USA - 14_1009_13_30cm (SPAdes) (version 2) | ecosystem: Environmental > Terrestrial > Soil > Grasslands ...
CACCGCACGTTCCTCGAGCACCGGGCCACCGCCGAGCGCGTGCTGCGGGACAACGCGCGCCTGGCGGCGGCGCGGTTCGCGCAGCGGGTCGGCATGGAGTTGTATTACTCGACGTTCTGGCCCACGGTGGAAGCGCTGTCTCACGCCAAGGCCGGAGCGCCGGGCACGCCACTGCCCAGCCCCACGAAGCTCGCCGTCGGACTGGACTCGACCGCCGCCCATTTCCTGAAGCGAGCCCGCTACAGCTTCCGCTTCGATCTTGCCACCCGACGGTTGGAGACGGCCGGCGGCGCGCCCGCGCCGGCCGCGCGCCGCTGGCTTGTCGACACGCTCCCGCGGCACGTCCACGCGGTTTACGACCCGAAAGAGCGACTCGCCGCGATCGTGCGTACCGTGGATGGAGCGCAGCGCGCGATCGTCTACACCGTCGCCAAGGACAAGGCGGGCGGCCCGGGCACGGTCCTGGGGGTCGACGGCGACCCCGCCGCGTTCGGGGCCGTGTATACGATGGGCGAGGAGAAGTTCCCGCTGTTGCCCCGACCACTCACGGGCGGCGTGATCTATGACTCGCTCGGTTCGGCGATCGTCACCGATGTGGACGGCATCGAGCTGTACCGCTCGCCGGTCCAGTACGAGCCGACTTTCGCCGCCCGCGACAGCGTCGAGGCGATGATGGGGGCCATGCCGGTGCACGTGGCATTGCGCCCGGACATGGCACCCAAGCTGATCATCGGGGGCATGCCCCGCGACCAACGGCCGCGCCTGCTCATCCTGCTGGCCCTCACGGCGGGGTTGATCGCGGTCGCGCTGCAGCAGCTGCGTCGCGAGTACGAGCTGGCGCGGCTGCGGGGCGATTTCGTCTCCGGAGTGTCGCACGAGCTGCGCACGCCGCTCGCACAGATCCGTATGTTCTCGGAAACCCTGTTGCTGGGCCGCGTGCGGTCAGACGAAGAGCAGGTGCGCTCGCTCGAGATCATCGATCAGGAAGCGCGCCGGCTCACCCACCTGGTGGAAAACCTGCTGCACTTCTCGCGCTCGGAGCGGCAGCTCACCCGACTCTCGCCGGCGCCGGCGCCGCTCGCCCCGCTCGTGAGCGAAGCGGCCGAAGGGTTCGCCCCGCTCGCCGCCGCGCGCGGCGTCACGTTGCGCACCGAGCTCGCCGACGGGGTGGTCGCGCTCGTGGACGCCGACGCCCTGCGTCAGATGCTCCTCAACCTGCTCGACAACGCGGTGAAATACGGGCCCGCCGGCCAGACCGTCACCCTCGGCCTCTCCGTGGGCGAGGGCCGGGCGCGCATCTGCGTCGACGACCAGGGCCCCGGCGTTCCAGCGGCCGACCGTGAACGCATCTGGGACCAGTTCTGGCGGCTCGAGCGGGACCGGGGCTCGGCCGTGGCGGGCACGGGCATCGGCCTGTCCGTCGTCCGCGAGCTCGTGGCACTGCACGGCGGTCGCGCCTGGGCCGAGGACGCGCCCGGCTCGGGCGGCCGCTTCGTGATCGAGCTGCCGCTCGAGCCGCAGGCCCACGCCGCGCGGGGCGCCGGGCCCCTGCAGGCCGACGCGGGAGCGACCGCGTGACGCGGATCCTGGTGGTCGAGGACAATGCCGATCTCGCGTACGGGCTGCGGAACAACCTCGAGATCGAGGGCTACGAGGTCGTAGTGGCCGACGACGGGACCAAGGGGCTGGGCCGGGCCCGTGACGCCGCGCCCGACCTGATCATTCTCGATCTGATGCTGCCCGGCCTGGACGGCTACCGCGTGCTCCGCGCGCTGCGCGATGAGGGGCGCCGGATGCCCATCCTCATCCTCACCGCGCGCGGCGAGGAAGCCGACAAGGTTCGCGGCCTGCGGCTGGGCGCGGACGACTACGTCACGAAGCCGTTCGGCGTGCTCGAGCTCCTGGCGCGTGTGGAGGCGCTGTTGCGCCGCTCTGCTCCGCCGGGAGACGGCGCCGGGGAGCCCGAGCAGTTCGGCGCGGTGGAAGTCATCCCCGCCTCCCGCACCGTGCTGCGGAGCGGTCAGCCGGTGGCGCTGACGCCGAAGGAGTTCGACCTGCTGGTCGCGCTGCTCCGGCGCGGCGGGGCCGTCGTCAGCCGCATGGAGCTGCTCACCGAGGTGTGGGGGTATAGCGCCGCAGTGCTGAGCCGCACCGTGGACACTCACGTGGCCGAGCTGCGCCGCAAGCTCGAGACCGATCCGGCAGCGCCGCACCACATCCTCACCGTCCGGAAGGCCGGCTACCGACTCGAGAAGTAGCCTGCCCTAGCGTCCCACGACCAGGATCACAAAGCTCCCGGGAACGACGGGGGGGCGTGGGCGTGGCTGCTCCGACGTCGGCGCGGGCGTGGGACCGAACTCCGCCGTCGAGAGGAAGAGCGCGTGGGTCCGTGGATCGAGCGCCAGCGTGCGCGCGCCCCGCTGCGTCGGGACGGTGTCGACGACGGTAAAGCTGTCGGGAGTCACCTCCCGGACGACGGTGAGGGAGCCCTCGCCGTTCGAGCTGAACGCCAGTCCGGTCCCCGGATCGAACGCCGTGCCGTCTACCCCGCCGCCGATCGGCAGGGTCGCGACAACGCGTCCCTTCGCGGGATCGACCACCACCATCAACCGGTTCGAGCAGCCGGCGAACAGGCGACCGTGCGCGGCGTCGAGCGAGAGACCAGTGGGCTCCTCGCAGGGCGCGAGCGGCCACCGAGCCGTGACGGCGAGGCGGCGGGCATCGAGCACCACCAGCTCGGCCGTGTTCTCGATGTTCACGTAGATCCGGCCGTCCCCCGGCGCGACCGCGAACTCCGGCTTGCCGCCGAGCGCGACGGTGCCGGTCACCGCGCCCGCCATCAGATCGATCGCGGTCGCGTTCCGCCCCGCCCCGTTGAACGTGAACACGCGATGGGTCGCCGGCTCGTAGACAATGGCGTCGGGGTTCCCCCCCGTGGTGCGCACGCGGGCCATGGTATCGAGCGATCGCAGGTTGAAGATCGTCACCGACTGGTCGCGCCCGTTGCTGGTGGCGCCGCGACCGAGATCGGGCGCCAGCGCCACGCCGTGAACGCCCGGCGTGTTGGGAATCTCGCCGCGCACCAGCCCTGAGTCCGCGTCGATCACGACGACGCGCGTGCCGCGGGAGATGAACAGCCGGCGACTGGCGGGGTCGAGCAACAGGTAGTCCCACCCGCCCTCCCCGCCGAGCGGGTACCGACGCACCACGTGGTAGCCGCTCGATTGCCGCGCGGCGCGGGGGGGGGGCGCGACGGCGGTCGCGAGCAGCAGAACGGCGACAATCACGAACCAGCGCGTCATGATCTTGCTCCGGAGACGTGTTAGGGAGATGGAATCGACGCCGCGCCGGGCGACCTGTAAAGGTGCGTTCACGACCGGAACGTAGTAGTGTTCTCCCCCATGACTGATCCCCGGCCTCCGGCGCGATATAAAGTCGGCCTGGTGCAGATGGCGATGTCCGTGGATCCCGACGCCAACCTCCAGAAGGCGGCTGCCAAGATCTCCGAGGCCGCCGCGGCGGGGGCTCGACTCGTCTGTCTCCCGGAGCTGTTCCGGTCGCAGTACTTCGCCCAACACGAGGACGCCGCGCTGTTCGACCTGGCCGAGCCCGTGCCGGGGCCGAGCACGGAGACGCTCGGGAAGGTGGCGAAGCAGGCGGGCGTGGTCGTGATCGCGCCCGTGTTCGAGCGCCGCGCGGCAGGTCTCTACCACAACAGCGCCGTCGTGATCGACGCCGACGGGCGCGTGGTGGGCATCTACCGCAAGATGCACATCCCCGACGATCCGGCCTACTACGAGAAGTTCTATTTCACGCCCGGCGACCTGGGCTTCCGTGCGTTCGACACGCGCGTGGGACGGATCGGGACGCTCGTGTGCTGGGACCAGTGGTATCCCGAAGGCGCACGCCTCACGGCGCTGCAGGGCGCCAACGTGCTGTTCTATCCGACGGCGATCGGCTGGCACCCCAAGGAGAAGGCGACCCACGGCGCCCAGCAGCTCGACGCCTGGCGCACCATCCAGCGTAGCCACGCGATCGCGAACGGCTGTTACGTCGCCGCGGTGAACCGGGTCGGTCACGAGCGGCCAGCCGATGGAGAGGGCGACGGCATCGAGTTCTGGGGCTCGTCGTTTCTCGCAGATCCCTTCGGCGCCGTCGTGGCCGAGGCGCCCAAGGACCGCGAAGCGATCCTGGTGGGTGAGATCGACCTCGCGCGTATCGAGGAAGTCCGGCGCGGCTGGCCCTTCCTGCGGGACCGCCGGATCGACGCCTACGCCGGCATCGGCAGTCGTTTCCTCGACGACCATCCGTAGTGCCGCCACCTGCCCCTCGCGCCGACACCCCGGCCGCCCTCGGCTTCCGTATGCCCGCCGAGTGGGAGCCGCATTCCGCCACGTGGCTGGGATGGCCGCATAACGCGAGCGACTGGCCCGGCAAGCTGGCGCCGATCCCCTGGGTGTACGGCGAGATCGTGCGGGCGCTCGCCCCGGGTGAAATCGCCCGCATCCTGGTGAACTCCGCCGCGCACGAGCGACAGGCGCAACGCGTGCTCGAGCGGGTGGGCGTCGATCCCGCACGCGTGGAGCTCTTCCGATTTCCGACGAATCGCGGCTGGACTCGCGACTTCGGCCCGTTATTCGTGCGGCGGGCGAGCCCCCGGCCGGAGGTGGCGATCGCGCGGTTCCGCTTCAACGCGTGGGCCAAGTACCCCGACTGGAAAAAGGACGACCGGATTCCCGAGCGCGTCGCCACGCGGCTCGGGTTCCGGCTGTTCCGCGCGCGGGCCGGTGCGCGCGACGTGGTGCTCGAAGGCGGCAGCATCGATGTGAACGGGCGCGGGACGCTGCTCACCACCGAGGAGTGCCTCCTCGATCCCGCCGTGCAGGTCCGGAACCCCGGGCTCGGTCGCCGCGAGATCGAAGCGGTCCTGCGCGACCAGCTCGGCGTGACGAACGTCCTGTGGCTTGGCCAGGGGATCGCGGGCGACGACACGCACGGCCATGTCGACGACCTGTGTCGCTTCGTCAATCCTCGCACGGTCGTGCTGTGCCGGGAGACGGACCCGCACGATGCAAACCATCGCGCCCTCGCGGAGAACCGCGAGCGACTGCGGGGGATGCGACTCGAGGACGGCTCCAAGATCGAGGTGGTCGAGCTGCCGATGCCGGCGCCGCTCTACTTCGACGGCCAGCGCCTTCCCGCGAGCTACGCGAATTTCTACATCGCCAACGGCGCCGTCCTGGTGCCGACGTTCAATGATCCGAAGGACCGCGTGGCGCTCGGCGTGCTCGCGGAGCTTATCACCGATCGGCCGGTCGTTGGGATTCACGCAGTGGATTTGGTCTGGGGGCTTGGGACGATCCACTGCCTCACTCAACAGGAGCCAGCGATCAGCCCTGAGTAGAGTTGACAGACGCCAAGTCGCAAGCGGCTCACAGACGTCAGCGTACGGACTGCTTTGGCGCGTCCGACAGCTTCCGGAGCAATCCGTAGACCGTCTTGGCGCATTCCTCCCGAACTGCCTGGACCTTGGCCAACTCCTCGGGGCGGAAATAGTCTAGAGCAAGCACGAGTTCCAGAATGGCCTCGATCTCGTGCAACGAGGCCCTCGCGATGTCGAGAAATCTCCGGAACTCCTTACTCCCCCGACGACTAGCCCCCTCCGCGATGTTCAGCGCAACGCTGTAGGACGCTCGCTTCCATTGGTTCGCCAGTCCGTCCTTCTCCGATTCCGGCAACCGCGCGATGGCGGCATTTGAGAGCACGGCCAGCGCCCGCGCATGCTGCCATGCTTTGAGATCTTTGAAGTGCCCCATGGGCGCAATCCTACCATCGCTTCCGATCGAATCCATCACCGAATCAACGCACGTCGGATCATTTCCTTGCCGCTTGCGACTGACAACCGCTTGCGACTTGGCGTCTGGCAACTAGACTGAGGACTATGCCCACTGGCACTGAGCACTTCGGGCTCTCATCAATCGGCCAAATTTTCGTTAGGGCCCGCGATCTCGACCGCGCCATCCGCTTCTACCGCGACACCCTCGGCATGCCGTTTCTCTTTCAGGCCCCGCCCCAGATGGCCTTCTTCCAGTGCGGCGGCACGAGCGTCATGTTGGGCGTTCCCGAAAATCCGGAGCTCGACCACCCCGCCTCCACCATCTATTACCTGGTGCCCGACATCGCCCTTGCGCATGCCGCCCTGCGCGACCGGGGCGTTGATTTTATTGTGGAGCCGCATCTCGTGCACCGGGCGGCCGATTACGACCTCTGGCTGGCGGAGTTCCGCGACTCGGAGGGCAACATGCTGGCCCTGATGTCCCGAAAGCCACGCAAGTAACAGGCGCCTGGCTCGGGGCTTCCCGCCCTGGGTATCCTTCGACAGCTACCCTCCGGAGCCCCGGCCCAGTGCATTCCCTCCTCGTCCTCTCGCATCGCAGGGGCGTTGTCGTCGGCCTGCTCGCCGCGGCGTGCCGCGCGGGTGGAGGGGGGCCGCGGGTCGAGCTCCCCCCGCCCGCTCCGGCCCCGGGCGACACGACCTGCATTCTGGCCCACGGTCGGGCGACCGCGCGCGACACGCTCACCCTCGCAGTCTTCGACCCCGTGGCCGCGGCGCATGCTCCCCTGCCCCGGAACGAAGGCGAGCGACTGGTCTTCGGGCAATTGTACGAGTCGCTCATCCGCCTCGATTGTCAGGGACGCCCGCTCCCCGGGCTCGCCAAGAGCTGGGACGAGGCTTCGGATCGCTGGGCCTTCACGTTGCGCGACAATGCCCGGTTCTGGGACGGAGCCCCGGTGACCGCGCGCGACGTCCTCGCCTCGTGGCGGGTGCGCGATCCGGCGCTCGCGCAGGGCGCGGTCGTCACGGACGATCACACCCTCACCGTGCCCGCGGCCGGCAACCCGTTCCAGCGATTCGCCGATCAGGTGCTCGCAGTGACCAAGGCCGCGCCGGGCGGGGGGGGGGCCTGGCCGATCGGAACCGGCGACTACTGGGTGACGAGCGGTGATCCGGAGGCGCTCGTAGCGCAGCCGATGCGCTCGGGGCGCCCCGCGTTGAAGATCGTCACCGCGCCGGCCAGCGCCTCGCGGGACGCCCTGGATGCGGGTGCGGATCTGCTCGTCACGGACGACCCCGCGACGCTCGAGTACGCACGAACGCTCGCGGGATACACCGATCTGCCGCTCGATTGGAGTCGCACGTACGTGCTCCTCGCGCCCGGCCGCGACAAAGCGCTCGCCGGGGATCTCCGTTTGGAGACCCTGCAGGAGGCGGTGCGCCGCGACGCGCGCCCCGCCGAATGGTCGGGCAACGGGCACTACTGGTTCAGCGACCTCTCGTCCTGCGGTCTCCTTCCGGTGCGCGACACGCTGGGCGCTGCGGGACGGCGCCGCCGCATCGTGTACAACCAGAGCGATCGCAGCGCCGCCGATGTGGCGGCCCGCCTCGTAGGCCTGGGTGCGCTGGGGCGTGGCGCGGTCGCGGCGGGCGTTCCGCCGGCCGCGTTCGAGTCCTCCCTGCGAGCCGGCGGTGATGCGGCGTACGTGCTCGAGCTGCCGCGCCGGGTGTACGACGCCTGCCGGGCGGCCGTCGGGCTCCCGGCGTGGGGCGCGGCGGGCACCGTGGAGCCGCTGCTCGACGTCCGTGCGCACGTCATCGTGCGGCGCGGGCTTCCTCGAATGGCGCTGGACTGGGACGGCACGCTCCGCCTCGCCCCCCCATGACGTTTCGCGCCCGTCTCCTCCTCGGATTCGGCGCGGTGGTGCTCGTCCCCCTGACCGTGTTCGGATTGCGGATTCGCGTGGTGATGGCGAACCGCCTGACCGGGGAATACCAGCAGCGGGTGACGGCGCTCGTATCGGTGATCCGTGCGGACCTGGACCAGCGGAGCGCGGGGATCGCGCTCCGGCTCGCCGCCCTGCGGGACGCCATCCCCCGAGACAACCGGTTCCGCGCGGCGTTGCAGGGGGGCGAGCGTACGTACCTGCTCGACTACGCCGGGGACGCCATGCAACTCGCCGGGCTCTCGCTGCTGCAAATCCAGGACGAGACAGGCCGGATCGTGAGCTCCGGGCATTTCCGCAACGAGTACGATCAGTCCGACCCGGCGCTGCCGCGCCTCCTGGCGGCCGCTCCGGCGGGCACGGCCCTCGTGGAAGCGCGCGGCGCGGAGGCGCCGTTCCTCGCGCTCGCGCGGGTCGACTCGCTCCGGCTCGGCGGCCGGCGCTTCACGCTCGTGGGCGGCGTCGCGGTGGACTCGAGCTTTCTGGCGAGGCTGACGCCCGACTCCGAGCTCACGGTGGCCATCGCGCTCCCGCCCGACACCGCGTTCGGCGCCGATCCGGCCACGCAGGTCGTGAGCGCGGTCGCCGTGCCGTTCGTGACGTCCGGTGACTCCGCCCGGCTCGTCCCCGCCCGCATCGTCGTCTCGCATTCGCTCTCGTCGCTCGTGGCGCTGCGCCGCGGAGTCGCGCTGTCGTTTCTCGTCGCGGTGCTCGTCACCGGGCTGATCGCGCTGCTCCTGGCTTCGTGGCTGTCGACGCGGATCAGCCGGCCGCTGACCGCGCTCGCGGCGAAGACGGCGGACGTCGACATGGACCGGCTCGACGTGGCGTTCGACAGCGACCGGTCGGACGAGATCGGTGCGCTCACTCGCCTGCTGGGCGCCATGACCGAACGGCTCCGCGCCGGGGCCGCGCGCCTGCGCGAGGCCGAGCGCCGGCTGGCGATGGGCGACCTCGCCCGCCAGGTGAACCACGACATCAAGAACGGTCTGATCCCGATCCGGAACGTGTTCCGGCATTTCGGTCAGGCCGCCGGCGAGAGCCCGGACCGGCTCGCCGCCGCGTTTCGGGATCGCCAGGCGACGGTCGAGTCGAGCATCTCCTACCTCGAGACCCTCGCGAGCAACTACGCGCGGCTCTACCCGCAGCCGGTCCGCGAGTCGTGCGATGTGAACGCGGTGGTGCGCGACACGATCAGTCGTGTGAGCGACACCGGACAGGCGGAGCTGCGCCTCGAGCTCGCGGACGGCCTCGCCCCCGCCCGCACCGACGCCCTCGTCCTGCGGCGCATCCTCGACAACCTCATCGGGAACGCCCTCGACAGCCTCGCGGCACGAGCCGGCCGCGTCACCGTCACGACCGAGGCAAACGGGCAAGCCGGCGTGCGTGTCACCGTCGCGGACACCGGCAACGGGATGACCAAAGACGAGCTGAATCGCGCCTTCGACGACTTCTACACGACCAAGCCCGGCGGGACCGGCCTCGGTCTGTCGATCGTGCGACGTCTGGTGCTCGATGCGAACGGAGCGTTGCGCGTGGAGACGCGGCCCGGCGCGGGCAGCACGTTCATTGTCGAACTGCCGGTCGGGCGCACGTGAGCGCGATCCTGGTCGTCGACGACGTACCCGCGATGGCGGAGCAGTACGCGTACGATCTGAAGCGCGTCGGCGGCTACGACGCGCTCGTCGCGCACTCGGGCCGCGCGGCGCTCGACCTGCTCGAGCGCGAGGCGGTGGATTGCGTCATCCTCGACCTGGAAATGCCGGGGATGGACGGCTTCGACGTGCTGCGAACCATGGAGCGCCGCGGGTTCCGCATTCCGGTGCTCGTGTACACCGGCACAGGCAACTACGACCGCTGCACCGAGGCGATCCGGCTCGGCGCCCGGAGCTTCATCGACAAGGCCGAGCCGATGGAGCGAGTGGTACGGGAGGTCGAGCAGGCGCTCGAGCAACAGCGCCTCGCGGGGCAGCTCGCCGTCTTGCGGGACCGCCTCGAGTCCGAGGCGCCGCTCGTGGGGGCGAGCCCCGCCATGCAGCAGCTCAAAGACGCGATCGGGCGCGTGGCAAAGATCCCGAGCCCCGTCCTGATCGTCGGCGAGAGCGGGTCGGGGAAAGAGCTCGTCGCCCGACAGTTGCACCGGCTCGGTGCGAACCCGACCGGTCCGTTCATCGCGCTCAATGCCGCGGCCATCCCCGAGAACCTCCTGGAAGACGAGCTGTTCGGCCACGAGCGGGGCGCGTTCACCGGCGCCGCTGCGCTCCGCAAAGGCGCGTTCGAAGCCGCCTCCGGCGGTACGTTATTTCTCGATGAGATCGGTGAGCTACCGCCCGCGGCACAGGCGAAACTGCTGCGCGTCATCGAGCAGCGGCAGGTCACCCGGCTCGGCGGAAACCGCACGG
>Ga0209161_10005322_pt1 | contig 10178 bp, 7 predicted proteins | sample GraSoiAngelo_155_FD_186169 | JGI IMG/M metagenome (GOLD analysis project Ga0209161, IMG submission 186169) | Grasslands soil microbial communities from the Angelo Coastal Reserve, California, USA - 14_1009_13_30cm (SPAdes) (version 2) | ecosystem: Environmental > Terrestrial > Soil > Grasslands ...
CAGGTCCGTCTAGGCGGTCCCGGTGACCGAAAGCACCGCGAGCCGCTCGGGACACCGCTCCAGGACATCGCGCGAGAAATCAGTGGGCTCGAGGCGCGCGTACGCGATGCGGGCGGTTTCGCTTTCCCGGGCGGTAGCGTTGAGGGCACGCCTTCCACTCGCGCCATGAATGCCGCGGCGTCGTCGACGTAGTGATCGCTCGGCAGTATCGCGCCCGCGCCGCCCGGCGCGACGGTCCGCAGGCGTTCGCCGTTCCCGCCGGCGAGGATGATCGCGCTCGCGGTCTTCACCGACGATCCTCTCCCTACATCTGTTCTAGCGTCTTGCCTCGTGTCTCGCGCACGAAACCCCACACGAAGGGCAAGGAGAACAGGGCGGCCAGGGCGTAGAGCCCATACGCGCCGCCGAGACCGGCCGCATTCAGCATCGGCAGGAAGGTGACGGTGACGGCGAAGTTCGCCACCCAATTGGTCGAGCCGGAAACCGCCAGGGCCGCACCACGCATCTGGTTGGGGAACATCTCGCCGAGCAGCACCCACATCACTGGCCCCCACGAGATTGCGAACGCGACGATGTACAGGTTGGCCGCCGCCAGGCCCGTCACCGCGGCCACGTGACTGAGCAGCGGCCTGCCGTCGGCTCCGAGCCCCGCCGTGGCAAAGACGGCAGCCATCGCGGCCAAGGTCACCGCCATGCCGGCCGAGCCCACGAGCAGCAATGGTTTGCGGCCGATACGATCGATAAGGGCGATGGCCGGGAGCGTCGCCAGAATGTTGACGAGGCCGGTGAGAAGGTTGATGCGCAGCGCCCACTGCTCCGTCGCCCCGGCTGACTTCCACAGCACCTCGCCGTAATAGAAGATGATGTTGATGCCGACGAACTGCTGGAAAGCCGCCAGCGCTATTCCGACCCAGACGACGGGGGCGAGCCGACCCCCCAGGATCAAGTCCGACAAGCGCGGCCGATGCTCGCCCCGCAGGCTTTGCTCGACTTGCCGAATCAGCGCGTCGGCGTCGCCGCCGATGCGAGCGAAGACTCGGCGGGCTTCGTTCCGCTTGCCGTGGGCGACGAGGAAGCGCGGCGACTCGGGAATGAGCAACACGCCGGCTAGAAATGCGACAGACGGAACGGCTTCCATCCAGAACATCCAGCGCCATGCCGGCGCCCCCAGCCAAAAGGTCGCGCCTGCTCCGCCGGCCAATCGGGCAAGGATGTCGTTGCTCAGGAAGGCGCAGAACAACCCCGACACAATCGCCATCTGCTGCAGCGAGGCGAGTCGACCGCGCACTTGCGGCGGAGCTACTTCCGCGATGTACATCGGCGCCAGCACGCTGGCGGCGCCGATGGCCAGACCGCCCACGAGCCGCGAGACGATGAACACGCCGGCCGAGCCCGCCAGGCCGGTGGCGATGGCGCTGAGGAGAAACAGAACAGCGTTCAGCAACATCGTTGGACGCCGGCCGTGACGGTCGGCAATCGTTCCCGCGACGAAGGCGCCGACAGCACAACCAAGCAGCACAGAGGCGACAGCAAAGCCGGTGGTCGCCGCCCGCGTGCCGAAGGCGTGGGCCAGCGCGTCGACCGTTCCATTGATGACGCCGCTGTCAAAACCGAAGAGAAATCCGCCGAGCGCAGCGACGGAGCTCAGCGCGATCACGTAGTTCGAGCCCGCCGTCGTGCCCTGGATCGTCGTCGCGCCGGCGGGCTGCAGGACGCGGCCAGTCACGTCAGCGTCGATGCCTCGTACCGGTTCGTTCACGGCCAAGCTCCTTCTCGGACAGCGGGTGTGTGGTGTGCATCAGAAGTTGATCCCGGCTTCGAATCCGACCACGAACGCATCGGCGATTCGGCCCGTCCCTCCCGGCCGGATGATGTACTGGAGGTCAGGCGCGAAGTAGACCGAGTCCTTGAGGAACCGAAAGCGATAGGTCAGCTCGAGCGCGGTCTCGTACCGCCGAATACCCACGGTCGGATCCGACTGCCGCGCGCGTCGCTGAGAGTCTTGCAGGTCGTCGCTGAAGCGCCCGTACACGACGCCGAGGCCCACCAGGTCGGTGGGCCGCGACGCGAACACACCGCTGGCAACCAGGCCGGCGGTGCCGAAGAAGGGCATGACACTGACGGATTGATCGGGAGAGACGAGCACCGAGCCGGTGATCCCGAAGCCACGGTTGCTGCCAGGCCCGCCGAACCGCACCAGCACCTGGTCGAACAGGCCGTAGAAGCCCCAGTTTCCCCGCGGAACGTCCGGGGTACGGCCGCGCGCGACCGTGTTGAAGTCGACGTATTGGTGGTCGTCGTACCAGAACCCCGCCTTGTAGTTACCGAGCAGACCCTGGTCACCCGGAAGACCGTTGATCTGGTACCCGACCTCGCCAATGGCGAACAGCGGACCGTCCATCGACCAGTCCGCGCCGTGATGCTTGTTGGCGCGGATGGAAACGTCGCCGTTGTACGCGCCACCCATCACGTACATGCGCTCCGTCGGTCTGACCTTGACCAGGCCGCCCCACGTGGCGTTCGGGTAGGCGGTCATGCCCGGAGCGTTGAAGAAAATACCGACCGGGTTACCGTTGAAGCCGTTCTGAACAAATACGTAGTTGAAGGGGGAAACGAGGAAATCGTCCCCGGCGGCGATGCGGCCGACTCGGAGCTCGACGCGGTCGGCGAAGAGCTCCTGCTTGTAGGCCACGTTCACGAGTCGGTAGGTCTGGCCTCCGAAGACCTGCTGCACGGTGAAGACGTTCCCGATGTCTTCCCTCGAAAGGCTGGAGCCGAAGCGTTCCGAGAATGAGATCTCGAATGAGCCGCCTGCGGGCCCGTACAGCTTCCCGAGATCGACTATCAGGTCGAGGCCGAGGTTGCTGGCCCCTCTGAAGCCTTGTTGCATGCCACCGGTCGGATTGCCGAGGGCTTCGGTGACGAACGTGACACTCGGATAAACACCGTGGTCCTCGAGCCAGGTGCGAGCGCCGAGCCAGTCCCCCAGCAAGTGCCCGGGGGGCAGGACAAGCTGGACAGGCGTATCGGCCAGGGAGCGTGTACCGGCCGGGGCCGGCGGGGCGTCCTCGGCGTGGGCGACGGCCACCCAGCCGAGGATCACCAGAACGGCGACGCCGACGCGACTTCGCCTTATGGCCACGTCCACTGATCGATCTCGGGCGTGTCCACTCCGTATTCGTAGGCGTAGTTCTGACAATCGATCTGCATGTTGCGCAGCTTCTCTTTGACGTGCGCGCCCGCGATCTGCAGGCATCCGCCCGCCCTCAGTCTTTGAGATCCGAAAGTCTGGCGTGAAGCAATCGAAGAATGACTGCAAAGAGCATCGCCGTCGAGACACCGAACATGGGCATTCCATTGGCCGCTTCCAGCGGTCCCAGCAACCTCCACGACGGGCTCATCACCACATTGCCGTAACCCAAGGTCGTGTAGTCGACGGCCGAGTGGTCGAACGCAGTGGCGAACTCCAGAAACTCCCCGCAGATCATGAACAGCAGCACCCACACCCCGATCTCGACCAGATGAGCCGCGAGCGCGAACGATATCGCCACCGCTACGATTGCCGCGGCGAAGGCGCTCAGGCCAACCGTCAAAGGAACCAAGATCGCGATTCGATCAGCGTGTAGAGAGTCGGTCACCGCCCTCACCCGGGCTGCGCGCATTATGAAGACCGGCGCCTATGCGAACAGCACGACCACGGAGCGCGGCTCGGCGCGATAGCGGTGGCCGAGAACCGAAGGAGCCTGCTCCCATTCGACGATGTCGTGCGGACAGTCGAGGAAGGTGTCGATCCATCGGCGCCAGGGATGTCGAGCGCCGTTGGCGACCAGCGGCAGCTCGAACTCGAGCGGCTCCCAGTAGGCGTTGAGGATGATGTGATAGTGGGTGCGATCCATCGTGAGCCTCACCGTGAGCGCGAGGCTGTGCGACGAGTGGCGCCAGTCCGGCTCGCCGAGCTTGACGCCGTGCCAGGTGATGTCCTCCTGGAGGAGCAGCTGATTCAGCGCCACCCGCTTCTCCTCGTGCTCGACGTCTCGCAATACCCGCCGAGCGTTGAGCACGCTCACGAACCGGTGCACGTCGGCTCGCTTCGCGAGCAGCGCCCAGTCGAACCAGTTGGTCTCGTTGTCCTGACAATAGGCGTTGTTGTTGCCGCCCTGTGTGCGCCGCACCTCGTCACCCATGAGCATCATCGGCATCCCCGCGGACAGCATGGTCACGGTGAAGAAGTTCTTCACCTGTCGCGTCCGCAGCCTGTCGATGTCGGGATCTTCGGTCGGCCCTTCCACTCCACAGTTCCAGCTTCGGTTGTCGTCGGCGCCGTCGCGATTGTCCTCGCCGTTCGCCTCGTTGTGTTTCCGGTCGTAGGAAACGAGGTCGTTCAGGGTGAACCCGTCGTGACACGTCACGAAGTTGACGCTCTGCTCGGGCTCGCGCTGCTTGTGGCCGTAGAGCGACGGGCTGCCGATCAGGCGATCGGCAAACCGCTCGATCGAGCCTTCCTCGCCGCGGAAGAAGCTGCGGACATCGTCACGGAAGCGTCCGTTCCATTCCTTCCAGCTGTCGCCGACGAAGGTGCCTACTTGGTACAGGCCGGCGGCATCCCACGCCTCGGCGATGAGCTTCGTCCCCGCCAGCACCGGGTCCGACTCGATATCCCACAGCACCGGCGGGTTCGGCATCACGTCGCCCGACTCGTCCAGCTCCAGGATCGATGCGAGATCGAACCGGAAGCCATCCACGTGCATCACGTCGACCCAGTAGCGCAGACTGTCCACGATCATCCGCCGCACGATGGGATGATTGCCGTTGAGCGTGTTCCCGGTTCCGCTGTAGTTCGCGTAACGCGACCGATCCGCCTCGAGAATGTAGTAGGTCGTGTTGTCCAGTCCGCGGAAGCTCAGCGTCGGGCCAGAGTGATCGCCTTCGGCGGTATGGTTGAACACGACGTCGAGAATGACCTCGAGGCCCGCTCGGTGCAGCGCCTTGACCATATCGCGAAACTCGTCGACGGGACCGAGCGGATCTCGACGTGAGCTGTACCCCCGGTGGGGCGCGAAGAAGGACACGGGCGCATAACCCCAGTAGTTCACCAGTCCGGGGGGACTGTCCTGGGGATCGAACTGGAACACCGGCAGGAGCTCCACGGCCGTGATGCCCAGCCGCTGAAGATACGGAATCTTTTCGATGAGGCCGGCGAACGTGCCGCGTGTCCTGTCCGAGAGGCCGGAGCTCGGGTGACGGGTGAAGCCGCGCACGTGCATCTCGTACACGATCGTCCGCGACGACGGCCGTTGGAGCGGGGTATCGCCCTCCCAGTCGTAGGCACAGACGTCGACGACTACGCTTTTCATTGCGGTCCCGGCGTTATCGCCCGGACCCCGCGCGGCGTCGCGACCATAGGCCTCTGGAACCACGACTCCTCGGCCGTAGGGATCCAGGAGAACTTTGGTGGGATCGAAGCGCATGCCGCTCCAGGGATCGAACGGCCCGTCGACCCGATAACCGTACAGCTGGCCGGGTCGTACGTTCGGCACGAACACGTGCCAGTAATAGTACGTACGGTTGGCGGATGGATCGAGGCGCACCACGCTCGCGGCCTTGGTGTCGTCGACCCCGTCGAACAGCAGCAGCTCGACCCCGGTGGCGTGTCTCGAGAAGACGCTGAAGTTGACGCCGTCCGGCGACGGCGTCGCTCCCAGCGGTGAGCTGCCGCCTTTCTCGGAGCCCTCGCTCACTGCCGACCGAGCAACTGCCTCGCCGCCGCGACGATCCGATCCGGCTCGAAGCCGAACTTTTTCTGAAGCGCCTTCAGGGGCGCGGAGGCCCCGAAGGTCGTCATGCCGATGACGCGGCCCGCGCTTCCCACGTATCGCTCCCATCCGAACGTGGAGGCTTGCTCCACCGCGACCCGAGCCTTCACTGCGGGAGGCAGCACGCTATCCCGGTACTCCTGGGTCTGCTGGTCGAAGATCTCCCACGACGGCATCGAGACGACGCGGGATCGGATCCCTTCGGCGAGCAGCTTCTCGTGGGCCTCCACGGCCAGACTCACCTCGCTGCCCGAGGCGATCAAGAGCACCTCGGGATTGCCGCTCTGCGGGTCCGCGAGCACGTAGGCGCCACGTGCGACCCCCGCGGCCGAGGCGAAGACACGCCGGTCCAGAGTCGGTAACGGCTGTCGTGACAGCGCGAGCACGGCGGGCTGGTGCCGCAGCTGCATGACGTAGCGGTACGCCTCGACCACTTCGTTGGCGTCGCCGGGCCGCAAGGTCACGAGGCCGGGGATGGCGCGCAGCGAGGCTAGGTGCTCGACGGGCTGGTGCGTCGGACCATCCTCGCCATCGCCCATGGCGTCGTGCGTGAACACGAAGATGGTCGGCAGCTCCATCAGTGCGGACAGCCGGATGGCCGGGCGCGCGTAATCGCTGAAGATGAAGAAGGTCGCGCCAAACGCCCGAAGCTTCGACAGTGAGAGGCCGTTGACGGTCGCCGCCATCGCGTGCTCGCGGATTCCGAAATGGAGATTCTTACCGCCGCGGCTCCCGGCCTGGAAGCTTCCCGCGCCCTCGTACGTCAGGGTCGTCTTGTTCGACGGCCCGAGGTCCGCCGAGCCGCCGAGGAACCAGGGAATGTTCTGCGCGAGAAGGTTGAGCACCTTGCCCGAGGCCTCCCGGCCGGCGATGCCCTTCGCATCCGCCGGGAAGACGGGGAGGTTGTGATCCCACCCAGCCGGCAAGTCTCGTCGCTGCATCTGATCGATCTCGCTCGCCAGCTCGGGGTACTTCGCCCGGTACGACGCGAAGAGCGCAGTCCATCGGCTTCGAGCCGCGGCGCCGCGCGCCCCGATGCCCGCGGCGAAGTGCTCGCGGACGCCGTCGGGGACCAGGAACTGTGCCTCCTCAGGCCAGCCGTAGCTGCGCTTGGTCAGGCGAACCTCCTCTTCGCCGAGCGGCTCGCCGTGGGCTGCGGCCGTGTCGTGCTTGTGCGGGGCGCCGTAGCCGATGTGGCTGTCGAGGATGATGAGCGTGGGGCGCCCCTTCGTCTCCCGGAAGACGCCGAGCGCGTGCTCGATGCGCTCGAGGTCGTTGGCGTCGCTCACGCGAAGGACGTTCCATCCGTAGGCGAGAAACCGCGTGGCGACGTCCTCCGTGAAGGCGAGGCTCGTCTGGCCTTCGATCGTGATGTGGTTGTTGTCGTAGACCCAGCACAGGTTGTCCAGACCCAGGTGACCGGCCAGCGAGGCAGCTTCCGACGCGACCCCCTCCATCAGGCAGCCGTCTCCGCACACGACATAGATGTCGTAGTCGAATATCGCGAAGCCCGGTCGGTTGTAACGATCGGCGAGCCACTTCTGGGCGATGGCCATCCCCACGCTCGTCGCAACGCCCTGCCCGAGCGGCCCCGTCGTGGTTTCCACACCCGACACCCAGTGATACTCGGGATGCCCGGGCGCCTTGCTGCCGATCTGGCGGAAGCGGCGAATGTCCTCCAGCGACACCGACGGCTGTCCCAGCCGCTCGTAGTCGGGATTCACCGCGCACGTCCCGGTCAGATGCAGGACCGACCAGAGCAGCATCGAGGCGTGACCGTTCGAGAGCACGAACCGATCGCGGTTTGGCCAGATCGGATCTTGAGGATCGAAGCGCATCACGCGGTTCCAGATCGTGTAGACAGCCGGCGCCAGCGCCATCGGGGTCCCGGGGTGCCCCGACTTGGCGCGCTCGACCGCATCGATCGAGAGCGTGCGGATCGTGTTGATCGAGAGCTGGTCGTGCTCGGCGTCGGTCCTCGGCGCGGTGACATTCGTCGTGCTCATCGGCTTATCCTCGTCGGTTGGAGCTCCAGGAGCGCGACCTTGCTCAGGCGGCGCAGGTGTCGCGGGGCTTGGCTGTACTCGGCGGCCAGGAACGTCTGCACGAGCTCCCAGGCGACGCTCGGCCCCACGGTCCGCCCGCCGAGGCAGATGATGTTCATGTGATCGTCCTCCACCCCCTGCCCCGCGGAAAAGTGGTCGTGGATCAGCGCGGCACGGACACCCAGAATCTTGTTGGCGCAGATCGAGGCGCCGACACCGCTGCCGCAGACGGCCACGCCGCGGTCGACCGTGCCCGCCGCCACCGCCTCGGCGAGCGGGACGACGAAGTCCGGGTAGTCATCGTCCGGGCTCAGCTTGTCGGCCCCGAAATCGATGACGTCGTGGCCGGCGGCGCGGAGCTGCGCGACCAGATCCTCTTTCAAGCCAAAGCCCCCGTGATCGGTGGCGATTCCCACGCGCATGGTGTCTTCTCCGCGATGTGACGTCAGTGTCGTGATGGCTCAGAGTCCGACCGCGCCGCCTCGCGGTCGGCCAGCACCAGTGCTCGGTCCCGACGAACGCGGCCGGCTGGAATCGAGTCGTCGCCCTTGAACAGGCGCGCCAGCATGTCGGCCTTGTCGCGCCCGGTAACGAGCCAGACGATGCGTCGGGACCGATTGAGCACGGGATAGGTCAAGGTCATCCGGCGCCGTCCTTGATAGACGCCGGTGAGCGCGACGTCTGCGCCGGTGACGTCGAGCACCGGGTCCCCGGGCACCAGCGACGCGGTGTGGCCGTCGGGCCCAAGGCCGAGATGGACGAGATCGAGGACGGCCGGGGCGCCGGCGATATCCCGGAGCGTCAGGGCGTACTGCGAGCTCGCCGTTTCCAGGTCGGCCGATTCCACCGGCATGGCGTGGACCTGCTCGGGGCGCAGCGGACAATGCGCGAGCAAGCTCTCCCGCAGGTGGGTGAGGTTGCGGTCGGGGTCTCCCGCGGGAGCCACGCGCTCGTCCACCTGGACCACGTGCACGCCGGGCCAGGGCATTTTTTCATCGGCCAGTGCACGCAGCATCTTCCAAGGGGTATGCCCCCCGCTGAAGGCCACGATGAAACGACCACGCGCAGCGACGGCCCCTCGTGCCTCCTCGGCGGTGAACGCGGCGCCCGCCCGCGCGACCGAATCGGCGTCGGCCAGCGCTTCGATCTTCATATGTGATTCACCGTCGGGTTCTGCCAGCCTCCTGCGGGCGAGACTCTCGAGTCGACTTCTTTCGGTCCCCACGTGCCCGGCTCGTACTCGTAGACGGGCGTGCCGGCCTTCAGGACTGGATCGACGATTCGCCAGGCCTCTTCGACGTAGTCCTCCCGGGCGAACAAGGTGGCATCTCCGTGCATGGCGTCGCCCAGCACGCGCTCGTACGCGTCCATCTCATCGGCGCGCGGGAGCCGTGACCCCACCATCTCCGAGGTCTGGCTGACCGTTTCCTGACCAGGCGCGATGACGTTCGCGCCGACGGCGATCGTGATGTCGGGACTGATCCGAAAGCGGCAGTAGTTCGGCTCGAGATCGAAGCCGTGATACATCGTGGGCGGCTGGCGGAGTCGGACGACGACCTCCGTGCACGTCACGGGCAGGCACTTTCCGGCGCGGATGTAGAAGGGCACACCCTGCCAGCGCCAGGAATCGATCTCCAGTCGCAAGGCGGCGAACGTCTCCACCGTGGAATTCGCCGCCACGCCTTTCTCCGATCGGTAGCCGCGAAACTGTCCGCGTACGAGGCTGTCCGCGGTGAGGGCGGGGATCGCCTTGAGGACCTTCACCTTCTCGTCGCGGATGGATTCGCTGTTTGGCCTGACCGGAGGCTCCATCGCCAGGTTGCTCAGGACCTGGAACAGATGATTCTGGACGACGTCGCGCACGGCGCCCGTCTCGTCGTAGAACACGCCCCGGCCCTGAATTCCGAACTCTTCGGCCATCGTGATCTGCACGCTCTCGACGTGATTGCGGTTCCAGAACGACTCCAGGAACGCGTTGGCGAAGCGGAAGAAGAGCATGTTGTGCACCGGCCGCTTGCCGAGGTAGTGGTCGATGCGAAAGATCGTCGTCTCGTCAAAGCAGCCGAACAGCATGCGGTTGAGAGCCTGCGCCGACGCGAGGTCACGGCCGAAGGGCTTTTCGACGATGACGCGAGCACCGCGGATACAGCCCGACTTGGCCAGCTGCTCCACGACGACCCCGAACAGCATAGGGGGAACCGCGAGGTAGTACGCCGGGCGCTCGGCGGGGCCGATCTCTCGGCGGAGGGCCTGGAACGTCGCCGGGTCCTGGTAGTCCCCATCGACGTAGCGCAGCAGGCCGCACAGCGTGCCGAACGCC
>Ga0209161_10005325_pt1 | contig 10176 bp, 10 predicted proteins | sample GraSoiAngelo_155_FD_186169 | JGI IMG/M metagenome (GOLD analysis project Ga0209161, IMG submission 186169) | Grasslands soil microbial communities from the Angelo Coastal Reserve, California, USA - 14_1009_13_30cm (SPAdes) (version 2) | ecosystem: Environmental > Terrestrial > Soil > Grasslands...
TCATCACGCGACCGATGCACCGCCTGACCCTAGCCGGCGTGACTTCATGAGAAGCGTGGGGGCGCTGGGTGCAGCGGTCGGTCTCAGTGCCCATGTGGGCGCGCTGGATTCCGCGGCCGCGACGCGCAAGGGGCTTGATGCCGGCTCCGGCGAGATCCCCCGGCGGCCGCTGGGTCGCACGGGCGTCCAGGTGTCGGCCATCGGTGTCGGCGGTCACCACCTGGGCGATCTCTCGACCGTGGACGACGCCGTCCGGCTCGTCCACGAGGCAGTGGACGCCGGTATCACGTTCTTCGACAACTGCTGGGAGTACTACAACGGCAAGACCGAGAACTGGCTCGGGCGGGCACTCCGGGGCCGGCGCGACAAGGTCTTCCTGATGACGAAGGTCTGCACCCACGGGCGGAGCGGGCAGCTCGCCCTGCAGATGCTCGAAGAGTCGCTCCGGCGGCTCCAGACGGATCACCTGGACCTCTGGCAGATCCACGGGATCGTCTACGACAACGACCCCGAGCTCGCGTACGCCGCGGGCGGCGTGCTGGAGGCCTTCGATCAGGCCAAGAAGCAGGGAAAAACGCGATTCGTCGGGTTCACCGGCCACAAGGACCCGGCCTTCCATCTGAAGATGCTCGAGCTCGGGTACCCCTTCGACACCGTACAGATGCCACTCAATCCGTTCGACGCCGGCTTTCACAGCTTCGAGAAGCAGGTGTTGCCCGAAGTCAACCGGCGCGGAATGGCGGCGCTCGGCATGAAGAGCATGGGGGGGACCGCGTGGGCCGTGAAGAATCGCGTCGTTTCCGCCGAGGCGCTCCTGCGCTACGCGATGAGCCTGCCCGTCGCCGTGACCATCTGCGGCGTGGATTCGCTGGACGTGCTGCGCCAGAACTTACGGATCGCGCGCGGCTTCACGCCGATGACCGACGGCGAGATGGATGCCCTGCGCGCGCGCTGCGCGCCCACGGCAGCCGACGGTCGGTACGAGCCGTACAAGGTCTCGCTCCGGTACGACAATCCGGTGACCCGGCTACCGCACGGCTTCCCGATCGATCCCACCCAGCGAGAGGTCAAGGACATGTTGTCCAAGGGCACCGGTGCCTGGGAACCGCGGTAGCAGCGCCATGGCATACCACGAAGAAGAGCCGCGGCGAGGCGAGGAGGTCGCGGACCCGGATCGGCGCCGTTTCCTCAAGGCAGGCCTGGGGACTGCGGGGGCGGTCGTGGCGGCGAGCTCCATCGCGCGCACGGAAACCGCCGCTTCGTTCCTTCCGCTCGATATGACGACCACCGGCCCCGAAGACATCCCGCGCAAGCCGCTCGGGCGCACCGGCGAGCGCGTATCCATCCTCGGGCTCGGCGGGTATCACCTCGGCACGGTCGGCTCCGCGACGGAGGCCAGCCGGCTCGTCCACGAAGCGGTGGACGCGGGCGTGACGTTCCTCGACAACGCCTGGGAGTACAACGGCGGCCGGAGCGAGGAATGGATGGGGCAGGCGCTGCAGGGCCGGCGCGACAAGGTCTTCCTGATGACGAAGGTCTGCACCCACGGGCGGGACCGGAAGACCGCAATGCGGCAGCTGGAGGAATCGCTCGGGCGGCTGCGGACGGACCACCTCGACCTCTGGCAGATCCACGAAGTCATCTACGAGAACGACCCGGACCTCCACTTCGCCAAGGGCGGCGTCATCGAGGCCCTCGATCAGGCGAAGAAGGAGGGAAAGGTCCGCTTCGTCGGATTCACCGGACACAAGAGCCCGGCGATCCACCTGAGGATGCTTGCGCACGATTATCCGTTCGACACCGTGCAGATGCCGCTCAACTGCTTCGACGCCACGTATCGCAGCTTCGAGCAGCTGGTCCTCCCGGAGCTCGCGCGGCGCGGCATCGCGGCGCTGGGCATGAAGAGTCTCGGCGGTGACGGTCAACCGATCCTTCACGGCGCCGTTCTCGCGGAGGAAGCGCTGCGGTACGCCATGAGCCTGCCGGTCGCGACGACGATCAGCGGCATCGACTCGCTGGCCGTGCTCCACCAGAACCTCGCCATCGCGCGCGGCTTCACGCCGATGACGCCCGAAGAGATGGACGCCGTCCGTCGGCGCTGCGCTTCCCTCGCCGCGGATGGGCACCTCGAGCTCTTCAAGTCCACGAAAAGGTACGACGGCGCCGTGGGACGCGAGCAGCACGGCTATCCACCGTCGGCCGAGCTGCCACTATAGGAGGAGACTGCCATGCGATACGTACGTCTGGGTAAGACTGAACTCGAGGTCTCGGCGATCGCGTTCGGGACCTGGGCCTTCGGAGGCGACTGGGGATCGTTCGACGCGCACGAGTCCGGGGCGGCGATCCACCACGCGCTCGATCTCGGCGTCACGTTCTTCGACACGGCCCAGGCCTACGGCTTCGGCGTGTCCGAGCGTCTCCTGGCCGACGCGCTCTGGGAGCGGGCACGCCGAGACGAAGTCATCGTTGCCACCAAGGGTGGGCTTCGCATGGAGGGCCAGACGCTGCTCAGGGACGCGAGCGCCCGCTGGCTACGACAGGGCGCGGAGTCGAGCCTCCGTAACCTGCGCACCGACTACATCGATCTCTACCAGGTCCACTGGCCCGACCCGAGAACGCCGCCGGAGGAGACGGCGCGGGTCCTCGAGGACCTGGTGCGGGAGGGCAAGATCCGGCACCTCGGCGTCTCGAATTACGACGCCAAGCAGATGGACGAGCTCGCTCGGTACGGGCGAGTGGAGACGCTTCAGCCGCCGTACCACATGTTCCGCCGCGACATCGAGGGGCAGATCCTGTCCTACACAGCCGAGCACGACATCGGTGTGCTCGTCTACGGCCCGCTCGCCCACGGACTGCTCTCGGGGCGCATGACGCCGGAGACGAAATTCCCGGCGGCCGACTGGCGGAGCCATAGCTCCGATTTCACGGGGAAGTCGTTCCGGCAGAACCTGCACGTGATCGAGCGGCTGAAGAAGTCTGCCGACGGGCGTGGCATCACGCTGGCGCAGCTCGCGGTGGCCTGGACCATCTCCCACCCGGCCGTACAGGTGGCGATCGTCGGAGCGCGGCGGGCGTCGCAGCTCGACGGAACGCTCTCCGCTGCCGAGGTGCGGCTCTCCGAGGGGGACCGCGGGGAGATCGCGCGCATCCTCTCGGAGGCCGTGCCGGTCACCGGTCCATCGCCGGAAGGGATGTAGTGAAAGTCCGCCTCACATTCGCGATGGTCGTCGGGACCGCGACGCTGATTCTCGGAGCGACCCCGCAAGCCACGCTCGAGACGCCGCGGATTCCCGAAGCGGGTCCAATCGCCCGGCCCAGATCCGTTCCGGTCCGAACGCTCGCAAGGACGATGGACGCCCTTGTGGGGTGGAGGCCCAATGCGAACGGCTGAGGACAGTCGGCGCTACCTCGAGAATTGGCAGGACGAGATCGACAGCGCGGCGGAGTACCGCGCGATGGCCAGTAGTGAGCCCGACGGCAGCCTGGCCAGAGTCTATGGCAACCTTGCCCGGATGGAGGAGGGCCACATCGCGTGGTCAGTCGTGCACTCGAGCCGTTCGACGTTGCAGATGCCGGCGTCGCGAGCCCCCTGCGCCCTGGCTTCGCTGCATTCCTGATGGAACTGCCGGCAAATCTCCTCGTTCGCTCCCTTTGCGAACGAACCCTCGCCGGCGGCGAGTACGGCGGCGCACGCGACGACGCCGAGCATCAGGGCGACTTGGCCTGTCATGGGCCTCCTTAGGACCGCAGTCCTACGGACCGTCCCAGTAGCAGTATTGAGGGGCGTACGAGGGTGAATACGGGTCGCAGTACGCGGCGTACGGGTAGCCGGGATAGTACGGGTCGTACCCGTAATAGGGATCGTAGAAGTACGGGAAGACGAAGACTCCCGGGCTGCGGTGCCCGTGGGGGAACGGTCGGCCACCGAAGTGGCCGTCCCCGAACCCTCGGCCTCCCGAAAAACTCCCACCGGGGTGGCCGCCGCCGAATCCACCGCCGTGGCCGCCCCCGCCCCCGTGCCCTCCCCCCGTGGCGGACCATGCCGCACTGCTTCCCAGCATGATCACGAAGAAGGCGGCGAGGAGAAATACTCGAAACCAACCGTCCCGATGTCGTGTGGCGTTGGACATGATCACACATCAGAGGCAACTGCCGTGCCGGCCGCCCGGGGCGACGGGACCGCCGAAGGGCCCGTCAAATCGAGGCTCGCGCCTCGAGCTTGCTCGCGATGCCGAACGACGCTGCCGGCATGTCGGCTCGCGCCGACATGCCGGCAGTTGGCTCACGCCGTGGGCCGATCGATGCCCAGCTTCTGTATTCGGGCTGAGCATCGCCCTCATCGCGTGCCAGCGTGGCCTCGCTGCCCGCGGCGGCGCCGAGGGTGTGGGCCGGGCGACGACCTCGGCGGTGGTGACGAGCCTCTTCGCCATCGTGGTCGTCGACGCGATCTTCACGGTCCTCTTCAATGCCTTCGGCCGTTGACCCGCCCATGATCGGCGAGCCGGCATCCATGGCGACGGCCGTGGGGCAGGTGCTCGACGACGCCGTCGCGCAGGTGATCGACGCGGTGAGGCTGAACCTGCAGGCTCGCTCGGCGAAGCCGCGCCTGGTAGTTATCCGCGCACCATGCACCCGTGGGCTGCCGCCGTCGGCTCTCTCCTCACCCTCGTCATCCTGTGGGATGCGTTCCAGACGATCATCCTCTCCCGTCGCGTCTCGCGAAGATTCCGGCCGACGCGGGCCTTCTACCGGCTCCTGTGGACGCCCTGGAGAGCTGCCGCGAAGCGAGTCCCCCAGGGGAACCGGAGGGAAAACGTGCTCACGGTGTTCGGCCCCCTCTCGCTGATCCTGCTCATCGCTCTCTGGGCACTCGGCCTGATCGTCTCCTTCGCGCTTCTCCAATGGGGTTTCGGATCGCAGCTGACGGATCCAGACGGCCACACGGGATTTGGCGTAGACCTGTACTTGAGCGGCACGACTTTCTTCACGCTCGGTCTGGGAGACGTGACACCGCGGACGGCGCTCGCCCGCGGCCTCACGGTCTTTGAGTCCGGCATCGGGTTCGCCTTCCTCGCGCTCGTGATCGGCTATGTGCCTCTGATCTCGCAGGCGTTCTCCCGCCGGGAAGTGAGCATCTCGATGCTCGATGCCAGCGCCGGCTCCCCTCCGACCGCAGCGCAGCTGCTGCGGCGGCACTTCCGGGACGAGGACGCGGATATTCGCGGGTTTTTCCGCGACTGGGAACGCTGGTCCGCGGAGCTCCTCGAGAGCCACGTCTCTTTTCCGGTGCTCTCCTACTTCCGCTCGCAGCACGATAACCAGTCGTGGGTCGCCGCCCTGACGACGATCCTCGACGTCTGCGCCCTGGTCGTGGCTCGGATCGAGGAACGGCCGATGCCGACGGCGCGACTGACGTTCGCGATGGCACGTCACGCCGTGGTGGACCTGTGCGCCGTCTTTAGTCTCAAGCCGACGCCGCCGCCCGTCGATCGGCTCCCGCCTTCAGAAGAGAAGCGACTCGAGAGCTTCGTCGCTGCCGTAGGCGTCCGGTTTCGCGCGGACGAGGCCGCCGTCGCCAAGTTCAGGGCCCTGCGCGCGATGTACGAACCTTACGTCCACGCGCTGTCGAGCTTCCTGATCATGCCGCTGCCCGAATGGGTTTCCCCGGAAGGTGCGAATGACAGCTGGCACACGATGGCATGAAGGCCGTATCCTTCGATGCGCGGCGGATTCTGGGGCGCTCCGAGCTCAGCGACTCGATCGTTCGTGTTCGCGACTTTTCGCGAATTCCGGAGAACTCGCGATCCGTGATCGCGCGAACGGCACGCTCGGGCCCATTCTACCGCCGCACCGCGAGGTCGGGTCGTGGCATGCATCTCGCTCAATCCGCTCGCACCACGGTCGAGGAGCCGACTTCCTCGCCGGCGAGCCTGGTCGGCCGCCGCGCCGGGTCGGAGTAGCCATCATGCCGTCAGCCGAGCATCTCGACACACACCACAAGGCCCTCACCCTCAACCTCGATCCCACGATCTTCGGCTCCTTTGCGGAGATCGGCGCCGGGCAGGAAGTGGCGCGCTGGTTTCTGCGGGTGGGGGGCGCCTCGGGGACGGTGGCGAAGGCGATCTCCGCCTACGACAAAGAGGTCAGCGACGACCTCTACGGCGCGGGCACGCGCTACGTGTCGCGGCAGCGACTCGAGGCGATGCTCGACCGGGAGTGGGACCAGCTGCAGACTCAGCTGCGCGAGAGCCGGGGCTCGACGAGCCGGTTCTTCGCCTTCGCCGACACGGTCTCGGCCCGCAACTTTGCTGGCACGAACGAGTGCCACGGCTGGATGGGAGTCCGTTTCCTGACGGAGCCCGGCGGCGAACCGAACGACGTGCTCTTGCACGTCAACATGATGGACCCTTCCAACCCGCTCCAGCAGGAGGTGCTGGGCCTCCTCGGCGTGAACCTCGTGTACGGCGTCTACCACCAGCGGGAGAGCCGGGATGTCTTCCTGCGGGGACTCTCCGAAGACATTGCAGCCGGCCGGATCGAGATCGATCTGATCGATATCCGGGGTCGCGCCTTCGAGGCCTGGGAGCGCCGAGCCCTGCTCGTGGAGCTCGTCCGGAGCGGCTTGGCGGAAGCGGTCGTCTTCCCACGCGACGGCCGAGCGCTGCCGCCCACCGAGGTGCTCCACAAGAAGCCGGTGGTACTCGCCCCGGGTAGGTTTGAAACGGTCAAGCCGATTCACGGGCGCATCCTCGCCGCCACGCTCGAGGAGCTGCGGGCCGAGGGGATGCCTCAGTCAGAGGGACCGATCGGGCTGTTCGCGCTCACGGCAGACGCACCCTCCGAGGGCGAGAAACCCCCGGACGTGCCGGAACTGCTGCGACACGTGGACGCGCTGCAGCCCCTGGGAGGCGGCGTCTTTCTTTCGCGGCGCCGGGAGCTCTACCAGACGACCGCGTTCGTGAACCGATTCACCAACGCCGCGATCCGCTTCGCGGTGGGCCTCCCCACCTTGATCCGGGTCTTCCAGGATGCGCACTACCGTCACCTCGAGGGCCGCACCCTGGAGGGCATCTCGCGTCTGTTCGCCCAGAACGTCCGGGTTTGCGCCTATCCGATGACTGTCTCGGCCCTCGAAGAGCGGCTGCGAGCCTTGTCCGCCGACGGCTGGGAGCTGAACGACACAGGAAGCTGGGTGACTGCTGACCGACTCCGGCCTGCCCCGCCCTTGAGCCACCTCTACGCCTACCTGGTCGCCACCGGCTTCATCGTCCCGATGCAGCCACCCGCCAGCTGAACCTGGGCAAGCTCGTCGCGTGCCGCCGCGGCCAGCACGTCGGCGAGACTCCGCTCGGCCGAGCTCGGCGCAGCGCCCCTCGACGCGCCTTCGTCGGCAGGCGGAAGAACGGCGATGCGCCGCACGCTCGCCGGCACCGGGGCGACGGCGGGTCTGCAGCCGAACGGCCAGAGCAGGACGGACGCGAGCAGCGCTCGAATGAGTATGCGGTCGACGACGAGGACCTTCGGGCGCGGCCGCATCAGCAGCTCGGGCAGTGCCACTCGCCGATCTCCGCCGTCAGCGCCGCGGCCTCCGGGGGGCCCCAGCTGCCGGGCTCGTACTCGTACGCGGGCGTTGCGGAGCCGAGAATGGGCTCGACGACCGCCCACGCCGCTTCGACCGCGTCCTCCCGCGCGAAGAGCGTCGGGTCGCCCGCCATCGCATCTCCCAGCAGCCGCTCGTAGGCGTCCATCTCCTCCCCGTCCGCGTGGTGCACCACCTGCAGCTCCGTCGGCTCGGTGATCATCTGCTCCCCGGGCCGCTTCACGCGGGCGCCGATGGCGATCTTCACCTGCGGGCTCAACTGGAAGAGGACGTAGTTCGTCTCGCGCGGGGAGAGCCGGCTGAGCGGCGGCCGGCGCAGCGTGACCAGCACCTCGGTCGTGGTCGTCGCGAGGCACTTGCCCGCCCGGAGAAAGAACGGCACACCGTCCCAGCGCCACGAATCGATGTGGAGCCGGGCAGCGGCGAACGTCTCCACCGTGGAGTCCGCCGCGACGCCTTTCTCCTTCCGGTAGCCGCGGAACTGCCCGCGAACCAGGTCGTCCGCGCTGAGCGGGCGGATCGTCCGGAACACCTTCACCTGCTCGTCCCGGATCGACTCGTGATAGGTCGTCGCGGGAGCCTCCATGGCGAGGAAGCCGACCACCTGGAGCATGTGGTTCTGGACGACGTCGCGGATCGCGCCTGCCTCCTCGTAGAAGCCGCCGCGACCCTCGACGCCGAAGCTTTCCGCCATCGTGATCTGCACGCTCTCGATGTAGTTGCGGTTCCAGATCGGCTCGAGGAAGGTGTTCGCGAAGCGGAAGACGACGAGGTTCTGGACCGGCTCCTTCCCGAGGTAGTGGTCGATGCGGAAGATGCGCGACTCGTCGAAGACCTCGTGCAGCGTCTTGTTGAGGGCCTGCGCCGAGGCGAGATCCCGGCCGAACGGCTTCTCGACGACGACGCGCGCGTCGCGGGCGCCGTTCGATCGCCCGAGCCCCCCGACCACCGTCTCGAACAGGCTCGGCGGGATGGCGAGATAGTGGAGCGGGCGTTTCGCGCCGCCGAGCGCGCTGCGCAGCGCCTCGAGCGTGGCCGGATCGCCGTAGTCGCCGCGCACGTAGCGAAGCCGTTCGCGAAGCCTCGCGAATGTCGCCTCGTCGAACCGTCCGTGCCGCTCGATGCTCTCCCGGGCGCGCGCCCGGAACTGCTCGAGCGTCCAGTCCGACCGCGCGACGCCGACGACGGGGACGTCGAGATGCCCGCGCCGGGTCATGGCGTCGAGGGCCGGAAAGATCTTCTTGTAGGCGAGGTCGCCGCTCGCCCCGAAGATGACGAGCCCGTCGGAGCGCGGCGGGCTCATCTGCCGGGCCCCTTCTCGACATGGCCGCCGAACTCGAACCGCATGGCGGAGAGCAGGCGGTCCTGGAAGTCCGCTTCGCCTCTCGAGGCGAAGCGCTCGAAGAGCGCGGCCGCGAGCACGTGAGCGGGCACCGCCTCGTCGATCGCCGCGTCGAGCGTCCAGCGCCCCTCGCCCGAGTCCGACACGCGCCCGGCGAAGCGCTCGAGCGTCGGGTCGGTCGCGAGCGCCGCCGCGGTCAGGTCGAGGAGCCACGAGGCGACCACGCTGCCCCGGCGCCAGACCTCGGCGATCGCGCCGAGATCCAGGTCGTACTGGTAGTACTCCGGACTGCGGAGCGGCGTCGTCTCGGCATCCGCCGTCCGGGGCCGCTTGCCGACGTCGGCGTGCCGCAGGATGTTGAGGCCCTCGGCGTAGGCGGCCATCAGCCCGTACTCGATGCCGTTGTGCACCATCTTCACGAAGTGGCCGGCGCCGTTCGGACCGCAGTGGAGATAGCCCTGCTCGGCCGTACCGCCTTTGCCGCCCGGGGTCTGCGGGATCGATCCTGCACCGGGCGCGAGCGTCGCGAAGAGCGGGCCCAGGCGCCGGACCACGTCGGCCTCGCCGCCGATCATGAGGCAGTAGCCGCGCTCCAGGCCCCACACGCCGCCGCTCGTCCCGCAGTCGACGTAGTGAAGGTCGCGTGCCGTGAGCCGCTTCGCGCGCTCGATGTCGTCGCGGTAGTAGGAGTTCCCGCCGTCGACCACGACGTCGCCGGCCGCGAGCCGCGGCACGAGCTCGTCGAGCGTCGCGTCGACGACGGCCGCCGGCACCATGAGCCAGACGGTCCGCGGCTTCTCGAGGCGGGCGACGAAGTCATCGAGCGACGCGGCGCCGGCGGCGCCTTCGCGGGCGAGTGCCTGCACGGCCCCTTGCGATCGGTTGTACACCACGCACGCATGACCGCCGCGCATGAGGCGCCGCACCATGTTGGCGCCCATGCGACCCAGACCGATCATTCCGATCTGCATGTCATCCTCCTCCGGGGGCTCCGCGCCGGGAGGCCGCGAGCTCCCTGACTGCGTCCACGATGCACCTGGCCGAGATCCGCGCCGCGTCGAGCAGCTCGGCGGGCTTGCCCGAGCCGCAGTCCATGTCCCCCCTCCCCTCCCATGCGCAGGTGCTCACTTCGCACACACCTGCACACGCGGCGGGACGGGCTACAGCCCGGGCACCTCCGCGTCGTGTGAGTGGCCGATCGCTCGCCGAAGGCGGCGGTCCAGCTTGCCGCAGT
>Ga0209161_10005328_pt1 | contig 10173 bp, 13 predicted proteins | sample GraSoiAngelo_155_FD_186169 | JGI IMG/M metagenome (GOLD analysis project Ga0209161, IMG submission 186169) | Grasslands soil microbial communities from the Angelo Coastal Reserve, California, USA - 14_1009_13_30cm (SPAdes) (version 2) | ecosystem: Environmental > Terrestrial > Soil > Grasslands...
GACTGCGCTCGCGTCGGCCTCGGCCGGTGGCGGGGCATCCGGCTCAGCGGGCGGCTGGACGTCGGCAGACGCGTGCGGGTCGGCCGGCGCCTCGCCGTCTGCGCCGCCCTCGGCGGGCGCCTCGGCGGAGGGCTGCGTGTCCTCGGGGGCGGCTTCCTGGTCGGGTTTGTCGGCCATCTTCGAGCTCGCGCCAGATGTCGCCTAGGAGGGTTTGCCGGGGGCCGCGAGCTCGCGCTCGCGGGCGACCGTCAGCACGCGCGCCAGATCGCGCTTCACGCGACCCAGACGGGCGGTGTCGTCCAGTTCGCCGGTGGCGTTGGCAAAGCGCAGCCCGAACAGGTCCTTGCGCAGCTCCGCCGCCTGCTTGAGAAGCTCGCCGTCGTCCAGGTCTCGAAGCTGCTTGGCCTGCACCGTGGCGCCCTCAGTCCTCGCGCAGGACGAACTTCGATTTGATCGGCAGCTTGTGCGCCGCGAGACGGATCGCGTCTCGCGCCAGCGGCTCGGAAACACCGGCCAGCTCGAACATGACCCGGCCAGGCTTGACGACCGCCACCCAGCCTTCGGGAGAGCCCTTGCCGGAGCCCATGCGCGTCTCGGCGGGCTTCTTTGTCACCGGCTTGTCGGGGAACACGTTGATCCACACCTTGCCGCCACGCTTGATCTTGCGCGTCATCGCGATACGGGCGGCCTCGATCTGGCGGTTGCTGAGCCAACCGCCCTCGAGCGCCTTGAGCCCGTACTCGCCGAACTGCACCTTCACCTGGCCTCGCGAGATGCCCGAGCGGCGACCGCGATGCTGCTTGCGATGCTTTACGCGCTTCGGCGAGAGCATCAGCGACCACCCCCGGGCGAGCTCGCGCCGTTCGCCTCGTCGGCTTGGCCGCCACCCGCCGAGCCACCCGGCGGGCCGGCGCCGCGCGCCGGGGCCCGGCGGGCGCCGCCACCGCGTGTACGGGCGCGACCGTCGCGGCCATCGCGCTCGGCGCTCGGCGCCGGCGCGGTGATGTCGGTGAGGTCGGAGCCCGTGTAGCCCTCGGGCATGATCTCTCCCTTGTTCACCCAGCACTTCACGCCGATGCGCCCGAACGTGGTGCGCGCCTCGTAGAAGCCGTAGTCGATGTCCGCGCGCATCGTGTGCAGCGGCACACGACCATCGGAGTAGCTTTCGGTGCGCGCCATCTCCGCTCCCCCAAGGCGGCCGGCGACCTGCACCTTCACGCCCTTGGCGCCCGAGCGCATCGCACTGGTGAGCGCGCGCTTCATCGCGCGACGGAACGCGACCCGGTTCTGCAGCTGCTCGGCGATCGACTGAGCCACCAGCGAGGCATTGAGCTCCGGGCGCTTGATCTCGAGGATGTTGACCTTGATCTGCTTGCTGGTCATGCGATGCAGCTCGCGCCGCAGCGCGTCGACTTCGCTGCCGGACTTGCCGATCACGATGCCCGGGCGAGCGGTGTGGATGTTGATCTCCAGTTCGCCTGAGTCCTTGCGGATCGTGATGTCAGACAAGCCCGCGTGGGCGAGCTTGCGCACGATGTGCTCGCGGATGCGCACGTCCTCCGCGAGATAGTCGGCGAAGTTCCTGTCGTTGAACCAGTTGGACTTCCAGTCGTGGATGTAACCCACGCGCATCGCCTCTGGATGAACCTTCTGTCCCATTTGTCAGCTAGCTCTTCCTGGTTGGATCTGGGCGGGCCGTCAGCGTGATTGTGAGGTGGCTTGTGCGCTTCTGGATCGGCGTTGCGCGCCCCATCGCGCGCGGGCGAAAGCGCTTGATTGTCGGCCCCTCGTCGGCGTATGCCTCGCGGATGATGAGATCGTCCTCGAGCAGCTCGTGGTTGTTCTCCGCATTAGCCACGGCCGACTCGAGCAGCTTGCTCCAATCGCGCGCCGCCTCGCGAGGGGTGAAGGCGAGGATAGCGCGTGCCTGGGCGACCGACTTGCCCGGCAGTTGAAGGCACACCATGCGAGCCTTGCGCGCCGGGGTGCGCACGTAGCGGGCGCGGGCGCGAACCACGCGGCGGCGCCGGCGCGCGGCGGGCGCTTTGCGGGCGCGAGCCTGTGCGGGCGCCGGGGAAGCGGCGCTGTCGGTGGCTCGCTGGGCAGACGGCCGCCGGGGTCGCTCGGGTGTCGGCGCCTCCCCGGCCGGCAGCTCGGCCGCGGCCGGTTGGCCCGCTTGCTCCGCGGCCGGTTGGGCCTGCTCCGCTTTGCGCGCTCTGCGTCCGCGGCGGCGTTTGGGGGCCGCCTCGGGCTCGCCCGCGGCGCCGCCGGCCGACGCGCCCGCATCGGCCTGCTTGGCCTCGGCGGCGTCCGCCCCGATCTGGGCATCCTCGGCCGCGTTGCCCTCTTTCGGATTGGTAGAGCGATCTGGGGTCATCGCATTTTCGCCGAGCCGGCATGCCCGCGGAAAACGCGCGTGGGCGCGAACTCGCCGAGCTTGTGCCCGACCATCGACTCGCTGATGAACACAGGCACGTGCCTGCGCCCGTCGTGCACGGCGATGGTGTGGCCCACCATCTCCGGAAAGATCGTCGAGGCGCGCGACCAGGTCCTCAGCATCTTCTTGTTGTTTTCGGCATTCAGCCCTTCGATCCGGGCCATCAGGCGGGCTTCCACCCACGGACCCTTCTTGCTCGAGCGACTCATCGCGACCTCCCCTTCCCGCGGCGCCGACCGCGAACGATGAGCGCGTCTGAGCGCTTGTTTTGCTTGCGCGTGCGGTAACCCAGCGTGGGCACGCCCCACGGCGTCACCGGGTGACGGCCGGCGGTGGTCGAGCCCTCGCCACCGCCGTGCGGATGGTCGACCGGGTTCATCGCCGTGCCGCGGGTCTGCGGGCGCGCTCCCATGTGCCGCTTGCGCCCGGCCTTGCCCACCTTTACGTTCTGGTGCTCGGCGTTGCCGAGCGTGCCCACGGTGGCGCGACAGCTCACGCGCACGAGCCGCATCTCGCCCGACGGCAGGCGCAGCGTGGCCATATCGCCATCCTTGGCCATGAGCTGCACGGAGGCGCCTGCCGAACGCGCCAGCTGACCGCCGCGGCCGGGCTGCAGCTCCACGTTGTGTACCACCGTGCCCACCGGCATGCGCGCCAGCTCCATGCAGTTGCCCACGGCGATGTCGGCCCGCTCGCCCGAGGACACCATCATCCCCACGCTGAGCCGTTGAGGAGCGAGGATGTAGCGCTTCTCCCCGTCGCGATAGTGCAGCAGAGCGATATAGGCAGAGCGGTTGGGGTCGTACTCGATCGCCGCCACCCTCGCCTGCACCCCGTCCTTGCGCCGCTTGAAGTCGATCATGCGGTACGCACGCTTGGCCCCTCCGCCGCGGTGGCGGGAGGTCTTGCGTCCGTGCACGTTGCGGCCGCCGCTGCGCTTGAGCCCTTCGACGAGCTTGCGCTCTGGCGTCGATCGGGTGAGCTCGCCAAAGTCGGGATAGGAGGCGAAGCGCCTGCCGGGACTCGTTGGCTTGGGCTTGCGGATGGCCATCGTGCTGCGCCGCCTAGCTCTCCAGCCCCTGCATGCCCTGGAAGACCGGAATCGTCTCGCCGGGGCGCACCTGCACGATCGCCTTGCGCCAGGCGCTCGTGCGCCCGGTGGTCGCGCCGCGGCGCTTGGGCTTGGGCTTGACGCTCATCGTGCGCACGTCGACCACGTGTACGTCGAACAGCGCCTCAACCGCCTGACGGATCTGGGTCTTGTGCGCCTGCGCATGAACCCTGAAGGTGTAGCGGTTGGCGGCGGCGAGCACGTAGCTCTTCTCTGACACCACGGGTCGGATCACGACGTGCGAGGGTTCCATCAGTCGCCGGCCCCCGCCAGCGCCCGCGCGCTGAGCTGCTTCAGCGACTGCTCGGAGAACACGACCGACGCAGCGCCCACGAGATCGCTCACGCCCACCTGCTCGGCGCTCCGCACGGACACGCGCGCGAGGTTGCGGAACGAGCGCGCCGCCGCGGACTCGCCGTCGCCGAGCGCCACCAGCGTGGGGCCAGCGTGGCCCCAGTCCTCGAGCAGCTCGCGTGCCCGACGCGTCTCGGGCTCGTGGAAGGCGGATGCGTCCACGATCGCAAGCGAGCCGCGCCCCGCGTGCAGCGACAGGGCGCTGCGCAGGGCCGCGCGCTGCTCCTTGCGGTTGACCTTGAAGGTGTAGCTGCGCGGCCGTGGTCCGAACGCGGTGCCGCCGCCCGTCCAAAGCGGCGAGCGGTTCGAGCCCGCGCGGGCACGGCCGGTTCCCTTCTGACGCCAGGGCTTGGCGCCGCCGCCGGAGACCTCTCCGCGCGTGCGCGTGGCGGCCGTGCCGCTGCGGCGCGCGGCCTGCTCGGCGCGCACGCTCTGGTGCACGAGCGACCCGCGAAAGCGCTCGCCGAAGGCCGCGTCGTCGAGCTTGACCTTCCGATCGGCGCCCAGCACGGGTGCGTCAGGCATCGCCGCGTACCTCCGCCGGCGCATCAGCCATCGCTGCGGACCTCCACGACCGCCCCGCGCGCGCCCGGCACCGAGCCGCGCACCATGAGCACGTTGCGCTCGCTGTCCACGCCGACGACCTCGAGCCCCCGCTGGGTGACCCGCCTGTTGCCCATCTGGCCCGCTCCGCGCAGGCCGGCAAACACGCGCGATGGCGTGGCCGACGCGCCGATCGAGCCGGGTGCGCGGATGTTGTGCGAGCCGTGCGACTTGGGCCCGCTGACGAAGTTGTGGCGCTTGATCGTGCCCTGAAAGCCCTTCCCCTTGGAGACGCCGGAGACCTTCACGCGGGCGCCGACCTGAAAGGACTCGACCGTCACGGTCTCGCCCAGCTGCAGCTCGCCGGCCTCGTTGCGGAACTCCGCCAGCCGGCGCATCGGCGGCGCGTCGACCTTGGCCAGGTGGCCCAGCTGGGCTTTGGAAAGCGCCTTGCGACCGACCTCGCCGAAGGCGAGCTGGACGGCGTCGTAGCCGTCGCGCTCGGGCGTGCGGATCGCGGTGACCGGGCACGGGCCGGCCTGGAGCACGGTCACGCGCGCGACGCTGCCGTCCTCGAGGAACATCTGGGTCATGCCGAGCTTCTTGGCAAGGATGGCGGACATTTCACAGGCGCGATCGGTGACGGCGGGAGCGCTCAGGTTGCCAGGCGGATCTCGATATCCACGCCGGCCGGCAGGTGGTCGAGCCGCTGCAGCGAGTCCACTGTCTTGGGCGTCGGCTGGTGGATGTCGATCAGGCGCTTGTGGGTACGGATCTCGAAGTGCTCGCGCGAATCCTTATCCTTGAACGGCGAGCGGATCACGCAGTAGACGTTCTTCTCGGTGGGCAGCGGCACGGGTCCGGAGACGCTGGCGCCGGTGCGCGTGGCGGTCTCCACGATCTCCTTCGCGGCCGACTCGATCGCGGAGGTGTCATACGCCTTCAGGCGGATGCGGATCTTGTTCTGGGCGGTGGCTGCCATTTGCTTTGCGCTGAGGGTGTGTGGGCCTGATCTGTGGTGTCGGGGGTTGCGGGGAGTTCGTCGGCGCTGCGCTCCGCCGGGCGGCGGCGCTCGCGCTGCCCACCGGGGCGGACAGGAGCGGATCTCGCGTCGGGAATCCGCCCCACACCGCCACCGCGCCGTGCGGCCGGGGCATGTTAGTCGTATCGGACTGCCAATTGTGCGCGCCCCGGCCAGGCGAGGCGGCGGGTACTACGCGATGATCTCGCTGACCACGCCCGAGCCGACCGTGCGGCCACCCTCCCTGATGGCGAAGCGCAGGCCTTGATCCATGGCGATCGGCTGAATCAGCTCGATTTCCATCTGCACGTTGTCGCCGGGCATGACCATCTCGACGCCGTCGGGCAGCTTCGCGACCCCGGTGACGTCGGTGGTACGGAAATAGAACTGAGGCCTGTAACCCGTGAAGAACGGCGTGTGGCGGCCGCCCTCCTCCTTCTTGAGCACGTAGACCTCGGACTTGAACTTTGTGTGGGGGGTGATGGAGCCGGGCTTGCACACGACCTGGCCGCGCTCGATCTCCTCGCGCTTGGTGCCGCGCAGCAGACAGCCGATGTTGTCGCCTGCCTGGCCCTGGTCCAGGATCTTGTTGAACATCTCCACGCCGGTCACGACCGTCGAGCTGGTGTCGTGGATGCCAACGATCTCCACCGTCTCGCCCGTTTTGATCACGCCCTGCTCGACCCGGCCGGTGGCCACGGTGCCGCGGCCGGTGATCGAAAAGACGTCCTCGACCGGCATCAGGAATGGCTTGTCGAGCTCGCGCACCGGCTCGGGTATGTAGGTGTCGAGCGCGTCGGCCAGCTCCAGGATCTTCTGCTTGGACGCCTCGTCGCCTTCGAGCGCCTTCAGCGCCGAGCCGGTGATGAACGGGATGTCGTCCCCAGGGAAGTCGTACTCGGACAAGAGCTCCCGGACCTCGACTTCGACCAGCTCCAGCAGCTCCTCGTCATCGACCATGTCGGCCTTGTTGAGGAACACGACGATGTACGGCACGCCCACCTGGCGCGCGAGCAGGATGTGCTCGCGCGTCTGCGGCATCGGACCGTCCGCGGCCGAGACCACGAGGATCGCGCCGTCCATCTGGGCGGCGCCGGTGATCATGTTCTTGACGTAGTCGGCGTGGCCGGGGCAGTCCACGTGCGCGTAGTGGCGATTGTCGGTCTGATACTCGACATGGGAGGTCGCGATCGTGATCCCGCGCGCCTTCTCCTCAGGGGCGTTGTCGATCGACTCGAAGGTGCGGACCTCGGCATTGCCTTTCTCGGCCAGCACCGACGTGATGGCGGCCGTCAGCGTCGTCTTGCCATGGTCGATGTGACCGATCGTCCCCACGTTGACGTGCGGCTTGTCGCGCTCGAACTTCTGCTTGGCCACTTTTGGTTCGCTCCTGTATCGGCTTGGACGTCCGCCCGGGGAGGACGAAGTCGTAGAAATCTATCTAACTGCAATCACGCGTGACTGGCGAGCTAGGCGGGCACCGGCTCCCCGGTGCGCAGCTCGACGATCTTCTCGGCGATGTTGGGCGGGACCTCCTCGTAGCCCTCGAACTGCATCGTGTAGTTGGCGCGGCCCTGGGTGTTCGAGCGCAGATCGGTGGCGTAGCCGAACATCTCGCTGAGCGGCACACGTGCCGACACGGCGATCGCATTGCCGCGCCGTTCCTGGCCCTCCAGTCTCCCGCGGCGGCGGTTGAGATCGCCGATCACCTCGCCCAGAAACTCCTCCGGCGTGATCACCTCGACCGCGAAGATCGGCTCCAGCAGCACCGGTTTGGCGCGCTTGGCCGCCTCTTTGAACGCCAGCGAGCCGGCGACCTTGAAGGCCACCTCCGATGAGTCCACGTCGTGGTACTTGCCGTCGACCAGGGTGACCCGCAGATCGACCATCGGGTAGCCCGCCTTGACGCCGTTCTCGAGCGCCTCCTGCACGCCCGTCTTGACCGCCGGGATGTACTCCGCGGGCACCGATCCGCCCTTGATCCGGTTGACGAATTCAAAGCCCTCTCCCGGCGCCGGCTCGAGGTCCAGGTAGACGACCCCGAACTGGCCCGAGCCTCCCGTCTGGCGCACGAAACGGCCCTCGACGCCGGAGACCGAGCCGCGAACCGTCTCGCGGTAGGACACCTGCGGGCGCCCCACGTTGGCCTCCACGCCGAACTCGCGCCGCATGCGATCGACCAGCACCTCCAGGTGCAGCTCGCCCATGCCGGAGATCTCGGTCTGTCCGGTTTCTTCGTTGGTGCGCACCTGGAATGTCGGATCCTCCTCGGCCAGGCGCCCCAGCGCGATCGACATCTTCTCCTGGTCTGCCTTGGTCTTGGGCTCGACGGCCACCTTGATCACGGGCTCGGGGAAGATGATCTTCTCCAGGTGGACGGGGGCGTCGGGAGCCGCCAGCGTGTCGCCGGTGATGACCTGCTTGATCCCCACCGCGGCGGCGATGTCGCCGGCGTAGACCTCGGAGACCTCCTCGCGATCGTTGGCGTGCATCATCAGGATGCGCCCGATCCGCTCGGTGCGGCCCGTGCCCACGTTGAGCACGCGCGAGCCGGCCTGCAGACGCCCGGAGTAGACGCGGAAGTAGGTCAGCTTGCCGACGTAGGGGTCAGCGGCAATCTTGAACGCCAGCGCAGCGAACGGCTCGGAGTCGTCGGGCTTACGCACGACCTGGCGCTCGTTCTCCTCGCCTTTGATCAGTTCAGTGCCGACCACCGGCGGCACGTCCAGCGGCGAGGGGAGGTAATCGATCACCGCGTCGAGCAGCGGCTGCACGCCCTTGTTCTTGAACGAGGAGCCGCACAGCACGGGGGTCAGCTTGGTCGACAACGTCGCCGCTCGGATCGCCTGCTTGAGGCGCTCCGCACCCACCTCGGCCTCTTCGAGGATCAGTTCCAGCAGTCCGTCGTCGTAATGCGAGACCTCCTCGAGCAGCTGCTCGCGCGCGCTCGCGGCGGCGGCGGCGAGCTCGTCGGGGATCTCGGTCTCCTCCTGTTCGGTGCCCAGCTCGTCGCGGTACACGATCGCCTTCATGCGCACCAGATCGACCACGCCGGCAAAGTCCGCCTCGTTACCGATCGGCAGCTGGATCGGCACGGGATGCGCGCCGAGCCGGTCGACCATCGTCCGCACGCCGCGCTCGAAGTCAGCGCCGATGCGGTCCATCTTGTTGATGTAGGCGATGCGCGGGACGTGGTACTTGTCGGCCTGCCGCCACACGGTCTCCGACTGGGGCTCCACCCCCGCTACGGAGTCAAACAGCGCGATCGCGCCGTCGAGCACACGCAGCGAGCGCTCCACCTCGACCGTGAAGTCGACGTGGCCGGGCGTGTCGATGATGTTGATGCGATGACCCTTCCACTCCGCCGTCGTGGCGGCCGAGGTGATCGTGATGCCGCGCTCCTGCTCCTGTTCCATCCAGTCCATCGTGGCCGCGCCCTCGTGGACCTCGCCCATCTTGTAGGTGCGCCCGGTGTAGTAGAGGATGCGCTCGGTCGTGGTCGTCTTGCCGGCGTCGATGTGCGCCATGATCCCGATGTTTCGGGTGTCTTGAAGGGAGTACTTGCGTGGCATCGAGAGACGGTGTTCGTTGGCGGGGGGCTGATTCCTGGCAAAAAAATGGGCCCTTCGGGCCCACGCGCTGCTGATCTGGTGCGGACCTGGTCTGCTGCGTTACGCGCTCGAGGTCTCCATCTTTTTCGGTTTGCACGCGAGCAGACACACCCCAAGCCGCCTGTTCGCGACGCATGTTCGACTATAGCAAAGCGATTCGCGCTCCCCGTGGGCGTGCCGGCCCCGCGGCGCGGCCGGCGGCCGCACACGCCGGCGCCGATGGACGCGTGCCGCGTCGAGCGAGACGCGGCGCTGTGCGCTACCAGCGGTAGTGCGCGAAGGCCTTGTTGGCCTGGGCCATGCGGTAGATGTCGTCCTTGCGCTTGAACGCGCCGCCCTGCTGGGAGGCGGCGTCGCTGAGCTCGTTGGCCAGGCGCTGGGCCATCGTCTTCTCGCGACGCTGGCGCGCGAACTCGACCAGCCAGCGCACCGCGAGCGTGCGCGCGCGCCGGCTCGGCACCTCCACGGGCACCTGATAGGTGGCTCCGCCGACGCGGCGGGAGCGCACCTCGAGCGTCGGCGTGAGGGCCCTGATCGAGTTCTCCAGCATCTCCACGGGGTCCTGCTCGCCGCGCTCTGCGAGCAGCGCCAGCGCTTCGTAGACGATCCGCTCGGCGACCGACTTCTTGCCGTCGAGCATCACCTTGTTGATGACCTGCTTGGAGCGATGGATCGGATCCGCCTCGAGCGGACGGACCTGAGCGGCTGCGCGCCGGGGCATCGAGCTATCTCTTCTTCACGCCGTAATGCGAGCGCGCCTTCTTGCGATCGCTCACGCCGGCGGCGTCGAGCGTGCCGCGCACGACCTTGTAGCGCACGCCCGGGAGGTCCTTGACGCGACCGCCGCGCACCAGCACCACCGAGTGCTCCTGCAGGTTGTGCCCCTCGCCGGGGATGTAGGCGGTCACCTCGATCGAACCCGAGATGCGCACGCGCGCGACCTTGCGCAGGGCGGAGTTCGGCTTCTTCGGCGTCGTCGTGTAGACACGCGTGCAAACGCCGCGTCGCTGCGGCGCGGCGACCTTCTTCTTGCGTCCGCTGCCCGACTTCAGGCCGGGGGTGGCGAGCTTCTTCTTCGGCGCGACCCGCCCCTTGC
>Ga0209161_10005332_pt1 | contig 10171 bp, 8 predicted proteins | sample GraSoiAngelo_155_FD_186169 | JGI IMG/M metagenome (GOLD analysis project Ga0209161, IMG submission 186169) | Grasslands soil microbial communities from the Angelo Coastal Reserve, California, USA - 14_1009_13_30cm (SPAdes) (version 2) | ecosystem: Environmental > Terrestrial > Soil > Grasslands ...
CTCATAAGCAGTAGAGAGAGAGAGAGACTCGACCATGGCCGACAAGATCGCCGCGCAAGCGTTGAAAGACCTCCTCGAAGGCGCCGCACCGTTCGCCCTGATCGACGTCAGGGAAGCGGGCGAGTACAACAGCAGCCATATTCCCGGTGCCAGCCTCATCGCCCGGCGCCAGCTCGAGCTCTCGATCAAGCCCGCCGTCCCGCTGACCGACACGCACGTCGTGCTGTGCGACGACGACGGGCGGCGCGCGCAGCTCGCGGCGGCCTCCGTGGAGCGGCTGGGGTACCGTCGCGTGTCGGTGCTCGACGGCGGGATCAACCGCTGGGTGACCGACGGCTTCGAGACCGAGTGGGGCAGCAACGTACCCAGCAAGGACTTCGGCGAGAAGGTCGAGGTCGTCAACCACGTCCCGGAGATCGAGGCCAAGGAGCTGGCCGAGCGCATCGCGAAGGGCGAGAAGTTCGTCATCCTGGACAGCCGCACGCCGGAGGAATTCCGGCGCTTCTGCATCCCCGGCGGCCGGAGCGTGCCGGGCGGCGAGCTTTCGCTGCGCATCACCGACATCGCCAGGAAGCTCGACCGTGACACGACGATCATCGTCAACTGCGCAGGCCGCACGCGCAGCATCATCGGCACGCGCGTCCTGCAGCGCATGGGCATTCCCAACGTCTACGGCCTGAAGAACGGGACCGCCGGCTGGGTGCTGGCGGGCCACAAGCTCGAGACCGGCGCCGATCGCGTGCAGCTGGCGCCGCCGTCGGCCGAGGGCGTGGCGGCGGCGGAAGCGTACGCCGCGAAGCTCGCCGCCGAAGACGGGGTGCGCTCCCTGGACGTCGCCGGGCTGCTCGACGTGATCGAGCGCGGCCGCCAGGAGGTCGTCTACCTGATCGACGTTCGCACCGCCGAGGAGTACGCCGCGGGGCACATCCCCGGCTTCCGCTGGTTCCCCGGGGGTCAGGCCGTCCAGCGCTCCGACGACGTGGCGGTCGTGAAGAATGCACCGATCGTCTTCGCCTGCGACGGCAAGGCGCGCGCGACGCTGATCGCCTCGTGGTACCGCCAGATGGGCTACCGCGAGGTCTACGCCGTCAGTGGAGGCACGTCCGCCTGGACCGCGAGCGGCCGCTCGCTCGAGCGCGGCGTTCCGGACGAGGCTCCGGTCGGCTACCGCGAAGCGCGCGGCAACGTGAAGGCCGTGTCGCCGGCCGAGCTGCACGCCTCGCCGCCGCCGGCCATCATCTTCGTCGACACCAGCCAGGACTTCGCCCGCGGCCACGTGCCCGGCGCCCGCTGGGTCCCGCGGGGATGGCTCGAGCTCTGGATCGGCGACGTCGTGCCGTCGAAGAGCACGCCGGTCGCGGTGACCTGCCTCAACGACCGGGGCTCGATGCTCGCGGCCGTCACGCTGAAGGAGCTCGGCTACCAGCGCGTGTCGGTGCTCGACGGGGGCATGGCGGCGTGGCAGAAGGCGGGGCTCCCGCTCGAGAAGGGGCTGTCGGGCGTGATGGCGCCGCCGACCGACGTCGTGCCCGCCGGGCCCGATCGCAACTTCGCCGACATGCAGAATTATCTGAGATGGGAAGAGGCGCTGGGCTACAAGTACGCTTCGGTGAAGCACTAGGGCTACTGGCGACAAACAATGAAGATCGCGACGCCCGACCTGGTCACGAACTCCTACTTCCCCGCGCTCGCCGCCGAGGAGCTGGGCGTCTATCGAGACGAGGGGCTCGACGCCCACGTCGAACTGCTCCCGTCGCTCGACGCGGTGAACGCGCTGCGCGACGGTGCCGTGGACTTCGTGGCCGGGGGGGCGCACACGATGCTGCTCGCGTTCCCGAACTGGAAGGGCGCCAAGCTCGTGGTCACGCTCTCGCAGGGAACGCCCTGGCTCCTGGTGCTCCGCGCCGATCTTCCGGCGCGCCGCGGCGACGTCGGGGCGGTGAAGGGATTGCGCATCGGCGCCGCACCCGGCCCGGACCGCGCGTTCATGCGGCTCCTGCACGAGGCCGGCATCGATCCCGTCCGTGACGGCGTCAGCGTCGCGCCCGTGCCCGGCGCCACGGCGCCCGGCGCCTCCTTCGGCGTCCTCGCCGCGGCGGCGCTCGAGCGGGGCGACGTCGACGGGTTCTGGGCCAACGCGCTCGGCAGCGAGACCGCGGTGCGCCGCGGCGTCGGCACGATCGTGGTCGACGTCCGCCGTGGCGACGGCCCGCCCGACGCCGGGCACTACACGTTCGCGGCGCTCTCGACGACCGACGCGCTGATCGCGCGCGAGCCGGAGCGCGTGGCCGCGGTGGTGCGCGCGATCGTTCGCGCTCAGCAAATCTTGAAGAAGGAGCCGGCGCGCGCGACCGAGGTCGGGCGGCGACGGTTCCCGCCGGCGGCGGCCGACATCATCGCCGCGGTCGTCGAGCGCGATCTGCCGTTCTACGATCCCCGGATCGACGAGCGGGCCGTCGCCGTCATGAACGGCTTCGCCCAGACGCTCGGGCTTCTGACCGGGCCGGTGAGTTACGAGAGCGTGGTCGCCACCCGCTTCCGGAGCCTCTGGAACGCCTGAGCGTCAGTAGAGGTGGCAGGCCGTGAAGCGGCCGGGCTTGACCTCGCGCCCCTCCGGCTCTTCGTTCCGGCAGCGCTCCATCGCCTTCGGACAGCGCGGGTGAAAGCGGCAGCCGTCGGGCGGCTTCACTGGGTTCGGCACCTCGCCCCGCAGGACGATCCGCTGCCGCCGCGCCGAGGGATGCAGGGGCAGCGCCGCCGACAAGAGCGCCTCGGTGTAGGGATGCAGGGGCTCGCCGTAGACCGCGTCGCACTCGCCGGTCTCGACCAGCTTGCCCGCGTACATGACCGCCAGGCGCGTCGCCAGGTAGCGGGCGGCCGCGAGATCGTGGGAGATGATGACGTACGCGAGGCCGAGCTTTTCTTGTAACCCCTTCAGCAGATTCAGGATCTGGGCGCGGATCGAGACGTCCAGCGCCGACACCGGCTCGTCGAGGACGATGAACTTCGGGTAGGTCACGAGCGCGCGGGCGATCGCGATGCGCTGGCGCTGTCCGCCGCTGAACTCGTGCGGGTAGAGCCCGCCGCTGTCGCGCCGGAGCCCCACCAGCTGCAGGACCTCGCGGACGCGCTCCGTCTTCTCGGCGCGGCTCATCCCGCTGTCGCGCGGGAGCGGCTCGGCGACGATGTGCTCGACGCGCATGCGCGGATTGAGCGAGCTGTAGGGATCCTGGAACACGGCCTGGACCGAGCGGCGATAGCGCGCGAGGTCGTCGCGGGTGAACGCGGCGACCTCCTTGCCGTCGAAGCGCAGCGAGCCGGCGGTGGGACGCTCCAGGAGCAGGATGATCTTCGCCAGCGTCGTCTTGCCGGACCCGGATTCGCCGACGATGCCGAGCGTCTCGCCGGCGCCGACGTTCATGCTCACGCCGTCGAGCGCCTTCACCGATCCGCTGGAGCCGATCGCGAAGCCGCTGCTCACGGGGAAGTACTTCTTCAGGCCGACGGCCTCGATCATTGTTGACTGCCGACGGCCTTCGTCGCCCAGCACTCCGCCAGGTGGCCGTCGCCGACCGAGACCGTGGGCGGCGATTGCTCCTCGCAGATCGACTGCCGCTCGGGACAGCGCGGCGCGAAGGGACACCCCGCCGGAAGGCGCGACAGATCGGGCGGCTGGCCGCCGATCTCGACGAGCTGCTGGCGGCCGAGCCCGACGTCGGGGAGGCAACGAAGGAGGGCTCGCGTGTACGGATGGCTCGGGTTGTTGAAGACCTCGAGCGTCGTCCCCATCTCGACGATGCGCCCGGCGTACATCACGGCCACGCGGTCGGCGATCGCCGCGACGATGCCGAAATCGTGGGTGACCAGGATGATCGCCACGCCGGCCGCCGTCTGGACTTCCTTCAGCAGCTCCAGGTACTGGGCCTGGATCGTCACGTCGAGCGACGTCGTGGGCTCATCCGCGATCAAGAGGCGAGGCTCGCACGAGAGCCCGATCGCGCTCGAGACGCGCTGCCGCATCCCACCGCTGAACTGATGCGGGTATTGGCCGAGCCGTGCGTCGGCCGCCGAGATCCGCAGGCGCCGCAGGGCGCTCAGCACGCGCTCGCGCAACGCCCCTCCGCGCAGGCCCTGATGGAGCCGCACCACTTCGCTGACCTGCGTGCCGATCGTCAGGGCGGGATTGAGCGACGTCATCGGATCCTGCAGCACCATCGCGATCTTCTTGCCGCGGACGCGCCGCATCTCACCCGGACTCTTGGTCAGCAGATCCTCGCCCTCGAACACCACGCGACCGCTGACGATCCGGCCCGCTGGCTCGGGCACCAGCCGCACCAGCGACAGGCACGTGACCGACTTGCCGCTCCCGGACTCGCCCACGAGCGCCAGCGTCTCGCCGGCGTGGAGCGTGAAGCTGACGCCGTCCACCGCCTTGGTGACTCCGCGTCGGGTGAAGAAGTGGGTCTTGAGATCCTCGACGACCAGCAGCGGCGCCGCGGCCACCTATCCTCCGTCCGCGCCGGCGGCGGCGCTCCGGGGGCGCGCCTCCGGGACCGGCTCGATCGCCGCTGGGTCGGCCTCGGCGCGGCTCCCGAGCTGGCGCAGCTTGGGATCCAGATGATCGCGGAGCCAGTCGCCCATGAGGTTGACGGCCAGGACGGTCAACAGCATCGCCACACCCGGGAAGAGCGTGATCCACCACGCCGTGGCCAGGAAGCCACGCCCGTCGGCGATCATCAGTCCCCAGGCCGGATTCGGCGGCGGCACGCCCACGCCGAGGAAGCTCAGGGTGCCCTCCAGCAGAATCACGTAGCCGACCTGAAGCGTCGAGATCACCAGGAGGGTCGGCACCACGTTGGGAAAGATGTGGCGGCAGATGATCCAGGTGCTCGAGCGCCCGGCGACCACGGCGAGCGCGACGAAGTCCTGCTCCTTGATCCCGAGCGTCTCGCCGCGAATCTGCCGGGCGAAGCGCGGCCAGAGCAGGAGCGAGATGACCAGGACGACGTTGCGGAAGCTCGGCTCCGACACCGCGACCAGCACGACCGCGATCAAGATCGTTGGCAGCGACAGGCCGATGTCGGTGAAGCGCATTAGCAGCGAATCGGTGAAGCCGCCGCGGTAGCCAGAGATCAGCCCCAGCGCCGTCCCGAACGTGCCCGAGAGGCCGATGGCGAGCAGCGAGACCACGAGCGAGATCCGGCTGCCGTAGATGACCCGGCTCAGCACGTCCCGCCCGAAGCGATCGGTCCCCAGCGGGTGCCGGCCCTCGCCGCGCTCCATCCAGACCGGCGGGATCAGCTTCTGGGTGATGTCGCCCTCGGTCGGGCTCTGCGGCGCCAGGTACGGCGCGAACACCGCGGTGAGCACGAGCGCGGACAGGATCACGCCGGGGAACCAGGGGAGCTCGCGGCTAGGCGCGGGCATGGCGGATCCTCGGGTTGAGATAGCTGTACAAGACGTCCACGAAGAGGTTGCCGACGAGGTAGAGCACGCTCAGCACCAGGACGCCGGCCTGCACGATCGGATAGTCGCGCGTGGTGATCGACTCCAGGATCAGCCGCCCGAGCCCCGGCCACGCGAACACGGTCTCGGTGACCACCGCGCCGCCGAGGAACTGCACGAACAGCATGACCGCGAAGGTGACGACGGGCAGCAGGGCGTTCTTCAGGCCGTGCTTCCACAGCACGATCTGCTCGGGCAGCCCCTTGAGCCGCGCGAACTTGATGTAGTCGGAGCCGAGCACCTCCAGCATCGCGGAGCGGGTCAGGCGCAGGATCGCCGCCGACGTGAAGTAGCCGAGCGTGAAGGCGGGCAGGACGATGTTCTCGACCCCGCCCCGGCCGCCGGCCGGGAACAAGCCGAGCACGACGGCGAAGAGCAAGATCAGCATCAGCCCGAGCCAGAACGCGGGCATGGACTGGCCGAGCACGGCGAACACGCGCGCCGCGCTGTCCAGCACGCTGCCGCGGTGCACGGCGGAGTACATGCCGAGCGGCACGCCGATGAGGACGCTCAAGAACATCGCGACGAACCCGAGCTCGACCGTCGCCGGCAGGCGCTCCCAGATGTGCTCGGTGACCGGGCGGCGGGTCAGCACGGAGTTGCCGAAGTCCCCCACGAAGATGTTCATGACGTAGATGCCGTACTGCACGGGCAGGGGCTTGTCGAGACCCAGGTGGTGCATGAGGATCTGCTGGTCCCGCTCGCTGGCGTTCACGTCCAGCAGCAGGTGGACGGGATTGCCGGAGAGCCGCGTCAGGAAGAACACGATGCTGATCACCACCAGCATGCTCAGCAGCGTCTGCAGGGCGCGACCGATGAGATAGCGCCACATGCTACCGGGCGCGCCCGACGTATTCCCAGTTGTGGAAGCCCATGTGCCCCGCGATCAGCGGCCACTCGCCGACCTTCGGTCCCACGCCCGCGATCGCGTGGGCGGCGCCGATCGCGACGCCGGGGACGTACTCATGGAGCCAGGGGCCCATCTCATCGCGCATGATGCGCACGCGCTCCTGGAAGCTCGGCTGGACCGCGAGGCGATCGATGAACTCGTCGAGCTTCGGGTGCTCCATGAACAGGCACAGCGCGGCCTTCGTGTAGCCGGCGCGATAGACGACCTCCCACGGCTCCGGGGCCACCAGCGGGGACGCGTACGCGAGGCTCACGCCGGAGTACGCGCGCGCCCTGAAGTCGGATGCGAATACGGCACGGTCGATCGGGCGGCGCTTCACCTTGACGCCGATCTTCTCCCAGTAGGTCGCGACCGCTTCACCGACGTCGGGCAAGAACCCGCGGCCCGGCCACGCCGTGAGGTTCATGGTGGTCTCAAAGCCGTTCGGATAGCCCGCCTCTGCGAGCAACGCCTTGGCCTTCGCCGGATCGTACGGGTACGGCTTCTTCAACGCGTCGGACGCCCACGGGTCGCTCGGATAGGAGAGCCAGCTTCCCATCACCGTGCCCAGGCCCCCGAGCACCCGCTGCATGACGGCGTTCTTGTCGACCGCCAGGTTGAGGGCGAGCCGCACCTTGCGGGCGCGCTCGGCGTCGGGCTGGGCCCACGGCACCTTCGGGTCGTACGTCGCCTTCGTGGGCCACTGACCGCCGAGGATGACGTAGAGCCAGGAGACGTTGGGCATCACGAGCGTCCGCACGCCCACCTTCTTCAGCTCGTCGGCGTACTCGCCGCCGATCTCGATCACGTCGACGCTGCCGGCCCGTAACATCGCCACCCGCGTCGACGGCTCCGGCACCTTGAGGAACACCAGCCGCTTGAAGTTCGGGGTCGCCCGCCAGTGGTTCTCGACGGCCTCGTAGACGATCTTGTCGCCGCGGATGTGCTCCACGAACTTCCACGGACCCGTCGCAACCGGCTGCCGCTCGGCGCCGTCTTCCTTGGTGCTCTCGACGTGGCGCTTGGACTGGATGAACGCCATCGACGCGAACAACCCCTGGTTGACCTTGTTGCCGAACGCCACGAACGGCTTCTCGAAGCGCACGGTGATCGTGTACGGGTCCTCGATCTCCATGCTCTTGATCAGCCGGAACTCCGGGGCCAGCGAGTTCGCCGAGCCTTCCTTGGCGAGCGTGGCGAACGTGAACCGGACGTCTTCCGCGGTGAACTCGCCCTTGCCGCCGTGGAACTGCACGCCCTTGCGAAGATAGAACGTCCAGGCGCGGCCGCCGTCGGCCACCTTCCAGCGCTCGGCCAGCATCGGGGAAAGCTCACCGGTCTTGGGGTCGCGGGAGAGGAGGTTCTCGTACATGGGCTTGAGGACCACGTCCTCGGCCCCGACGTAGAGGTGCGGAAGCCAGCGCTCGTTGCCGAAGGTCGCCACCGCGACCGTGAGGGTGCCCGTCGGTGCCTCGGCCCGGCCGGGAGCCTTGGGCTGACCCAGTGCCTGGCCGGCCCCCCCGAGGGACAGGATCACGATCATCGACACAATCCAGGACCGCGGTCGCATAGCCTTCCTCCTAGCCCGAGGGCAGGACGGTATTGTCGGGTCAGGGACGTGGTGCTACGGGAAGAAAGGTCGCGCTATCGTACCTCACTCCAGGCCGTATTCGGCCCAGTGCGCGTCCACCCGGTCCAGATCCTCTTTCGGCGGAACCGAGCGGGCCGGGAACTTGTGCTTGCGCGTGGCGTCGACACCCACCTTGGACGAAAGCACGGTCTTGCGCTCGAGCTGGTTCACGTCCTCCTCGGCGACCGACGGGTCGAGCGCGACCCCGGCCGTGCCCCGGTTGACGTAGAGGTCGTGCTCGGGCTGCACGTGCCAGGACATCGCCCACAGCACCTGGAAGTAGTCACGGACGTCGATGTCCTCGTCGACGACCACCACCCACTTGGAGAACGACGGGTCGTACGCCCACGCCGCCCACATCGCCCGCTGGGGCAGGGCTGGATGATCGCGCCGGAGCGAGATCGCCAGGAACGCGGCGCCACCGCCGGCCTCGAGCAAGTGCATGTCGCGCACCGGGAGCCTCAGATCGCGCCGCATGTACTGGAGCAGCGCCACGTCGCGTCCGGTGCCGCGGATGCAGCTCGACTCGCTCGGCGGCATCTGGCTGAAGAACGCCTGGTAGATGGGGTCCCTGCGGTGCGTGATCGCGGTCACCTCGATCACGAAGCTCGGACCCGAGGAGCCCATGTAGCCCGTGTACTCGCCGAACGGCCCCTCGTGCTCGCGCACGCCCGCGGGCACGAATCCCTCGATCACGATCTCGGCGTGCGCCGGCACCTCGAGATCGTGCGTCTCGCACTTCACGACTTCCAGCGGGGCGCCGCGGAGCGCGCCGGCGACGCCGAGCTCGTCACCGCGGATCCGGGCCACCGACGTCAGCGGCACGGGAGGATCGCAGCCGATCACGACGGCGCACGGCGTGGGCTTGCCGTTCTTCTCGTTCTTCATGATGTGCGCGTACATGTCGCGCCACGTGGTGCTGAGGAACAGGCCGAACTTCCGCGGACCCTTGAGCATGAGCCGGTACGTGCCCATGTTGCGCTCGCCGGTCTCCGGGTCCTGGGAGATCACGCACGGCCCGGTCACGTAGGGCGCCGGGTCCTGATCGCGCGTCCAGCGGCAGAGCGGCAGCGTCGTCGCGTCGATCCGATCGCCGGTCAGGATCACGTCCTTCACAGGGCCCGTGGCAACGCGCACGGGCGGGATCGGCCGGCTCTGCGCCTGCGCCCACTTGTCGGCGATCTGGTCCACGGTGGTCTCGAGCGCCAGCGCGTACACCTCGGGCGAGGCGCCGAGGATGCCCGCGACCACCGGGATGCTGAAGCCCTTGACGCGCTCGAACATCACCGCGGGACGGCGCGCGGGCGGCAGCCGCTGGAAGACGCGGCGGATGACCGCGGCGACCTCCCAATCGCCGTCGACCTCTTTCTTCACGTGGTGGAGCTTGCCTCGCGTCTCGAGCGCGGCCAGGTACTCGCGGAGATCTTTGTAGGCCATGTCAGGTCGCCTCCCTGTCTTCGCCCGCCTCGGCCGGCGGGACCCCAGCCCCGCGACGGCCTGCGGCGCGCACTGCCGCTCGATAGGGATGGTGCTCCATCCAGTGCCGGGCGATGTCGACGCGCCGGCAGACCCACACCCGGTCGTGCCGCGCGACGTGATCGAGGAAGTGCGCGAGCGCGGCGGCGCGCCCGGGCCGTCCCATGAGCCGCATGTGCAGGCCGATCGACATCATCTTCGGATGATCGACACCTTCGGCGTAGAGGTGGTCGAAGGCGTCTCGGACGTAGGCGAGCCACTCGTCGCCCGTGGCGAACCCGCCGGGCAGCGCGAACTTCATGTCGTTGTTGTCCAGGGTATATGGAACGACGAGATGCGGCTTGCCCGAGACCTGGGTCCAGTACGGCAGGTCGTCGTCGTAGGCGTCGGCGTCGTAGAGGAACCCGCCTTCCTCGACGACCAGGCGGCGCGTGTTGGGACTGAGGCGCCCCGTGTACCAGCCGAGCGGGCGGCGGCCGGTCAGGCGTGTGAGGCTCTCCACGGCGCGACGCATGTGCGCGCGCTCGACCTTCTCGCTCACGAACTGATAGTCGATCCAGCGCCAGCCGTGGCTCACGACTTCGTGCCCGGCCTCGACGATGGCGGCGGCGGCGTCCGGGTGTCGCTCGAGCGCCATGGCCACGGCGAATACGCTGATCTTGACGCCGTGC
>Ga0209161_10005334_pt1 | contig 10167 bp, 7 predicted proteins | sample GraSoiAngelo_155_FD_186169 | JGI IMG/M metagenome (GOLD analysis project Ga0209161, IMG submission 186169) | Grasslands soil microbial communities from the Angelo Coastal Reserve, California, USA - 14_1009_13_30cm (SPAdes) (version 2) | ecosystem: Environmental > Terrestrial > Soil > Grasslands ...
CAGGCCAAGAGGGTCGTGCCGGACATCGTCCTCATGGACGTCAACATGCCGATCATGGACGGCATCCAGGCGACCGAGATGCTGGCCCAGGAAGCCCCGGGGTCGCCGGTCATCATCATGTCCGTCCAGGGCGAGCGCGACTACCTGCGGCGGGCCATGCAGTCGGGCGCCCGCGAGTTCCTGATCAAGCCGTTCTCAGGTGATGAGCTGATCGCCAGTATCCGGCGCGTTTATCAGCTCGAGCAGAAGAAGGAGTCCTTCCTGGCCAAATCGACCGGCACGACCGCCGCGGCGCCGGCGGCCCCCGCCGACGGCCAGCCTTCGCGGCGCGGGGAGCACGGGCAGGTCTTCTTCTTCTACTCCGGCAAAGGCGGCGTCGGCAAGTCGCTGATCGCGGCCAACCTGGCGGTCTCCATGGCGAACGAGACCAAGGGGAAGGTCGCCCTGGTCGATCTGGACCTGCAGTTCGGCGACATCGGCGTGCTGCTGAACCTGGACCACTCCCAGGGCATTACCGATCTGATCGAAAACATCGACCACATGGACCCGGACTTCATCCGGGAGATCATGGTGGACGGCCCGTATGGCATCAAGGTCCTGCTCACCCCCATCAGCCCGGAGCTGGCGGACCTGGTCACCGTCGATCACGTACGCCGGATTTTCAGCGAGCTCCGCAAGATGTTCGACTACATCATCGTCGACAGCAGCGCCCATCTGGGGGAGATCAACCTGGAGGTCCTGGACCACGCGGATCGGGTGGTGGTCGTCACCTCGCTCAGCATTCCCGCGATCAAGAACACCAAGCTGGCGCTCAAAATCTTCGACTCCCTGTCGATTTCCCCCGACCGTGTCGTCCTGCTGCTGAACAAGTCCGACGCTCACTCGGAGTTCAACAAGGAGAGCGTCGAGGCCAACCTGCGCTTCCCGATCGCCGGCCAGATCCCCAACGATCCGAAGCTGGTCATCAACTCCATCAACCGGGGCAACCCGTTCGTGACCACCCATCCGGAGTCGGAAATCAGCCAGCGGATCCGCGAGCTGGTGGCCAAGGTGCTGCCCCCGGCTCCCGCCGCCGAGCCGGAGACGGCCGAGAAGAAACCCCGCAAGGGTCTGTTCGCCCGCCGTTAGGAAGTTTGAGATGAAGTTCGTGGTCACCGCCCACCCTCACGAGCCACGCTCCGTGACCTGTTGGCGGCGCTCCGTCATCGCGCCGAGGGCGGGTTAGGTGTCACTCCTCGATCGCGTCCAGAAACAGCAGGGCCCCGATCCGGCGGCGCTGCCCGAGGGCGCCTACGTCCCACAGGGGGGCGGCACCCAGGGGACCCGCCAGGGTGCGGCGTCGACGCGCGTGCGGACCTCCTTCGAGATCCAGGCCGAACGCATCAAGAACCGGCTGCAGGCGCGGCTGATCGAGAACATCGACGAGGGCGAAGATGAAGACCGGGAGCAGCGGGCGGCCCGCATCACCGATGCGCTCAACGCGGTGGTAGCGGAGATGGGTCTGTCGCTCACGAAGCCGGAGAAGCAACGGCTGCTGGACTCGGTGCTCAACGACTTCCTCGGGCTCGGGCCGATCGAGGCGCTCATCGCCGACCCGTCGATCACCGAGATCATGGTCAACGGGCCGGATCAGATCTTCGTCGAGCACAAAGGAAAGCTGACCCTGTCCACCACCCAGTTCGAGAGCGAAGAACAGCTCCGGCGGGTGATCGACCGGATCGTGTCCACCATCGGGCGCCGCATCGATGAGAGCTCGCCCATGGTCGACGCCCGGCTGAAGGACGGCTCCCGCGTCAACGTCATCATCCCGCCTCTGTCGCTGAACGGGCCCATCCTGACCATTCGAAAGTTCTCCAAGGACCCCTACAAGATCAGCGACTTGATCAAGTTCGGCAGCCTGACCGAGCCCATGGCGCAATTCGTCCGCTCCTGCGTCCGGTCGCGCCTGAACATGCTGGTCTCGGGCGGCACCGGTTCGGGCAAGACCACCACGCTCAACGTCCTGTCCAGCTTCATTCCCGAGGAGGAGCGGGTGGTGACCGTGGAGGACGCCGCCGAACTCCAGCTCAACCAGGAGCACGTTGTAACACTTGAGTCACGGCCGGCGACGGTGGAGGGCCGGGGCCGGATCGCGATCCGGGACCTCGTAGTCAACGCCCTCCGAATGCGGCCAGATCGGATCGTGGTAGGGGAGTGCCGCGGTGGCGAGGCCCTGGACATGCTCCAGGCCATGAATACAGGCCATGACGGTTCGTTGACGACTATCCACGCCAACTCGCCGCGTGACAGTTTGAACCGCCTGGAAACGTTGGTGTTGATGGCGGGCGCAGAACTGCCCTCCCGGGCGATCCGGGAACAGATCTCTTCCGCCATAAACGTCATCGTGCAGCAGAGCCGATTGCGGGACGGGTCGCGGAAGATCATCGCCGTCAGCGAGGTGCTCGGACTGCACGGCGACCAGGTAAAGGTGCAGGACATTTTCGTGTTCAAGCAGACGGGCGTCAGCGAAGACGGCAAGGTGCAGGGCTTCTTCACGGCCACCGGCATCATTCCCAAGTATTTCGATCACCTGCAGTCGTCAGGCGAAGGCGTGGCCAAGGATCTCTTCACGCCGTCGCCGGATCCTGCCGGACAAGGAGGCAACTAAGTGTCGATCCAACTGCTCTTCGCCGCCATGGCAGCGATCGCCGCCCTCATTGTCGTGATGGCGCTGATGTCCGGCCGGCAGACGAGTGAGGTCGAGCTCCACATGGATAGCTACAACCCGGCGGCCGGCCCGAACGCGAAGAAGGGCGGCATCTTCGAAGGCTTCCTGGAGGGCTTCAACAAGAGCCTGACCCGCAATAAGGGCGGCCGCACCTCCAGGCTCACCGAGGAGCTGGCCAAGGCGGACATCAAGCTCCGGGTGTCGGAGTACGTGATGCTCATCGTCGGCCTGATCGTGCTCCTGTGTGCCGTGCTCTTCCTCCGGTTTCACAACCCGGTCCTGGCCCTGGCCGGCATCCCGGCCGGCTATTTTGTCCCTGGCTTCTTCTTGAAGTTCCGGCAGCGCCGCCGGCTCAAGGCCTTCAACAACCAGCTGGGCGACACGATCGTCCTGCTGTCGAACGCGCTGAAGGCCGGTTACTCGTTTGCCCAGGCCATGGCGACCATCGCCAAGAGCTCGTCGCCGCCGATGGCCGACGAGTTCAGCCGGGCGGTGCGCGAGATGAACCTCGGCGTGTCGGTCGACGACGCGCTGCAGCACATGGTCAAGCGCATCGAGAGCGAAGACTTCGACTTGATGGTGACCGCGGTGCAGATCCACCGGGTGGTCGGTGGCAACCTGGCTGAGATCCTCGACACTATCGCCTTCACGATCCGGGAACGGATCCGGATCCAGGGCGAAATCCGCACCCTGACCGCCCAGGCGCGCGCCTCCGGTTACATCATCACCGGGCTGCCCTTCGCGCTGGCCCTGATCCTGACCTTCATCTCACCCAGCTACATCACACCGCTCTTTCACGAATGGCTTGGCTACGTCCTGATCGGGATGGGCCTGGTCTCGATCGCGATCGGCTACGGCATCATCTCGAAAATCACAAACATCCAGGTGTAGCGAATGAACATTTTCACTATCGTCTTCGCCTTCCTGGCCTTCAGCGGTGTCTTCATCGCGATCCAGGCCGTCACCGCCAAACCGCGTCAGGACCTGATCGCCGAACGGCTGGCCCAGTACCGCGATCACAACTTGACCCTCGACGAGATCGAGCTCTCGCTGCCGTTCAGCGAGCGCTTCATCAAGCCCGCCCTCGAGCGGTTGGGCAGCGTGCTCACCTCCCGCATGGCGAAGAACCGGCAGGTCGTGCTCCAGAACAAGATCAACCTTGCCGGCCGACCGTATGCGCTCAGCGTCAACGGCTTCGAGGTCTTCAAGGTCATCGCCGGCATCATCGTCGCCCTCCTTGGTTTCTGGATTGGCGGCCTGCTCTTCAGCACCAGCTTCCCGCTGCGGGTGGGCGCCGCCGGGCTCGGCTTCCTCGTGGGCCGGTACCTGCCGGACGTCTGGCTGAACAACAAGATCAAGGGCCGCCAGAAAGAGCTTCGACTGGCGCTGCCGAATGCGCTTGACTTGCTGACCATCTCGGTCGAGGCCGGGCTCGGCTTCGATGCCGCCATCGGGCGCCTGACAGAGAAGTTCAAGAATGCGCTGTCGGATGAGTTCGCCCAGGTTCTCAACGAAATCCGGCTCGGCCGGCCGCGTCTCGAGGCGCTCGATGACATGGGCCGGCGCTCGGGGGTCGAGGAACTGCACACGTTCATCCAGGCGCTGATCCAGTCCGAGCAACTCGGCGTGGGAATCGCGAAAGTGCTGCGTATTCAGTCCGAAGAAATGCGACGACGCCGCCGGCAGCGGGCGGAGGAGCAGGCCGCCCAGGCGCCGCTGAAAATGCTCTTCCCGATGATCGGCTGCATCTTCCCGACCCTGTTCATCGTCCTGATGGGACCGGCCGTCATCATCATCATCCACACGTTCCAGCACAAGTAGTCGAACTTGCACACGGGAACTGACCGGGCGCTGGCGTCGTCCAGCGGCCCATCGCGCACTCGGCCGAAATCGCGACGGCCTCGTGTGCGCGTACAGGCCGCATACGACGCCCGCCCTGTTACGCGCGAAAGCGCGGCGCGCAGAAGCGCGCGAAGGGCGGCGGCCCGAGGGCCGCTAAGCGCGGCGCGCAGAGGCGCGCGAAGGCCGGCTCGCCCTGCGCGCTCGCTGTTCCGCTGTAAAATCAAAATAACTACATTGGAGATGTTTTGCGGCTAACTAAACGAGACGGGACGGTGGTGGCCCAGCCGCTCGAAGTGGCGAGCAACTTCATCGCGCGCGGCCTGGGGCTGATGGGGCGGCAGCGGTTGCCCGAGAACGGTGGGCTGCTGATCCACGACTGCAATGGGATCCACATGATGTTCATGCGCTTCCCGATCGACGCCGTCTTTGTCGACAAGGCGAACGTGGTGCTCAAGACTTACGAGCGATTGCTGCCCTGGGTCGGAATCGTCCCGTTGGTCTGGCGCGCCGACAAGGTTGCCGAGCTTCCGGTCGGGACCATACGCCGCCACGCCATCAAGCCGGGCGACCAGTTGCTGGTCGCCTGAACATGACGCTGCTCGACATGATCTTTCCGCCGCGGTGTGCTGGGTGTGACCGCTACGGTGCCGTGTGGTGCCGGTCATGCGCCACCGGCCTGCGCCGGATGCCGGCGGGGACGCTCGGGGGCATTCCGCTGGTGGCGACGGGCCGCCTCGAGGGTCCGCTGCAGCGGGCGATCCACGCCTACAAGTACCGACCGCGACCGCAGCTGGCCGCTGCGCTCGCCGAGCCACTGGGCGGCGCACTCCTGGCCGCCGGGCTGCTTCTGCCGGCACTTTCGTTCGTGCCGCTGCATCCCCGCCGTTTGCGTGAACGCGGCTTCAATCAAGCCGAGCGCCTCGCCACGGAACTCTCGCGCAGGCTGGGCGTCCCGCTGCTGCGCGGGCTGGCCCGAGTCCGCGCGACACCGGCTCAGGTGGGCCTCAGCCAGGCCGAGCGGCGGGTCAACCTTCAGGGCGCCTTCCAATGGACGGCGGCGCAGGCCCCACCGGCGGGTCTGGGGCTGGTGGACGATGTCTGCACCACCGGGGCCACGCTGCAGGCTGCGGCTCAGGCGGTCGCCGAGTCAGGCGGCTCGATCGGGGCCTTCCTGGTGCTGGCGGTCGCGCAAACTTTGCCGGCGGTGGCCGTTACATAGCGGGACAGTTTGCCTGTCCGCGGATTCTCTATCTTGGGGGATTGTGACTAGATGGTCAACGCGTCCGAGGTTTCGCAGGACGAGCTCGCTCGCTATTACGAGGCGCTGGGTCCGATCCGGGACCTGGTGCTCGACGACAGCTTGACCGAAGTCATGGTCAATGGCTATGAAAACATCTACGTCGAGCGCAACGGCAAGATCCTGCTAACCGACCGAAAGTTCGACGACGAAAACCATCTGCTGCGCGTGATCGACTTCATCGTCTCCGCCGTGGGCCGGCGCATCGATTTCCGCACCCCGATGGTGGACGCCCGCCTGCTGGACGGCTCCCGTGTCAACGCGGTCATCTCGCCGATCGCCCTGGACGGGCCGATGCTGACGATTCGAAAGTTCTCCCGCGATCCCTACCAGGCCGAGGACCTCGTCAACTTCGGGACGATCACCAACGAGGCCGTCGGTTTCCTGAAAGCCTGCGTCATGTCCCGAGCGAACATCATGATCTCGGGCGGGACCGGCACCGGCAAGACGACCTTGCTCAACGTCGCCTCCTCATTCATCCCGCCCGATGAGCGCATCGTCACCATCGAGGACGCCGCCGAGTTGCAGCTCCACCAGGAGCACGTCTGCCGGATGGAATCCCGCCCGCCCGACCTCAACGGTGAGAACAAGGTCGGCATCCGTGAGCTTGTCATCAACGCCCTCCGGATGCGCCCGGACCGGATCGTGGTCGGCGAGTGCCGTGCCGGCGAGGCGCTGGATATGTTGCAGGCGATGAACACCGGTCACGACGGCTCCCTGACGACCCTCCATGCCAATACCACTCGCGACGCCATGTCGCGTCTCGAAACCATGGTGCTGATGGCAGGCATCGATTTGCCGACCAAGGCGATCCGGCAGCAGGTGGCTTCGGCCATCGACCTGGTCGTGCAGCTCTCCCGTATGCGCGACGGTCAGCGCAAGGTCACCAGCATCACCGAGATCACCGGCATGGAAGGCGACACCATTACGATGCAGGAGATCTTCCTCTACGAGTCGCATGGCATCAGCAAGGAGGGCGTGATGACCGGGGTCTTCCGACCGACCGGCATCCGGCCGCACATCATGGACAAGCTCTTCGCCGCCGGTGTGCCGATCCCGCCGGAGCTGTCCCGGGTCTTCCCGGATCGTCGCGCCAACGAGCGGCCGGGCCACTAGCAGAGTCAGGACCACCCGCACCCGGCGGACCGGCTGTCATGCGGGACCCGTGAAGCGCGTGATCTATACTCGGGTGCACAAAGATCTCACAGGAGGCGACCATGGAGATCTTGATCCAGGCCAAGAAGTCCGCGGCCGATCCCCAGATCAAGGCGTACGCGCAGGCCAAGCTCGAAAAGCTGGCGCGCCACTTCGACCACATCCTCGAGGCGCGCATGGAGCTGGGCACCGAGAAGAACAAGAGTCTCGAGAACATGAAGGTGGCGGAGCTGACCGTGCACGTGACCGGGCGCACCGGCAACATCCTCAAGGCCGTCCAGTCGGCCGGTCACATGAACGAGGCGGTCGACCTCGTGATCGACAAGATGGACCGGCAGATTCGACACCACAAGGAGAAGCTCAAGGATCACCGGCGGGCAAAGCCGGCAGTCCTCGCGGCCCAGGCCCCCGCCACGCCCGGGGCGCAGGTGCGACCCAACGGGGTGGCGAAGATCAAGCGATTCAAGATGCGACCGATGTCGGACGAGCAGGCCCGCGATCAGATGGAGGAACTGGGCCACGCCTTTTTCCTCTTCCTCAATGAGGACACGCAGGAGCTCAACCTGCTTTACCGGCGGCACGACGGCAGTCTCGGGCTGGTCGAGGCCGATCTCACTTAAGCACGAACGCCTCAAACGCTCGCATGGCACGAACGCGCCGCTCGCGTGGGCCGGCGGGCCCGCGTTTGGCCCGCCGGGTGCCGGGTATGCTTACTGGTTGCCGGCATAGCGTGTAATCCATGAGCGTTCTTACCAAGGTCTTAGGCGATCCCAACGCGCGCGAGGTCAAGCGGCACCTGGAGTGGGTTGCCGATGTCAACGAGCTCGAGCCGCTGCTGGAGAAGCTCACGGCTGACGAGCTGAAGGCCAGGACTGCCGAGTTCCGTCAGCGGTTGGCGCAGGGTGAAGGCCTGGACGATGTCCTGGTGGAGGCCTTTGCGGTCGTCCGAGAAGCCGCCCGACGCTCCATCGGGCTGCGCCCCTTCGACGTTCAGCTGGTCGGCGGCATCGTACTGCACCAGGGAAAGATCGCCGAAATGAAAACCGGAGAGGGCAAGACACTGGTTGCCGTGCTCCCCCTCTACCTCAACGCACTGGAAGGCAAGGGCGCCCACCTGATCACCGTCAACGATTACCTGGCCCGCCGCGATGCCGGCTGGAACGCGCCGATCTATCAGGCACTCGGAATGACCGTCGCCGTCATCGGCCATGAGATGTCCCTGCTCTACGACCCCGACTACCTCGACGAAACCCACCCCGACCCCCGCCTGCAGCACCTTCGTCCCATCAGCAGGGGAGAGGCTTACCAGGCGGACATCACCTACGGCACGAACAGTGAGTTCGGCTTCGACTACCTGCGCGACAACATGGCGGTCGACCTCACGCAGTGCGTGCAGCGCGGCCTGAACTTCGCCATCGTCGACGAGGTCGACAGCATTCTGATCGACGAAGCACGCACCCCGCTGATCATCTCCGGCCAGGCCCAGGAGTCGACCGAGAAGTATTACCAGTACGCGCGCTTGATTCCGCGGCTCTCGCCCGACGACTACACGGTCGACGAGAAGACGAAGTCCGCATCGTTGACCGAGGATGGGATCGCGAAAGTCGAGCGCTGGACCGGGATCAAGAACGTCTACGAGCTGGAGCACGTGGACGAGGCCCATCAGATCAACCAGGCGCTGAAGGCCTACACCCTCTTCAAGCGCGACCGCGACTACCTGGTCAAGGACGCCGAGGTCATCATCGTCGACGAGTTCACCGGCCGGCAGCAGCCGGGCCGGCGCTGGGCGGATGGCCTGCACCAGGCCGTGGAGGCGAAAGAAGGGGTCAAGGTCCAGCAGGAGACCCAAACGCTCGCCACCATCACCTATCAGAACTACTTCCGCCTCTACAAAAAGCTCGCCGGCATGACCGGTACCGCCGTGACCGAGGCCGAGGAGTTCGACAAGATCTACAAGCTCCAGGTGGTCGTGATACCGACCCACAGACCGATGATCCGCGAAGACAATCCAGACCTGATCTACAAGACGGAGGACGCCAAGTTCAAGGCGGTGGCCGACGAGATCCAGGAGACGGCCGGCACCGGTCGCCCGGTCCTGGTCGGCACCGTGTCCGTCGAGAAATCGGAGCGACTCGCCCGGCTGCTGGAAAAGCGCGGCGTGCCGCACGAAGTGCTCAACGCCAAGCAGCATGAGCGCGAAGCGCTGATCGTCGCCAAGGCGGGCCAGCCGGGGGCGGTCACCATCGCCACCAACATGGCGGGTCGCGGGACCGACATCGTGCTGGGCGAAGGGGTGGCGAAAGCCGGCGGCCTGCACATCGTCGGCACCGAACGGCACGAGAGCCGCCGGATCGACAACCAGCTGCGCGGCCGCAGCGGCCGCCAGGGTGACCCGGGCTCGTCCCGCTTCTTTCTGGCCCTGGACGACGACCTGATGCGCATCTTCGGTGGCGAGCGCATCAAAAACATGATGAACATGCTGCGCGTCGGCGACGACGAGCCGATCGAGTCACGGCTGGTGTCGAAACAGATCGAAGGGGCACAGACCAAGGTCGAGGGCCACAACTTCGACGCCCGCCGCTATCTCGTCGAGTACGACGATGTCATGAACAAGCAGCGCGAGATCATCTACGGAGAGCGGCGCAAGGTGCTCGAGGGTGTCGCGCTCCGGGACCTGGTGCTTTCCTGGGTGCGCAAGGTCGTCGAAGACGCGGTCAACGAGCGCTGCGAGTCTCGCCATCCCGACAACTGGGACATCGAAGGACTGGTTGGGCAGTTGGGAACGGTCTTTCCGCTACCACCGTTCGGCGAGATCCCATCTGATGAGTTCGGCGAGGTAAAGGAAGCCGTGATCGATCGCATGATGCAGTACGCGCAGACGGCCTACCAGGCGAAAGAGGCCGAGCTCACGGAACCGATGATGCGGCAGGTCGAGCAATTTGTCGTGCTCAAGACCATCGACTCCAAGTGGATCAGCTACCTGACGATGATGGAACACTTCAAAGAGGGGATCGGGTTGCGGGCCTTCGGCCAGAAGGACCCCCTGGTCGAGTACAAGAACGAGGCCTTTCAGGCCTTCCAGGAGCTGCTCAACGACATCCAATTCGAGATCGCCTCGAACATGTACCGAGTGCAGGTGCGGGCCGAGCCGCCGGTTCCCACGCCG
>Ga0209161_10005337_pt1 | contig 10167 bp, 9 predicted proteins | sample GraSoiAngelo_155_FD_186169 | JGI IMG/M metagenome (GOLD analysis project Ga0209161, IMG submission 186169) | Grasslands soil microbial communities from the Angelo Coastal Reserve, California, USA - 14_1009_13_30cm (SPAdes) (version 2) | ecosystem: Environmental > Terrestrial > Soil > Grasslands ...
GGCGTCGTGACGAGCGGCGAACCGCTCGGCGAGGATCAGCGGGCGGCCATCGAGGCGGCGTTCGGCTGCCCGGTGCGCGAGACGTACGGCATGACCGAGAACGTGGCAGCGGCGAGCGAGTGCGAAGCCGGACGCCTACACCAATGGCCCGAGCTGGGCGTGATCGAGGCACGGGACGAGGAGTTCATCTGCACGGGACTGATCAACGACGCCGTGCCGCTGATCCGATACCGGCTGGGCGACCGCGGCCGGCTCGCGCCGGCCGGCGCCACCTGCCCGTGCGGGCGGACGCTGCCCGTGATCGCGGCCATTGAAGGACGCACCAGCGACCTGCTGGTGACGTCGGACGGGCGTCGCATCTTCTGGATGAACCCCGTCCTGTACGGGCTCCCGGTGCGCCAGGGCCAGATCGTCCAGGAGTCGATTCGCCGCATCCGGGTCCGCTTCATCCCGGCGCCCGCCTTTACCGACGGCGCCGGCCAGACCCTCGTCGCCCGGATCCGTGACCGGCTCGGCGACGTGGACGTGGTGCTCGAGCCGGTGGCGGAGCTGCCCCGGACGGCCGCCGGAAAGGTCCGCGCCATCGTCGGCAACGTCGAGTGGGCACCGTCATGACCGCGACGCCGCTGCCGTTCGTGTCCGTCGTCGTGCCCTGCCTGAACGAGGAGCGGTACGTCGCCGCCTGCCTCGACTCCATCCTCGCGACCACGTATCCGGCCGACCGGCTGGAGGTCCTGATCGTGGACGGGATGAGCGAGGATCGTACCCGGCCCATCGTCGCGGCGTACACGAAACGCCACCCGGCGGTGCGATTGATCGACAACCCGAGCCACATCACGCCCACCGGGCTCAACGCCGGCATCCGGGCGGCGCGGGGCGACGTCATCGTGCGAATGGACGCCCACGTCGTCTATCCGCCCGATTACCTCGCCCTCTCGGTGGCCGCACTGCAGCAGACAGGCGCCGATAACGTGGGCCCCGTGATCGTGACGCGTCCGGCCGACGGCCACGCCGTGGCCCGGGCCATCGCGGTCGCGCTGTCGCATCCCTTCGGGGTCGGCAATTCCCACTTCCGCATCGGCAGCCGCGAGCGTCGCTGGGTCGACACGGTGCCTTTCGGCTGCTTCTACCGCAGCGTGTTCGACCGGGTCGGCATGTTCGATGAGGAGCTGCCCCGCAACCAGGACGACGAGTTCAACCACCGGCTCGCCACGCACGGAGGGCGCGTGCTGCTCGAGCCACGACTGGTCGCGTACTACTATGCCCGGGGGTCCATCCGGCAGGTCGCCCGCATGTGGTATCAGTACGGCTACTTCAAGCCGCTGGTCGCGCGCAAGGTCGGCCGCGTGATGACGCTGCGCCAGCTCGTGCCGGCGTGTTTCGTGCTCGGCCTGGCCGGAACCGGCGCCCTGAGCCGCTGGTTTCCCCTCGCCCGGGTGGCGTTCGGCGCCCTGGCCCTGGCTTACGCGGCCCTGGCGGTCGGCTGCGGGCTCGCGGCCGCCCGCAAGCAGGGCGTGGCGTGCGCGCTTACGCTGCCTTTCATCTTCGGGGCCATTCATACGAGCTACGGCGTCGGGTTCCTGCAGGGCGTGGCGCACCACCTGTTGGGCCTGGGCCGGCGGCGGCGCGACCACTCCGCCTTGGCCCTCACCCGCTGACGCACGCGCGCGCGATGTCCCTGCGCCTCCGCTATGCCCCGGTCGCCGACTGGCCGCCGCTCGCCTGGCTGGCCCGGTGCACCGCGTCCGACCGCGTGATCGAGGTCCTGCACGGCGATCGCGTCGAGGTCACGCCCGACTGGTTCTGCGAGGCTGTGTGGACGGGCGACTACGAGGCCGCCGATTTCGACAAGAGCGACGTCGTGTTCGGGTCCGGTGCCCGGGTGCGCGGGGAGCGCGCCACTTTCGTATCGGCGTCCTCGACGGTCGATCGGCTGCACGCGTTGGAGCTGTCCGATGGCGCATGGGTGTCGAACTCGCTCGCCTGTCTGCTTGCCACCGCCCGGGCGGGCGTCGAACCGCTCTACGCGCGCTACTTCGAGGACTTTCGCACCGTGCGCGACGGTTTGATCCGATACCGCCCGTCGATCTTGACCACTCGCGGCGCCGTTCGCCTGACCTACTACCGTAATCTCGAATGGGATGGTCGTCGGCTCCGCTCCGTGAGCAAGCCGGCCCCGGTACGCACGCTCGACTCCTTCTGGCGGTACCGCACGTTCCTCAGTCAGTCGCTGCGGTCCCTCGCCGACAACATGGCCGACCGCCGCCGGCGACGGCCGTTCACGTTCCTGGGCACGATCTCTACTGGCTACGACTCCGCCACCGCGGCGGTCCTGGGACGGGAGGTCGGGTTGTCCGAGGCGATTACCGTGAACCGGTCGCGCAGCGGCGCCGCGGACGCAGGCGTAGAGCTCGCCGCCCGGCTCGGTCTGACGACGCACGTCGTCGAGCGGGACGCGTGGCGACGGAGCCCATTCCCGGAGGTCCCCTTCATCGCGTCCGACGCCAAAGGAGAGGACGTGTATTTCCAGGGCGCCGAGTCGCGCCTCGCCGGCCGGGTGCTGCTCACGGGCTTTCATGGCGACGGCGCCTGGTCCCGAGCGCCCCATCGATTGAACGGCGACATCGTCCGCAAGGACCAGTCGGGCCTGTCGCTGTCCGAGTACCGCTTGTGGATCGGGTTCCTGCATTGTCCGGTGCCGTTCATCGGCATCCGGCAGGCCGCCGCCATCAACGCCATCAGCCGCTCGCCCGAAATGGGCCGCTGGGATTGGCCGTCGGGCAACAGCCGGCCGATCTGCCGTCGCATCCTCGAGGAGGCCGGGCTGCCGCGCCACGGCTTCGGCCTCGAGAAGCGAGCGGCGTCCGTCCTGCTGTTCGACGAGGGATTCCTGACGCCGGACTCACTCGTCGACTATACGGCCTGGTTGGCGGAGCGCGCCGGCGATGCGCACGGGCCGGCCCGCCGTCCGGCCGAGGCCCTGTGGCGTCTGTGCGGTCGCCTGGTGGCGCCGCTCGCCCACGTCACCCCGCAGGGTTGGTCCCGGGTGCGTGCCGTCCTGGGCCGTGTGGTCGAGATGGGCCGGCGAGAGCGGTTGTTCCGCTACGTCTTCCCGTGGGCCCTGGCCCGTGCGCAACGCCGCTACGAGCCCGGGCTCGAGGCTTAGTCCCCGATCTCCACGCCGACCCCCTCGCGCCGCAGCTTGCCGAGCAGCCACGCCTGCACCCGCGCGGTGACCTCGACGACGCCGTCCACCTGCGCTTCGGCCAGCACTTCGGAGTCGCGGTGCAGCGCGGCGAGCAGCTTCCCATCCCCCACGGGCACGCGGATACGTGCGATAGGACGGAGCGCTTGGGCGGAGCTACGGAGCACGTCCCGCAGCTGCCCCACCCCACCGGAGTGCGGAATGCGGAATGCGGAATGCGGAATCGTGGAAGTCAGCACCGAGTGGGGGTACCGCTCCCGAGCCAGTGTCAGGAAACTCTCGGGATCGGGGAGCAGATCCGCCTTGTTGAACACATAGATGACCCGCTTGCGCTCGGTACCTTCCTGACCATTCCGCATTCCGAATTCCGCACTCCGCATTTCCCGCTCCACGACCTCCGCCTGCTCTTCCCATGTCGGGTGTGAGGCGTCGATCACATGCAGCAGCAGATCCGCCGCGCGTGCCTCCTCGAGCGTGGCGCGGAACGAAGCCACCAGGTGATGCGGCAGCTTGCGGATGAACCCCACCGTGTCGGTCAGCCGGAAGCGGTAGCCCCCCCCCACGTCGACTTCCCGCGTCAACGTGTCGAGCGTGGCGAACAGCCGATCCTCCACCAGGATGTCGGCTCCCGAGAGCGCCCGCAGCAGACTCGATTTGCCGGCGTTGGTGTAGCCGACCAGCGCGGCGCTGGGCAGGTCGCGGCGTCCCTGGCGCTGGTTGGCGCGATGGTGCGCGACTTCCTCGAGGCGCCGCTTCAGGTTGGAGATCTTGCGCCGGATCACCCGCCGGTCCGTCTCGAGCTGGGTCTCGCCCGGCCCGCGCAGTCCGATGCCGCCGCGGATGCGCGAGAGGTGGGTCCACATCCGCGTGAGGCGCGGGAGCAGGTACTCGAGCTGCGCCAGCTCGACCTGCATCTTCGCCTCGGCCGAGCGCGCGCGGGTCGCGAAGATGTCGAGAATCACCTCGGTGCGATCCATCACCCGCACCGCGAGCGCCTTTTCCAGGTTCGACCCCTGCACCGGCGACAGCGCCTCGTCGAACAACAGCAGCGTCGAGCTGGTGTCCTGGAGCACGCCCTTCAGCTCGTCGACCTTCCCCTGCCCGAGGTAGAACGTGGGAGTGGGGGCTTCTACCCGCTGGTGGGTCCGCCCCACCACCTCGGCGCCCGCCGTGTCGGCGAGCCGGCCGAGCTCGTCGAGATGGTCGTCCACCTGCGCCGCGTCCAGCGAGCCCTTGCGCGGCGCACCGACCAGGAACGCGCGCTCGACCGGCGGCTGGACGTCGATTAGGTGTCGGATCTGACCTGGCTCCTCGTCATCGTCCTACTCTAATCTATTTCAATAGCTTCATCAGCGGCACGTTCCCCGTGCCCGTCAATCCCACCGTCTTGGCCCCCAGCGGGGTATCGAGGAACACTCGACCCGTCACGCCGTATGCGAGGGCCCGCCGCGTGAGCAGCGCCTTCGCGCCCGCCCCAATGCCGGCCCAGGCGAACCGCACGGGGACGACCACCCGGCTGTGATTGGTGGGCGACAAGTCGAGCGGCCGGTCCAGCAGTGCGTCGCCGAAGTGCGTGCCCTCGAGATCGATGCCCACTTCGAGTCGCGTCGAGCGCAGCCGGTAGTCGTTCGGGTTCCAGACGTCGAACACCAGATCGAACGTGCCGCCGGTGAGCCCGAGGCCGGTGACGTCGATCTCCTGAAGCGTCAGATCGGGCTCGGTGAACGAGAGACGGCCGAGGGTCGCGCAGGCGAGGCACAACCAGACCACGGGAACCGGGAAACGGGACACGGGAAACGAGCGTCTCGTCACGTTTCCCCTTTCCCCTTTCCCGTTTCCCGCTTCAGGTTCTCCCACCACTCGATCCGTTTCTTGATCTCCTTCTCGTATCCGAACTCACTCGGCTCGTACCACTTCGCGCCGCGCAACGGCTCCGGCAGGTACTCTTGCGGCACGTAGGCATCCGCGAACGCGTGGGCGTACTGATACCCCGCCCCATAGCCCAGGTCCTCCATGAGCTTGGTCGGCGCATTGCGGATGTGCAACGGCACCGCCTCGGACGGATGTTGCCGCGCCGCCTCCATCGCCCGATCGAACGCGACGTACACACGGTTCGACTTGGGCGCGCTCGCGAGATACACGACCGCCTCGGCGAGCGCGAGCTCTCCTTCGGGCGAGCCGAGGAAATGGTAGGCGTCCTTGGCCGCGAGCGCGACGGACAGGGCGCGCGGATCCGCCAGCCCCACGTCTTCGGCGGCGATGCGCACCACACGGCGCGCGACATACAGCGGATCCTCGCCCCCCGCCAGCATCCGCGCCAGCCAGTACAGCGACCCCTCCACGTCCGACCCGCGCACGGCCTTGTGCAGGGCCGAGATGAGGTTGAAGTGCTGCTCGCCGGATTTGTCGTACATCGGGAGCGGCTTCTCGAGGACGGACTGCACGAGCTCGGGGGAAAGGTGAATGGGGAATGGGGAAAGGGTCGACACGTGCTGGAGCACGGCCTCGAGCGTGTTGAGCGCCCGTCTCGCGTCCCCCTGCGCATGCCGCACCAGCAGGTCCAGCGCGTCCTCCGCGAGCTCGACCTTTCCCCTTTCCCCATTCCCCTTTCCCACGTCATGCACCGCGCGTTCGATCACGGCCCGTATGTGGGCGTCGTCGAGCGGCTCGAACACGAACACCCGGCAGCGCGACAGCAGCGGAGCCGTCAGCTCGAAACTGGGGTTCTCGGTGGTGGCGCCGATCAGCGTGATGACGCCGTTCTCGACCCAAGGGAGAAACGCGTCCTGCTGGGCCCGGTTGAAGCGGTGGATCTCGTCGCAGAACAGGATCGTGCCGCGTCCCTCGTACTTGAGCCGGTCCTCGGCTTGCTTGATGATTTCGCGCACGCGCGCCACCCCCTCGGTGACCGCGGAGAACGGCTCGAAGTGGCGATCCGTGTGATTCGCGATCAGGCGAGCGAGCGTGGTCTTGCCGGAGCCGGGCGGGCCCCAGAAGATGCACGACCCCACGTCGCCACGGCGGATCAGCTCGCCCAGCCCCTTCCCGGGGCCGAGCAGGTGCTCCTGGCCGAGGAACTCCTCGAGCCGCGTCGGCCGCATGCGGGCGGCGAGGGGCTCGGGGGAGCGGGAGAAGAGGGTGGGGTCAGACACTCATGGCCTCTTCATCCACAGCCACCTCGTCATCCCGTGCCCGCTCGGGTGGACCAACCCCGGGGCCATGCCCCGGGGCTCACCGAAACACCAACGTCCCTGCCGCGGCCCGGCCGCGCGGTGCCAGGGGCGGGTCGCGTTATTCCCCGGGCCATGGGCCCGGGGTTGGTCCACCCGCACCACCACTCGACGTGCGATGGAGGTCACGACACCCTCGCCAGCACGAGCTTGGTGACATAGAACGCTGCCGCCCCGGCGAAGAAGGCACCGGGAAGCTTCCAGCCGTGCTTCCCCTGGAATTCGGGGACTAGGTTGGATGCGGCGACGTAGATCGTGACGCCGGCCGACAGCGCCAGGCCGTGCTGCACCAGGAACGAGAGCTGGTCCGTGAACACGACCCCCGCGAGCGTCGCGCCGCCCAGCATCGCCGCCGCCGTGATCGCCTGCCCGCCGGAGCGCCCGCCTGCCAGCATCAGGCTCGACACCGTCACGCCTTCCGGCAGCTTGTGAAGGAAGATCGCGATGAACACCATGACGCCGAGCGCCGGTCGCACCAGAAAGGCGCTGGCGATGGCCACGCCGTCGAAAAACGTGTGCAGCAACAGGCCCACTAGAGCCGACGTGCCGGCCACGCGGTTGACGGCGTGCGTCTCCTCGCCAAAGTGGAAGTGGGGCGTGAGCGTATGTTGCGTGAGGTGCACCGCGAGATACCCCGCGAGCACCAGCCCTGGGGCCGCCGCGCCCGAACGGGCGAACGCCTCGGGGAGCAGCTCCACCAAAGCGACTGCCAGCATGAATCCGGCTCCGAACGCCACGAAGTGCTCGATCAGCGCCAGCTCGCGCGCCGCGCGTCGGGTCACCGCGAGCGCGCCCGCGACGGTCCCCACGGCCGCTACCAGGGCGTACAGCAGCGCGCTAGACACGAGCGAGCAGCTGCTCCCGCGTGTTGCGCGTGGGGTCGTCGAGCACGTCGGCGAGCAGCCGCGCCAGCGTCTCGCCCACAACCGGCCCGGGCCGCACCCCTGCCGCGATGAGGTCGTCTCCGGTGATGGCGAGGTCCTTGAGCGTGAGGGGATCCTTGGCGGCGCGGATGGAGGACACCACGCGGGGAAGAGGGACGGGGGAGGAGGGAACAGCAAGTAAATCGTCGGCGTACTCACCGAGCTCCGACAGCCACCGCCGGACGGCCGGCAGGTGCTTCGGATCCGGATACTTGTCCCGCCATTGGCCGATCACGCGCCCTCGCTCGATGTCCTTGTTGGACGCCTTGAGTCGCGTCAGGAGCGACGCGGGGTCCCCTGCCAGAAATGACGTGATCAATACCGGATCCCGTGGCAGGGTGTCGACCGGGCTCTTCCCCCTTCCCTCGCCCCTCTTCACGCCAATCTCCGGCAGCCAGATCCTCGACGCCCCCACATCGATCCACAGGGCGAGCAGCTTGGAGACACGGCCCGCCGTCCGGATCCCCTTGAACCACTCGTCTCGCACCCGCTCGGCCGAGAGCTGCGACAGGCCTTGGGCGTTGGCCTTCGCGGCCTCCAGCGTGCCCGCGTGGATGCGGAAGTCGAAGCGCGCGCTGAAGCGCAACGCCCGCAGGATCCGGAGATAGTCCTCCTGGAACCGCCAGTTCGCGTCGCCCACCGAGCGGATCAGCTTCTTGGCGAGGTCGCCCGCGCCCTTGAAGGGGTCGCGCCACTCGTGTCGGATCGGATGGTAGGCGATCGCATTGATCGTGAAGTCGCGGCGCGCGAGGTCGTCGGTGAGCGAGACGCCGAACTCCACCACGGCGTGCCGGCCATCGGTGCGGATGTCCCGGCGGAACGTGGTGACCTCGTGGGCCCGGTTGTCCCGGTCGAGCACCGCTACGGTGCCGTGCTCGATCCCCACCGGGACCGTACGCTTGAACAGGCGCCGGACCGCTTCCGGCGGCGCCGCCGTCGTGAGATCGAAGTCGTGGTTCTCGAGCCCGAGCAGATTGTCGCGGATCGCGCCGCCCACGCACCAGGTTTCGAAGCCGGCGTGCTCGAGCTTCTGCGCGACTTTCAACACTTCGTCGGGAATCGGGAGACGGTCGGGGAACGTCATGCGGTGCAAAGTGCGGAATGCGGAATGCGGAATGCGGAGTGTAAAGAGTAGAGACGCTTGGCGAGCGACCTTGCCCTGACATTCCGCACTCCGCACTCCGCACTCCGCATTCGAGTCACCCGCACAACACACTCCCTCCGTTCACGTTGAGGATCTCGCCCGTGATGTGGCGCGCCAGATCGGAGCAGAGAAACACGATCGGGCCGGCGATGTCCTCGGCGCTCGCGACCCGCCCCAACGGGATCGTGTCCTCGATCTCCTGCCTCCCCTCTCCCGTGTCCCGCCCGTACGGCTGCGCCGACATCTCCGTGTCGACCCATCCGGGCGCCACGCAATTCACGTTGATCTGACGCGGGGCGAGCTCCACGGCGAGGGACTTGGTGAGCGCGATGACCGCGCCCTTGGTCGCGGCGTAATCGGCGTGAAACGCCTCGCCCCGCTGCCCGGCCGTGGACGAGACCAGCACCATCTTGCCACCGTCGGGCAGCAGTGGAACACCGGCGCGGCACACGTACAGCACGGCGTCCAGATTGACGCGCATCGTGACATCCCACTGCGCGTCGGTCATGCGCTCGAGCGCTACCTCGTCGGGTGGCCAGATGCCGTGGTTCACGATCAGCAGGTCCAGCCCGCCGAGCGCCTCCGCTGCCGCGGCCACCGCGCGCTGCGCCGCGGCGGAGTCTCCCAGGTCACCTCCGATGGCGACCGCCCTTCCCCGCCCTCCCCCGCCCTCCACCGCCCTGACCGTTTCTTCCGCGTCCGCTCGCCGGCTCCTGTAGCCAACCGCCACGCTGCAGCCCGCCCGGGCGAGCAGCACCGCCGTCGCCCGCCCGATGCCGCGCCCCCCGCCGGTCACGAAAGCCCGCTTCCCAGAAAAGTCGATCACCGCCCCGCACCGAATGCGGAACGTGGAATGCGGAATGCGGAATTGTCGTGTGAGGTCGCTCGCCTCAACGACCTTCCCTTGAGATTCAGCATTCCGCATTCCGAATTCCGCATTGTCACGTCGTCAGCTGTGCTTCCACGATGGCACAGATCACATGCTCGATCGCCAGATGCAGCTCCTGGATATGCGAGGTCTCATCGGCCGGGATGACGAGCGCGTCGTCGACCAGGCGCCGTACGGCACCGCCGCCCTTGCCGAGCAGCGCGACCACCCGCACGCCCTTGGCGCGCGCCGCCTGGGCCGCGCGCAGCACGTTCGCGCTCTCACCGCTGGTCGAGTGCAGCACGAGCAGGTCGCCGGGCCGCACCAGCGCCTCCACCTGCCGGGCAAACACGGCCTCGAACCCCAGATCGTTGCCGCACGCGGTGAGCAGTGACGTGTCGGTGGTCAAGGCGACCGCGGGAAGGGCCCGCCGGGTCCGTCCGTAGCGGACCACGTACTCCGCCGCCACGTGCTGGGCGTCGGCGGCGCTGCCGCCGTTTCCCGCGAACCAGAGCGTGCCGCCGCCGCGCAGCGTGTCGACGTAGTGGGCGGCCAACCGCGCGATGTCGGCGGCGTGCTGCTCGGCCACGCGGGAGGCGAGCGCCGCCAGGCCGGCCAGGCCGACCCGCGCCTGCTCCGCCGGGGTCACCCGGCGACCGCCCGCACCAACGCTGGCAGATCGGCGTGCGGTCCGGCGGCGCCCCGCTCTTCCAGCGCCGTCCCCACCACCACGAAGTCCGCTCCCGCTCCCCGGGCGGCCCGCACCTGCTCCGGGCTCCGGATGCCGCCTCCCACGA
>Ga0209161_10005343_pt1 | contig 10161 bp, 9 predicted proteins | sample GraSoiAngelo_155_FD_186169 | JGI IMG/M metagenome (GOLD analysis project Ga0209161, IMG submission 186169) | Grasslands soil microbial communities from the Angelo Coastal Reserve, California, USA - 14_1009_13_30cm (SPAdes) (version 2) | ecosystem: Environmental > Terrestrial > Soil > Grasslands ...
ACGCGGCTTGGCCACTGTGGGGAGGGCTGCTCTATGTGCCCGGCACGGTTCTTCTCATCCTCGGTCTGGCCTATGGCCGCGGGTTTTTCGTGGCTCACCTGAGCCGGCCCGGGCTCAGCCGGCTGGGCGTGGCCAGCTTCTCCCTCTATTTGATCCATTCCCCGCTTCTCCGCGCCGTCAGAGGCCTCTGCCTTGACTTGGGATGGGAAGTGCGCTCGTGGCCCGCCTTTGGGGCCGTCGTGATCGCGATGTTCGTGGTCGTCCAGACGGCGGCGTTGCTTCTCTGTTATGGGTACGAGCTTCCATTGCAAGAGCGTTTGAGGGGTTGGCTCGTCCAGCGACGCGCGGTCGCACGCGGCGCGCGTCAACGCGGTGCCCGTGCAGCGGAACACGCGATGCCCCGACATCTGTTTCTCGTCGCCCGCGACAACCCAGAGCTCGCGCGGGATCTCCAGGCCGCGTTCGCGAGCGACCCCGAAGTCGAGGTGCTGGTGGACCGGCGCCTCGTCGAGCGCCGGCGGCACCCAGCCGGCCTGGTGCCCGATCGCCGGAAGACGGATCGCCGAGCCCGGCCTCAGGTGGACCTCGAGTTAAAGCTCGCGTCCTACGCGAGCGTGACTCTTCCGAGTCCGTGGTGACACTCGTGTGCAGAGGCATGCCGGCAGCGATACTATCCCGGCGGATAGTCTCAGCGAGTCGGGGCCGCAGGGACGTCCGCGGCGTCGGGGGGTTGGGGGATGGCAGGTCTGCGTGTCGCGGTCCCGGGGCGGCGGGTTCACCCCTGGTACCGCTGGGCCGTCCTGCTCTACGACCGGGCCTATCGCGCGGTGCACGGGCTCGACCGGCCGCCGGCGCAGGTCGGGCCAGCGCTCTGCGTCGAGGTCCGGCGGAGCCGCCGGGCGCGCCGGCTCCCCGACGGCACGCGCGTCGCCCTCGGCGACCGGATCGGCGTCTTCCACGTCAACAACGCCCGCATCGCCGCCGTCCACGTGAACGGCCAGCCACCGCTCGCGATCGGCCTCGAGTTCCGCCGCTGGTTCGTGGCCTCGCTCCACGAGCTGGCACAGCTCGCCGCCGACGGTGGCCCGCTCGCCGACGTGCGGGCCTTCAGCGCCATCACGATCTTCCACCGCGGCCTCTCCCGCCTCGGCTTCCGCGCGGAGCGCAACGGCATCGTCTGGCCCGGCCTGACGGCCGCCTACCAGCACGCCCTCATGGCCTCGCTCCACCCGGCGGGTCCGCTCCGGGTCTGGCGCGCCACGCACGCTCGGGCGCGGCGGCTCTGGATGACCCGCGCGGAGCTGCTTTCGCGCTACACTTGACGGGCCATGCTCGACCCGGTTACCGTCTCCGTCCTCACCCACCGCTTCGAGGCGATCGTGCAGGAGATGGGCGAGGCGATGCTGCGCACGGCGTACTCGCAGATCCTCAACTCGAGCCGCGACTTCTCGACGGCGATCTGCGATGCGAGCGCACGGTTGGTGGCGCAGGCCGAGCACGTACCGATCCACGTGGGGGCGATCCCGTGGGCGGTGGAGTCGGTGCGCGACTTCTTTCAGGGGAAGATCCGCCCGGGCGACGTGTACCTCCTGAACGATCCCTATCACGGCAACAACCACCTCCCGGACCTCACGGCGTTCGTCCCGGTCTTCGTCGACGGCGAGGTCGTCTTCTGGTCCGTCAACCGCGCCCACCAGTCGGACATCGGTGGCTCGACGCACGGCGCGTACAACCCGGGGGCGACGGAGATCTGGCAGGAAGGGCTGCGCATCACACCGCTCAAGCTCTACGACGCCGGCGAGCTCCGCGACGACGTCCTCGCGATGGTCGCGACCAACGTGCGCCACCCGCACGACTTCATGGGCGACCTGCGCGCCATGATCGGCTCCGCCCGCGTCGGCGAGCGCCGGCTCCTGGCGCTCCTCGACGAGTACGGGACGAAGACCGTCGCCGGCGCGGTGGAGGAGATCCTCGACGGCGCCGAGCGCCAGGCGCGGGAGTGCGTGCGGAGCTGGACGGACGGCGTCTACCACGGCGAGACGATCCTCGACGACGACGGCCACGGCACGACCGACATCTGGATCCGCGCGACGGTCACGAAGAAGGGCGACGCGCTCACCGTCGACCTCTCGGACTCGCACCGGCAGGTGCAGGGCTTCATCAACTCGTCCTTCCCCAACACGATGTCGGCGGTGCACATGGCGTTCGCCTATCTGATCGAGCCGCGGACGCCGAAGAACTCGGGGACCTTCCGCCCCGTGAAGGTGATCGCGCGGCAGGGCACGATCGTCTGGCCGTATCCGCCGGCGCCCGTGACGCTCGCGACCAACCACTGCGCCCAGGACATCGCCGAGGCGATCATCAAGGCGCTGGCGCCGGCCTGCCCCGAGCGGGCGATCGCGGGCTGGGGGCGGCGCTTCCGCATCGCGATCAAGGGTGTCGATCCGCGAACGAAGCGCCCGTTCATCTGGCACATGTTCCACGCGCGCCCGGGCGGGGGCGCGAGCGCCGTCGGCGACGGCTGGGAGACGGCGGGCGAGGGGCAGGCAGCGGGTGGGATCAAGTTCGGGAGCGTGGAGGTGGCCGAGACGCGCTTCCCGCTCACGTTCGAGCACCACGAGTTCCGCACCGACTCGGGCGGGGACGGCAGGCACCGGGGCGGCGTCGGCGCCGTGCTCCGCCTGCGCGTGGACAGCGAGGAGCCCGCGGTCGCCAACACCGCCGGCGACGGTGTGCGGCATGCTCCCTACGGCCTGCTCGGCGGCAGGGACGGGCTCCCGCACCGCTATCGTCTCCTCTCGCGCGGGCGCTCGCCGCGAGTCCTCAAGACCAAGGAAGTCGGCATCGTCGTGAGGCCGGGGGACGTGTTCCACGTCGAGTCGTCGGGCGGCGGCGGCTACGGCCCGCCGTCGAAGCGGTCGCGCGCGGCGCGCGCCGCGGACTTCGACAACGGTTTCGTCAGTCGACGCGGGTGAGGACGGAGGGCGCATGTTCAAGCACGTGGTGACGACCGAGAGCGAGCTACGGGACCTGCTGGGCTCGCCGAGCGACCGGGCGATCAAGAAGGACGTCGCCGTCCTCGACGAGCACTGCCGCGCTTTCATCGCGCGGTCGCCCTTCCTCCTCCTGGCCACGGCGAGCGCCAAGGGGCGGTGCGACGTCTCGCCGAAGGGCGACGCGCCGGGGTTCGTCCGCGTCCTCGACGACCGCCACCTCGTGATCCCGGACCGACCGGGCAACAGGCGACTGGACGGGATGCGGAACCTCCTCCAGAACCCGCACGTCGGGACGATCTTCCTCATCCCGGGCCGCGAGGAGACGCTCCGTGTGAACGGGCGCGCATGGATCGTCCGCGACGACGAGCTCCTCGAGTCGATGCGGGCCCACGACAAGCGCCCCCTGATCGCCGTCGGCGTCGAAGTGGAGGAGTGCTTCTTCCACTGCCCGAAGGCCTTCCGGCGCTCCGGGCTCTGGAGCCCCGAGCGGTGGCTCGACCGCGCCGCGCTCCCGTCGATGGCGCGCGTCCTGTTCGACCAGGTCCGCCCGGCGGGCAAGACCGCGGAGGAGTACGAGCGCGAGAGCGAGGAAGGCCTCAAGCGGACCCTCTACTGATGCGGGGTGTGCCACAGGGCTCATGCTATCATTCTGATAGCAGAGCCAATCGCGAAAGAGGGCGCGCATGCCTCACGTGCTGATCCGGGAACTGGACCCTGCGGTGATCAAGAAGCTCAAGTTGCGTGCGCGCCGACACCGCCGCTCGCTCCAAGCCGAACTCAAGGACGTCCTGGAACAGGCCTCGGCGGCGAGTCCCGCCGACGTGCTGGCGCGGATCGAGCGGGTCCGCGCGATGTTCCGTCGCCGGCGGTTCAGTGATAGCGCTGTGCTGATCCGTCGAGACCGGGCGCGGTGACCGTCGTCGTCGACGCCAGCGTCGCGATCAAGTGGTTCTTGCCAGAGCTCCATGACGACGCCGCCCTGCGGCTGCTCCGCGCGGAGCACAGGCTGGTGGCGCCGGATCTCCTGTTTCCCGAGGTGGGCAATGTCCTCTGGAAGCGTGTGCGCCGGCGAGAGGCAACCGCCTCGGAGGCAGGCGCTGTGCTCGATGCCTTGGTGGCGGTGCCTCTTGAAGTGCATGCCTCGCAGCCGATGATGCCCGTGGCGTTCGAGATCGCCTGCGCCACCGGGCGGACGGTCTACGACAGCCTGTACCTCGCCTTGGCAGTTCTTAGAGAGTGCCCGATGGTGACCGCGGACCGGAAGCTGCATCAAGCCTTGGAGCGTGGTCGTTTCGCTCATCATCTGCTGTGGGTCACGGAGGTGCCCCATGCCTGAGGCGCGCGTGCCGCTGATCTCGAAGAGAGACGACGTGGCGCCGGAGCACCACGCGGCCTTCGACGCGATCGCCGAGACCCGGGGCCGGGTCGCCGGCCCGTTCGCGGTGCTGTTCCACAGCCCGGAGGTGGCCAAGCGCGCGGCCCACCTCGGCGCCTACATCCGCTTCGAGTCGTCGCTCGCCGGCGCCGAGCGCGAGCTCGCAATCCTCGCAACGGCGCGCGCCATGGACTGCCGCTACGAGTGGGCCGCGCACGTGCCGCTCGCGGAGAAGGCCGGCGTGCGGCTCGAGGCGATCACCGCGATTCGCGGCCGGCAGGCGCCCGCGGGCCTCACACCCGCCGAGGCGGAGATCGTCGCGTACGCCACGGAGCTCCTCGGCGGCCATCGCGTCGGGGGCGGACTCTTCGAGGGGCTCCGCAAGCGGCTCGGCGCCCGGGGCATGGTCGAGCTGACGGCGACCGTGGGCTACTACGCAATGATCGCGAGCACGCTCAACGCCTTCGAGGTGGAGCCGGAGCCCGGCGCCGACCACCTACCGGTCTGAGCGCGTGTACCGGATCGGCGCCGACGTCGGCGGGACCTTCACCGACCTTGCCGCGGTGGACCGCGCGGGGCGAGTCGTCATCGCCAAGTGCGCCTCCACGCCGCGGGATCCCTCCGAGGGGCTCATGGAGGGCCTCGGTCTCCTCGCGTCCGAGCTCGGGCTCGATCTGCCGGACCTCCTCGCGCGGACGGAGGCGATCGTCCACGGCACGACCGTCGCCACCAACGCGCTCCTCGAGCGGAAGGGCGCCCGCGTCGGGCTCCTGACGACCGAGGGCCACCGCGACGTCATCGAGATGCGCGAGGGCCTGAAGGACGACCGGTACAACCTCCGCATGCCGCCGCCCGTGCCCCTCGTGCCGCGCGCGCTCCGACTCGGCGTGCGCGAGCGCCTGCGGTTCGACGGCACGGTGGCGGTCCCGCTTCGCCGGAGCTCCGTCGCCGTCTGCCTGGCGAAGCTCGCGCGCGAGGGGGTCGACTCGGTCGCGGTCTGCTACCTGCATTCCTACCGTAACCCGAAGCACGAGATCGAGACCGGACGCGCCGTCACGCGGCGACTGCCGCAGGCCTACGTCTCGCTCTCGTCGGAGGTCCTGCCGCAGATCAAGGAGTACGAGCGCGTGTGGACCACCGTCGTGAACGCCTACGTCGGGCCGGCGCTCGCACGCTACCTCGAGCGCCTCGCGGCGGAGCTTCGCGCGCGGGGCTATCGCGGGGATGTCCTGGTCATGCAGTCCCACGGCGGCGTGGCGCCCGTCCGCGAGTCGGCGCGCCTCGCCGCCGGCGCCGTGCTGTCGGGGCCGGCGGGCGGCGTCGCGGCCGGCCGCTATGCGGCACGCCTCCTCGCCGAAGGCAACCTGATCACGTTCGACATGGGCGGCACCAGCACCGACATCGCGCTGCTGCAGCGGGGCGAGCCCCAGCTCACCGGCGAGAAGAGGGTCGGCATCGCCAGGGTGGCCCTCCCCGCGCTTGACATCCACACGCTGGGCGCTGGGGGCGGCTCCGTCGCGTGGGTGGATCCGGGGCGGATCCTGCACGTGGGCCCGGAGAGCGCGGGGGCCGATCCCGGGCCGGCGTGCTACGCCAAGGGCGGCGCGCGCGCGACGGTGACAGACGCCAACTTGGTCCTGGGCTACCTCGACCCGGGGAACTTCCTCGGCGGCCGGATCCCTCTCGACGCCGCCGCGGCGCAGGAGGCGCTCGCCGAGGTCGCGCGGCGGCTCGGCACGAGCGTCCTCACCGCCGCCGAGGGGGTCTCGCGCGTCGTCAGCACGAACATGGCGGAGGGGATCAAGATCGTCTCGGTGCGCCGCGGCGTCGATCCGCGCCGCTTCGCGCTCGTGGCGTTCGGCGGAGCCGCGGGGCTGCACGTCACGGAGGTCGCGCGCCTCCTCGAGATCCGACGCGTCGTCGTGCCGTCCGTCGCCGCAGTGCTCTCCGCCTGGGGTATGCTCGCGACCGACTTGCGGTACGAGCTCGTGCGCTCGCATGTCAGCGAGGTCGGCCGGATGGCCGCCGCCGGCCTCCGGCGGCTCGTCGCGAGGCTCGAGCGCGACGGGCGCAAGCGCCTCGGCGCCTTCGACGGGCCGATCCGTGTGCACCGGTCACTCGACATGCGCTACGGCGAGCAGATCTTCGAGATCCAGGTGCCGCTTGACGGCGTGGATCTCGGGTCGTCCGGGCTGATGACGGAGGTCGCGGAGCGGTTCCACAAGCGGCACGAGGAGCTCTACGCCTACAACGCGCCCGGCCAGGAGGTCGTCATCGTCAACGCGCGCGTCGCCGTCGTCGGCGAGCTGCCGGTGCTCCCGGCCGAGACCGCCGCGGCCTCGCGGCGTGCGACCGCGGGGCCCACGCGCCGCCGCGTCTGGCTCGGTGACTGGATCGAGGTGCCCGTCTACCGGATGGACACGCTCCTGGCCGGTCACGAGGTCAAGGGCCCGGCGATCCTCGAGTCGGCGACGACGACCGTGCTCGTGCGCGAGGGCGAGCGCGTGACGGTCACGCCTCACGGCTGGCTCGACATCCGCATCGGCTGAGCCGCGCCCTGCGCCGTAACGTCCTCGCCCTCGGCGCCGACTACGGACTTTTCATGGTCGGCTTGTCGTTCGTCTCGCAGGCGACGATCCTGCCGGCCTTCGCGGCGTACCTCGGCGCCCCGAACGTCGTGCTCGGGGCGATCCCGGCGGTGATGACCCTCGGGTGGTTCCTCCCATCGCTCTTCGCCGCGGGCCATACGGAGGCCCTCGGTCAGAAGCTCCCCTTCGTGCTTCGCCTCACGGTCTGGGAGCGCGCGCCGTTTCTCGTCCTGGCCCTCGCCGCGTTCGTCGCGGCGGAGCGCACCCCGGCGCTCGTCCTCGGCGTGTTGCTCACCATGCTCCTCGTCGTCACCGGCGTGGGGGGCGTGCTGATGCCGGCGTGGATGGACATCGTGGGGCGGGCGATCCCGGTCACCCTGCGGGGCCGGTTCTTCGCGCTCTCGAATCTCGCCGCGGCCGGAGCCGGGTTTGCGGGGAGCTTCCTCACCGCGCACGTGTTAGCGACGATCCGGGCCCCCGCGAGCTTCGCTGTCTGCTTTCTCGGCGCCTCGGCTTGCATGGCGCTCTCGTACGTGGCGCTCGCCCTGGTCCGCGAGCCGGGAGCGACGACGACATCAGCGCCCGTCGCCCTCGTGACCTACCTCAGGCGCATTCCGCCGCTGCTCGGGCGCGACGCGAATCTCCGGTGGTTCCTGGTCGCGCGCGCCTTCGCCGTTCTGGGCAGCATGGGAGGCGGGTTCTACACGGTCTACGCGCTCCGCGCCTGGGAGGCGCCCGCCGCCGAGGCCGGCGTGTTCACCATGCTGCTCTTCGCCGGCCAGATCGCCGGCAACGTGACGCTCGGCTGGCTCGCCGACCGTCTGGGGCACCGGCTCGTCATCGTCGCGGGCGTCGCGGCGATGGTCGGCGCGAACGCGCTCGCGCTCGGCGCCCCCTCGCTCGGCGCGTTCGGCGCCGTGTTCGTCCTGACGGGCGTCCAGGGGGCGGCGATCAGCATCTCGAACCTGAGCGTGCTCCTCGAGTTCGCCCCGGTGCCCGAAGAGCGGCCGACGTACGTGGGCCTCGGCACCACGCTGATGGCGCCCGTGGCGCTCGGCGCGCCGCTCGCCGCGGGGCTTCTGGCCGATGCGTTCGGCTTCGCCACGGTGTTCGCGCTCGCGGCCGCCGCCGGGACGGTCGCCCTCGCCCTGCTCGTCTCCCTCGTGAGGGATCCACGGGGGGTGCGCAGCGGCCTCACGGGCCGTGGCCTCACGGGTGACACAAAGTAGCGGTCCGGAGTGACCGAACGGCAAGTGGGGGCTGGGCAGTCGGGCGATAAATTCTGGAAATCGCGGAGCTGAGTGTGCGGCACACCCCTTGCTCGGAAGACTTGTCGGTTCAAGGGCTTGGGGTGGATGACCCTGTGGCGCCATTCTAGCCGGTGGTCCGAATGGTGACACGCCCTGACACCAATGGGGGAGGACGTGTCCGACATGCATCGGTTCAGCGCCCGGTCGGAGCACGGCAATACCCTGCCCGAGCTCCTCGTGGTCCTCGTCCTCATCGGGGCCATGGCCTCTATCGCGGTCCCCCTGCTCCTCAGCTACCTCCCGAGCGCCACGGCCAACTATGCGGCGCGCGAGCTCCAGAGTGGCCTCAACCGCGCCAAGCTCATGGCCGTGACGACCCGCCAGCCCGTCTGTGTCCAGCCGACGGCGAGCGGCTACCGGTTCTTCCAGAACACGACGTGCACCGGCACGCCTTGGTCCGGCGCGGGCACGGACGCGAACGGCGTCTTCAGCCTCGCGAACAACATCACCGTGGCTCTCGCCGCGGGCTCGAACCCGATCTTCAATCAGTTCGGCGTGGCCGTCCAGACGGGAACCCTGAGGGTGACCGGCCAGACCGGGAGCTCGATGACCGTCTCGGTCCAGGCCTCCGGGCGGGTGACGATTCCATGAGGGCCCTGAACGCCCCGCGTCGCGACGACCATGGGTTCACGCTCGCCGAGCTGCTGATCACGATCGCCATTCTGGGTCTTGTCATGGCGGCCGTCCTCGGTGTCCAGCTGACGAGCAGCACGATGTTCCTCCGCGGCGAGAACCAGGCCGACGCGCAGCAGGCCGCCCGCGCGGCGCTGCTCATGGAAGAAGACCTGCGCATGGTGCGCTACGGATGCCCCGACCTCGGCTGCCCCACGCCGCCGCCGGCCGGCGCGCAGCAGGCGATCTCCGTGGCGAGCACGACGTCGATCACCTTCTGGGCCGATACTCTGAACGCCTCGACGACGCTCTCAGCGGCCGTGGCCACCGGTGCGGTGGCGCTTCCCGTGGTCGATGCCTCGGGCGTCAGCGTGAACGACAGGATCTACCTCAACAACGGCGGCACGTGGGAAACCAGGGTCGTCACGGCGAAGGCGGCAAACACCCTCACGGTCGCGGCGCTCACGAATGCCTACCCTCAGGCAACGCAGGTGGGCCGGCCGCGGCAAATCGTGTATACCTTCACCGCCGCGACGGGCACCCTGACCAAGGACTCGGGGGACGGCAACGGCGTTCAGACACTGGCCACCGGGATCACGGGCCTCACGTACAGCTTCTACGATGCGAGTGACACCCTGATCTCTCCGGCGAACCCGGTCGCGAATCCTCAGAGCGTCCGTCGGATTTTGATTCAGACGACGACCCGGTCGGCGCTGGCGTCGGGCGGCGGGGCCAGCACCTTCCAGATCAACACGAACGTCCGCCCGCGGAATCTCTAGGAGCGAGGGAACCCATGAGAGCACTACACGGATCCGGAACCATCGCGAGCTCGGAGCGCGGCGCCGCCCTGGTGATGACGCTCCTGGTCCTCGTCGTCCTCACGGCGTTCGGCATGACGTTGGTCGCGCTGGGGACGAGCGAAGTCGCCATGTCCTCGAACTGGCGGGACTACAGCAAGGATTTCTATGCGGCGGAGGCGGCGCTCGAGTCGGGCGTCGTGGGGCTCAGGAACCTGCTCCCGGCGACCCCGACCCCGACGCAGGCGCAGCTCAACACCATCGCCACGCCGCCGACGCTCAGCGACACCCGGCTGACGTTCGGCGCGTACACGATCACGGCGGCCTCGCCGGCTCCCAACCGGCAGACCTTCGTCACCGGGCCCTACTCCGGGCTGTTCGGGTGGGTCCAGGGCTACTCGATCCAGGCCCAGGTGAATGGTCAGGGGGGGACGAAAGCCAAGCTCACCCAGGTGCTGCAGCACACGCGGGTGCCCCTCTTCC
>Ga0209161_10005344_pt1 | contig 10158 bp, 8 predicted proteins | sample GraSoiAngelo_155_FD_186169 | JGI IMG/M metagenome (GOLD analysis project Ga0209161, IMG submission 186169) | Grasslands soil microbial communities from the Angelo Coastal Reserve, California, USA - 14_1009_13_30cm (SPAdes) (version 2) | ecosystem: Environmental > Terrestrial > Soil > Grasslands ...
CGGAGCGATCTGCTGCTGTGAGATAGGGGTTCCGCGGCGCCCCCTTCTCGTTTACTGGCCCGCCGTTCACGGCTAGTTTCCACGCCGTGCGCCCCACCAAACTCGGTATCATCGGCCTCGGCGCGATCGGCGGCTCGCTCGCGCTCGAGGCGAAGCGCGCCGGGATCGAGCGGGTGCTCGGCTGGTCTCCCGAGCCGGCGGAGCGGGTCGCGGCGGCGCAACAGGGCGCGCTCGACGATGCGCCCGCCCGCGCGACCGATGTCGCCCGCGCGGTCGAGCTGCTCGTGCTGGCCGCACCGCCCGCCGCCAACCTCGCGCTGCTGGACGCGCTGGCGCCGCACTTGGGCGCAGGCGCAGTGATCACGGACGTCGGCTCGGTCAAGCGCGCCATCGTAGCCCGCGCCGAGGCGCGGGGGCTCGGGCCCCGCTTCGCGGGAGGCCATCCGATCGCGGGTACGCACGGCCACGGCTTCCGCGCGGCGCGCCTCGACTTGTTCAAGAACGCGGTCGTGTACATCACACCGACGCGCGACGGCGATGGCGCCGCCCGCGAGATCGCGCACTTCTGGGAAGACGTGCTCGCGACTCACCCGGTGCTGATCGACGCCGCACAGCACGATCGCCAGCTCGCGCTCACGAGCCACCTGCCGCAGGCGGTCGCGTCGCTGCTGGCGCGTTATCTCGCCCACGCCACGCCGCCCGGGGCGACCTTCGGTCCCGGGGCGCGCGACGCCACGCGGCTCGCGGCCAGTGAGCCGGCGCTGTGGACCGAGATCTTCCTCATGAATCGCGATGAACTGCTCCCGGCGCTCCGCTCCCTCGAGGAGCCGCTGGGGGAGCTCGAACGGGCGCTGGAGGCGGGCGACGCCGCGGGGCTCGCCGCCTGGCTGCGCCGCGGCGCCGAGTGGCGCCGGAGACTCGACGCGTGAAGGTGTGCGGCGCCGTCCGGCCGCCCGGCGACAAGAGCATCTCCCACCGCGCCCTCATGCTCGCCGCGCTGGCGCGCGGGACCAGCGAGCTCACCGGGCTCCTGACCGGCGAGGACGTGAAGAGCACGGCGCGCGTGCTGCGTGGTCTCGGCGCCGATATCTCCACCATTCGTGAGGGCGCCACGGTCAAGGTCCACGTTTCCCGTCTCACGGCTCCCGTTTCCCGGCTTCATTGCGGCAACTCCGGCACGACCGCGCGCCTCATGCTCGGCATCCTCGCCGGTCAGCGGTTTGCAGCCACGCTCACCGGCGATGCTTCGCTGCGGCGCCGGCCGATGCGGCGCGTCACCGAGCCGCTGCGCGCCATGGGAGCCCGCATCGACGACGCCCATGGCGACGCGCTGCCGCTCACGATCCGCGGCGGCCGGCTGCACGCGCTCACCTACACGTCCCCCGTCGCCAGCGCGCAGGTAAAGAGCGCCCTGCTCTTGGCCGGGCTCACCGGGAGGGTGGCGGTGAACGTGCGCGAGCCCTACCTGTCGCGCGATCACACGGAGCGGTTGTTGCTGCACCTGGGGCTCGACCTGCGATACGAAAACGGCGGTGTCAGCCTTCAGCCGTCAGCCGTCAGCCTTCCCGCGTTCCGGCTCGCGGTGCCCGGCGACGCCTCCTCCGCGGCCTTCATGATCGCGGCCGCCGGGCTGGCCGAGGGCGGTGAGCTGCTGGTGGAAAACGTCGGCGTGAACCCGACCCGGACGGGGTTCCTCGTCGTGCTGGAACGAATGGGAGCGCATGTGGAGCGCGTCAACCTGCGGGACGAGGGGGGCGAGCCGGTCGCCGATCTGATCGCGCGCCCCGCTCCGGCGCTGCGGGGGACGGAAGTGACCGCCGCCGAGGTGCCGACCCTGGTCGACGAGGTGCCGATCCTCGCGGCGCTGGCGAGTCGCGCCGCCGGGGAGACGACGTTCCGGGAGGTGGGCGAGCTGCGAGTGAAGGAAAGCAACCGGCTCGAATTGATCGCCGCCAACCTGCGCGCGGTGGGTGTCGACGCCCGAGCCCTTGGCAACGACTTGCAGGTGCAGGGGACGCCCCGGCCACCGCGCGGGCGGGTCGAGACGGCGCGCGACCACCGGCTCGCGATGGCGTTCGCCGTGCTCGGCACGATCCCGGGGGCGGATATCCGGCTCTCGGAACGCGCCTCCGTAGCAATCAGCTATCCGCGGTTCTTCGCGGACTTGCGGCGCATTCGGGAAACCGGAAAGGGGAAACGGGAAACGTGAGCATCCGCGTCATTGCGATCGACGGCCCGGCGGCGTCGGGAAAGTCTTCGACGGCGGCGGCGGTGGCCCGGGCTCTCGGGTGGGCTCACCTCGATTCGGGCGCGTTGTATCGGGCGATCACGCTTGCCGTACTGGACAACATCGGTGAGGGGGAAACCGACCGGGAAACCCTAAAGGACTCCCTGACGGTCGCGGGAAAAGGGAACCGGGAAACGTGGAGTCCGCAGCGTATCGTCGCGCTGGCCGAGGACCTTCCGGTCCGCCTCGTGCTCGTGGGCGATCAGTTTCGGCCCGAGGTGGCGGGGGTGGACGTGGAAGCCGCCATCCGCTTGCCGCGGGTGACCGCGCGTGTCTCGGAGATCGCCGCCATTCCGGAGGTGCGCCACTGGGTGAACGTGCAGCAGCGGGAGGCCGTCGGGACGCACCCCCAGGGCGTGGTCGTGGATGGGCGGGACATCGGGACGGTGGTGTTCCCGGACGCCCCCCTTAAGGTGTTTCTCACGGCGACCCCGGACGAGCGGGCCCGCCGCCGCCTGGCCCAGCGCGGCGACCGCATCGACCCGGCCGAGCTCAAGCGCGAGAGCGACGCGCTGGGGGCGCGGGACCGCGCCGATTCGACCCGTCGGGCCGCCCCGCTGCGCTCCGCGGCCGACGCGGTCTTGCTCGACACTACCCGGCTCTCCATGGACGAGCAGGTGGCACGGGTCGTGGCGCTGGCGCGCCAGCGCTTCCTCGGCTAGGTTTCGCCGGCCCCGAAACCCCAAACTCACAACCGAACCGGTGTACGGCATGCTGGTGGATACCCAGGACGAGCAGCCAGAAGCGCCTTCCGCCCCGACGCCTCACTCCCACCTCCGCGTCCGCTCCGATCTGCACGAAGAGTACTCGCCGGACGAAATCGCGAAGATGACGGAGATGTACGAGGGGACCCTCTCGAACATCGAAGAGGGCGAGATCGTCAAGTCGAAAGTGCTGCGCGTAACGGACGCCGCCGTCATCCTCGACGTCGGATTCAAGTCCGAGGGCGCCGTGCCGATCGACGAGTTCAAGGACGCGCACTCGCTCAAGGAAGGAGACGAGGTCGAGGTCTTCCTCGAGCACCTCGAGGACCAGGAAGGCGCGGTGGTCCTGTCGAAGAAGAAGGCCGACTTCATGCGGGTCTGGGAACGGATCCGCGAGGCCCATGAGAAGGACGAGGCGGTGAGCGGGACGCTCGTGAAGAAGATCAAGGGCGGCGTGGTGGTGGACCTGATGGGCGTGGACGCGTTCCTCCCCGGCAGTCAGATCGCGCTGCGCCGCGTCCCCAACATCGACGAGCTGCTGGGCCAGAGCTTCGAGTTCAAGATCATCAAGCTCAACAAGCGTCGCCGCAACATCGTCGTGTCGCGCCGCGTGCTGCTCGAGGCGGAGCGCAAGACCAAGCGCGACGTCCTGATGAAGGAGCTGCAGGTCGGTCAGATCCGCAAAGGCATCGTGAAGAACATCACCGACTTCGGCGCGTTCATCGACCTGGGCGGCGTGGACGGCCTGCTCCACATCACCGACATGAGCTACGGCCGCGTCTCCCATCCCTCCGAGCTGGTGCACATCGGCCAGGAGGTCGAGGTCAAGGTGCTCGACATCGACTGGGAGCGCGAGCGCATCAGCCTCGGCCTGAAGCAGCTGCAGACCTATCCGTGGAAGGACGTGGCGGCGAAATACCCCGTCGGCACGCGCGTGCAGGGCAAGGTCGTCTCGATCACCAACTACGGCGCGTTCGTCGAGCTCGAGCCCGGGATCGAGGGCCTGGTGCACATCTCCGAAATGAGCTGGACCCGCAACGTCCGGCACCCCTCCAAGATCGTCTCCATCGGGGAGACGATCGAGGCGGTCGTCCTCAAGGTGGACGAAGCGGAGGAAAAGATCTCCCTCGGCATGAAGCAAACCGAGGAGGATCCATGGATGGCGCTGCCGCAGAAGTATCCCGTCGGCACACGCATCCGCGGCAAGGTGCGCAACCTCACCTCGTTCGGCGCCTTCGTCGAGATCGAGCCGGGGATCGACGGCCTGATTCACATCTCGGACATGTCGTGGACGAAGCGGGTGCAGCACCCGTCCGAAGTTGTGAAGAAGGGCGACGAAGTGGACGTGCTGATCCTGAACGTGGACGCCGAAAACAAGCGCATCTCGCTCGGCTTGAAGCAGGCCCAGGAGGATCCCTGGCTCAAGATCGGCGAGACGTATCCGGTCGGCACCGAGCTGCGGGGCCGCGTGCTGCGGCTGATGGACAAGGGGGTCGTGGTGGACCTGGGGCACGACATCGAGGGCTTCGTCCCGATGTCACAGCTCGGGATCCCCGACCTGCAGAACCCGGCCGACGCGGTGAAAGAGGGGCAGGCGGCGGAGCTGAAGGTGCTGGAGGTGGACCCGATCCACCATCGAATCGTCTTGGCGGCCACCGGCTGGCCCAAGGACAATGGGGTTCAGGAAGCAGCGAAGCAGGACGGCCAAGGCTAGACGCACAGACGCACAGCGGTGAACAGGGGTCGAGGGGGTAGGACTTTCCTGCCCCCTCTCCTATTTACCGCTGTGCGTCTGCGCGTCTAGTTGTAGCCGTCCTGTTCCCAGGTACCTAGATTTTGCTCATGACTATCCGTGAGAAGCTGGACCTGCTCCAACAGAAGCGCGCCGAGGCGCTGCTCGGCGGCGGCGAAGAGCGCATACGGGTCCAGCACGAGAAGGGAAAGCTGACGGCGCGCGAGCGGCTCGACGCGCTGCTCGACCCGAGCACTTTCGTCGAGCTCGATCGCTTCGTCACGCACCGCTCGGTGGACTTCGGGCTCGCCGACGAGAAGTACCTGGGCGACGGCGTGGTGACCGGGTACGGGCGGATCGACGGCCGTCTGGTGTACGTGTTCGCGCAGGATTTCGCCGTGTTCGGCGGCTCGCTGTCGGAAGCGCACGCCGAGAAGATCTGCAAGGTGATGGACTGCGCCCTGCAGAACGGCGCGCCCATCATCGGGCTCAACGACTCGGGCGGCGCCCGCATTCAGGAAGGCGTCGTCTCGCTCGGCGGCTACGCCGACATCTTCCTGCGCAACACACTGGCCTCGGGCGTGGTGCCGCAGATCAGCGCGATCCTAGGGCCCTGCGCGGGGGGGGCGGTGTACAGCCCCGCGATCACCGACTTCGTGTTCATGGTGCGGGGCGTCTCGTACATGTTCGTCACCGGCCCCAACGTCGTGAAGACGGTGACGCACGAGGAAGTCGACTTCGAGGGCCTGGGCGGGGCCGACGTGCACGGCGCGACCTCGGGGGTCGCCCACTTCGTGCACGACTCCGAGCGCGACAGCCTGGCGGCGATCCGCACGCTGCTCTCGTTCCTCCCCTCCAACAACCTCGACGGGCCCCCGCGCCGCGGCGCCGCCGATCCGTCCGATCGCCGTGACGAGGAGCTGCTGGAGGTCGTCCCCGACAACGCCACCAAGCCGTACGACATGCACGACGTGATCCGCCGGGTGGTGGACGACGGCGACTTCTTCGAGGTGCATCGCGACTACGGCGGCAACCTGCTCGTCGGGTTCGCCCGGCTGGGCGGCCGCCCGGTCGGCATCGTGGCAAACCAGCCCGCCGTGCTCGCCGGCGTGCTCGACATCGCGGCGTCGCTCAAGGGCGCGCGCTTCATCCGGTTTTGCGACGCGTTCAACATCCCGCTGGTCACGTTCGAAGACGTCCCCGGCTTCCTCCCCGGCGTGGCCCAGGAGCACGGCGGGATCATCAAGCACGGCGCCAAGCTGCTGTACGCCTACTGCGAGGCGACCGTACCCAAGCTGACGGTGATCACCCGCAAGGCGTACGGCGGCGCGTACGACGTGATGAACTCCAAACACATCCGGGGCGATTACAACGTCGCCTGGCCGAGCGCGGAGATCGCGGTGATGGGGCCGAAGGGCGCGGTCGAGATCCTGTACAAAGGGGAAGAGGCCACCGACGAGCGCGAGACCGAGTATCGGGAAAAGTTCGCGCACCCCTATCTGGCGGCCGCGCGGGGCTACCTGGACGACATCATCGACCCACGCGACACGCGGCCACGCCTGATCGATGCGCTCGCAACCCTCGTGACGAAGCGGGACAAGAATCCCCCCAAGAAACATGGCAACCTTCCTCTCTAGCGCGCTGGCGCTCGCGGCGCTGCTCCAGGCGCCCGCCGCGCAGACGCCGGCGACCGGCACCGCGGCGGATTCGCTCGTGGCCCTGCGCGAGCACCTGGCCCGCGACTCGACCGACGGCCACGCGTGGCTGCTGCTGGGCCGGCTGTACCTGCAGCGTGCCGCGGACGCGCACGAGCCGCCGCACCACCCGCTGGACGACAGCGCCCGAGTCCGCGCCCTGCTCGATACGGCCGACGACGCGCTCGACCGGGCCGGCCAGCGGCTCGCGCCGTCCGGCTCGACCCCGGACGGGGACAGCGCCCGCGTGCTACGTGTGGAGGCGTGGAGCGCGCGCTCCCGCCTCGCGTGGGAGGAGCGGGGGATCAACGTCGGCCCGCAGGAGTGGGGCCCCGTCCCGCCGGACTTGAAGATGCCGCCGGTGCTCGACGAGCTGGGCGAGAACCTGCTGCGCGCCTGTCCGATGTGGGGTGTGCTGCTCACCGCGAACGAGGTCGATTCCGACGCCGCATGGTACATGCGCTTCGCGCGCGGGCTGCGCCCCGACGTGCTGACCGTGCCGCTCGCGGCGTGGCGTGGGGACTCCGTGCTGCGCGGGCGCATCGCCGCCGACCTGAAGCTGCCGCGCCATCGCGACCCGGACGCGGCGCTCGCCGAGCTGGCGAAGCGGCGCCCCGTCTGCGTAACCGTGCTGATCGACCGGCCGCCCGGGGCGCGCATCGGCTGGTCCACGCGGCCGCTGGTCTGGGTGGCGGGCCCCCACTTGAAGGACGACCGCGTGCCACCGCGCGATTTCGTCTTCGCCGCGCTGCGCCTCGCGCTCGACGGCAACGACGCGTGGGCCCCGCCCGCCCTGGCGTTGTACGCCCGCGCCGCCCGCGCGACGCCGGCCCTGTGCGAGGCGCTCAAGACGTTCCGCCTGACGAACGAGATACCGAGCTGCCGCCGTTGATGTGTGAGGTCTGATGGCTCCCTTCACGCGCGTCCTCGTCGCGAACCGCGGTGAGATCGCCCTGCGGATCGTCCGGGCCTGCCACGAGGAAGGACTCGAGTCGGTGGCCGTGTACTCCGACGCCGACCGGCTCTCGCCCCACGTGCGCGCCGCCCACCGCGCCGTCCCGATCGGTGCCGCGCCGGCCGCCGAATCGTATCTCGACATCGCCAAACTCCTGGAGGCGGCGCGCGCCACGGACTGCCAGGCCGTTCACCCGGGGTACGGTTTCCTCTCCGAGCGCGCCCCGTTCGCCGAAGCCGTCACGCAGGCAGGGCTGACGTTCATCGGTCCGCCCGCCACCGCCATCCGCGCGATGGGCGACAAGACCGAAGCACGCCGCCGCATGCAGGCCGCCGGCGTGCCGATCGTGCCGGGCACGACCCGGCCGGTGGCCGACCATGTGCAGGCGAAGAGCGAAGCGGAGCGCCTCGGTTACCCGGTGCTCCTCAAGGCCGTCGCCGGTGGCGGCGGCAAAGGGATGCGGCTCATCCGCGAAGCAGGAGAGATCGAGTCCGCCTTCGAGGCGGCGCAGAGCGAGGCCTTGAAGGCGTTCGGGGCGGGGGAGCTGTACGTCGAAAAATACCTCGAGCGCCCCCGCCACATCGAAGTCCAGGTGCTCGCCGACACCTACGGCCGGGTGGTCGCGCTGGGCGAGCGCGAGTGCAGCATTCAACGCCGCCACCAGAAGCTGATCGAGGAGGCTCCGTCCGTCGCGGTGACTCCCGCGCTGCGGCGGCGCCTGAACGAGGCGGCGACCGCCGCCGCCGGCTCCGTGGGCTACCTCGGCGCCGGCACGATCGAGTTTCTGCTCGCTCCGACCGGAGAGTTCTACTTCCTCGAGATGAACACGCGACTCCAGGTCGAGCACCCCGTCACCGAGCTGGTGTACGGGGTGGACATCGTGCGCGAGCAGCTGCGCGTCGCGCAGGGCCACCCTCTGCGGGTGCACGCCGGTGCGCTGCAACCGCGCGGCCACGCCATCGAGTGCCGCATCACCGCGGAAGATCCATTCAACGACTTCCTGCCGGTCACCGGCGTCATCCGCCACCTGCAGCCGCCCTCCGGCCCGGGCGTCCGCTGGGATGGCGGCGTGGAGGCGGGCAACGAGGTGACGCTGTTTTACGACTCGCTCCTCGCCAAGCTCATCGTGTGGGGAGACACCCGGGCCACCGCGCTGCAGCGCATGCGCCGGGCGCTGCGCGAGCTCGTGATCGTGGGCCTCCCGTCGTCGCAGTCCTTCCATCTGCGCGTGATGGCCGACCCCGAGTTCCAGCGTGGCGACGTCGACGTGACCTATTTCGAACGGGTGGGCCAGCGGCTCCTGGCCGCGGAATTGGCCCCCGAGCTGGCGCAGCCGCTCGCGATCGCCGCGGCGCTGCTCGCGGAACAACAGCGCACCGCGGCGGCGCCGCCGGCGTCAGCCGCCGCAGCGCCCGATGGTCCGTCGCCCTGGCTCCTCGTCGCCCGCCGGGAAAGCATCGGCGGGTGAGCGAGGTGGTCACGATCACCGCCATCGCCACCGGGGGCGACGGCGTGGGGCGCTTGGCCGACGGCCGCGCCGTGTTCGTTCCCCGCGCCGCGCCGGGCGAGCGCGTCCGGTTGCGCGACGGGGTGCAGCTCCACAAGCATTTCGCCCGCGGGGAGCTCGCCGAGATCGTCGGGAGCGGCGCAGACCGGGTCGCAGCGTCCTGCCCCCATTATGTGAGCGACCGCTGCGACGGCTGCCAGCTGCAGCACCTGACCTACGACGCCCAGCTCGCGGCCAAGCGGGCCATCGTGGGCGACGCCTTGCGACGCATCGGCAAGCTCGACGTCCCCGACCCGGAGATCGTCGAAGCGGCGGAGGAGTGGCGCTATCGGGCGAAAGTGAGTCTGGCGGTCGAAGGCGGTCGAGGGCGGTCAAGGGCGGTCGGGTTCCACCCGTACGATCAGCCGGGGCGTGTCTTCTCGCTCGTCGACTGCCACATCACGGACTTCCGGCTCATGGCGCTGTGGCGCGAGCTCAAGCCGCGGCTCGACCTGCTGCCGTCGCGGCTCACGCGGCTGACCTTGCGCCTCGACCGCGACGGGCGCCGCCACATCCTCGCGGAGTCAGGCGGGGAGCCGTGGCTCGACGCCGAGCGGTTGCGGGCGGCGCTGCCGCAAGGCGACACGGTGATCTGCTGGTGGCACCCGGCGGACGGCGCCGCCCGCGTGGTCGCCGGGCCGGCGACCGGTTTCCCCGCTACCGCGTTCGAGCAGGTCCACCCGGAGATGGCGCTGGTGGCACGCCGCTGGGCGGTCGATCAGCTGGGTGACCTGCGTGGCGCCGTCGCCTGGGACCTGTACGGTGGCATCGGCGATACCGCCGTCCATCTCGCCGGACGCGGGGCGCAAGTGGTGAGCGTCGATGCAGACGAGCGGGCCGTGGAATGGGCACGGGGGCGCGCCTCCGAGCGGCCGATCCGCTTCATCGCGGGGCGGGCGGAGGACGTCCTCCCCACGCTCCCGGACCCGAACGTCGTCGTGGTGAACCCGCCGGGCGCCGGCCTGCACTGGAACGTGACGCTGCGGCTCACGAGCCAGCCGGTGGCGCACGTCATCTACCTCTCGTGCGACCCCGCGACCCTGGCGCGCGACCTCCACCGGTTGCGCGTGAACTACCGGATCACGGCGGTACGGGCGTTCGACCTGTTCCCGCAGACGGCGCACGTGGAGACGGTGGTGGTGCTGGAGGGGGCATGAAAGAACAAATGCGGAACGCGGAATGCGGAGTGCGGAATGTCAGGGGAAGGGTCGCTCGGCGAGCGACCTCTCATCGCAATTCC
>Ga0209161_10005347_pt1 | contig 10157 bp, 10 predicted proteins | sample GraSoiAngelo_155_FD_186169 | JGI IMG/M metagenome (GOLD analysis project Ga0209161, IMG submission 186169) | Grasslands soil microbial communities from the Angelo Coastal Reserve, California, USA - 14_1009_13_30cm (SPAdes) (version 2) | ecosystem: Environmental > Terrestrial > Soil > Grasslands...
GAGCGCTGCCCGTGGCGCCAGCGCATCCTCTGCGGCGAGGTGCACGACGACAACGCCTACGCCATGGGGGGCGTGGCCGGGCACGCGGGGCTGTTCGCGAACGCCGCCGAGGTGGACGCGCTCGCCGCGCGGCTGCTCGCCTGCTGGCGCGGCGAGGACGAGTTCGTGCCGCGCGAGATCGTGCGCGAGTTCTGGACGCGCGACGCGACCGTGCGCGACGCGACCTGGGCGCTCGGCTGGGACACGCCGTCGCCCACCGGCTCGATGGCGGGGACGCGCATGTCGCGTACCGCCGTCGGCCACCTCGGCTTCACCGGCACCTCGCTGTGGATCGACCTCGAGCGCGAGGTGAGCGTCGTCTTCCTGACCAACCGCGTCCACCCGGAGCGTGACAACGAGCGCATCCGCGAGGTGCGGCCGCGTGTCCACGACGCGGTCATGGAGGCGCTCGGCGCATGAGGGTCCACCTGATCGCCGCCTGCGGGGTGGGGATGAGCGCGCTCGCCGGCCTGCTGCGCGCCGCCGGGCACAGCGTGACGGGCTCCGACGAGCACGTCTACCCGCCGGCCAGCACGCTCCTCGAGGAGCTCGGCATCCCGGTCTTCCACGGCTACGACCCGGCGCGCGTCGCGGGCGTCGACCTCGTGGTGTGCGGCAACGCGGTCCGGCGCACGAACCCCGAGGCGGAGGCGGCGGAGGCCGGCGGGTTCCGCATGCTCTCCATGCCGGCGGCCGTGGAGGAGATGTTCCTCGCCGGCCGCTCGCCGCTCGTGGTCGCGGGCACGCACGGCAAGACGACCTCGTCGGCGATGCTCGCCTGGGTGCTCGAGCGGACCGGGCGGGATCCGGGCTTCCTGGTGGGCGGCGTGCCGCGCGAGCTCGAGCGGAGCTTCGCGCTCGGCCGCGGCCCGTGGTTCGTGATCGAGGGCGACGAGTACGACTCGGCCTACTTCGACAAGGAGGCGAAGTTCCTCCACTACCGGCCGGCGATGCTGCTGCTCAACGCGATCGAGTTCGACCACGCCGACATCTACCGCGACCTGGAGCACGTGAAGAGCGCGTTCCGGAAGCTGCTCGGCATCCTGCCCGCGGGCGCGCCGCTGATCGCGTGCGGCGACTTCCCGCACGTCCTCGACGTGATCCGGGGCACGCACGCCCGGGTGCGGCGCTTCGGGCTCGGCGAGGCGAACGAGTGGCGCGTCACCGACTTGACGGACGACGGCGCCACTCGCTTCACCGTGCGCCAGGGCGGCCGCGCGGTCTGCCGCCTCGCGCTCCAGCCGCCCGGCGCGATCAACGCGCGCAACGCGCTCGGCATCCTCCTGGTCGCGCGCGAGGTCGGCGTCGGCTGGGAGGACGGGGCGGCCGCGCTGGCGGAGTTCCGCGGGGTCCGGCGGCGCCAGGAGGTGGTCGGCACAGTCGGCGGCGTGACCGTCATCGACGACTTCGCCCACCATCCGACGGCGGTCGCCGGCACGCTCGAGGCACTCCGCGAGCGCTACCCGGGCCGGCGCCTGCGTGCCGTGTTCGAGCCGCGCTCGAACACCAGCCGGCGGCGGGTCTTCCAGGACGAGTTCGTGGCCGCGCTCGCCGCCGCCGACGAGGCCGTCCTCGCCGCCGTGTTCACCAAGGCGGGCGACCCGATCCCGGCCGCCGAGCGGCTCGCGCCGGAGACGATCGTCGCGGAGCTCGAGCGGCGCGGCGTGCCGGCGCGCCTGATCGACGGTGTGCCCGCGATCCGCGACTACCTGGTCGCCTCCGCGCGCCCGGGTGACGTCATCGCCATCATGTCGAACGGCGCTTTCGGCGGGCTGCCGGCGCTTCTCGTGGCCGGATTCGGTGTGGCGTAGAGGCGGCGGTAGACGCGGTAGTTGCGCAGCACGGATTTCACGTAGTCGCGCGTCTCGCGGAAGCTGATCAGCTCGACGAACTCGTCGGGCTCGCGCCCCGCGTAGCGCCGCTCCCACTTGGCGACCGCGTCCTCGCCGCCGTTGTAGGCGGCGAGCGCCTTGACCATGGACCCGTCGTACTGACGGAGGAGGCGCGCGAGGAGCCGCGTCCCGAGGTCGATGTTGGTCCCGACGTCCTCGAGCGCCGGCTCGCCGGGAGGCGCGGCGCCGTCGGCGCTCGCCACCTGCCGGGCGGTCGCGGGCAGGAGCTGCATCAGGCCGCGCGCCCCGGCGGACGACACGGCCTCGGGCTCGAAGTGGCTCTCCTGGCGGATGACCGCCAGCACGAGGAGCGGATCGACACCGTGCGCCTGCGCCGCGGCGCGCACGGTCTCCCAGTAGCCGAGCGGGTAGAGGTACTCGCGCAGCGCGCCCGGCGACGCGGGCCGCATCGCGTGCGCGAGGCGGAGCGCCGCGCCGACCGCCCCGACGGCGCGGTACGCCTCGAGCAGACGGCGGCGCGGCACCTCGGCCGCCGGGATCGCGTCGAGCTCGCGGCGGGCGAAGCGCGCGAAGCCGAGCTGGGCGAGGATGCGCGCCCGCTCGCCATGGGCTCCGGCGAGCTCGCCCGGGAACGGCGGCGCCCCCTCGGTCGCGCGCGGCTCGCCCACCGCCTCGCGCCAGCCGAGGCGCTGCTCGGCGAGCCCGGCGTAGTAGGAGCGGGGGTGGCGCTCGGCCACGTGCGCGAAGAGCTCGCGCGCCTCCGCCCGGCGCCCGAGGCGCGCGAGCACGCGCGCCTGCCAGTATTCCGCGGCGATGCGTGCCACCCGCGCGCTCCGCCCGGCGAGCCGCGCGAAGGCCTCGGCGGCGGGCGCCATCTCGCCCGCGAGGTAGCGGACCCACGCCGCGCGCCAGCGTGCCTCGGCGGCGGTCTCGGCGTGCGGGTAGCGCTCGGCGAGGCGCGTGTAAGCCGCGCGCGCTTCGGCCCAGCGCCCCTCCTCCTGCGCGATGCGTCCGGTGGCGTAGAGCGCATCCGGCGCCGCCGCGCTGTCCGGGAAGCGCCGCAGCACCTCGCCGAAGAGGCGCAGCGCCCCGGCGTCGTCGTCGGCGTTCCAGCGCCAGCCGGCGGCTGCGGTCAGGGCGCGCGGCGCGAGCGGCTCCGAGGTGTCCTGGGCGATCGCGAGGCAGGTCGCCTCGGCGGCCGTACCCAACCCGAGCGCGCGCTCCGCCTGCGCGCGCAGCCAGAGGATACGGGCGCGCTCCAGCGGCTCCGCTCCGGCGAGCGCCATCTCCGCCTGCTCGCGCGCCCCGCGGGTGTCGCCTTCCTTGAGACGCATCTCGGCCTCGTCGGCGTGGTCGAGCGGGAGCTCGGGGTGCGCGGCGCGGAGGCGCCCGGCGAGCCGCCGCGCGCGCCGGGCGGCGAGGCCCCGTGGCCGCGCGCGGCGCAGCTCGCGCGCCAGCTCGAGCGCCGCCGCCGGCTCGCCGAGGGCGCCCTCGACCTCGGCCAGCGAGAGCGTGGCCCTCGGCCAGCGGGCGCTTGCGGCCGGCAGGGCGGCGCGCGCCGCGGCGAGCGACGCGCGCGCGCCCGCCAGGTCGTCCCCGGCGCGCTGGAGCTGGCCGGCCATCAGCCACGCCGGCCCGAGCCAGATGCTGTCCGGATGGCTGCCGACGAGCCGGCGCGCGCTCTCCAGGGCCGCGCCCGCGTGGCCGGCCGCGCGCGCCGCGCGCGCCTGGAAGTAGAGGACGTAGTCCGCAAGCACGGGATGGTCCCGAGCCGCGTCCGCGATGACCGTCGCCGCATCGCCCTGCGCAGGCGCGGCCCCCGCGAACTCTGCGGGCACCGTCGCCGACGGCCGCGCCGCACACGCGACGACCACCACCATCCAGCCGACCCACCACGCCGAGCGCCGCATGAGGCGCGGCCGGCCTACCATGCGCCTGCGGCGGCGGCAACTTGACATCCCTCCAACCCCGCCGAACTCCGCGTGTAAGCCCGCGAATGCTGATTGTGGAATAGCCCTTGCTGCAATCGCGGAGTGCGGGGTGGTTGCGGGCTCTTGGGATCAGGCGGGTATCAGCAGCCACCTGCCACGATGACGACGAAGGGGACGCGCCGTCGTCTACTTCGGTGAGCCGATCCCGTCGGGCTACGTGCTCATCCCGCGTGCCCACCTCGTCAACGTGACCAGCCTGGAGTCCTCGTGGAGCGGAATCCCCACCCGGCAGCGGGACGCGCGCGGCGCAAAAATCATCGAGGTGCGCTGAAGGGCGCGGACGGGAAGAGGGCGGGGCTCGAGGCCCCGCCCTCTTGGACATCGGCGTTTCGGCTGTGTCAGCGAGGGCTACTGGGCGCTGCCGATGCCTACGGAACCGTTGATGTTCGCGGAGCTCACGCCCAGTGTCACGCAGTTCTGGTCCGGGGTGGTCGGGCTGAACGTAAGCGCAGCGAGCGACTGCTGGCCGACCGCGAACGTGGGCTCGTCGGTGCTGATGGTGTAGCTCGAGGGAGCGGTACACCCGGCCGGCACGCTGCTCGCGACGAGCGTGAGGGTCATGCTGGCGACGACCGTGCCCTGCAGCTGCACCGCGGCCAACGCTCCAGTCGTGTTGTAGTCGACGACGGTATGCTTGCCGTCTCCCCACGTTGCGAGAGCCTCCCCCGCCGTCGTGCTGCTACCGCAGCTCCCGCTGCCCTGCGGGATGGGCTCCTGGTATTGCACCGTCCCCGTGGTCGTGCCGCCCGCGCAGGTGAGGGTGACCGTCTCCGGCAGCTGGATGCCCGCCGAGACGTTGCCCGTCGTCGGCGCGCCGGCGACGTTCGACTGGCAGCTGCTCAGGGTGCCGGTGAAGTTGTAGGCGAAGCTCGCCGACGTATTGGTGAGCGGCGGGCTGATATTCGCCACTCCTTGCAGCTGACACTCGCCACCGCCGGTCGCGGCCCCGGCGAGCGAGGCTCCAGGACCAGCCACCCACGCCACGATGGCGCAGACCGCTACGGCGACTACGATACCCGAACGACGAACGCCCATGGCTTGTTCCTCCCTCCTGTCGTTAATGCCGCCCCAGAACTCACCGACGAGATCGGGGTCCGGGATTGTCATCTTGATTGCGCATGCTTCTAGCTCTCAAGCCCGCAGGGCTCAATCCTGCATTCCGGGGGACCGAGGCCGCGGCGGGAAGGGAGCGCGTGCGGATCCATGACGGGATCGAGCGCGTGCGCGACGCGGGATGAAGGAGCATGAAGGTCCCACCTCTGAGGCTCGGAGGCCCGGCCGGCGCTGGGCTATTTCTCTAGCAGGACCGCGCCTGCGCCCGGCGATGGTGAGACGCCCCCAGCGTGGTGAGCCGCCACCGAGGATCGCGCCGCCGCGATCGTCCTCGGCGCACGAGCCGCCGGGCGCGTGGGGCGTGCTGGCGTCGCTCTAGGTCGTGCGGTGTCGATCGCGGGCGCGACTCACTGTCACGACTGCCGGTGCGGCGTCCCGGCTCGGCGTTTCCAAGGGCTGGCTCCGTCGCCACGCGGACCGATTGCCGTTCACGGGTGCGGCTTCCCAGCCCTCAACATCCACAGGCCGCGCGGTGTTTGGGTACAGCCTACCCATGCGCCGCACGTTCACCCTCATCTGCAAGGGGTGCGGTCGCCGGATCATGGAGGCCGAGCGGATCGGGGAAGAGGAAGAGGCGACTGCCGCCGCACACGTCGCGGCGTGCTTCGGACTCCCCGGCATCCCGCCGCGCCTGGAAGTCTTGATGACCTACGTAGACGTTCGGGTGGATTGACTGGCCGCCGCACAACCCTTGGGGCGAGGTACGCCCCTACGCCGGTCCCCGGGGGCGAGGCCAGGCGCACGCTTCTGTTCGCCCGTGTCGCGAGGATGCCAGGCCCGGCGGACCTCGCGGATGTTCGGCACTACCCCGGCGCGGCCTCGTCTCAGGCGCAGGCCGGCCCCGAATTTGCTGTCCCAAGGGCACGAGGTCATGGCGCTGTTCGGACGGGATCGTGACGGAGGGACGGGGGCGCCGCGCGCGGTCCCCGTACCCGCCATGCCGCTCGACAGGAGTGCGCCGGGGGAGGTTGCGATGTTCGAGCGGGAGCGGAACACGAGCCAGCTCGTCGGTCCCGGGGGGATCGACACATTTCTGGGCAGGGGAACCAAGGTCAACGGCAAGCTCGTGCTCGAGGGGACGGCACGGATAGACGGCCAGGTTGAGGGGGAGATCTCCGCGCAGGATGCGCTGACCGTCGGCGAGGGCGCGGTGGTGAACGCGAAGATCTCGGGTACCTCGATCGTCATCGAGGGCGGGGTGACCGGCGACGTGACCGCCCGGGAGCGGCTGGAGCTCCGCGCGTCCGGCCGCGTGCAGGGCAGCGTCACCGCGGCGAGCCTGGTCGTGCACGAGGGCGCGGCGCTCCACGGTCGCTGCTCGATGGGCGGAGGCGAGGCGGCGGCGCGCCGGGAGAAGCCCACAACGACAGCGGCGGTGAGCGCGAATCGGCGCGCGCCCGACCCGCCCGTGCCGGTCCCAGCTGCGGCCTCCCGATAGCGTACCCACACCGGGAATCTTGCGAAGACGGTCGACTGAGGGCTCCACGCGCGTCACCGAATCGGGGAGTGATCCGAACTGATCCAACAGCAAATCAGCGAGCGCCCACCGCAGCCCGGCGAGGATAGCAACGCCGGCGGCCCCCGCGACGCACCGTACCCACCACCAAGACATCTCCTCGGCGGCTTACTGTAGCGACGGAGACTGCCTGGTCAAGGCAGTCGGCGTGCCATCGAGAAGAGTTCACGGGACGACTACGAGCCTGACATGCGAAGCGCACGCGGTGCCGTATGCCGGCGGAGGCCGGCGGCAGGAGGCTCTCGGGCAAGCAGGAAGGTTCTTGTCCAAGCGCGTCCTGCCGCCAGCGGTGGGATGGAGACGGACGGCCTAGCTTTTTCTACGCGGGGCGCGAGCACGCGGCGATCGCGTCGATGCGTGAGAAGTACACGGCCATGTACCCCGCAACAAAGCGGGCACTGCCCCTGCTCGCGGTCGATCAAGCGGTCACGTGTCGAGGAAGCGTGATTCCCCTTCGCGTCGGTGACAGCCGCTGAAAGTCAGCGATCCATGGTTTGCTACCCTCGACCGTGAACCCTGCGTCGAAGGGCGTCCGCTGCAGGAAGCCCGCCCCTCGCGCTGATGGCGACGTCCTTGACCCGGCGGGGATCGCCTGGGCTTTCATCGCTCGCCCCCGACTCGGCACAAGCGGACATCTTTCAGTGCGAGCGCCCCGGACATCTTGAAAGTGCCTGCGACACTTGACAGCTCCGGACGCGCCCCGGAGCATGCCCCGGTGCTCGTGCTCGCCTCCGCGTCGCCGCGGCGCCAGCAGCTCCTCGCCTGGCTCGGCGTGCCCTACCACGTCCTGCCCGCCGAGGTGGACGAGCGCTCGCTCCCGGGCGAGGCGGCAGCCGACCTCGTCCTCCGCCTCGCGCGCGCGAAGGCGGCGGCGGTCACCGTGCGGCGGCCCGCCGACTGGGTGCTCGCCGCCGACACGATCGTCGAGCTCGACGGCGCCATGCTCGGCAAGCCCGCCGACGCCGGCGACGCCGCGCGCATGCTCGCGCGGCTCGCCGGGCGCGAGCATCGCGTGGCGACCGGCTTCGCGCTCGTCCGGCCGGGAGGCGCCGTGCACTCGGCCGAGCTGGTGCTGACGCAGGTTCGCTTCCGCCCCCTCGACGCGCGCGCCATCGAGCGCTACGTGGCGAGCCGCGAGGGCGACGACAAGGCGGGCGCCTACGCCGTCCAGGGGCTCGGGGCGGGGCTGATCGAGCGCATCGACGGCTCGTTCACCAACGTGATCGGGCTCCCGCTCGTCGAGGTGGGGCGGGCGCTCGAGGAGGCGGGTCTCCTTGCGCGATGAGATCGCCGCGCGCCTCGCGGCGGTGCGGCAAGCGGTGGCCGACGCCGCCCGGCGGGCGGGGCGCGACCCGGCGTCGGTCCGCATCGTGGCGGTCACCAAGACCCTGCCGCCCGCCGCGGTCGAGGCCGCCCTCGCCGCCGGCCTCGCCGACATCGGCGAGAACTACGTCCAGGAGGCTCGGGCCAAGCGGGCCGCGGTCGCCGGAGCGGCAGCCTGGCACCTGATCGGCGGGCTCCAGCGCAACAAGGTGCGCGCCGCGGTCGGCCTCTTCGACTGGGTGCACACGGTCGATTCGGCGCCCCTGGCAGCAGCCCTGGCCGCTGAGGTGGGCCGCGCCGGCCGCTCGCTGGCCGTCCTTGTCCAGGTGAACGTCGGGGGCGAGGGGACCAAGCGCGGGGTGCCGCCCGAGCGGGTGGAGGAGGTGGCGGAGGCGGTTCTCGGCCACTCCGGGCTCCGTCTCGAGGGCCTCATGGCGATCCCCCCCGCCCCGGCCCGCCTGGAGGCGTCCCGGCCCCACTTGCGCGTGCTGCGGGAGCTCCGGGATCGTGTCCAGACCCGCCTCGGGGTTGAACTGCCCCACCTCTCTATGGGAATGAGTGACGATTTTCCGGTTGCGGTCGAGGAAGGCGCGACGTTGCTCCGACTGGGGCGCGCGCTCTTTGGAGGTCGTGGCCCTGGCGCGAGCCGGCCCGGCTCTTCCGTAGGGGGAGAGGGTTCATGAAGAAAATCGGCTTCGTCGGCGCCGGCAACATGGCGGGGGCCTTGATCCGGGGACTCCTGCGCGCCGGGCATCACGACGCGGAGGACATCTGGGCCAGCGACCCGGTCGACGTGCAGCTCCGGCGCCTCAAGCGCACGCACAAGATCGAGGTGACGCGCGACAACCGCCAGCTGGTGCGGGGCTCGCAGTCCATCATTCTGGCGGTGAAGCCCCAGAACATGGCGGCCGTGCTCGACGAGATCCGGACCGAGGTGACGCCGCGCAAGCTCTTCATCTCGATCGCGGCAGGCTTCCCCCTTCGCCGGCTCGAGGCCGGGCTGGGCGGCCAGGCGCGGGTCGTGCGCGTCATGCCCAACACCCCGGCGCTCGTCGGGCGGGGCATCTCGGTGGCGGTGGCCGGCGCCAAGGCCACGCCGGCGGACCTGAAGCACGCCCTGAAGCTCTTCAAGGCCGTCGGCGAGGCGGTCGCGATCACCGGCGAGGACCTGCTCGACGCCGTGACCGCGCTCTCCGGCAGCGGGCCCGCGTTCGTGTACCTGTTCGCCGAGTGCCTGATCGAGGGCGGCGTGCGCGGGGGCCTGCCGCAGAACCTGGCCGCCCAGCTCGCCCACGCGACGCTCGGCGGCGCGGCCGCCATGCTCTCCGAAAGCGGGCTCTCGTCGCGCGAGCTGCGCGAGATGGTGGTGTCGCCGGGTGGAACGACGCAGGCCGGGCTCACCAGCCTCGACTCGCTGCACTTCCGCGATGCCGTCATCGCCGCCGTCGAGGCGGCGACGCGGCGCGCGCGCGAGCTGGCCGCCGCGTAGACTGGGGCGCATGCCGCAGTTCATGCTCGGGCAGTTCACGCGCTTCGTTGCCGACGCGCTCAGCCTGCTCCTCAACTTCTACTTCTGGCTGATCATCATCGGGGCCGTCCTCTCCTGGGTGAGCCCCGACCCGCGCAATCCGATCGTGCGCTTCATCTACGGCGTGACCGAGCCCGTGCTGTATCAGGTGCGCCGCCGGCTGCCCTTCGTGATCGTGGGTGGGCTCGACCTCTCCCCGATCGTCGTGATCCTCGCGATCATGTTCGCGCAGACGGTCATCGTGCAGAGCCTCCGCCGGCTCGCACTCGAGATGAGCGCGCTGCGGGTCTTCATTGCCTGACCCGGCGCCCTGGCTCAGGGCCGCGGCCGACGGCGCGCTGCTCCGCGTGCACGTCGTCCCGGGCGCCCGGCGAGCGGGCGTGGCGGGCCTCCACGGCGCCGCGCTCCGGGTGCGGGTCACGGCGCGGCCGCTCGAGGGGGCCGCCAACCGGGAGTTGCTCCGCCTCCTCGCCCGGGCGCTCGGGCTCCGTCCCGGGGACCTGGAGCTCGAGGCCGGGGCGCACGGACGGGAGAAACGGGTGCGCGTCCGCGGGCTTCCGGCCGAGACGGTCCTGGAGCGCCTGGCCGCTGTCCGTTGACAGGGCTACGGAGCATAATTAGACGGACCACGATGCCGATCTACGAGTACCGCTGCGAGCACTGCGGGGACTTCGAGGAGATGCAGCGCATCACCGACCCCCCGCTGTCGCGCTGCCCCCGGTGCAAGCGCAAGGTCCGGCGCCTCATCTCGAACACGAGCTTCCAGCTGAAGGGCAGCGGCTGGTACGTGACCG
>Ga0209161_10005356_pt1 | contig 10145 bp, 15 predicted proteins | sample GraSoiAngelo_155_FD_186169 | JGI IMG/M metagenome (GOLD analysis project Ga0209161, IMG submission 186169) | Grasslands soil microbial communities from the Angelo Coastal Reserve, California, USA - 14_1009_13_30cm (SPAdes) (version 2) | ecosystem: Environmental > Terrestrial > Soil > Grasslands...
GCTACTACGCCTGCGATCGGGCCCATTGTGGCTGCGACGTCGCCGAATTCCTGGATTGTCTCTAGTCGGAGGCCTACTTGTTCGAGGGCGAGTTCGCTGCGGAGTGTGATCTTTGCCATTTTGCGGATTTCTGCGATCTCGTTGGCGTACATTGTACTACGTGCGGTGTCGTGGACCATCTGTGCCTGTACACACTTGTCGAAAAGTGTCTTGTCGTGCTGCTGTGTCTTCATGTTGGCTCCTTCGAGCCGGTTCTGTTGTACTTTCAGCCTGTAGACGACTTGGCTGATTCTTTCTTTGAGGGGTTCTTGGTGGTGGACGCGCTCGGTTATTTTCGAGAGCAGTGGTTCTCTGCTCCCGCGGTCCCAGTTCTTCATGGACTTGTAGGACATGTGGGAATTTCTTCCTCTTGTTTCTCCGGTTGATGACGGGTTTCGCCAATTGAATTCTTGACATGCCTAGCTGTGGTTTGAACAGGTGGCGATGTTGATCTTTCAAGGCTAGGCAATAGAGAACGTGTGTTCGACGGATAATGGCGGTGCTTGTTGTGGGGTGCAAAGATCGGTTTTGGTTTATATGCGATCCTGAAAACGTCGATCGATCTTGTGTTTTGCACAATTTCGATTTATCTTTGCTAGCTTAGAATCATCCGCGATCTAGGAGTTGATTGACACTGTTTTTGTTATCATGTATCGAAAATCTGACTCTTGACGCGGTTTTATGGCATGTTTTTGCGTTGGAACGCTTTTACCATTTTACCTCATAGATGACGGAATCCTAGGTAGAAAAAATGGGTCTAAACGATCTGACCATAGAGAAACTGATCACTGAGATCAACGGCTACAAAGAAAAAATGCGGACAATACACGAAGAATACGGACGAGCCTCTTCAGACCTGCAAGACCGGATCAACGTACTCGGCTACACCCTCAACGAGCACTTGAAACAGACGAAGGACCAGATGGCGACTACTCCACAGCGACTGCTGAATCTAGAGATGAAATTCGTTACTGGTGATGTCAACGAGTCTGAGTATCGGACTCAGCGCACAGAGTTCAAGGGCCTTCTAGAGAACAATCTCAAGAGCATCGAAGAGATCAAACTGATGATCGACACTCTCAGCCACATCGAAACCAAACCACTATTCCCCGGAGAATTCAAACAAACATACCCAGAAAACAAGCCCGCGGCTGTCAGCTGGGTCGGGATAGGTGCGATCGCTCAAGCGAAGCCCTCCCTTCCAAGCCAGCCACAATGGCCTCCGCTGCAAAGCCCAGCGCAGTCAGTGCTTTCTGCTCCCAGCAGTGTCGTCGAGGCGAGTCCAGAACCAACAAGTCCAGCTCCGGCTATTCCAGAGAGCAATGGAACCGGATCTCCTACTCCAGAAACAACCAATGCACCATCCACTACTCCGCTGGACGCTCTCGCAGCCAGCACAGCTCCAGTTACTCCTCCAGTCGCATCATCGGACACTGCCTCCTCCAGTACTCTCGACGAATCATTCAACCTCGCTCCATCGCAAGATGTTGCGGAGGATGTTGCTGACGCGCTTGTCGTGAAAGTCGTGGACGACATTCCCACACTCGACGCATCCGCACAAGTAGCAACAACAGAAACATCACAAGTCCAGCCAGCGATTCCGGGCACAGAAGCTCTTCCAGGCATTCAAGGTTCACCGGATCTGTCCTCGGTCGGGCTCGCGCCTCCGAGTCAGTTCTACAAGGTGGTCTGTCCAAAGTGCGGCGCTGATGTTCCAAAGCCGGCGAAGGTCTGGGAGCTCAAGGGCGGCAAGTCGAAGAAGAACGTGCTAATCGGGCTCTTCCAGTGCCAGGACTGCAGGGTCAAGTTCAGAGAAGCTCTCACCAGAGAGATACTCTAAACACGGCTCTCCAACAAACCCCTTTCCCCTTATCCTCTTTTTTTCTCTCCTTTCTATTACCTTGTTTTCGTCGCGATGGTAGCAAACCCTTAAGACGCAACGCCTAGCTCCGTGCTCGTTATTCGAGCATAATCGATTGACAACTGAGACCACAACAATGAGTGAGAAAGTAGAGCACAAACCCGCACGTGAACGTCACGAGCCGCGGACAGAGAGAACAGAACACCCACAAGAGAGAACGGAACAAACTCCAGAAAGAAGGGAAGAGAGACCACGCGTGGAGAGACCTCGTGGCCAGATTCCGCCAGACACCGTGTTTATCGGCAAAAAGCCGCTGATGGCGTATGCGACTGCTGTTATGATGCATTTCAACAGCGGCCAGAACACTCTAACCGTCAAGGCGCGTGGCCAGTCGATTAGTCACGCGGTGGATGTTGTGGAAGTTGTCCGGCGCCGGTTCTTCCAGGGAAAACTCACCATCAAAGAAGTACGAATCGCCTCGGAAGTATTGGGAGAAGAAGGAGACACACGAAACGTCTCCACGATAGAGATCGTTCTAGAAAAGGCAGCATAGCAAACCCGTTTCTGAAACGTTCTATTAGCAATCAGGGAACTGTAGAATCACAGGCAGTTCTGTGTCGCGAGACTGGCCTGCATACCTTGTTTTTCTAGATCGTCATGAGCTGATCAGATTTTAGCACAGACGGCTCAACGTGTCCGTAACACCGATCGGAGATGCCCCCGCTGACCTTAACATTGTCGAGGATCCTCAGCCGTTTTCAAGGCGTTTCCTAGGGACAATCAGGTCGATGACCGCACCATCTGCACTCAAGGGACATGGAATGGCACCCCGGCCGATTAGCGGGCCAGGTGCGTTTGGAGCTCGCTCCAAGGGTGCCGCAAGGCAATGCCTAATCCGGAAAACCAAGGAGCTGCAGTGAACGTTGACCAATCCGAGCGAAAGAGTGATTGGATATTTTCAATCGGCAGACCTGCGCAGAGGGTCGATGGCTTATGTAACTTCGGAACGAATTATCGTGAATAAGAGGAAGGGACAATTGAGCTTGAAAGCGCACCTGTTCACTGCTTTCCTGGTGTTGTTCGCTCCACTTGTCCCGGCCATAGTGGCCATTGCACTACTCGTTGGAATCGTTGTCATCATCGCGGTTGTGTTAGTAAGAAAGAGAAGGTCCCGGATAAAATGGCCTGCGATGAAAGACGTCGAGGAAGGAGTTCGACGGTTTGAGGTGAGGAAGAACCAAGTCATTGGTATCGAACTGAAGCGGCCTACAAGATTGAGTCGTGGGTATGTGAGGATAACATCTTTGTCGAATGAGGTTTTCAATCTGAAAATTGCAGGCAAGAAGGTCTTCAGAGTCGCAAATAATCTGATGATGCGATTCGAGCCAAATAGAGTCAAGTCGGACTGACAAATAAGGACCCTCAGCCGTTTTCCAGGCGACTTCCTTGGCACCCTTCAGGCTCAGCAGCATACCCAACCTCACGGGTCCCGATATCTCTCCGCCACACGAGATGGTAACGGCTCAATGGACAAATTCCAGCTTGATTCTATCAGGGTCCTCGAAATAGACCGCATAGTAGCCCTTCCGATACTCAGGATATTCCTTCGGCCCACCATAGAGCACCTTGATGCTCCTCGGAACAAGAAACTCGCTGTGAAATCTGTCCACATCTGCTTTCGATTTCGCCTGGAAGGCAATGTGGTTCAATCCTACCCGTCTCCGATGAAATCCTGAATCCTTGTAGCGCTCCAAGTAGGTCACGAAAATCCCGGCTTCGCCATTGCCCCATCCAGCAAAATCCTTCCCATCCAGGATCCGCTTGTAGCCCAACCATTCCAGAAAATCCTGGTAGAAAGCCTTCGACCTTTCGGAATTATCAAGGACATTGAGGGACACTGGATAAGCTCTACCAGCCTCAACGATATCACATCCACCTACTATGGTCTAGGCGATCTTACTTCGCTTACGTTAACAGGGCCCCGGACCAGCAAACGGCCCATTTACTGTACGTTATGTATTCGCTAAGGCGAGAAGCGATGCCGGGTATTAGGGTTTCGTGGAAAAAATCGAACGAATAGTGAACGCCTAGTATAGTTTAGCCCTAATCGCGGCCACCTGTAACTCTAGGATCATTTGTCAGCACTTGAAACCATCTCATATTGTTGCCATCAGGATCCTTAAGATCGAACCAGCTGATCACGCCGGGACTCGTCTGAATCTCCGTCGCTGAAATCCCAGCCTTCCTCAGCCGTTCTCGCTCACGTTGCAGATCGTGGACTTCGATCTCGAAGCTCCAGCTTGACGGTTTGACATCGCCTTTCGATATCTGGACCCATGCGCCGCCGATCTTGTACTCGACATTTCCGGGAAATGGCTCCAAATCCGGACCCTTCCCAAACAATCGCGAGTACCACTCCTTTGAGTTCGCATGATCACTTACCGTAATCACGGTGATCGTCTCTCTAACACCGACTGATTCTTGCGTCTGCATGGTCATGATTTAGCCAACAAGTCTACGCCGTTTAAGAGGATATCCATGCGATCCCCGTAGATCCAGAAGACCGGTCTGGAAGGATGGATGCAAGTCGAGACTGACTTGGAATGAATACGCCGAAAAATTCGAGTACAAATTGAGAACCGCGCTCGATTTTGTGCTAGAAAATGGCGTGAAGGTGCCGGTATAGAATTGTCAAGCCACGTCGGATGCCTGTTCCTTGGCACCCTTAGGACTCTACCACTCACCAGATTCTCTTCAATCCCTTGAGCTTGTCGAAGACCCTGTCACTCGAGACGACTATCCCATCAAAGCTCTCCGCTTCGGCCGCAACTCCAGCGTCAAAATAGTCTGTTCCCTCCTCGCCTTCGATCTTGGCTGAAAGATAGAGGACTGTTGGCGAGACGGGCCTTACCTTTACCGTGGAGTCAGGATAGTCTTTCGCGAGCAGTGCGTGCTGCAGCATCCTCTGCCCATGGCTGAAACCCCGACTCTTCATGACGATGTCGAATTCGAGCATTGCAAAACCCGCCAGATAATAATCGGGCTCGGCGAGACGGGCCAGAAACCGCTTGGACTTGACGTGAGCAGCATCCTTGGGGTCCAAGGCCCCAAAGAGCACAACGGTATCAAGAATAGGCAAGAGACCCTAGTTCTTCTTAAACAAGAAGCGAGAAGCCTCATGATCCCGCTCCTTGTAGCGAAACCCAGGGAGAGAAGTGTTGAAGCTCTTCCCCTTAAGAGAGACCATCAAGACCCCTTCCGAGGACGGAATCGCCAACACCTTATCTCCGGGCTTAACCTTCAAGAATTCTCGAACCTCCTTGTCCAAGACAACCCGATACCGATCATCCACCCTCAGCACCGCCATTACTCATCCCACAATACTAACGTTTCTCCCACGATTAAATCTTTCCTATCGCGGCCAGCTAGGACCATGCAACCAGATAGGAAGATGGCTGACTCAGGAACATACTTTGGAGTGTGGGCATCTCGACCCTCGTTATTAGAACCATCCCAGGATTCAGCCTGTCAAGCTTGGCGCAGTGTCTGCCTGTTTCGCTAGCTTTAAGTGTAGACGATTCATGTAAACATTTGGGGAGCCTGATTTGGCGGTTGTTTCGTTTCGGGTCCCGGACCGTCTCCGCGAGGAGATGGAACGGATGAGTATTGACTGGCCTGATGTGCTGCGGAGGATAGTTGAAGAGAGAATTCTCCTTGAGAAGCGTAGACGGGCCGCGGCTAGAATGGACGCATCGAGAAAGAAGACAGTCGGGGTACGGTTCAATAGTACTAGGGAGATTAGGAAGATGAGGGATGCCCGATAGCCCTCTTTTTCTCCTAGACTCGAGCGTTATCGCCAAGTGGTTTGTTCAAGAGGATGACTCGGACAAGGCCCTCGAGATTCGAGACCTCTTTATCCAGAACAAGCACAGAGTCTCAACCATCTCCCTCCTCCGTTACGAGTTGGGAAATGTCCTCCGGAAACATCCAGCTAAAAGGATCGAAAGTGTCAGGGAAGACTTCGAATCGCTCTCAGAGATGGCTATTCCAACGCTTGACATTGATGATCCGAAGGTTCTAACACGAGTCTTCGAGACGGCTCGAAGCTTGGAGATCACCTTCTATGACGCAAGCTATCTCACAGCCACCGAGGAATCAAAAGCCGTCCTCGTGACGGCTGACAACAGACTCTTTGGAAAACTGAAGGGCCGAAAGGATGCGATCCTCCTAAGAGACTGGAAGACCCCGGTCAGAAGACGACGAGTGTCCTCTAAAGTCGAGAATTCATGACAAGGCTAACGACCTCTTCGACCATAAACCAGGTCCGTGCCATGGATCTCACGTCTTTGATAATCTCGCATGCTTCCGGCCGCCTTAAATAATACCAGTATTACCGGTAATACTGGCGGTTGTTGAAATGACGCGGCGAGGGTCGGGTTCGGACAAGATGACCCGTACAAGTATTAGCCTGCCGAGTGCGCTAAAACGACAGATGGATGCTGCGGGAGTCAACTGGAGCGCCTTCCTCAGAGAGGTCATCTCTCAACGGATCAAACAAGAGGAGGAGAGAAACGTTGCCGAAGCAGTTCTGTTGAACGAGAAGCTCCGGAGGAAGGCTCCAAGCGGCTGGGACAGCGGGAGAGTGATCAGGGAATGGAGAGGCAGAAGGCGGTAGTGGACGCTTCGGTCTGCGCGAAGTGGTTCCTCGACGAAGAATACTCCGAGAACGCTAGACAACTTCGAGACTCATTCGTCAAAGGGAGACTCGGCATCTCCGTTCCCTCACTACTCTTCTATGAGACTCTCAACGCGCTCAGATATAGCAAGCTCTACGACGAAAGGGAGCTGGGACTCGCAGCAGAATCCCTGTCCAAATACGGCTTCGACGTATGGAGCCCCAAGGGAGCGGTCTACAACGAGACTGCCCAACTCAGCCTAGGACACGATATCTCCGTCTATGACGCGTCCTACATCGCAATGTCCATCCTTCTCCACGCCCCTTTCTATACCGTAGATCGTGAACTGCTAGAAAAGTTTCCCCGGATTTCCCGACACGTGAAGAGTTTCCAATAACCCTCCGCCTAGGACGAACGAGTCTAACTAGCGAGGCCATACACTGGATCCTATGCAGTCTTCGCATTCTCGGATTGCTCGGGAAGGTCCAAACTATCCCGCCCTTGTCCAGGAGAATCTTGTTGGAGCCTTTCGGATAGTCGAGGATACCGTATAATCGCCTAGTCAGCCGCGTCGGATACCCTTTCCTTCGCGCCCTCAGGGAGCCTTTGCTTCCTTTCGCGCTAGACTTACAGTTATAACCGAAACTTGGCTATAGCCCGCATCTAGGACTTGTCCCACCCCGCCTACTAGGTCGAAGGGTCCCAGGAGTCGAATGATTATCGATTCGATAAATGTTCAATAGGAGAAATCGCGTAGTTCTCCTTCGCATCTTATGGCAAGCATGGGATTCCTTGACTACAGAAACAGAGTCTTTCGCTACTACAACGAGTCAAGATACCGTGAAGCCCTAGAGGTGGCACGAGATGCCGCAGAGAAATTTCCCGACTACGATGCCAAGACAAGCTTCTGGATTGCATGTCTTCAGAGCCGTCTCGGACACCATACCGAGGCTATTCTGACCCTTCAAGCCGCAGTCAAAAGGAACGTCTGGTGGCCGGCTGAAGTACTTCGAGACACCGACCTAGATCCGATCCGCGGCAGAACTGAATTCAAGACCCTCGAAGCCGAATGCGACGGCCTGAAACGCGAACAGATGAACCAGAAAGCTTCTCCCGACCTTTTGGTTCGTGTTCCACCTGGCTACGACGAGGGAAAGGATTGGCCAGCTCTGATGGTGTTCCATCAACGCTATGGCGAGCGACCTGAGTTGTCGAGCGCGCCATGGTTGCCAGTTCTCTCTACGCGAATGATTCTAGCTGTACCATGGTCATCGCAGGTCTACGCTCACGATGGTCGCTCGTGGGACAGCATCGAAGCGTCCGACAAGGACGTCCAGTGGGCGTTCTCGAAGTTGAATGATTATCGGCTCGACTCCAAGAACTTGGTTGTAGGCGGATTCTCGCAAGGAGGAGCGTTGTCTATTTACACCGTGCTCAAGAGAATATTCCCGGTCCGCGGCTTCGTAGCAGTCGCCCCCTCCGATTGGATCATTCCGGAGGAAAAACCTGCAACAGAGAGACAATTTCCTAGCAAGGCCTTCCTCTCCATCGTCGAAGCAGGTGACTGTCGAGGACTCAGAGGATCGATAATCATAGGCGATAAGGATCCTTTCTTCCCGAAGATCAAACGACTATACGAACTGATGGTCCAGAAGGGTCTGGAAGGACAGATGCAAATCGAGGCTGGACTTGGACACGAGTACCCCGAAAAATTCGAGGACAAGTTGAGAAGTGCGCTCGAATTTGTGCTAGAAAAAGGCGCGAAGGTACCAGTCTAGAATTGTCAAACCACGTCGGATGCCTGTTCCTTGGCACCTCAGGAGACTCCAAATTCCTTCGCCCAAGACTCTCCGGATCATAGCCGAAACTTGTCCAACCCGCGCCCAAACCTGTCCCATCAAACCGTCGCCGGTTTCGATTCTGTCGGGGACACAGTAGGACTTTCTTGCCAACAGGCATATAGGTCGTCGATATCGAAAGCTAAGCTGACCCGACATGCCTAGGGTCGAGATCAACATGGTCGAGGGCGACCATACTGTGGACGAGAAACTCGCCTTCATGAAGAAAACAACAGAAGCAGTAGTGAGAATTCTCCACTGCCCTCCAGAAGATGTCCGCGTAACCATCCTAGAATACAAGCGGGAGAACGTGAGTCGGGCAGGCGTCTCCGTCCTCGAGAGTGGTTAGCAAGGATTTGCCTACAGTCAAAGTAGATCTGCTCGACTCAAAGATCACCGTGGGCCAGAAGAGGCAGCTCGCCGAATCCTTGACTGAGACAGTGTCCGAAACCTTTGGCTATCCGAAGGATAGAGTGCTCATCATCTTCCGCCAGACACCGAAGAGCGACATTGCCCGCGGCGGAAAACTGGGACGATAGCAGCCTCCAGATCAGCTGGAGCCGGATACGTCTTCCTTGGCCTGCGCATGGGGGTCCTCATCCTCCGCTTTATCCTCGTCTGGCTTGCGAAAGACTATTGTCTGATAATTCCTGGAATAGCTCTGACGCTCTCGCTCCTCCGACTCTCTCACCCTCTCGTCAGCGCCTGCAGCTCGATCGTCATAGCCTCCAGACTGAAATTCTTCAAAATCTGATCCTTATACCAGATCAACTGACCCGCAAGCTTCGTCCATCTAACCCTCTGCGCATTGGGAGTATACTGAGACTTCGCGTATTTATGAGACGTTTGGATGAGATCCTGAACAGTCTCAATCATAATCTTCCGCTCAGACTGCCGCCAAACATTGATACTCCTCTCAACCTCAGACTCCTCACCAACCTCGTCCTCGTCCATTGGTACCTGCATGATTCTTCGATCTAGTTGGATATGTCCGAGAGAGAAGAACGAAAAACGTCAAGAAAACTACGCGCAACCTACTCGAACATTTTGGGCAACACTTTCACCTGAATATTCAGAGTCCTCTCTCGTCTTTCAACTAGGCCGAGCATCTCTTGTCCCACGCAGAGCTTGGATTGCAGGGCCTGGTGTCGAGCTCGGTCCTTAGCCTACCGCTTTCTTCACAAGCGCGGCGACGAAAAAGAATGGTTCCCAGAGAGTCGAATCTGCATCTCGACTGATAGACGCGAGAATCCGGAAGCTGGAACATTGGCGCGGAGAGATGCTATCCCGCCTCTACGCTCAGATGTAGCAAGCCGACCCTAAAATCGTCGAGGTGTGGAAGTGGAGGAAGCTAGATTCGGCTGGGACGCCTATGTGGTTCCACGACGGGTTGATCTGCATCGGCGAGACATACAAGAATGCCGTAAAGCTGGCATTCTCCAGGGCGCCTCGCTAGATGCCCCATGGTCTCTTCAATCATGGTCAGGCTTGGCCTGTTCCGTGCCTAGCTCACAGCTTCAACGGCACTTGTTATTGTCTCGGTGTACGCGATGCCTTCCGCAGTCATGACGCTTATGCGAAGAGATATCCAGAAGAAATAGCCACGACCCGTCGCGGGAATATGAGCACTGACCAGCATTCCATCCTTGCCTAGATTAAGCACACTTGCGCTGGTCCAAGTCGACGCCCCAGTTTGCGCTATCTCGGCGGAAGCGTCCACAGGTCTAATCC
>Ga0209161_10005358_pt1 | contig 10144 bp, 7 predicted proteins | sample GraSoiAngelo_155_FD_186169 | JGI IMG/M metagenome (GOLD analysis project Ga0209161, IMG submission 186169) | Grasslands soil microbial communities from the Angelo Coastal Reserve, California, USA - 14_1009_13_30cm (SPAdes) (version 2) | ecosystem: Environmental > Terrestrial > Soil > Grasslands ...
ATTGATGGTGCCGTCGATCGGCGTCATGCCCCGCGACGTGAGCTTCGCACTGGCGTTCTGTGGCAGGGTGAGAAAGGTCCAGGAACCGCCCTTCTCGCTCTCGGCCGGCCGGAAGAGTTTCGCTTTGAAACGGATCGATGCGGCTTTCGTCATTTGGCTGGGCTCAAAAAGTAATTACTGCCGAAGCAACAGCTGTTTAGCTCCACACGCATTAGAAAATCCGAAAATCGTGCCAGATGCCCATCGCACATAGGCGGACGTAAAAATCAGCGAATCCAACCCAGAACAAACTGAGCCATGCCCAGAGCATGTGGCGGCGATTGAAGCAGCTCACGCACGCATAGGCGCGGTAACAACTTTGTGATTTTGAAAACTGATCGAGAAATCCCCCGGCCAAATGCCGCAAGGAATGACAACCAACGGTATAGCCACCCAGCAGAACAACATTGATGGCGAGCACGAGCGTACCGACGCCGATACCAAATGAACTTTTCCCGTTGGTAGCATCGACAAACCAGAGTGCTTTCCAAACATCGATCGTGAGGATGACGAGAAAGATGAACGCGAGATAGAGAAAATAGCGGTGTACGTTTTGCATAATCAGGGGGAAGGAACGCTCGCCCAGATATGTCTTTCGGGGTTCGCCCACGGTGCATGCTGGCGGATCCGCCCAAAACGACTTGTAGTAGGCACCGCGATAGTAATAACAAGTGAGCCGAAAGCCGCCGGGGGCCCAAAGCACCAACAACGCTGGTGAAAATACTAGCCAGCTCGGCCACCATAATGGCCTGGTACCAAACCAGCTGTGCGGCGACTCGCCAAAAATCTCCGGCGAATAAAACGGTGAAATGTAGTTGCCGAAGAAATAATGTGCACCCTGAAACGCAGCCCACGTCGAATAGACAATAAAAATCGACAATCCGAGAAAGACCAAGAGCGGTTGGATCCACCAAAGATCCGCGCGCATCGTCTGACCAAATGAGCGCCGCGAAATGATTGTCTCGGCCGCGTTCATTTGCCATCAGCTCCCTCGACGGGAAAGCCGGCTTTTTTCCAGGCTTCCCAACTGCCAGGAACATTCCAAAGTTCATCAAATCCTTCCGGTTTCAAAATGCTCGTGGCAATGCTTGCCCGATAACCGCTCCCGCAATAGACTGCCGTCGGTCTCGCATGATCGAGTTCGCCGATGCGCTTGCGCAACTCCGGCAGGAAAATGTGACGCGCGCCCGGCACATGCCCTCTTTTCCATTCACCCGGCGAACGCACATCTACAATTTGCAAACTCGATCCGCGTTTATTCAGCTCATGCACAGTCATCTGGCCAATCTCGGCATTCGAAAAACCGGCGGCGTCCCACGCCTTCATTCCGCCGACGAGGTAGCCGGCAAACCTGGAATAACCGGTGCGAATAAAGAGGCGCACGATTTCTTCGAGGTCGCCCTCGCTTTCGAGCACCAAAAGAATCGGCTCGTTCGGATCGAGCATCCAACCTGCCCAAATTGAAAGGATCGGCGACCCGCCGATGTTGAGCGCGCCCGGAATATGACCGCCACCAAAGGCAAGCATGGTTCGCGTGTCCACAAGCACGCCAGCTCTTTTCTCGATCGCTTCTTTGAAAGCCTTCGGCGGAAGACCCCGAACGCGCGGAAGATTTCCAAGCACTTCCGGCCCGTTCGCGTTTACCTTTTTCATCACCGGATAGTACTTCGGCACCGGCGGTGCGCTGGTCAGTGCGTAATTTGTAAAACTCGTTATATCATCGAACTGCAGGAACTTATTGAATTTTCGCTCGTAACCGATCGTACTGCTCAAACGGTCCCCGATGTCAGCGCCACACGGCGAACCAGCGCCGTGGTTCGGATAAATCATGACGTGATCGGGCAACTTGAGATAAAAATCGCGCAAGGTGTGAAACTGTTTTTCCGCGAGATCTTTGGTGTGGTCCGCACCTAGCAAGTCCGGCCGGCCAGCCGATGAGACAAACAACGAATCGCCCGTCAATATGCCCCAAGGTGTTTCGGGATGATCGGCCTCGGCTAGAAGGTACGACAGATGTTCCGGTGTGTGCCCAGGGGTGTGTCGCGCGGTCACCATGACCTCGCCGAAGGTGAATCGATCACCGTCTCTTACTGTCTCGTGTTCGAATCCGTAGGACGCGCCACCTTCGTGGCTGACAAAAATCTCCGCTGATTCCAATCGCGCGCACAGCTCGCGCGAACCGCTCACTAAATCGGCATGGATATGCGTTTCAAAAATGTGGGTGACGGCCACTTTCGTCTCGCGTGCCATGTCGACGTAAACATCAACATCAGGTCGAGGATCAAAAACGGCCGCTACGCCTGCGTCATCGTCGCCCAAAAGATAAGAAAGCTCGGCGATGCCTTCAGTTTGGATGGTCTTAAAGACGAGCGACATCGGAGAGATTTAACGCGAAGTCGCGCGCGACTTCAACAAGATCGGCATCAACGCTTCCACTGATGATTGATGCCGCTCATGCCATTACGCGAACATCGCATTGAGGTCCGCATACTTCACCGCATCGTCTGCAAAGGTAAATGTCCCGTCCGCCTGCATTTCGCGGGCGCCGCGGAGGAACGCGCCCAGCGCGACCCGTGACAGAGCGCTGCCGACGCTGACGCGTTTTACCCCGATCTCCGACAATTCGGCCAGATTCAGTTGCACACCTTGTAATCCCATAATGACGTTTACTGGCCGATCCACCGAACGGACCAATGTGATGATGTCCTGCCTGCTCGTCAGACCCGGCGCAAACAGTACGTCGGCGCCAGCGTTCTGATATGCCTGCAGACGCGCAATCGTGTCTCGAATATCCGGGCGTCCGATCAAGTAGTTTTCAGCGCGTGCTGTCAGCATAAACGGGAATGACAGGGAATGTGCGACCTCCGCCGCAGCGCGAATGCGCTCGGCTGCGAGCGACAGTTCGTACGGTGCTTGCTCGCGGCGCGTACCGACATCTTCGATCGAGCAACCCGCAAGTCCGACGTTAGCCGCCAGCCGAACTGTTTCAGCAACGTGGGGCGGCTCATCTCCGTAGCCATTTTCAAGGTCCGCGCTCACGGGGAGATCGGTTGCTGCAACGACAGCCGCGGCATGACCAAGCATCGTTTCGCGATCGACCGCGCCATCCGGCTTTCCGATCGAAAACGCAAATCCGGCGCTCGTCGTTGCCAGCGCCTCGAAGCCGAGCGATTGCAGCAACCGCGCGGTGCCGACGTCCCACGGATTGGGAATGATGAACGCACGATCGCGCTGATGCAGCGCGCGAAAGGTTGTTCCCTTTTCTGCTTGAGTTGCCATCAGCGGACAAAATTTTCAGCGCACTTCAACGGTAATCGGCAGCAGTTGATTAATCATATAAGTACCGCGATCGGGATCGCGTTCGACCGGTTGACTGCGCCCGTGTGAATCGGTTGCGCTCGCAATGAGGGTTTGCTTACCTGGTTTCGACGGTGTGTGCCATTCGAAGTCCCAGAGACGCCATGCGTTCGATACTGCCTTACCGATCAAGCTGGCTTCGTTCCAACTCGCTCCGCCGTTCGTGCTGACCTCGACCTTCGTAATCTCGCCGTCGCTCGTCCACGCGGCTCCGTGAACGCGCACATTGGAATCGGAAGGCACGGTTTCGCCTTCAACCGGCTGCGCAATTTCCGCCTTGACTTGCATATCGGTGAGAGGAACGAGTTCAGCGATCTCCTCTCGCCTTTTCCAAAACGCGTAATCCATCGTCTGATAATACCCCGTAAACGGTCGATCCGTGACGATGACGCCCTGCAACCACTTGATCGACGCCATTGCATACCACCCGGGCACAATCGCGCGCAGCGGAAAACCGTGTTCCGGCGGAAGATCGTTGCCATTCATTTGGTAGGCGAGCAGAACGTCCGTGCGCGCTTTGAGCAGCGGAATACTCCGCGCAAATTTCACAATGCCGGGAGGCCTCTTCGGTTCTTCAAGCACTCCTTCATCCGCGCCTTCCAAAATTACTTCGCGCGCTTCGGGCTTTACTTCAGCGCGATCGAGCAGGATTGCCAACGGAACCCCGGTCCATTCCGCCGTGCCCACGGCGCCGAGTCCCCATTGCACACCCTTTACTTTCGGTTCGAGAAAATTGCGATTATTTCCCGCGCATTCCAGGGTCACCGGAATCGTCACCGACTCTAATTTGAGCAATTCCTCGTAATTTATCTCGAATGGTTTTTCCACTTCGCCTTCCACATGCAACCACCACTCATCTTTGTCGATCGCCGGAATCGGGAAATGCGTTCGAACATAAAATGATTTTGTTGGCGTGATGAACTGATCCAGACTCGAGAACGGCATCTCGAGATTGAGCGGATCTTCACTGCGCACAATTCTCCCATCGTGAAGTGTTTCTTGTTCCATCGATGACGTCGGAGTTTCACTCGATGTTAAATGCAAAATCAACAATTCGAAATCTAAAATGGAAAGGATTCGTGAAAGTGTGATCCCCCGCGGAAGTGACCCACTCGGAGTGCGGTCGCATTTAACGCGCCCTCAAATTTCTGGCGCCAATTTCCGGGAACCAAAGCTCAGCCTGCATCCGAAACATTAGAGCGGAAATTGTAACGTCTTGAGCCATGCAAATATCACCTGCGAACGGCTGACAAGGGGCAAGCCAAGAAAGGAGTAAATCATGGAGTTAATCACTGTCGTCCGAACGCCGCTTTTCGAAATGAAGGCGCATTCCGCTTTGGCGGCGCGGAGGGACCCGCGTATAGCAGCAGGGAGCAAGGGAACGATATGCGAATCGCACAGGTAGCGCCGCTCTCGGAGAGTGTGCCCCCGAAGCATTATGGAGGTACCGAACGGATCGTTTCTTATCTTACTGAGGAATTGGTTCGCCAAGGGCACGACGTGACCCTGTTTGCAAGTGGTGATTCGGTGACGCGAGCCCGGCTTGTGGCCGCGTGTGGCCAGTCGCTTCGCCTGAATGATCGTTGCAAGGATTGGATCGCGCGCCACATCGTGCTGTTGGAGCAGGTATTTCAGCGCGCTCGCGAATTCGATGTGGTTCATTTCCATATCGACTACCTGCACTTTCCACTCTCTCGGCGGACATCGGTTCCGCAGGTTACAACCTTGCACGGCCGGCTAGATCTTCCCGACTTGGTCCCTCTGTATGAACAGTTTCGAGATATGCCAGTTCTTTCGATTTCAAATGCCCAACGGGAACCTCTGCCTTGGGCGAACTGGCAGGCGACGATTTATCATGGATTGCCAGAAGACCTGTTCCAATTCCGGTCAAAGCCAGGAAGCTATCTTGCCTTTCTCGGACGAATCTCGCCCGAAAAGCGGGTAGACCGGGCAATCGAAATCGCCAAGCGAACGGGGATACCTCTGAAAGTTGCTGCCAAGGTCGATCCCGTTGACAAGGATTATTTCGAACGAGAAATCGAGCCCCTGCTACGCGATTCGGCCGTAGCGGAGTGCGTCGGGGAAATCAGCGACGAAGAAAAGGACGAGTTCCTAGGAAATGCCTACGCATTGCTTTTCCCCATTGACTGGCCGGAGCCATTCGGGCTCGTCATGATCGAAGCGATGGCGTGCGGAACACCGGTGATCGCGTACGACGGCGGAGCGGTTTCGGAAGTGATAGAAGAAGGCCGAACGGGTTTCATCGTTAAAGGGCTGCAAGATGCGACGGAGGCAGTTCGGCGGGTTCCTGAGCTCAGTCGAGCATATTGTCGCGAAGTGTTTGAGAAACGCTTCACGGCGACTCGCATGGCAAACAACTACTTGGAGGTGTACGAGCGCGTAATCTGCCGGAACTCCGAGGACGTTCTCAAGGAACAGTCACAAATACCGTGATCGAAGAAGTGATCTCCGTCAGCGAGGATTTTTATGTCCTCTCGACCTCGTCCCGCGTGGACGACCGTGTCCGCGTATTGAAACACGGAGAGACGTTCGCCGTCTTCGACCGATTCGGCGACATTGAGAGATTTGGAAACGGTCGGCTTGGCGTTTATCATCAAGACACTCGATTCCTCTCCCGCTTCATGCTGCGGATGGGAAAGCGCCGGCCTCTATTGCTGAGCTCTTCAATAAAAGACGACAACGCGATCCTCGCCGTGGATCTCATGAATCCAGATTTCTTGCTGGCCGATGCGGTAGTTATTCCACATGGGACAGTGCACATCTTCCGTTCCAAGGTTTTGTGGGAGGCGACATTGCACGAGCGGATTCGGATCCACAATTATGGGATGTTACCTGTGGAGCTCGACTTCGTTATCGAGTTTGACGCCAACTTTGCTGACATCTTCGAAGTGCGAGGTATGGATCGCGAACGGCGAGGGCGCCGACTAGCTACGGAGATAACGCCCGACACAGTGATTCTCGGGTACGAAGGATTGGATGAGTGCATTCGCCGCACGCGCATCGCCTTTGATCCGCCAGCGACTCGTCTCACCGAGTCGGAGGCCAATTTTCAGATCGCACTCAATTCTGGGGATGAGGCAAATTATTATTGTGCCATTGCCTGCGAGCCAGATGGCGGCGCCCGCGGCGCACACCACAGCGCAGCCGGAGGCGCCAGACCGAAAATCGCACTGTCATATGACAAGGCCGCCAAATGCGCAATCGACGCTTTTAAGCGAGCACGAGTCGAGGAACCCGAGTTCTTCACTTCCAACGAGCAGTTCAACGACTGGCTGAATCGATCCATCGCTGACCTTCATATGCTTCGAACAAAGACAGCCTGCGGCCTATACCCGTATGCGGGCGTTCCCTGGTTCAGTACCGCCTTCGGACGTGATGGCATCATCACAGCACTAGAGTGTTTGTGGTTCAACCCAGCCCTTGCGCGTGGCGTGTTGTCTTACCTCGCCGCGAAGCAGGCGCACATCGAGAACGCGGAGCAGGATGCCGAACCTGGGAAAATACTTCATGAAACGCGACAGGGTGAAATGGCTGCTCTGGGTGAGGTTCCTTTCGGTCTTTACTACGGTTCAATCGACGCGACGCCATTATTCGTCATGCTGGCCGGCGCTTATTATGAACGTACCGGCGACCGCGCGTTCGCTCGCTCGATTTGGCCCAATGTTGCGCGGGCCCTCACCTGGATCGACCGCTACGGCGATCGGGACCGGGATGGATTCGTGGAGTATGCACGTCGCTCGCACCATGGGCTAGTCCACCAAGGTTGGAAGGATTCCCATGACGCGATCTTTGATGCCGACGGCCAACCTGCCGAAGGCCCGATCGCTTTGTGCGAGGTGCAAGGCTACGTCTATGCCGCGAAGCTTGCAGCAGCGGAACTGGCCCGAGGTCTCGGGGATAACGCGACGGCGCAGGAGCTCGTGAGCCAAGCCGAGAAACTACGTCAGCGTTTTGACGAGACCTTCTGGTGTGACGATCTTTCAACGTTTGCCTTGGCACTTGATGGAAACAAGCAGCCTTGCCGCGTGCGCACCTCCAACGCAGGTCACTGCCTTTTCGCTGGAATTGCGACTGACGAGCGCGCGCGCTGCGTAGCGGCGACACTTACTAACGAAGCGTCGTTTTCCGGATGGGGTATTCGCACTGTGGCCGCACAGGAAGCGCGTTATAACCCGATGTCTTACCATAATGGATCGGTCTGGCCTCACGACAACGCCCTGATCGGCGCGGGACTCGCCCGGTCCGGCCTGAAGAACGAAGCAGCGAAAGTGGTAACAGCCCTGTTCGATGCAAGCCTTTTCTTTGAGCTTCATCGGCTCCCCGAACTTTTCTGCGGCTTTGCGCGACGTGCTGGCGAGGGCCCTACGTTATATCCCGTCGCGTGCGCTCCGCAAGCGTGGGCGGCGGGCGCAGCGTTCCTCCTGCTTCAAGCTTGCCTTGGTCTCCGCGTGCTGGGTTTCGAACGGAAGTTAATGTTCTCAGGGCCTGTTCTGCCAGAATTTCTCGAGCAAGTAACGATCCGAAACCTTCGCATAGGAGAGGCGTGCGTCGACCTTTCGCTCACCAGAAACAAGGAAGATGTGCGAATCGACGTCCTGCGAAAACAGGGAGACGTTAAAATTGTGGTAGTTGAATAACGATCTGTCGATGGCTTCAAGCTTCTTATCACCGCACGCTGCTCGCAGCCGCATGCTCGCGGTCTGCCTGTCAGTAGTCCCAACTAAATTCAGCAATTAGTCTCATTGATTGCGCGCCAGCGGAGGCTCGCGCATCGCGACGCCGCTAATCAAGTGAATCTGATTTTCACGCTACCGAATGGAAGCGTCTCGTGATTCCAAGCTCGACGAGATTCCTAATCGAGCGATTCGGCTGGCTCGCATTCAAGTGGAGTCGCAGCTACTTCTCAGTAGCCAACCGCTGCGCCGTCGTCCCGCGCGTCGCTCGCGCCGAGACGGATGCTCGTTTTGTCTTCGATCATGATGCCTTGCGCGTCGCCCATGTAGGAGGGCTTGGTCGCGAACTTATGGCCGTGGGCTTCGAGCGCTCGGCGCGTGTCGGCCGATAGCCCCAGCGGTTCATCGCGAATTTCGTCCGGGAGCCATTGATGATGAATCCGCGGCGAATCAATTGCCTCCTGCAGGTTCATCCCGTGATCGATGACATTGCTGATGATCAGCAACACCGTGTTAGTGATGGTCGTACCGCCTCGCGCGCCGATCGCGAAGTAGAGACTGCCGTCCGGTCGCAGGACGAACGTGGGGGTCATGGATGAGAGCGGACGTTTCCGCGGTGCGATTGCGTTCCGCTCACTTTGGATCGCGCCATAGCTATTTGGCTGGCCTGGTTTGCTCGTGAAGTCGTCCATCTCGTTGTTGAGCAACACGCCGGTGCCTTTCGCGACAACGCCGGAACCAAAACTGGTGTTCAAAGTATAGGTGTTCGAAACCGCGTTTCCCGCCGCATCCACAATCGTGAAGTGCGTCGTCTGTGTTGATTCGTAGCCGGTCGGTTTGCCTGCACCGATTTCACTGCTCAACGAGGCGCGCTCAGGATTGATCGTGCTCCGTTGTCGCTCGGCGTACGCTTTCTCGATCAACCTCTCGATCGGAATCGAGCTAAAATCAGTATCGCCCATATACTCCGCGCGATCCGCATAACCGCGTCGCATGGTCTCAGCGAGCAGGTGGTAATACTCGGATGAAAAGGGTTGGAGCTTCTGCAGATCGAAGCCTTCGAGAATATTGAGCATCTCGATCAAGACCGCGCCGCCGGAGGACGGAGGCGGCATCGAAATGATCCCAAATCCCCGATAACTTCCGCGGAGCGGCACGCGCTCTTTCGGCGTGTAATCGCGCAAATCCTGGCGTGTGATCAAGCCGCCGTTGTGCTGCATATCCTCGGCAATCAGCTGCGCCGTTTTGCCTTCGTAGAACTCGCGCGGCCCTTTTTTTTGGAGACGTCCAAGCGTGTCGGCCAATTCCGGCTGCCGCAAAATCTCTCCCTCGCGATACAGCTTCCCCTCCCGCAGAAAAATGCGGCGACTATCTGCGAACTGCGAAAGGATGGTTTGATTGTTCTCCAACCCTTTCTCTGTCCGATGCGTCACCACGAAGCCGTCGACGGCTAGCTTCTTCGCCGGCTCAATCAACTCCGACCAGGTCAGCTTCTCTGAGCCATATTTCCGGAGCGCGAAAGCCATTCCGGCGACGGTCCCTGGCACACCAGACGCGCGGTAGCCGAGAAGCGAAGAACCTTCGCCTTTGATCAGTTCCCCATCAGGTCGGATGTACATGTCGCGGGTCGCCGTGGCCGGTGCCGTTTCACGATAATCAATCGCAGTCGCAGTCCCATCGCTGCGCCGGATCATCATGAACCCGCCGCCGCCAAGATTCCCCGCTACCGGATAAACGACCGCAAGCGCAAAGGCGACTGCCACCGCCGCGTCAACTGCATTGCCACCGCGCTTCATAACATCGACGCCGATCTGCGATGCAATTCGCTCGGTCGACGCCACCATCCCATGAGACGTCCGCACCGGCTCGCGCCACGCTGCGCCGACTGTGGTTACACAGACGCAGAGAAACAGAAGAAAACATCGTTTCAGGAGACTCATCGTTTGGGTACAAGTTAAAGCGCTTTCGGAATTTCGCAGTGACGTCACCACTCACTATCAGCGCGGTAATTTAGGCGTTGAACCTCAGTGCGTCCCGTTGGACGTGGGGATGTT
>Ga0209161_10005365_pt1 | contig 10136 bp, 7 predicted proteins | sample GraSoiAngelo_155_FD_186169 | JGI IMG/M metagenome (GOLD analysis project Ga0209161, IMG submission 186169) | Grasslands soil microbial communities from the Angelo Coastal Reserve, California, USA - 14_1009_13_30cm (SPAdes) (version 2) | ecosystem: Environmental > Terrestrial > Soil > Grasslands ...
GATGTGGTCGATCGTCGCCACCTGCTTGGCGAGGACGGCCGGGTTACGGAAAAACGGCGGGGTGACGAGCGTCCCGAGCTCCACGCGCTCGGTGATGGCCGCCACCGCGGCGAGTTCGCTCCAGGCTTCGAAGATGGGCAGCGTCGGCATCGGGACGCTGTAGAGATGGTCGCACACCCACACCGAGTCGAATCCGAGCCGGTCGAATTCGACGGCCGCAGCCCGCGCCTCCTGCCACGTGCGCTTGATCTGCGGCAACGTCACCCCGAATCGCATTCGTCGCGCCATGGGCGTACCCGATACATCGGCGCGCCCCCGGTCGTCGACAGGGCGCAGCTCCGAGGCCGACGCGGGCGGGACGGGATTGACCGCTGATCAGCCGCTCGCGGCCTGCGGTCCGGCCGCCGCCTGCGGCGCTCCGATCACGTCGAGGATGCGGTTCATCACCTCGACCACGTCGTAGTCCTTGGGTGTGAAGACCGCCTTCACGCCGAGCGACCCGAGGACGGCGACATCGTCGTCCGGGATGATGCCGCCGACGACGATCGGGATCTCGCCGGCTCCCTGCCGGGCGAGCTCGTCGATGACCGCGCGCGCGATGTCGAGGTGCGCGCCGGACAGCACCGACAGCCCGAGCACCGTTGCGTCCTCCTGGACGGCGGAGGCGACGATCTCGGGCACCGTCCAGCGGATCCCGCCGTAGATCACCTCGAAGCCAGCGTCGCGGGCGGCCACCGCGATCATCTCGGAGCCGTTCGAGTGGCCGTCGAGCCCGGGCTTCCCGACCAGGATCCGCGGCCGTCCGCCGTGCCGTGCTCCCCAGGCGTCGACCCGCGCGCGGACCTGCCCGGCGCGCGGCGTGTCGAGGCCGAGGCGCTGTCCGTCGACGCCGGTGGCCGCGCGGTACTCGCCGAAGACGCTCCGCAAGGCGTCGGCCCACTCGCCGGTGGTGACACGGGCCCGCGCGCAGGCGATCGAAGCCGGCATCAGATTCGTGCCGCCGGCGGCCGCGTCGCGCAGCGCGCGGAGCGTCCGGTCGACCTCCGCCTGGCTCCGCTTGCTCCGGGTGGCGCGCAGCAGCTCGAGCGTCGCGGCCGCCGAGGCGGGGTCGAACTTGAAGAGACCGCCGTCGTCGCCGCCGACCAGCGGCGACGGCAGGCCCTCGGTCCAGCGGTTCCGACCGACGACCACCATCTCGCCCGTGTTGATCCGCGCCAGCCGCTCGGCCTGGCTGCGGACGAGCGACGCCTTCATGTAGCCGGACTCGACCGCCGCGAGCGCGCCGCCCATCTGCTCGATGCGCGCGATCTCCGCCGACGCCGCTTCGCTGAGCGCCGCCACCTTCGCGGCGACCACCGGGGAGCCGGCGAAGAGGTCGGGGTACTCGAGGAGATCGGTCTCGTACGCCAGGACCTGCTGCAGGCGGAGCGACCACTGCTGGTCCCACGGCCGCGGCAGGCTGAGGGCCTCGTTCCACGTCGGCAGCTGGAGCGCGCGGCAGCGGGCGTCGCGGCTGAGCGTCACGCCGAGCGCCTCGAGGAGGATCCGCCAGGCGTTGTTCTCCGGCTGCTCCTCGGTGAGCCCGAGCGAGTTCACCTGCACGCCGTACCGGAAGAGGCGGTACTTCGCGTTCGTCACGCCGTAGCGGTCGCGGGTGATCGCGTCCCACATCGCGACGAACGCCCGCATCTTGCACATCTCCTCGACGAAGCGGATGCCGGCGTTCACGAAGAACGAGATGCGGCCGACGGCCTGCTCGAACTCCTCGGCGGTGAAGCAGCCGCGCTCGCGGATGGCGTCGAGCACCGCCATGGCGTTGGCGAGCGCGAAGGCGAGCTCCTGCGTCGGCGTCGCCCCCGCCTCCTGCAGGTGATACGAGCAGATGTTCGACGCGTTCCAGCGCGGAATGCGATGCAGGCAGTAGTCGTACATGTCGACGATCAGCCGCATCGACGGCCGTGGCGGGAAGATGTAGGTGCCGCGCGCGAGGTACTCCTTGATGATGTCGTTCTGCGTGGTGCCCTGGAGGACCTTCGGGTCGACGCCGCGCTCCTCGGCGAGGGCGACGTAGAGCGCGAGCAGCCACATCGCCGTCGCGTTGATGGTCATCGACGTGTTCAGCTGCTCGATCGGGATACCGTCGAACAGCACGTGGAAGTCGTCGATCGAGTTGATCGGGACGCCGACCTTGCCCACCTCGAGCCGCGCGACGGGGTGGTCGGAGCTGTAGCCGCACTGGGTGGGGAGATCGAACGCGATCGAGAGTCCCGTCTGCCCGCGCGAGAGGTTCCCGCGGTAGAGCGCGTTCGACTCGCGGACGTTGGTGTGTCCCGCGTAGGTCCGGAAGATCCAGGGCTGGTCGCGGCCAGTCATGCGTCGACTCCTACTCCATTGTGCAAGCCGCGAGGAGTCCGGGCAACCCGACGGCCTTAGGACGTCGACCGGCTCGTTCCCGCGCGGCTGGACCTGCACGGAGACCCGCAGTAGTTACTCGCGGATGCACGACATCGCGGCCGGCGTCGTCGAGACGGCCAAGCGAGCGTTCTTCCGGTCGTTCTTCCGTCTTCTCCTTGCCTTCATCGCCCTCGCCGAGTGGGCGTGCATTGCGTGGATCCTGTTCGCCGTCGGAGTCCGCCTGCCGCCGGCGGTCCACGTCCTCGCGCCGCTCGCATTCTTCTATCTGAACCGCCGCCTCGTCGTGCGGCGGCGCTCTTCCCGGCGCGGCCGGCGGCTGCTCGCCGACGCGCTACTGCGCGGCTACGTCGCGTTCGCCTTCACGTCCATCTTCTGCGCGCTGTTTCTGGGCCTCGCCGGCCTCGGCGCGCTCGCTGGCCTCCTGATCGCCCCGCTCGTCCCGCCGGGCACCGTCGAGCATATCGCCCGCGCGTACGCCGTGCTCGTCCACGCGGGTTTCGTCGCCATCGCCGCCACGCTGGCCTACGGCTATGTCCTCGGCCCGCGCGAGCTCGCGGTGTCGCACGTCGAGGTGCCGGTTCGTGACCTTCCCGCGCCGCTCGTCGGCCTTCGCATCGTGCACATCTCCGACCTCCACATCGGCCAGCATCTCGACGTCGCCGAGCTCGCCGCGCACGTGCGCCGCGTGAACGCGCTGGAGCCGGACCTCGTGTGCGTCACCGGCGACCTCGTCGACCGCGCCGAGACGTGCGGCCTCGCCTTTCCGACGCTCGCGGGCCTGCGCGCGCGCCACGGCGTGCTCGTCACGCTCGGCAACCACGACTTCTATGCGGGGGCCGAGACGGTCACCGACGCGCTCCGCCGGCTGACACCGTTCACCGTGCTGCGCGACGACGCCGTCCACGTCGCCGTCGACGGTGCGTCGCTCACCGTCGTCGGCATCGACGACCTCGGCCGGGACTGGGCGCGCGGCGTGCTCGAGCACCCGGCGCTGCCGCCGCTCGCCGCGGCGGTCCCCGCCGGCAACCCGATCATCGTCCTGTCGCATCGTCCCGACTGCTTCGCGCAGGCGGCGCGCCTGGGCGCCGCGCTCATGCTCGCCGGCCACACCCACGGCGGGCAGCTCGCCCTCCCCGCCCGCCTCGGCCGCCGGGCGCGCAACCTGGCCGAGTTCATCAGCCCCTTCGACCGCGGCCTGTATCGCGACGGCGACGCGACGCTCTACGTGAACCGCGGCCTTGGCTTCACGGGACAGAAGGTCCGCCTCTTCACGCCGCGCGAGATCGCCTGCCTCGAGTTAGTGCGACCCGAGACCTTGTCTCGGGTCGGGGCGGACGGCGAGACTGGGCGTCACTGCTAACAGCCAGCGCCGTGCCGCGGCCGGCGAAAGCCGGCGCGGCAAACTTCCCGGAAGCGGGATTACGCTGTCCGCTTCCGCCGCGGGGTGACCGCCGAGCGCGCGCCGCCGTCGCCGCCCTCGTCGAGCAGCGCGAGGAGGCGCCGCGCGGCCTCGGTGGGCGTCACGGTCGCGCTGGCGACCGCGGCCTCCATCTCGGGCAGCAGGCGCGCGACGTCCGCGCGGGCGAGGAAGTGACGTTTGAGGCCGTCGTCGATCATGCTCCAGAGCCACGCCTGCTGCTGGCCGCGACGCTTGGCGGCGAGCTCGCCCGCCGCCGTGAGCCGCGCGCGGTGGTCCTCGACGACTCCCCAGACGCGGTCGATCCCCTTGCCCTCGAGGCCGCTGACGGTCAGGACCGGCGGGTCCCAGAGCGGCGTCGCGTGGCTGAACAGGTTGAGGGCGGCGCGGTACTCGGCGGCGGCCTGCTCCGCGTGGCCGACGTTGTCGCCGTCGGCCTTGTTGATGGCGAGCGCGTCGGCGAGCTCGAGGATGCCCTTCTTGATCCCCTGGAGCTCGTCGCCGGCGCCGGCCAAGAGGAGCACGAGGAAGAAGTCCACCATCGCGGCGACCGCAAACTCCGACTGCCCGACGCCGACCGTCTCCACGAGGACGACGTCATATCCCGCGGCCTCGCACACGAGCAGCGCCTCGCGCGTCCGGCGCGTCACGCCGCCGAACGAGCCGGCCGATGGGCTCGGACGGATGAACGCACCGGACGCCGTCGCGAGCCGCGGCATGCGGGTCTTGTCGCCGAGGATGCTGCCGCCCGAGAGCGCGCTCGACGGGTCGACGGCCAGCACGGCGACGCGCTTCCCGAGCCCGATCAGGTAGAGGCCGAGCGCCTCGATGAACGTGCTCTTGCCGACGCCCGGGACGCCGCTCACGCCGACGCGGACGGCGCCGCCGGTGTGCGGCAGGAGGAGGCCGAGCAGGCGCTGGGCGGCCTCCTCGTGATCCGGCCGCGTGCTCTCGACCAGCGTGATCGCCTTGGCCAGCGCCCGGCGATCGCCGGCCCGGACGTCGGCCGCGAGCGACTCGATCGGAACGGCGCGGCTAGGCGCCGATCGCGGCATCCGCCGCGGCCCCCTCGCGCTCGCGGATGAGGTCGAGCACGCGGCGCGCGGCCTTCGGGATCGCGGTCCCGGGCCCGAAGACCGCCTTCACGCCCGCCTGCTCGAGGAAGGCATGGTCGCGCGACGGGATGATGCCGCCGACGGTGACGATGACGTCGCGCGCGCCGCATCGCTCGAGCTCGCGGATCAGCTGGGGAACGAGCGTCTTGTGGCCGCCGGACTGGGTGGAGATGCCGACGACGTGCACGTCGTTCTCGACCGCCTGGCGCGCGACCTCCTCGGGCGTCTGGAAGAGCGTCCCGATGTCGACGTCGAAGCCGGCGTCGGCGAACGCCGTGGCGATCACCTTGGCGCCACGGTCGTGACCGTCCTGCCCGACCTTCGCGACGAGGATGCGCGGCCGCCGTCCGTGCTCGGCGGCGAACTGCTCGACGTCTTTGCGGAGCGACGCCCAATCCTCGTCGCCGGTGAACTGACGGCCGTAGACCCCGGAGATCGCGCGGATCTCGGCCCGGTACCGTCCCCAGACCTTCTCGAGCGCATCGGAGATCTCGCCGACGGTCGCGCGTGCCCGGGCCGCCTCGATCGCCAGCTCGAGCAAGTTCCCGCTGCCCGTCTCGGCCGCGCGCGTGAGCGCCTCGAGGCTCGCCCCCACGCGCGTCGCGTCGCGGCTCGCGCGGATGCGCTTCAGGCGCGCCACCTGCGCCTCGCGCACGGCTGTGTTGTCGATCTCGCGGATGTCGAGCGTCGGCTCCTCGGCGGGCTGGAACTTGTTGACGCCGACGATCACGTCCTCGCCGCGGTCGACCCGCGCCTGGCGGCGCGCCGAGCTCTCCTCGATGCGGAGCTTCGGCATGCCGGACTCGATGGCCCGCGTCATGCCGCCGAGCTTCTCGACCTCGTCGATGGTCGCGAGCGCCTTCCGCGCGAGCGCGTGGGTGAGGGACTCCATGAAGTACGAGCCGCCCCACGGGTCGACGACCTTCGGAATGCCGGTCTCGAGCTGCAGGATGAGCTGTGTGTTGCGCGCGACGCGCGCCGAGGCGTCGGTCGGCAGCGCGATCGCCTCGTCGAAGGCGTTGGTGTGGAGGCTCTGGGTGCCGCCGAAGACGGCCGCCATGGCCTCGATGGTGGTGCGGATGATGTTGTTGAAGGGATCCTGCTCGGTGAGGCTCGCGCCGGACGTCTGGCAGTGCGTGCGGAGCATGAGCGACGCGGTCTCCTTCGGCGCGAAGTGGCGCTTCACGAGCGTCGCCCAGAGGAGCCGCGCCGCGCGCAGCTTCGCAACCTCCATGAAGAAGCTCATCCCGATCGCGAAGAAGAACGACAGGCGGCCGGCGAACTGGTCGATGTCGAGGCCGCGCGACAGCGCCGCGCGCACGTACTCGAGTCCGTCGGCGAGCGTGAAGGCGAGCTCCTGGTCGCACGTCGCCCCGGCCTCCTGCATGTGGTAGCCGGAGATCGAGATCGAGTTGAACCGCGGCATGTGCCGGCTGGTGTACGCGATGATGTCCGCGACGATCCGCATCGAGGGGGCGGGCGGGTAGATGTAGGTGTTGCGGACCATGAACTCCTTCAGGATGTCGTTCTGGATGGTCCCCGTGAGCTTCTCCGGCGGCACCCCCTGCTCCTCGCCGGCGACGACGAAGCTCGCGAGCACCGGGAGGACGGCGCCGTTCATCGTCATCGACACCGACACCCGGTCGAGCGGCACCCCGTCGAAGACGAGCTTCATGTCCTCGACCGAGTCGATGGCGACCCCGGCCTTGCCGACGTCGCCGACCACCCGTGGATGGTCGCTGTCGTAGCCCCGGTGCGTGGCCAGGTCGAAGGCGATCGACAGTCCGGTCTGCCCGCCCGCCAGGTTCCGCCGGAAGAAGGCGTTGGTCTCCTCGGCGGTGGAGAAGCCGCCGTACTGGCGGATGGTCCACGGCTGGCCGGCGTACATCGTGGCGCGCGGGCCGCGCAGGAACGGGAAGGTACCGGGAACCGTGTCCATGAACTCCAGGTCCTGCACGTCGGCCGCGGAGTAGAGCGGCTTCACGTCGATCCCCTCGGGCGTGTGCCACACGAGACCGTCGGCGTCGGCGCCCTTTCGCTCCCTGGCGGCGAGCTTCCGCCAGAGGTCCAGGTCGGCCCGCTCGGTGGTGTCCGCCATCGGGATCTCCTTCGTCCATCGGCGTTCCCGCTGCCCGGCGCGCCGACGTCGCGCAAGATTATCCGTTCTCATTCCCCGTTCAAATGCCGGCCGCGGGCCACCGTCAGCTCCATGGCACCGCAAACGCCATCCCCGCCGCTCCCGACACCATGCCGCGGTGGCATGACCGTTGCTCCCGCCTTCGCCCGTGTTCGCAAAGCCCGACGACTGGCAGCCGCTGACGCCCGAGGTCATCGCCGCCCTGCCCGAATCTCCGGCCGTATTCGAGGTCGCGAACCTCGTCCGGACTGTCCTCTTCATCGACCGGGCGCAAGGCAAGCTGCGCGAGCGGCTGACCACCCTCTGGCAGGACCCCACGAGGCTGCCCGTCCGGCCGGGCGGCCACTACTTCCGGTACGAGCTCTCCGCGCGCGAGGAAGAGACGCTCCAGAAGCGGCTGGCGGCGTATCGCAAACGCCACCGCGGAGCGCTTCCCGTCATCAACCACGAGGCGGAGCAGCGCCCCACCGGAACGGTGACCCCGATCCGTCGCGACGGAGAGAAGCGGGTCCGTGCGGTCCAGCGGCCCGTGGCCGGCGCCGTTGTCTTTTCGACTGTCCCCGCACAGGTCTGAACGCCGGCGCCGCGTGGCCCGGTCAGCGCCCTGACGCGGCCTCGTAGGCGGACGCTACCTCCGCGCCTGGTAGACCGACCCGCGACGGTGCTATGCCCCCGCGCGTCGGCGGGCGTGACCCATGAGCGGCTCGGGCACCTTCAGCGTGGCGCGGGTGGACGACGCGCTCTGCGTCCACCTCACCGGCGTCTGGAGCCTCGACCGCGGCCTGCCGCCGCCGGCCGCCCTGGAGCGCGCGCTCGAAGGCGCGGCGAGCGCTCGCCGGGTAGTGTTCGACACCGCCGGGCTCGGGACGTGGGACAGCTCGCTGGTGACGTTCGTCGCGCAGCTCGTCGAACGCTGCATGCGGCTCGGGGTCGGCATCGAGCGTCGCGGGCTACCGCCGGGCCTTCTCCGGCTCCTCGCCCTCGCGGAGGCGGTGCCCGAGAAGGCCGGGGCACGCGCGCATCCCGTGCGCGCCTCCATCGCCGTCCGGATCGGGACGGCGACGATCGCGGCGTGGCAGGAGGCCGTCGGCTGGCTCGCCTTCCTCGGCGGGGCGACGCTCGCCCTCGGCCGGTTCCTGATCGGCCGCGCCCGCTATCGTCGGGTGGACCTCGCCATCGAGCTCCAGGACGCGGGGGCGCGCGCGCTGCCGATCGTGACGCTCATCAGCTTCCTCGTCGGCATGATCATGGCGTTCGTCGGCGCGGTGCAGCTGCAGCAGTTCGGCGCGAGCATCTACGTCGCGAACATGGTGGCGATCGCGATGGCGCGCGAGATGGGCGCCATGATGACGGCGATCATCATGGCGGGCCGGACCGGCTCCGCCTATGCCGCGCAGCTCGGCACGATGAACGTCTCCCAGGAGATCGACGCGCTCACCACCATGGGCATCCCCGCGATGGACTTCCTCGTCCTGCCCCGCATGCTCGCGCTCTCGCTGATGCTGCCGCTGCTCGCGGTGTACGCCGACTTCGTCGGCATCGTGGGCGGGGCGGTCGTCGCCACCGGCATGCTCGACGTGAGCCTCGTGCAGTACTGGGAGCAGACCAAGTCGGCGCTCACGGTCACCGACTTCACGACCGGCGTGGGGAAAAGCGCGGTCTTCGGGATCCTCGTCGCGGTCGCCGGGTGCCTGCAAGGCTTGCGCTCGGGGCGGAGCGCGGCGGCGGTCGGCGCGTCGGCGACGGCGGCGGTGGTGAGCGCGATCGTCCTCGTCATCGTCGCGGACGGCCTCTTCGCCGTCGTGTTCAACATCCTGGGCATCTGAGCCGTGGCCACCGACGCGCACATCCGGGTGGACGGGCTCACCATGGCGTACGGCAGCTTCGTCCTCATGCGCGACCTCACCTTCACGGTGCGGCAAGAGCACGCTCCTCCGCCACCTGATCGGGCTCAACGAGCCGGCGGCCGGCGAGGTCTTCTACGGCGACGTGAGCTTCACGCGCGCCACGCCCGAGGCGCGCGAAGGGATGCTCCGGCGCTTCGGCGTGCTCTATCAGAGCGGCGCCCTCTTCAGCTCGCTGACGCTCGCGGAGAACGTCGGCCTGCCGCTCGGCGAGTACACGCACCTTTCCCCGGCCGAGATCCGCGAGGTCGCAGCGCTGAAGCTCGCGCTCGTGGGGCTCCGGGGATTCGAGGACTACTACCCCTCGCAGATCAGCGGCGGCATGCAGAAGCGCGCCGGGCTCGCGCGCGCGATCGCGCTCGACCCGGAGATCCTGTTCTTCGACGAGCCGTCGGCGGGGCTCGATCCGGTCAGCTCCCGCCGCCTCGACGATCTGATCCTGGAGCTCCGGCACAGTCTCGGTGCGACGGTGGTCGTCGTGACGCACGAGCTCGCGAGCATCTTCGCGATCGCCGACGACAGCGTCCTCCTCGACGCCGACAGCCGGACGATCATCGCCTCGGGCCCGCCGCGCGAGCTCCTCGCGCAGTCGGCGGATCCGCGGGTGCACGCGTTCCTGACACGGGGCGAGGAGCGCCCCGGGGCGGAGACCCATGGGTAGGAAGGCCAATCCTGCGGTCATCGGGGCGTTCGTCATCGGCGGCGTCGCGTTGGCGATCGTCGCGGTCACGGTCTGGGGGTCGGGGAAGCTGTTCCGGCGGCAGTATCCCGCCGTCTGCTACTTCCCGGGCTCCGTGAACGGGCTCTCGGTCGGGGCCCCGGTCAAGTTCCGCGGCGTTCAGATCGGCGAGGTCACCGACATCCGCCTCCTGTACGCGCAGGCGCACGGCGCGCCGCGGATTCCCGTCCTCCTCTCCATCGACAACGAGCGCATGCGCGGCCTCGGCTCGACCCTCGAGCTGAGCCTCGACGCGCTGCGCGACCTGATCGACCGCGGCCTCCGCGCACGCCTCCAGACGCTCAGCATCGTCACCGGCGTCCTCTACGTCGATTTCGACCTCCTGCCCGGGACGCCCGTGGAGCTGATGCAGGAGCCGGACAAGGGGTACCCCGAGATCCCGACACTGCCGACCCCGCTCGAGGAGGCG
>Ga0209161_10005371_pt1 | contig 10129 bp, 7 predicted proteins | sample GraSoiAngelo_155_FD_186169 | JGI IMG/M metagenome (GOLD analysis project Ga0209161, IMG submission 186169) | Grasslands soil microbial communities from the Angelo Coastal Reserve, California, USA - 14_1009_13_30cm (SPAdes) (version 2) | ecosystem: Environmental > Terrestrial > Soil > Grasslands ...
CTTGCGCCAGTGATCTTGAATTATCTCCGCTTGGAGATGTCCAGAATCGAAGTTCAGCCAGAGCGATGAAAGCCGGGTTCGTTGAAAAACTAATCGGCCGCCTCGGCAAGATCGGGCCGGAGGAAGTACAGAATTATTTTCTGCGCCTCGCGCAGGAGAAAGGTTTTCTCGAAACGGTTTTCAATTCCATCCAGGAAGGAATCATCGTTACCGATTCGAAAGGGCGAATCACTTATCTTAACGACGCCGCCTGCCAATTGTTCGGATTAGAAGCGGAAGACTCGCTCGGAAAACGTTTGGACGAGCGCGTTCGCGGGCTGGATTGGAACGCTCTCTCGCGCGAAGGCGCGGTCAGCCGCGATATGGAGATGTTCTATCCCACCAACCGATTCATCAATTTTTACAGCGTCCCTCTCGTGATCGAGCGCCAGGATTCTGTAGCGGGGGACGCTGTCCCCGGTCCGCGGTCGGCGACCGCAGCTACAGGCGAACGGGTCGGACACGCGATTATTTTGCGCGACATTACTGAAAGTCGGCGCACCGAGCAGCAAACGATCGAGTCGGAACGACTGAACGCATTGACTTTGCTCGCCGCCGGGGTGGCTCACGAAATCGGGAATCCGCTGAACTCACTCAATATTCATTTGCAATTGATCGAACGCGAAGCGCGCAAACTGGACGGAGCAAAGGGCGCCGAACTCCAGGAATCGGTTGAAGTCGCGCGCGCCGAGATTAACCGGCTCGATTCCATCATCACTCAGTTCCTGCGTGCGATTCGCCCGACTCGTCCACAGCTGCGCCCGGAAAACATTAATACAATTGTCGAAGAAGCGGTTCGGTTTTTTGCACTCGAAATCAAAGACCGCGATATCGTGGTCGAACAGGAGCTGCGCTCCGATCTACCGCTGCTCGAGCTGGATCGCGACCAGATGAAACAGGCGTTTTACAACGTGATCAAAAACAGTTTCGAAGCGATGAAGAGCCGCGGAATTTTGCGGATCCGCACCGACCTGGACGAATCGCACGTGATCGTTCGATTCACGGACACGGGCGGCGGAATTTCCGCGGAAAATCTCAGTCGCGTGTTCGAACCCTATTTCACAACCAAGACCAGCGGCACCGGCCTCGGGCTTTTGATTGTTCGCCGGATTGTGCGCGAGCACGGCGGCGAGTTGTCGATCGAAAGCAGTGAAGGTAAAGGACTCACCTTGACGATTCGCCTGCCCCACATTGACAGACGCGTCCGCATGCTGGAAGCGGGAGATTCGAGCTCGAAATTGAGCGCAAGCTGAATGGCAAAGCCACAGGTCCGAAGCAGAGAGAAGAGTTCGCGGTGGGTTTGGCTTTTCGCCCTCGCGCTGATTGCTATTACTGCTCTGGCCTATTTGCCGGCCTGGAATGGTAAGCTGATTTGGGATGACAATCGGCATATCACGCAGCCAGCGCTGCGGTCATGGCAAGGCTTGGCCGATATCTGGGCACGGGTTGGCGCGACTCAGCAGTATTATCCGCTGGTTCACAGCTTCTTTTGGATCGAACAGAAGCTCTGGGGTGATTCGGTCGTGGGTTATCACCTAGTCAATATTCTCCTGCACAGCTTGGGTGCAGTTGTCTTGCTCCAGATTTTGCAGCGGCTCAAAATTCCGGGCGCATGGCTGGCCGCGGCATTATTTGCTCTGCATCCTGTCCAAGTTGAATCGGTCGCTTGGATTTCAGAACTCAAGAACACTCTCTCGGGTTTATTTTTTTTCTGCTCGATTCTCACCTATCTCAATTTCGACGAGCGCAGAAATCGCCTCGCCTACATCAGCTCGCTCGCTCTTTTTGTCTTGGGTTTGCTTTGTAAGACCGCGATTGCCCCACTGCCGGCAATAATCGCCGTGGTTTTGTGGTGGAAACGAGGACGCGTTCGCCCGCGTGAGGACCTGCTGCCGTTGCTGCCGTTCTTCGTCATCGGCGTCGGCGCGGGCCTTTTTACTGCCTGGCTCGAGCGAATTTTCATCGGTGCACAGGGGACCGCCTTTCAATTGTCGATCTTACAGCGGTGTCTTATCGCCGGGCGCGACTTTTGGTTTTACGTTTTCAAACTCGCTTGGCCGACGAAGCTCACTTTCATTTACCCACGCTGGCACATTAGCGGCACGGTATGGTGGCAGTATCTCTTTGCGGCAGCTCTGATTCTATTGCTCGCCATTGCCTGGAAGCTTAGGCGCAAATTTCGCGGACCTCTCGCGGCTACGCTTCTTTTTCTTGGTCTGCTCTTCCCGGCCCTAGGCTTTATCAATGTCTTTCCCTTTATCTATTCTTTTGTCGCCGACCACTTCCAGTACCTCGCATGCATCGCTCCGCTCACACTATTCGCCGCCGGATTGACGGTGGCCCTGGATTCAATTACGCCTGCAAAAAGGATTCTGCGGCCGGCGATTTCCATTGCGCTGATTTTAATTCTGGGACTGTTGACTTGGCGACAAAGCCACGTCTATCGCGACATTGAAACTCTTTGGCGCACAACCATTGCGCGCAATCCCGATTGCTGGATGGCTTACAGCAATCTCGGTTCGTTCTTGTCAGCGCGCGGCGATATCGATGAAGCGATTCGCGATTTTAGAAAAGCGCTCGAGTTGCGGCCGGACCAAAGCAAAGATCATAACAATCTCGGCAAGGCGCTTCTCCAAACAGGCCGAATGAGTGAAGCGATGGACGAATTTCAAACTGCTCTCAGAATTTCGCCGGACGATCCCGACACAGAGAATAACATCGGCGCTGCTCATTTGCAGGAAGGCGATGTGGATGAGGCGATATCTCATTTGCGCAAAGCGGTGCAAAAATGGCCATTTCATGCGGACGCGTACATCAACCTCGGCAATGCGTTTTTACAGAAGCGCGATCTCGACGCTGCGATCGAAGCATACTCGACAACGCTCGGCCTTCAGTTCGATCACGCCGAGAGTCATTACAGTATTGCGAACGCATTCCGCCAGAAAGGACAGCTTGATGACGCGATCCTCCACTACCGCCTGGCTCTGGAATTGCGACCCGATTACGCGGACGCCCATAACAATCTGGCCAATGCACTTCGGCAACAAGGACGGATCGAAGAAGCGATCCGTGAATATGAAGCGGCTCTAAAGAGCAATCCGGGATCTGTTCCAGCTCAAAATAATCTGGCCTGGCTTCTCGCAACTGCAGCTGATCCCAAACTCCGCAACGGGAGGAAGGCCGTGGAGCTGGCAGAGCAAGCGGTCCTCGCTACGAACGGACATGATCCCCTCCTTCTTCACACCTTGGCTGCTGCCTATGCGGAAAATGGGGAATTCACCAAGGCGCTAGCAGCTGCAAACGAGGCGCTCGAAATCGCGAATGCTAACGGCATCGCATCTCTCGCCGAATCGCTGCGAAGTAAGATCGTCCTTTATCAATCCGGCTCGCCTTATCACGAAGTACCGCCGGCGCGGTAGTAATCCCCGGTTATTCTACCAGGCCACGCCGACGGCCGAGCCGACGTAATCGTCGTCCGTTGCTCTTTTCGGCAATTCCAAACTTGCTAGCAATATCTTCGTAATTGAGAGATGGCGTGTTTGAGTGAGAATAAATGGCGCACATCGCCATTGCCGAAAATTACTCATGGATTCCATTCAACCCATCATCCTGATCGTTGATGACGAAAAACATACGCGGGACGGACTGCGCCGCCTGCTCGAGGACGATTACGACGTTTACGTGGCGGGTGACATTGCCAGCGCCATGAACGTTCTCGAGCGCGAACATGTCGATCTTGTCCTGACCGATCTGCGCCTCGGCGGCGAAGACGGCATGCAATTGATTGATCGGGCGCTGAAAATGCCGCAGCCGGCAATTTGCATCATGATGACGGCCTACGGCTCGGTCGACACGGCGGTCGAAGCGATGAAACGCGGCGCCTACGATTTCGTCACCAAGCCGCTCAATCTCGACAAGGTTGAAATGCTGATCGCGCGAGCGTTGCGAGACAGCAAACTGGAACAGGAAAATCAGAGTTTGCGACAGCAGGTCGACGAACGTTACGGACTCGAGAACATGATCGGTGATTCGCCGGCCCTGCACGAAGTGCTGGACACGATCCGTCAGGTCGCGCCGTCATCGGCGAACGTCTTGATCGAAGGCGAAAGCGGCACCGGAAAAGAACTGGCTGCGCACGCGATCCATAATTTGAGCCGGCGCAATAAAGCGAAATTCGTGACCGTCCACAGCGCTGCGCTTTCGCCTACGTTGCTCGAAAGCGAATTGTTCGGACACGAAAAAGGGGCCTTCACCGGTGCGCATGAGCGAAGAATCGGGCGATTCGAGCAAGCCAACGGCGGCACGATTTTCTTGGATGAAGTCGGCGACATTCCGCCGGCAACACAAGTAAAATTGCTGCGCGTGATCAGTGAAGAGCGCGCGTTTGAACGAGTGGGTGGCAATCAAACACTACGTGCAGATGTGCGGTTGATCGCGGCGACCAACAAAAATCTCGAGCAGTTGGTGAAGGAAGGAAAGTTCCGCGACGATTTGTATTTTCGGCTCAATGTCGTGCGGATCATCATGCCCCCGTTGCGCGAGCGCAAAGACGATATTCCATTACTGGTGCGGGGGTTTCTGCGCCAATTTTCTAAAGCGAACAATAAGGAAGTTCTCGACCTTACGAGCGAAGCGATGAACGCGCTGCTCACTTACCATTGGCCGGGCAATGTCCGCGAGTTGCGTACCGCGATCGAACATGGCGTCGTGATGGCGACCGGACCGAAAATTACGCCCCGCGATTTGCCGTCCGCTTTGCGACAAGCTGCGGGCGCGACACTACCGCGCGGCATTTCGGCGGCCAAAGCTTTCGGTGAAAAAGCGAGTCCGCTCGATCTTCACGAAACGGAACGCAAACTTATTTTGCAGGCATTAGCGACAACGAATGGAAACGTCACTGCCGCCGCGAAAAAACTCGGGATCAGCCGGCGGACATTGCATCGTAAAATCAATGAAATGAACGCCAAGGAAAAAGAGCCGGCCAAGACCGGACACGCATCAAATGCCGGGTAGCGAAGAATTCATTCAAAGCGCGGTCCACGCCTTGGAAGCCGGTGGGCATTTTCCTGAGCGACCACGATCGCGAACATCCGCCAACACCATGAACCGCGCTCGGGCTGCATTTTCCCGTTTACGAACTGGCCTCCGAGCGTTTGAGTAAGACGGTGAAACAGGCGACAAAGATTTTCGGCACCGACGGCGTGCGCGGTGTCGCCAACGTGGAGCCGGTAACGGCCGAGACCGCTCTCAAACTGGGTCGGGCCGCCGCGCATGTTTTTACCCAATTAAATCCGCGCACACTTCCGGAAGGCGCGCGCCCAAAGATCGTACTCGGCAAAGACACTCGCCTATCCGGTTACATGCTCGAGAACGCGCTCGTCGCCGGAATCACTTCGCTCGGAGTCGATGTTCTCATCATCGGTCCACTACCAACTCCGGGCGTGGCTTATATTACCCGCTCGCTCCGCGCCGATGCCGGCATTGTTCTTTCCGCCTCGCACAACCCTTACGAAGACAACGGCATCAAATTTTTCCGGCACGACGGCTACAAACTAGACGATCAAGTCGAAGCACAAATCGAGGACTTGGTTTTCAGCGGTAAGATCGACAACATCCGGCCGACCGCCGGAAAAATTGGACGCGCCGCGCGTATTGATGACGCGCTTGGCCGTTACGTCGAATTCGCGAAGGCAAGTTTTCCGCGAAAAATGTCGCTCGAAGAATTGCGCATCGCCGTCGATGTCGCGAACGGCGCCGCTTACAAATCAACTCCCTGCATTTTGCGCGAGCTCGGGGCCGACGTCGCGATCGCGCACAACGAGCCGAACGGGATGAACATCAACGACGGATGCGGCAGCACGCATCCGGACGAAATTCAGCGCATCGTGAAATTGGCTGACGCCGATGTCGGTATCACGCATGATGGCGACGCCGACCGGGTTCTGCTTTGCGACGAAAACGGCGAGATCGTTGACGGTGATGAAATTCTTGCAATCGCGGCGCTCGATCTTTTGAAATCGAATCAACTCCGCGACAACGCCCTGGTCGCCACCGTAATGAGTAATTTCGGCCTGGACGAAACGCTCGCGGCCAGCGGTGGCAAAATTATTCGCACCAAAGTGGGCGATCGCTACGTGATTGAAGAAATGGTTTCGCGAAATCTCAATCTCGGTGGCGAACAGAGCGGGCACATTATCTTCCGCGATTTCACAACTACCGGTGACGGCATTATTAGCGCGCTCCAAATTTTGCGAATCATGCATACGACCGGTCAGCCGCTGAGCAAATTGAAAAAGTGTCTCCAGAAATATCCGCAGGCGCAGCGCAACCTTATCGTGAAATCGAAGCCGCCGATCGAAGAACTGCGCGAAGTGGTTAAACTGCGCGAGGAAGTCGAGCGCGAGCTGGCCGGGAAAGGCCGCGTCCTCCTGCGTTATTCCGGCACCGAATCAAAAATTCGCCTTTTGATCGAGGGCCGTGAGCTCGATAAGATCGACAAACAGGCCAATCGCATCGCGGACGCAATTCAAAGCGCGATCGGCGCAAACTAGAAAATATGAATCTGGCCCGCATCATCGAAGCGCTTCTCTTCAGCGCGCAAAAACCGTTGTCGACCAAGACGATTGCCGAGGGTCTACGCCAGGCTGGGGCGGAAGACGAGTTTTCGCCGAACCAGTTCGCAAACGTCCGGCAAGCGGAAGTCGCCGCTGCAATTGAGCAGTTAAAAGTCGAGTACATTCAACATGAGCACGGCTTTCAGCTCGTTGAAAAAGCCGACGGTTGGCAGCTGGCCAGTGACCCGAAATACGCCCAGTGGGTTCGCGGACTATTCCCAGCGCCGAAGCCGGCGCGTTTGAGTTCGCCCGCGCTTGAGACGCTTGCGATCATCGCTTATCGCCAGCCAATCACACGCGCAGATGTCGAAGCAGTGCGCGGCGTCACTATCGATGGCGTTTTGCAAACCTTGATGGAACGCGGCCTCGTCAAAATTTCAGGGCGCGCCGAAATTCCGGGCCGTCCCTTGCTTTACGAAACGACGGAATTTTTTCTCGATCATTTCGGTCTGCGCAATCTCGATGAATTACCGAACGTCGAGGAATTGCGGACCCGTCATCTGCCGGTGAGCCCGCGTCCACCGGCAACTGTAGCTGGCGACGCTGTCGCCGGTCCGGCATCCCCCACGACCTCGGCGCCGGAATGACGGCGCGCGCTGTCGCGTTGTCGATCGTGGCGTCGCTTACAACATCGATATCGTCCTTTGCCGACATTCAACCAGACAATTGCGCACGCGCCGCTAACTATTCCGAAAACAAACGCGGCTTTTCCATGCTCGTCATCCAAAACGGACGGACCGTTTTCGAACATTACGCCAATGGCGGTTCGGCGGACTCGCGCTGTAAAATCTTCAGCGGCACAAAAAGTTTCTGGGGGATCGCCGCGCTCTGCGCTGCCCGCGACGGTTTGATCAAGCTCGATGAGCACGTCGCCGATACCATCGGCGAATGGAAAAACGATCCGCAGAAATCGGAGATCACGATTCGCCAGCTGTTAAATCAAACCGATGGAACCGAGCCGGCGCCGCATCTTCACAGTGAATCGATTCGCGATCGAAATACGGCGGCCATTCAATTGCCGCTCGTTGCTGCTCCGGGATCGGCGTTCGCTTACGGCCCGAGTCACCTCCAGATTTTCGCCGAGGTCTTACGGCGAAAACTGAATGGGCGGTCGACGATCTCGTATTTGGATCAAAATGTTCTTTCGCCGCTCGGCCTAACGAGTCTCAACTTTAAAAAAGACGGACGCGGTAATCCGCTCCCAGCCACCGGATTTGAACTGAGCGCGCGGGAGTGGGCACGGCTCGGAGAATTGGTGCTTGGCCATGGCAATTATCAGGGAAAGCAAATTGTTCCCGCGAACTTGCTCGGTCAGGCATTCGTCGGATCCGGGGTGAACCCTTCTTATGGCCTGACCTTCTGGTTGAATCGACCAGCCCCAAACGCGCGCGAAATCGACATCGAGAAGGAACTCGACCTCAAATGGCAGCTGGCACATTGGATTGGCATCTGCATTTGCCGGGCGGCGCCGCCCGACATGGTCGTCGGGCTTGGCTCAAACTATGAGCGCTTATTTATTATTCCATCGCTGAACGTGATCATTGTCCGACAGGGCTGGAGCGCGAAATTTTCGGACGCCTATTTTTTGCGCCTCGCCCTTGGCCGATAGCAGGTTTGACTTGGCGAGCGCTTTCCTAAACGATTGCTGACACTTACATTGTCGATCTTATGAACAAATTTGCGATCGGTTGCGGCGGATTGCTTGTCATCATCCTTTTTATCGTTTTCGTCATTGGGTTGTTTTTCTGGGGCACCTACAACCGGCTGGTCACGCTCGACCAAAACGTGAACAAGAAATGGGGGGACGTGCAGACGGTCTATCAGCGGCGCGCCGATTTGATTCCTAACCTCGTAAACACAGTTCAAGGCGCAGCCAACTTCGAGAAATCGACAATTGTCGAGGTGACCAATGCGCGGGCGAGCGTCGGACGGGTGCAGCTCGATCCGAGTAAAGCGCCGACGGATGCCAAGCAGCTGGAAGAATTCCAAGCGGCGCAGGGCCAATTGAGCAATGCGCTCTCGCGTTTGCTCGTCGTGGTCGAACGTTATCCTGAGTTGAAGTCGAACCAGAATTTTCTCGGACTCCAGGCGCAACTCGAAGGCACGGAAAACCGAATCTCGGTCGAAAGAAATAATTTCAACGGCACGGTGCAAGACTTCAATACCGCCGTGCGCCGTTTCCCGACCAACCTGATCGCGGGGATGTTTGGGTTTCCTCCGCGTCCATTCTTCGCCGCCCAACCAGGCGCGGAAAAGGCGCCAACGGTGAATTTCAATTTCGGTTCGCCCGCGCCGGCCGCCTCGCCGGCGGTAAGCGCGACGCCGTAACGTGATTGTCGATCTTGCATGAAAGATCGACAACCAATTCTCGCGTGAAACGAATCGCGTTCTGTCTCGCGGCGTTTGTCGCGATCCATTCGCAAGCGACGGAAGTCATTCCGCCGAAACCAGCGGCTTACTTCAACGATTATGCCGGAGTGGTTGCAAAAGACGCCGCGCTCCGTTTCAACGAACAGCTTGCCCAATTCGAACGCGAAACTTCCAACCAGGTCGTGGTCGCGGTCTTTCCCAAAATGCAGAGTGACTCGGAGATTGCGGATTACACGCAACGCGTCGCCCAAGCGTGGGGTGTTGGACAAAAAGGACAGCGCAACGGCGTTGTGCTCTTCGTCTTCACGCTAGACCGGAAGATGTTCATTCAGGCAGGTTACGGTCTGGAAGGCGCGCTCCCGGATTTGACCGCGTTCGATATCACCGAATACCGGATCAAACCGCATTTTCGGAACAATGATTACGAAGGCGGATTGGCCGAGGGGATCGATTCAATCTTCAAAGCGATTCGCGGCGAATACAAAGGAACTGGAAAGACAGTGAGGGAGCGGCACGGAGGCGAGGGAAGTAGTTTCCCCGGCAACCTCATTCTATTTCTCTTCTTCGCGATTTTTCTCTTCTTCATCTCGCGCCTGAAACCGCGACATGGCTACCACTACAGCAGCTCCGGCGCGGGGTGGGCCTGGGCTCTTGGCTCCAGCGGTGGCGGCGGTTGGTCATCCGGCGGCGGAGGTGGTGGAGGATTTAGCGGCGGCGGCGGAAGTTTCGGCGGGGGCGGCGCGGGCTCGAGCTGGTAACGATGCGAACCAAAGAATTTCTGAGCAAGCTCGAGCACGATCGGATCGTCGCCGCAATCCGCGATGCGGAATCGAAAACGTCTGGCCAGATTCGCGTTTTCATTCAGCGCGGCAAGTTGGAGGTCGATCCGTTGATTGCCGCGCAGAAAAAATTTCACCGGCTTGAAATGCATAAAACGTCCGATCGAAATGCCATTCTGATTTTCGTCGCGCCGCGCGCGCACAAGTTCGCAGTCGTCGGCGACAAAGGCATTCATGAAAAATGCGGCGAATCATTTTGGCAAAGATTGGTCGATGGGATGCGCGAACATTTCCAGAACGAGAAATTCAGCCACGCGCTGGTCGAGG
>Ga0209161_10005373_pt1 | contig 10128 bp, 14 predicted proteins | sample GraSoiAngelo_155_FD_186169 | JGI IMG/M metagenome (GOLD analysis project Ga0209161, IMG submission 186169) | Grasslands soil microbial communities from the Angelo Coastal Reserve, California, USA - 14_1009_13_30cm (SPAdes) (version 2) | ecosystem: Environmental > Terrestrial > Soil > Grasslands...
GTTCAGCCCGTTCCTACACCAGAAACAGCTCCTAGACTACTGCGAGAAGAACAAGATCCAGCTCGAAGCGTACAGTCCACTAACACAGGGCGCGAAGCTCAACCATCCAAAGATCCAAGAGATCGCTAAGAGACACAACAAGACCCCCGCTCAGGTATTGATACGTTGGAGTCTCCAGCACAACCTCGTAGCCATACCAAAATCAGTCAGGGAAGAGAGAATCAAGGAGAACAGCCAGATCTTCGACTACAACCTCACAACAGAGGACATGCGAATACTCGACTCACTCGACGAGAACTTCCGCAACTCCTGGGACCCAACAAACATGCCCTAACTGTTCCCAACGCAGACATGCTGGAATATCCGCGGCAAGCCTCAGAGATCTGTCTTCATCTCCCTCAATCTTTCGAGCCGTTCAAAACTGTTGAATGAAATAGGAAAATCCAAGGCAAGCCCTTTTGCGAAAAACATGATGAAGAAGACAACAATGGCGGCATTGGTGCTAGCCGTCCTCGGCCTAACCAGCGTCGCCCATGCAACAACAACAGCCAGCACAACGTTCCAGACACCTGTACACGTACAGACCTCCATGACCGCATCCGGCTGCGACAACTCCCCCGGACCACAAATAACCCTTCAAGGAGCAATGACCGTCGGAGGACTCGGCTTCCAACTCCTCTTCGAAAACAACCTAGCCGGAACCCACACCTTCACCATCGAATCCACCGCCAGTGCAGTAGTAATTCCTGCGGGACAAAGCGTGACAATACCCAAACAACCAGTCCTAGGCGGAACCGGCGGAAACCCATTCATCTCAATCCAGTTCGTCGACAACCACAACAATCCATTGTCCAGCACAATCCTCCTCGGACGCTGCGTCCAAGGACTCCTCACCACATCCGTTGACCTATCCATCCCAGCAACCGCCACAGCTCAAGTCTCAGCCGGAAGCTGCGACAACCACGGCTCAACCATAAGCCTCAGCGGACAAATGTCACTCACCGGAATCAACGCCAACATCATCTTCGCCAACAATGACAACCCAGTCGGTGGACCCCACCAGAACACGCAACCCACCAGCGTAAACGTCGTACTCATCCCAGCAGGACAGACAATTCAGTTCGCCAAACAACCGTCACTCGGAGGAGTAGGAGGAAATCCATGGATATTCCTCACATTCCTCGACGGACGCGGCCAGCCAGTCAGCGACGACATACTGCTAGGCCGCTGCGTAAAACTGTAGGACAAGCCACTACCAGAAACCATTCGCAAACCCCCTTTTTCTTCTTTACAATAATAAAGCAGCGAGTCCGTCATGCTTTCTCCTCGCTCTACTCCACTTATCCCCGACAGCCAATTACGATCTAGTAATGATGTGCGCAGAGTGTAGGAGAGACCTCGAAGACGTCGTCAAAGCCGACGGCTCCAACCTCTACCTCTGCGGATTATGCCATGAAAAAGAGAGAGTTCACTGGATGATACTATTGTCACCGGACATGGAAGAGCAAGCGCTTCTCGCCAGAGCACTCAGAGTGATCGAGCGGGCAGACCAATCCCGCCCGAAAGACTACGGAAGACCAAAGCAGAGTTAGGATATTGTCTAGAAAGGTTTGCCGCAGGACCCGCAGAACCTAGTCCCAGCCACACTCCGCGCACCACACTTACCACAGACAATCGCTTGGATCTGAGGAGGTTGCTGCTGGACCATACCTCCCATCCCCAACATCGGCACCATTCCCGCGTAGCCTGTTGAGAACGGTGTCTGGAACCGCGAAATATATGATCGAATGATCCCGTAAGCCTTCTCCGCATCACCGTTCGGGAGATCGTTCAGACTCAACGGGTCACCGCCAAACCTCAACACGATCTTCACCGTAGATCGGAGTATTCCCTTGTCAAGAATCGCGTTCGCAACATCCGTATAATTGAAATCTGTAAAATCCTTCTTCAACCCCAGCTCATGCGGGTGACGCAGAATGATCCGCTGCGTGGTCAAGATCACAGAGTCAACATTGATCTTCGGGTGATAGATCTTCTGTTGAATATACAATTCAACCTGCTCACCAGGACCGAGAATACGAACAATGTCAGAAGGAACATTCGCCAATACTACGACCCTCCAGCAATCGTGAATGGCTATCGACAATATCTATTTTCCAGTACCCGACTAGAAGCCATGACAGGTCAAGCGAGAAGACTAGCCGTAGCTTTCGTCAATTTCCGGATCTCCTCTTCCAACGGATCAAGCTCCATCTTCTTGTACAGAAACGGAACACCGACCACCATACAGAACCACTCAGCCATATCCCTCGCATCAGGAAAGACGAAAACAGTCCCGTCCATAGTCGTCACAGTCCAGCCGTTCTCCACCTGGTCAATTTTGTAAGACAGCTTAATGCTCCGAATCGTAGAAAACTTGTCCATACACAGTCACACTCCACAAAGCAATCTACGAGCCTAGAAAACAGCTCGACAGACCCGGTCGCGCTCGCCTCACATAACGACTAACCCAGCCGGCAATATCAGAATGGTGTTCCCCTCACCATCGCGGTCACAGAACCCTTTTTTCGAGGCAGAGTCGGACTCATGGACGCGTCAAGAAAAACTTGCAAGTATGGCTGAATTACTAGCGTAATCGCTCGACACTGAAGGGCTTCAGCTTCCCCTCCAGCCAGAGACCAGCACAATTCTCTTCCCGCGGAACCCACTCTAGTCGGACAGAGCCTAGCTTCTCGATCATCTCCCTCGCCTGGCTGCTCAGCTCCATTAGCCTCTCATCCTCGACCCGCCACTCCCCATTGACCTGGTTTACTACAAGCTTTGAGTCCGAACGAACCAGCGCCTCACCGATGTTACCTAGAGATTTTCCGGTCGCCTTCTCCGCGATCAGTTCTAGTGCCTTGAGCAACGCGTAGTACTCTGCCTCGTTGTTAGTTCTGTCTCCGATCGGTTGCCAGTAGATTCTGAATTTTCCATGGTCGACCGTATCGGACTCTGCGTAGGCAATTGCAATTTTCGCCTTTCGAGGCAGGCTGTTCTGCTCGTTTCCCTGACTCTGTCCATCGATATAGTAGACTGGCATATCTATTCCGGCCTAGAACGACCTGGTTAGAAGGTCCAGCCGAACATCCGCATGATCCACGGCGTAACATCCGCCTCGATCAAGCCCGCAATGAAGAAGAGAGGCGCGAGACCGACAACAACGTACACTGCTAACCTCAGAGTCTTTGAGAGATATTCATCATTCTCCGGGCCACGCCGGAACCTCGCCTTCCAGGCAGCGTAACCCAGCCTCATCCCAACCGATCCCGACAGGACAAACGCGGGAATCTCAATAATCCCGTGCGGCAAGATCGCCGCCAGAAACATCGTCAGGCTCGGCGAGAGTTGCGGTCCCACCAGCACCCCGAGGGTGAAACCAGTGAACAGTATGGAAAGGAAGCTTGGAGCCGCAAATCCCAACCCCGAAAGCGCAGTAGCAAAAGAGACAAACCAATTGTTGAGAAAAATAGCGAGGCCTAGAACGGGCGTCGCAGCGCTAAATTGTCGGAAGTCAGGATTGCCGTGTCCCGGCTGAGCACCAAGGCTCAACAAACTGCTCCCTACCCCGCTAACAGACACGTTGTAGCCGAGATAGATTCCGATCACAAAAGCCGCGAGAGAGGTAGCATGAAAGGGAAGGTTTCTAGGTCCAATCACAAACCCCATCCCTTCTCCCAGCCCAGTTCTTATCTTGAGCCAGATCGCACGCGGCAGTTTGTGGACTACATCTTCCCAAATCGGGTTGGATATCTGGAACGGCATCTCCGCAACCGATAGTCCGGCGTGGTAGTAGATCATCGATTTTGTCAAGTGAAGCATCGGTGTGAGTAGGAAGCTCAGTGTCACCGTGAGGAACGCTGCAGCGAGCGTCACCCCTAACCCCCTCGCCAGAAATACGAGAACTAGCAGGAGGGCTTGGAATACTAGTCGAACCATCGAGTAAGTCAAGGTGAGCCCGAGATTGTGGCTCGCAACTCTGAAGCTTCGCCGGATGGCTCCTATGCCAGACGCCCCATCCACAGCAACTGCGGGATACGAGTAGACGGTAAACATCGACAGGACCAAGGACGCAAAGAGAAGTGGTTGAAACACGCTAGAGGCCGCTAGCCGAGCGACCAACCCTACAGAACTGTTTACGTTCGCAGCTGAGGCTATTATCAACAAGAACCCTATCGACGCTGGACCCCAGGTAACGAGGTTCGACAGCAGCAGGGTCCACGCCATTGACTTCCACCTTTTGGAGCCATTGGATAAAACCGAAGACATTGGGACGTTCTCGCTGTTCCAAGCCTCTTGGTACATGCCGTACTCGGAAGAGTACACCCAACCTCCCCCCAAAACCGCAACGAGAAGGAGTGTGACAACCACTGCTGTGGACAGGGGAATGTTCGTGAGCCAAAACGCGGGGTTTAGAAGAACGCCGACCAATCCCGAATTGGGGGACAGAATTGAGGCTAGGAGTAGTGCAAGTTGTGGGTTGGCAGGGTCATTGATTAGGAGTAGCATTACAGCGAGAGTTACAACGCTTTGGAGAATAAGTGATAGCGCGGCTTGCAGCATTGAGGGAATCATGATCGCGGGGTGTTTCCTCCAAGTCCAATAGGACCTCTCAAAGATCCTGTCGAAGAAGACTCTTTTCAAACCGAGAAAAGCGTTTCTTGACATCTAGCCAAATCCCATCGCACCACTGGTAGAATCCGGCAGAGCCCGGAGCATCTCAGCTTCGAGCTGAGAATGGTAAAGGAAATGATCAGTTGGATCCCTGATGGATAGGTCGATCAAGAATAGGGAGAACGCACCGACCGTCAAGTAGATCATGATGAGGGAGCCAGCGAGACCAAGCACAAATGCAGAGAAGAGTTCGACTATTGAAAGGATGACGAGAGCGAAGCCCAAAGTATCGTGTGTACGAACTGGAGTAGTTCGAACAAGGACGCCTTGGGTTCCTGTACTTTTTAGTGTTCTGTCCACGTCTTCTAAGACCACGCTCTCTAGGCGACTGTGTTTCGCGAGGTCTCGTGAGAGGCGCCACAGTGAGACCGCCAGAAAGATCCAGCCGATAAAAGGAATCAAGGAGAGGAGTGCCCAAAGCACAGCGCTTCTCTCTCGTTCGCTCCGACTCAGCTTGTAGAAGCTTTCTTCGGCCGAGTTCAAAGGGAGCAGGGTTTGTGCTCCAGATGCTCCTGACCGGGCCGCAAGAGAGCCGAGAGCACTTGAAAGCAACGCCTGAGTCCTTCCTGAGTGCTCGTTGGCCCTATTCACCAATCTGAACACCACGTAGGACCCTGCTGCTGATGCAGTTATCCCGAGGATGCCCAGCCCGCTAATTACCGGCGTAAGGCCGCTTGTTCCTAATCCTGCTCCCGCGGACCACCAAGCAACGGCAAAGACTGCCCACAGGAGGTAGCTTGCTAAAGGCAACAACAGCCACACGATCGGAATCTCAGCGTCAGTCTCCGTCCTCATTTGAACTAAGGCCGAAAGAGTCGGTTCCTGTCTAACTGGTTGAGGAGAGGTCATTCAGTCACCGACGAAATGTCCCTCCTAACTTGGAGAAAGAGAAGGAATCGGAGGTGGTGATGGCGTCCCAGAGAGCTGCGCCATTATCGTGTCCTCGATCAGCATCTGTTGTCGGAAATGGTTGTTAGGGTCAGTTACCAATACATAGACCCAGTATACTCCGAAGATGCTTCCGGTTATCAGCGTCAGTACGAAGTAGAGAGCAAAGCTTCTGTCCGGTATCGGCGGGTTTCTGTAGGGGAAGTTTATCGGCACACCTAGCGCGTTAAAGGTCCTAAGCATGTCATTGATGAATAGGTCCTCTCTTCTCTCATGTTTGAAAAAGTCCTTCATAAGAAAATAAGCCGTGTATAGCCATACGAGGCCGTAGAGTAGCGCATACAGAGTAGCATTTTTCTCGGTCTCCTCGAGTCGTGCCTCCCTCACATTCCTCTCCATGTTGTTAAGCAGAATCGAGACATCAACACCCTTCTTTGCGGCTATCTCCTTCGCCATGCTGATGAGATCCTCCTGCAAGAGGATCTGCCGGTTGAAGTGAGTGTTACGGCGACTCACAAGCTTGAAGATCAATATGCCGACAAGAATCAAAACCACGAAATAGAGAAAATACAAGAGAAATATTGATCCAACCAACGCCGCACCTAAGGCCGAAGTTCCCGTGGCGGTCATGCCGGAGGGTCCTACGGAACCGATGGCTGAGAAGATGGCTGCGAATACTACGACGAACACGACTATGCCCACTATGACCGGCAGAAGAGGAACTATGGCCCAAGCACCGGACATCTGTTTGTCACTTTCTAGTCGCGTCCTTAGGTCTCGTCGAAGGTTCTCGATGGGGATGCTCAAGGGAGCTCTCTTCTAGATCGCGAATCATCTGGTTTTTCTATTTAAGACAATGGAGTTTTGTCTGATCGAACACTGACTGATCGATCCGTGACGATTGCTTGGCTCTGAGATTGGCCAGCCTTTAAATGACTGGGGCCGTTTGGGTTCGTTTTGTGCGGCCGTGGTCTAGCCTGGTCTATGATATCAGCCTGCCAATCATGGGCTTAGCAGAACGCTGACGACCCGGGAAACCGCCTTAACCGCGGTTCGGGAGTTCAAATCCCGGCGGCCGCACCACCAAGATAATAGGTGGCGCGAGCCCAATCCAGCGACATGCGGCATGGGCTCAATCCTATAACCCGGGACTCGAACCAAGTAAGGTGGCATGACGAATCCTCTGGTTCTGCATCATGAGAAGATGGGTGCCCAGCTCGAACAAAGCCGGATTCCATTATCCTACACAAGTTCAGCTGAAGAGTACTGGGCTGTTCGAAACCGTTCAGGTCTAGCTGACCTTTCACACCTGGGTCTATTGCGAATAACCGGCAAGGACAGACTACTATTCCTCAACGGACTACTCACCAACGAACTCTTGAAGCTGAACGAAGGGACAGGCGTCCGCTCGGCGCTACTCAACACGAAAGCCAGAGTCCTTGCCGACCTCTACCTCTATGCAAGAGAGGACGATCTCCTCATCGACACTGGTGATGTTCCAGGAGCCAATGTGAAAGACATCCTCGACCGCTTCATCATCACGGAGGATGTGCTGGTCCGAGACATCACCTCTGAATTTGTTCACCTAACACTACAGGGGCTGCAAGCTGCAGAGACCGCGAAAGACCTGTTCGGCCTTGCATTTGCAGACATGAAACCATTGCAACACAAGATGATTGGCCCTACTATGGTCGTTGTCCGCAACCGGACCGGTCAATCTGGATACGATATGATAATTCCAAATGACGAGGCTGAGGCAGTTTGGCAAGGCTTCCTCCTCAAAGGAGTCACCCCAGTTGGACAAGATGCTATCGAGATTCTCAGGCTTGAAGCAGGATACCCTAGGTATGGGGTCGATGTTGACGAGAGCACAATAATCCTAGAAGCTGGATACAAAGACGCGATCAGCTTCACCAAAGGATGCTATCTCGGTCAGGAGGTCGTAGCTCGAGCCACTCACATTGGCCGGGTAAACAAGAACCTTGTCCAGTTTCAAACCTATTCCGATCTTGTACCAGTCCGAAAGTCGAAGCTTCAGGCAAGTGGCAAAGAAGCAGGATACGTGACTAGCGCTGCATTCTCCCCTGGACTGAAAACCGTGGTAGGTTTGGGTTATGCGCAGAGAGACTTTGCCAAGGAAGGAACCAAGTTAGTCATAGAATCAGCTCATGGCCCGCTGCCGACAGTAATAACCAAGTTAGTCTAGTTCTTGTTGCCCAGCTGCTTGAAGCAGGGGAGATGCCAGACTTCCATTTGTGTAGAAAAGGTTTTCCGAAAGACGACCGTTTGTGTGTCGAATGAAATATTCTTCCTGCATCCTACGCAGAAATTGCCAGCGATGTTAGGCGTGTTTGTGAAAGTCATCCGCATATTTTCCGACTCTTGCCCAAGCTTTTGCAGTTTGCTATCAATATAGGATCTAAACGCAGTAACCTCGTTGTTACGCGGATTCACTTGCAGTATCTCGTTTATCGCCTCTTCAGCGTCTCCTAGAACCTTGACTATCTCTTGGAACCGCCCGAGCATCTGGTTCGTCATCGCGCCATCAACCATCAGCACACCCTCTCCGAGAGGCTGAATTGGTCGTGGCAACGTGCTAAGCTCACTGCTAATACTATCTGCAATCTTGTAGCAAAAGTAGGATCGAAGAAATAGAAGCCCTTCAGATGCGGGATGGGCATTCAAACCATCGTTAACTACTTCTAATGCTCCTGCGAAGTTGGAGCTTTCAGCTTCTTTCATGGCCGGCTCAACAAAATGCTTGGTTTCTTCCGGGCTGCACTTCAGAGGGACGTTGAAGGCGCCTGCAGTTGCTGCCAAGGCTGAACGGTCTTTATGACGAGCAGAGCGAAATAATGTCTTCCGTGCCCACGTTACTCGTGCTAGAGTACTACAGCCCATGTGGACTGTCCACGAAGATTCCGTGAAGAGTCGCGAGATAGCGGTTAACTAGACGATTTTCGAAGTTTTTCTTCGATGCTCTTGAGTTCGCCGTGTTCCTTTATTCTGATCTTGACGTCCATGCTGAACGCGAGCCCGAGCCGCCTGAGAAAAGCATACAATTCTTCTCCAGAGATGGGACCCTTCAGTCTTCTATCGTCAACGAGAGCGGCGATACTTGACTCCAATCGTTCAATCTCAGAAGGATAGTATCTTCTTGCAGTCTCCATCACTTCTTGCCCCCTGCCAGCCAAGAGTTTCCGGACGACGTCGCGAGGAGGTTCCGCTGGGTTAGGCTGTGGAGCCGCAACCGATTTGGCCTGCGATTGTAGCATCCTCCGGCGGAGTTCCAGAGCTCGCTTTTGTCTCTGAAGTTCCAAGTCCGAGGACATTGGTAGATCATTCAAGAGAAATTCCGACCTGGTCTACATAAGGCTAGTTTCTGGAATGAGGTTCTCCTAACGCAATCGCTCTCTCATAGTCGTAGATAGCTCTCGCGACAACCGTCCACGCGTCCAGGTGCTGACCGTGAATTCGGTAGGATTCCTTGGCTTTGGAGAGTGTTTCTTTGGAAAAGTGTCCCCTTGGAAACCCTCCTACCAACAATACGGAGCTGCGATGCTTAACCAATCTCGAAGCGACTTGGTCCATACTTTTGGGAAGCCCCGTTGTTGTGAGTGCGATCACTTGTCCTGATATTTCGTCGACCAAATTTCCAATGGACCCTGGCTTGATTGACAGAAGCGGGGGTCCAGTTGGAGGAACAATCTTTTCTTGATAGAGTTGTTCGAGTAACGAAGTGAACCGGTCAGTATTTCTTGGCAGTCTTGCCCTCGAATCGACTTTAATGATATTGTTATCTCTAGTATGCACGTAGCATTTCAGTCCCCCTGACAGGTTAAGTGGTGAACCAAGCGCGAGTAGCAATGAGAGATGGGGAATGTCTGGACGTCCTCTCGCGGTTTCACGCGGTCCCAGCCGGAGTATGGCCGAGTGATGGTAGGTCTGGTCCAATACGAGCGTATGAGGGTCCTTTCTCTTTTTTCGCGCCCATTTCAATATGGCAGGGTGGTGGACCAGTTCATTAGGCACAAGCTCTATGGATGACTCTGCGAGGATTAGTGACAGGACCAATGCAGACCAATCATACGGTGCCTAGGCTAGGTTATGAGTTTCATGGGAAATAGGCCCATGAGACGAAACTACGGAAAGATGCGATCAGCGGTTGCAACAGTGGCACGTGAACGCATAGAGATCCTTCTCCGTCAGGCCGAGGAGGTCTTTCCCCAGGATGTTGAGTTGTCCAAGAGGTATGCTGGACTCGCCAAGAAGATTTCGAAGCGGACCAAGGTCAGGATTCCACAAGAGAAAAAACATTACCTCTGCAAGAACTGCGGCCAGCCCCTAGTTCCCGGAAAGAACGCGCGAATCAGACTTCGCCCTGTCAATTCAAGAATCATCATCTCATGTCTTGGCTGTGGCGCAATTCGAAGGTATCCATATCGAAAACTAGGAGACGGCCTCATTTTTCGATGAAGCCTTATATTACGCCACCCTCGCCTTCCGGACGAAAATCTAGAACCCACT
>Ga0209161_10005376_pt1 | contig 10126 bp, 6 predicted proteins | sample GraSoiAngelo_155_FD_186169 | JGI IMG/M metagenome (GOLD analysis project Ga0209161, IMG submission 186169) | Grasslands soil microbial communities from the Angelo Coastal Reserve, California, USA - 14_1009_13_30cm (SPAdes) (version 2) | ecosystem: Environmental > Terrestrial > Soil > Grasslands ...
TGCCGCACGATGCCCATGACGATCGGCCCGCGCCAGATGACCGGCGACTGCTCGTCGAGGAAGAACCCCATGGACATCAGCTTGATGCCGTGGCGCTCGAGGGGATGGATGCGCTTGTCCGGCCCGATGCCCGGGCGCGCAGCCGTGCCGAACATGATGGGCAGGCTCGGACCGTAGACGTCGGCGTCCACGAGCCCGACGCGCCGGCGACCCTCGCCGGCCAGCGCCAGCGCGAGGTTCACGGCGACGGTCGATTTGCCGACCCCGCCCTTCGTGCTCGCCACCGCGACGATGTGCGCCACGCCGGGCAGCGCCGCGCGTTGCGCGAAGGGATCGCTTCCCCTCCCCTCCTCGGCGCGCGCGAAGTGGAGGTCGACGTGCGCGACGCCGGGCAAGCGGCGGAGCGCGGCGTCGATCGCGGGCGCGAGCTGCTGGAGGACCTCCGCCTTGTCGGTCCCCGGGCGCACGTGCAAGCGCACCGTGTCGCCGTCGATCACGAGGTCCTCGCCCACCATGCCGAGGGTCACGATGTCGCGCCGGAAGTTCGGGAAGAGGACGGTGCGGAGCGCCTCGCGCACCCGCTCCGGCGTGAGCGCCGCCATGCAGGCGCGACCCTAGCCGCGGCCTCGCGCCGGCGCAACGGTGGGGCTACCTGCCCAACTCGCTCGCCCGCGCGGAGACGCTCCTGAGCCCTTGCCGGCACCGGTCCTTGACTTTGGGGGCCTGTTCTCGTTGAGTCGCTTCGCCTCCGCCGTGAACACCCTCGCCCACAGCGCCGCGGCCACCGCCACCCCGCCCCTCCCGCCGGCCATCGAGGAGGACCTCGTACGGGTCGAGGGGCGGCTCGACGCCGAGCTGCAGGCGCGCGAGGAGCGTTTGCACGCGATCGCCACGCACCTCGTCCGGGCGGGCGGCAAGCGCATCCGCCCGCTCGTCGTGCTGCTCGTCTACCACGCTTCGGCGGGCGGGCGGCCGCTCGCGCGGCGCGACGACGCGATCGAGGCGGCGGTCGCGCTCGAGCTGATCCACTCCGCGACCCTCCTGCACGACGACATCATCGACCGGGGCGAGACGCGCCGCGGCCGGCCCTCCGCGCTCACCACCTTCGGCGTCGCCGACACGCTGGTCGCGGGCGATTTCCTCTTCAGCCGTGCCTTCGCGCTCTGCGCGCGCTTCGAGGCCGAGGTCATCCGCTGGGCGGCCGAGGCGTGCATCAGCCTGACCGAGGGCGAGGTCATGCAGGGGCGCTTCCGGCACAATCCCGCCGTCACCATCGCCGACTACCTCGAGATCATCGAGCGCAAGACGGCTTCGCTGTTCGCGGCCGGCGCGCGCACGGCGGCGCACCTGGCCGGCGCGCCGGCCGCGTTGCTCGACGCCATGGGCTCGTGCGGCCGCCACGTCGGCCTCGCCTTCCAGGTGAGCGACGACCTGCTCGACGTCGAGGGCCAGCCCGCGGTGACCGGCAAGCCGCGCGGCATCGATCTCCGCGACGGCAACCCGTCCCTGCCGATCGTGCTCGCGCTCGCGCGCGACAGCGAGCTGGCGGGCCTGTTCGCGAGCGAGCGTCTGGTGGCCGCTGACATCGAGGCCGGGCTCGCGCGCATCCGCCGCACCGGCGTCCTCGCCGCCGTCGCGGAGCGGGCGCGCGCCCACATCGACGCCGCGCTGGCCGCGCTCGCGGAGCTCCCCGAGTCGCCGTACCGGGCCGCGCTCTTCGCCCTCGCGCACGGGCTCGCCGAACGGCCGAGCTGAAGAGCGGCCCCGGCTACCGCAAATGCCGGCGCGAGCGGCAAACGGGCGCGCGCGAATTGACTTGCTCTGGCCCCCGACCGAAGATGCGCCGGTGCCGCGCGACATCGAAGGACTCGACGCCGCCGCCCGCGCGCTCGGGGGAGCCGTCCTGGGACCGCGCGAGATCACGGCCGCACTCGGCTTCGACCCGCTCGCCGTCCTCACCCCGGCCGAGCAGAAGGCCGCCGCGCGTCTGCCCTTCGGCCCGGCCGACCTCGAGCGCGCCCGGGCCGCGGGCGAGATGCTCGTGCTGCGCGTGCCGCGCGATCCCGAGGGGCCGCTCACCATGCTGCGCCTGGCCGCGCGCCTCCGCGCCGGCCTCGACCCGGCCGTGCACAAGGGCGTGGGCTACCTCCTCCGGCCCGAGTGGACGATCGACGACCAGCCGTTCGCCGCCGAGGAGACCTGTATGGCGGGCTGGTGGCTGGTCGGCCGCGAGCCGCTCGGCGAGACGCTGAACCGCGCCTACGCGGATCAGGAGCGCGTGCTGGGCGCCGCGCCGCCCGACCGTCCCCGCCGACGGAGCGCGCCCGAGATCGCCTTCGACACGCTCCTCTGGGAGCGCGTCCACGGCGAGCGTCTGCTCACCGCCGCGTGGGACTGGTCCCGCAGCGTCAGCACCGACCAGGGCTACGCGGCGCTCGGCGAGTTCGGGCCCCACGGGCTGCGGGTCATCGCATACTCGCGCGCCGTCCGCTTCGGCACGCTCGGCGTGTGTCCGCAGCGCTAACCAACCGAGCCGCCTTTCCCGCTGGCCGTCGCGGGGATGGATGGTACGCTCGCGACATGGGCAACAAGGTGCTGGCCCCTCGTTCATCCGATCAACGAAAATCCCGGCGCCACGCCCAGGTATGCCTTGGCCTCGCAAACCTCGCCGCCGGCGAATGTGACTTTGACGTGATTCAGGTAGCGCTCGAACCGGCATGGCCACCCACGCCTCCGCAACCGCACTGTGGTGACCCGAGGCCACGCCAGAACGGCTCGCCTCTTCGCCGTCGTGCAGAGACCCAGGCCGACGAGCTCGTCGAGCAAGTGCCGGACGCTGAGGCCTCCCGCCGAGGGAAAGTGCACGCCCACCTTCGGCCCGACCCTCGCTCCGACGTCGAAATCGATCACCACGGGTGCGCGGCGCGAAGCGAGGCGCCTCACGATGTCGGAGACCTCGCGGTCCCAATGCGGCCATCCGAGTCGACCCAGGTACGCACCGATTCGATTCTTCGAGATCGAAACCGACACGCGGGCTCTCTGGGGCGATCGGCCGAGCATGGCGCCGGCGACGAGGACGACCCCGCCGCGAGGCAATTCCTGGAAGCACAGCGCCAGCACCTCCTCGCACGGCGCGATTCGGCCCGGCCCCATCAAGTCAAGTAGCAACCGTCTCACCTCGAAAAACCCCGGGCAGCGGCCACCCCCTCGTTCAACGTCCCTTCCGGAGCGCAGCTCGAGAAAGATCGATGGCGTGGGAGCGCGAGGCGAGGAGTCCGCGTCGTATTCGAGAAAGACGGAGGAGACGAGCCGACAAAACCGCTCCGGCTCGCTCGAGAGGCGGCGGAGCGGGTCGTCGGCCCCGACGTCGGGTCCCCTCCCTCCGCGCGCGAGCCCGCTCGCCGCGGCCGCCCCCGGCTTGAGGCGTGTTCCGAGATCGACGCGCTCGGCGCCCCGTGCCAGGCGACATTCGAAACCGAAGGCGTCCATCGAGCCCCGGGCGGCCCGCGCGATCGAAAGCATCCTCCCCACCGCCCGCCTCGTGAAGAGCGCCCGCGGCAGCTGTGGCCTCATCGCGTTCAGGCTTTCCACCAGCGGCCAGATCATCCTCGCCGCCTCGGGATCCCCACTCCGCGACGATGTCCGTCACGCGACCGGGCGGCGGGCATGATGGAGCACGTGCTTGAAGTAGCCGCGGCCGAGAGCGGTCATGAACGCGAATCCCGCCCGATAATGGCCGCCGGAATATTGCCGTACGGTGCGTGTGCCCGAAAAGCACCACTGGGGAAAGAGCGACGCGAGTGCAAAGGGCAGCGCTCCCGCGGCTTCCATCCTGTCGCGATTGGCCAAGACGTGCTTCGTCAAGTCGACCGTCTCGACCTCGACGAATCCGGCCATCGCGAGGTGCCGTTCCACCGCATCGATCGAAGGACAAGACGGAATCTGGAAGCCCTCGTAGACCGCGTTCCGCAGCCGCCGCAACTCGGCCGACGACTGCCGTCTGGCGGCAACGCACGTGTCGATGCAACGCCATGCTCCTCCAGGCACGAGCACGTCGAAGATGGAAGACAAGTAGCGTCTCTTGTCGAGAGAGTGGCAGAAGCTCTCCTGGTTCACGACGAAGTCGAACCGAGCGCCACGAAGGCTCAGGCGGTCCATGTCCATCCGCAAGAACTCGCAGAGATGGCCGACCCCGCATTTCCTCGCATGCCTTCTCGCCAGGGGCACGTGGTCCGCGCAGATCGTGATCCCGGTGACCCGGCACCCGAAGGTCTTGGCCGCCCAGATCGCAAAGCCACCGACGCCGCAACCGACATCGAGAACACGGGAGCCGGTACGGAGATCCAGCCCGCGAACCAGCACCTCGTTCGATCGGATGAGTGATTGTTGGTGCGTTCTGACGTCCGGCTCCCAGATTCCCCAGTGCCAGCCGCGCGCATCGCCCGCGTACGCGTTGTACAGTGGGGCGACGGCAGAGTAGTACGCCCCAATCCGCCGACTGTTCACCAACGGTGCACCTTGCCTTACGGACGCCTTGATCGCGCCTCGATCATTTGTCCACCTTGTCAGCGGCCCCGGTCTGGTCGGGGCGAAAGCTCGGAGGCCGAGGAGGGCCCCAGAACCGTTGGGGCCGTTTGCGCTTTTGATCGCTTCCATGCTAGCGGGCGGTTCGAGGACGTGTCGTAGACGACGCTGGACGAATCTTTCAGGGAGGCGAAGATGCTCTTGGTATATTTCTTCGCGGATTTGCTGCGCGACGCCGAGGGATTGCAAGCGAAGGTCATCAGCGACCCGCAAGGCGCGATGCAGGCCTACGGACTGTCGAAAAGGCAGATCAGCGTCCTGAATGGCCTTAAAGTGAACCCGAAAACACTAAAATCCTCACAAACGGCGACCGCAGCATTGAGCGATTTGATGATTGCGGAACTTGAAAAGCTCTGCGGCCCGATCATCAAGAAGAATCCTAACATGTGACGCGCGCCGATCCGAGGTGCGATGAGATTCGCCAGGGTTGACGGTGACATCACGCCATCGCCCTCGCTTCGGCCTCGGCCTTTTCCAGCCAGAAGCGGGCGCCCATGTCGCGCAAGAGGGGAGCGACCTCCTCCAGATGCTGCCGCGCTGCTGCGCGTTCGCCGGTTCTCCGCTTGAGCTCGCCGAGGCTCAGGTGACAGCGAGCGAGGAGCAGACGCATGCCGAGCTCCTCTGCGCGAGCCATCGCCTCCCGATAGCGCACTTCGGCGCCCTCGAGGTCGGGCGGGTCTTGCGAGGAGGCGACGTCCCCGAGCAGATGCAGGCACTGCGCCACCGCTCCGCGCTGCCCTAGAGTTCGCGAGAGATCGAGCGCCTTCTCGGCGATTCTCCGCGCCTCGTCGAGATGCCCGGCTCTGAGGTGCGCGTCTGCCAGATGGGTCTGCCAGTCGCCCGCGTAGACCTGGACCTCACCCGCGCGCAGAAGACTCTGCTCGATCAAGCGCACGCCCTCGTCGGCCCTCCCCGAGTACGCATAGGCCCGACCGAGGTCCACGGCCAGTGCCGTGAGGGTCACAGCGAGGGCGGCGCGCTCGCAAATCTCGAGCCCCCGCTCGAGGATCCGAAGCGCGGTCCCGAACTCGCCCTTTTGGACGTGGACGAACCCCAGCGCGCTGTGTGCGATCGAGAGATCGTGCAAGTCGCCGGTCGCTTCAGCGACCCGTAGCGCCTCCTCGGCGTTCTCGAGCCCTTGGGCGAGCCGCCCGAGCTGGCCGAACGACAAGGCGAGTCCGACCCGCAGGAAGACCGAGTGGAACGTGCGGAAACGCACGGACAATGGTTCCTCGTCCAGCAGCCGCAGCGCGCTGGCCATGATGTCGATCGCTCGGCCGAAGTCTCCGACGGTGTAGTGGATCATGCCGAGCACGTGGCCCAACTCGATTTGGGATTTGCGGTCGCCGACCTCGATCGCGATGTCGAGGGCGCGTCGCCCTGACTCGAGGGCGAGTTCGTAGCGGCCCTGAGCCCACAGGCAACGGCCCCTTCGCGCCAGGAGGCGGGCGAGCCGCTGTCGGTCGCCGAGCGCCTCGGCGAGCGGCTCGGCCTCGCTCAAGAACTTGATGGCGCGCGAGAGCTCTCCGAGCTGGGGGAGCACGAAATTCAGCTCGAGGCGCAGATCGACCGCCTGCTCGAGCGTGCTGCGGTCCTCGGGCAGGTGTGCGAGCGCCACCAGCGCCTGCTCGTAACCTGCCAGCGCTTCGCGGTAGGCGGACCTGGCCCCGGCCTTTTGCGCGGAGCGGCGGCAGTAGCCGACCGCCTTCTCCCACATTTCGCCCCGCAGCGCATGGTGAGCGAGCCGCTCGATCTGCTCGGCAAGGCGCTCCGGGTAGAACCGTTCGATCGCCGCCACAATGGCAGCGTGCAGGGTCCGTCGCTGATCCAGGAGCACGCTCCGGTACGCGACGTCCTGGGTCAGCGCGTGCTTGAACGTGTACTCGAGGTCCGGGAAGAGGCTCGCCTCGTAGAGGAACTCCGAGGCCTGGAGGTGTGCGAGGCCCCGACGGAGAGGCTCTTCGTCCTGGTCGGCGATCTCTCGGATGAGAGTGAAGGGCACGTTTCTGCCGATCACAGCCGCCGACTGAAGCAGCTGCTTCTCCTCCGGCGGAAGCCGGTCGATGCGCGAGGCGAGGACCGCCTGCACGGTAGCTGGAACCTGGACGGTGTCGAGAGGGTGCGCGAGGCGGTACGATCCACGCTCGCCCACAAGCGTCCCGATCTCGGCGAGCGACTGCACGCACTCCTCCAGAAAAAGCGGGTTACCGCCCGCCCGCTCCTTGAGCAGCGGCTTCAGCGGCTCGACCGAACCGTCGGCGCCGAGGAGGGCCCGCAGGAAACGCTCGGTGCTCTCCGGCGGCAGCGGATCGAGCCGGAGCCGCGTGTAGTACGTCTTGCTCCCCCAGGCGTGATGGTACTCGGGCCGGTAGGTCACCAGGAGCAGAAGCCGCGCGGCGGGAAGGCTATCGACGAGACCGTCGAGGACGGCTTGCGTCTCGGCGTCGATCCAGTGGAGATCCTCGAACACCAGGAGAAGCGGCTGGACCTGGCTCTCGCGGAGGAGGAGGCGCTTGACGGCGTCGAGCGTTAGCTGGCGCCGCCGGGGCGGGTCCAGCTTCGGCCACTCGCCGTTGACGGGGACATCGAGGAGCGCGAGGAGCGGCGTCAGACTCCGCTCGAGGGCAGGGTCCAGGGTGAGGAGCTCGGTTCCGACCTTATCGCGAATCGCAGCGTGGTCGTCCCGGTCCGCGAGACGGAAATAGGCCTTGAGCAGCTCGATGACGGGCAGATAGCTGATCGCCTTCCCGTACGAGATCGAGCGGGACCCCAGAACCAGCCACCCCCCCGCCTGCTGTGAGTGAGTGAACTCGTGGAGAAGGCGCGACTTGCCGACGCCTGCCTCACCGACGACGCCGACGATCTGACCGCGGCCTTGGCCCGCCTGGCCGAGCGCCGACCGGAGCTGTTCGAGCTCCGTGTCGCGTCCCACGAGCGTCGTGAGGCCTCGTGCCGCCGCAGCCTCGAATCGTGTCCGTACGGAGCCAGGGCCTATCGCCTCGTAGACCTCCACAGGGTGCGAGAAGCCCCTCACGGGAATGGGTCCGAGCGGCTTCACCTGGACGCGGCGTTCGGCGAGGCGGAGCGTCTCCCCTGTGAGTCGTATCGTCCCGGGCTCGGCGAGCTGTTCCATGCGTGCTGCGAGGTGCACCGTCTCGCCGATCGCTGTGTATTCCATCCGGAGGTCGTTCCCGATCGAGCGCACGACGACCTCGCCGGAGTTCAGCCCCACGCGGATCCGCACCTGTACGCCGTGCGCTCGCCAGGCTTCCCCCGCGTAGCGCCCGATGGACTCCTGCATCCGCAGGGCGGCGTAGCAGGCCCGTAGCGCGTGGTCCTCGTTGGCGACCGGCGCTCCGAAGAGCGCCATGATGCCGTCGCCTCTGACCTGGTTCACGGTCCCCTCGTAGTGGTGAACCGCTTCCATCATACACTCGATGACCCGATCGAGGATCTTCTCCGCCTCCTCCGGATCGCGGCCTGCCATGAGCTCCGTCGAGTCCTTCAGATCGGCGAACAGGACTGTGACTTGCTTGCGCTCGCCTGCGAGCACGTCTCTCGACTCGGCGAGGTGCTTCGGAGGAATCAGGCGATCGTCTCGGCCCGTCGTCACCGACGCCCCGATCGCCTTCAGCTCCTCTCTCACCGAAGCGGCGCTCTCGGGTCTGTCTTCCGGCTTCTTCGCGAGCAGCTCGAGAATCAGCGTGTCGAGAGCGCTCGGTAGCCCGGGATTGTACACCGATGCAGCAACCGGCGCGGCGTTGACGTGCTGCAGGAGAATCGATACAGCGTCTCCGACGAAGGGCGGCCTGCCGGCGACCATCTCGTAGAGTATGACGCCGAGAGAGTAGAGGTCGCTCCGCGGAGTGGGCTGCTGGCCGAACGCCTGCTCGGGCGGCATGTACGTGAGGGTGCCCACCATCGTCCCTTCCTGCGTGAGCCGTGGACGATCGACTGCCACCGCGAGGCCGAAGTCGCCGAGCTTGGCGAATCCCTCGCTCGTGAGCCAGACGTTACTCGGCTTCACGTCTCGGTGGACGATTCCGTGAGCGTGGGAACGCTCAAGGGCCTGGCAGACCTGATCGACGATGCGCAGCGTCCGGCCGAGGCCAAGCCGGTGATCCGCGCTTTTTTCGAGCAGCTCCGCGAGGGTGCCGCCGGCGATGTACTGGCAGACGATGTACGGCTGCCCCTCCTCCTCGGCCACGTCATGGACGGCGACGATCGCAGGATGCTCGCCGAGCCTCGCCATCGCCTCGGCCTCGCTGCGGATGCGGGCGATACTACCCTCGTCGAGCGCTTCGGCCTTCAGGACCGCGATGGCGACGTCTCGACCGAGGCGCGCGTCGCGCGCCAGATAGACACGCTTCTTCGCGCCTTCTCCCAGGAAGCGCCGGACCTGGTAGCGGCCGGCGCCGAACGACGAAGGTGCGAAGTCAGGTAATCGCAAGTCCGTCGTGTCGGCGGCCAGTGTCCGACCACAGGCGTTGCAGAAGCTGCCTCCTCCTGTATTGTCGTGGCCGCAAGCGGAGCACAGCATTCGGGGGGGGTCCGCCGTCCTCGAAGGTGCCTTTACCACACTCCTTCGAATCGCGGCTACCGAGCTCCGATCGCGGCCGGCGCCTCGACGAGCCGCAGCGCCTTGGCACGCACGTGCGTGACGCTGTCCACCCGCTCGAGCGACCCGACGACCTCGAGCAGCGGTGATGTGTAGACCCTCGCGAGCCCGATGGGTGGTACGCCCGGCCGCCCGCGCAAACGGCCAATGGATCAGGTCGTTTCGCGTCGGGCCGGGTCTTCGAGACTCACGGCGACCGGCTACTGGCTAGCCAGCGTCCTCGCGCCGCGAGCCGTAGCGACGCGAGTACACCTCGGTGAACTCGGCGCCGACGAGCAGGATCTGCGCCGAGTAGTAGACCCACAGCAGCAGCACGACGAGCGACGCGGCGGCGCCGTAGACCGAGGCGCGGCCCGTCCGCCCGAGATAGAGCGCGATCAGGGTCTTCCCCAGCGTGAAGAGGAGCGCGGTCACCGCCGCGCCGAACCACACGTCCCGCCAGTCCATGCGCGCGTCGGGCAGCACCTTGAAGATGAGGGCGAAGAGGGCGGTGATCATGAGGAAGGAGACCAGGAAGTTGAGCGGCGGGAGCAGCGCGCTCAGGACGGGGAGGTGCTCGGCGAGGAGCTGGTTCACGGCGGCGAGGACCGCCGACACGACGAGCGAGAGGAAGAGCAGGAGGCCGATGCCGAGGATCATGCTGAAGGAGGTGACGCGCCGCCGGACGAGGCCGCGCACGCCGCGGGCCCTGCCGGCGGTCACGCCCCAGATCTGGTTGAGCGCGGCCTGGAGCTGACCGAAGACCCCCGAGGCGCCGAACAGCATGGTGGCGAGGCTCGCGACGGTGGCGATCACGCCCGAGGCCGGCGCGCTCGCGCGCGCGATCATGCCCTCGATCACCTTCGCCGCCTCCGGCCCGACGGCGCCCCCGACGCGCGCCACGATCTCGCCCTGCGCCGCGGCGCGTCCGAAGGCCAGGCCCAC
>Ga0209161_10005378_pt1 | contig 10125 bp, 7 predicted proteins | sample GraSoiAngelo_155_FD_186169 | JGI IMG/M metagenome (GOLD analysis project Ga0209161, IMG submission 186169) | Grasslands soil microbial communities from the Angelo Coastal Reserve, California, USA - 14_1009_13_30cm (SPAdes) (version 2) | ecosystem: Environmental > Terrestrial > Soil > Grasslands ...
GAGGAAGCGGCAATGCGCTCCAGGTGCGGCGCATCACGAACGCGCAGAACTGTTGCAATGGGAGCACGACGGGACCCACCCTGCAGTCGGTACAGACATCCATCGGGAGTTACTCTACACCTCCGGATGCCAGGCAGGCGGGAACCTCGACCCGGATAGAAACCGGTGACTCCCGGCTCCTCTACGCCTTCTGGAAAGACGGACGGCTCTCAGCGGGACAGAACCTCGCCTGTGGAACCGATGCTTGCGTGGGGTTCACCGAGCTGAACGTCTCATCATACCCGAGCGTGTCTGTCGTGAACGACTGGGTCTACTCCACTGCAGGTGTCGACTACTACTACCCCGCCGTGGACGTGAACGTGGCGGGCAACAAGACGATGGTTTTCACCCGTTCAGGTCTTGGGACCTTCGCCGGGGCACGCTACATTGGCATTCCCAGCAGCTCGACCTGCACGTTCTGTCTCGACGGACCTGAGGCCATCCTGCGGAACGGCCAGAACCGCTACGTCAGATTCGATGCACCGGTGTCAGAGGGCGGCACGGGAATATGGATCCACGGCGAGTTCGCCGCTGCAACGGCGGACACATGGGGGACGCAGATCGGTCTCACCTACGAAAACATCGTCGGTACGTTCGAGCTCACTCCGAGCCATACGACGATCGCCCTGGGTGACGAGGTCACCTACGTGCTCAAATGGACGGTACCCGAGTTCGAGAACTGGCACGACCTGCGGACCGTGGAAGTACGCTTCAGGGACCCGGCGCGTACAGTCCTCTGGGTGCGCTTCGACGAAGACAGCAACACGTTCAGCGTCGTCAACCCAGCGAGTGGGCATATCGGCCCTGGTGGCACACCAGGGAGCCCGTCCACCCTCGGGAATGCCGCGGGCACGCTCCATCTGGCGCAGAGCAGTGTTCAAGGGAGTGGCCCTGAGGGCCCTTCGGTCGTGCTGACGCTGCCCTTCGATTTCAAGCCCCCAGCAGGCGGACGTACCTACGACGTGGAGGTGAAGGCGTCGGACGATGCCGGCAACGACCCTGGGTTCGAGCGAGCCGGGACGCTGACGGTCACCCGCTAGTGCGGGTGGGAGAGCAGCCCGCGCGTTGCCTAATGGAATAGGATCGCGTCGTCCGCCACGTGTGCGCATGTGGGCGACAGAGCGCACCCCTCGCGGGTCTTCCTGGACTTCGAGGCCCTTCTGGTCGTATAGGCGCGCCCCAGGCCAACACTTCAGGCAACGCACACGATGACCCTTCCCATGGTGCGGAGACTCAACGCCCGTACCGGCCGTTCGCCTGCGACGCGGAGCATCCGAAACGCCGCCGCCGTCCTCGCGCTCGTCCTCACGGTGAGCGATGGCGTTGCCATGCCCCGTGGCCTGCGGCGGCCCAGCATCGTGCACCACGCTGCGCAGGGCGTGCAGCCGGGCTCCGCGTGCCGCCCCACCCCCGGGGCGCCGCAGCTCAGCTACCACGGCGGGGACCTCGTCGCTCACGCGGCCGTGTTCGTGCTCTTCTGGGGCAGCGAGTGGCAGGGCGATCCCGAGCACCAAGCCGCAGCGGCGGCGCTGCGCGCCTTCTTCCAGACGGCGGGGACCAGCCCCTACGCGTGCTCGTTGCGGGAGTTCAGCGTGCCGGGCGTGCCGATCGACACGGGCAGCTTTCTCGGTGACGCGGTCATCACGGTCCCGCCCGTCTCACCGCCCGAGACCGAGCTCGAGGACGACGTGATCCGCGGGCGCATCGCGGACGAGGTGAGCGCGCAGCGCGCCCCGGCCCCGACCGCGGACACTGTCTACGTTGTGGTCCCGCCCAAAGGCGTGCCGGTGCGCTCCTTCGGCGAGACCGGGTGCGGCGGCTCGAACTTCACGTTCTGTGGCTATCACGACAGCTTCCTGAGCGGGGGCCGTCGGTTCCGGTACGCCGTGCTGCCGTTCCCCTGCAGCCAGGACCGGAGCACCTGCTTCGTGGACACGGGGGCGGAGGATCCCGGACGGGCTCTGCAAGCGGTCGGCTCGCACGAGCTGGCGGAGACCATCACCGACCCGGACCGGCCCCCGGTCGGGCCGAGCGGCTGGTTCGACAACCGGCTCGGGCAAGAGAACGCCGACATCTGTCACAGCGACGGATGCCTCGTCGAGCTCCCGGTCGGCGGGGACACGTTCGCGGTGAACTCCTTGTGGTCGAACCTCGCCGGCGGTTGCGTGGCGAGCGCGGGCTGCAGCCCGCCGCCCGTGCAGTGCACCGACACGGGGTCGGGTGCGTGCGTCGTGAACGAGCGGGACCCGCGCGGGTGCGCGCTCGAGGCGCTCGTCGACCCGAACCTGGGGCGCGACCGCGTGGGCCTGCCGAGCAACGTCGTCTCGTGCGCCGACGGCCAGCCGTTCTGTGACTTCGACGGCGTGCGCGACGGGCGCTGCACGTTCCACGTAGCCATCTGCCTCAACAGCAGTGACCCGCGCGTCGCGTGCACGCCGGCGGCGATCAGTGCCATCCGGGTCGCGTCCTCTGGCTCCGGCAGTGCGGCCGCGACGAATCGAGCCAATGTAGTCGCGCTGCTCGCGGCGCTGCGGGACATCGACCCGGCCTCGACCGGGTCGATCGGCGGCTCGACGGTTCGCTACAGCCCTGCGGCCAGCACCCGCAACGCCTGCAGCCAGTACCTCGACGTTGTGGTGCCCCTCCGCCGTGCACGCGCCGGGGCGCCGTCCGCAAGCCGCCTGCGGCTCATGGCGCGGACGTCGAGCGGGGTGGTGCGCCAGCAGCTCAAGCTGATCTGCGCCGCGACGTTCTTCTGATGCGCCGGCGGGGAGACACGACCATGGCCCGCGCGCTCGCGTTGCTCCTGACTCTCGCGCTCTCGCTCGGGGCCGCCGCGCCCGCCAGCGCCCGGCGCTCCATCGGCAGCTGCCGTCCGGCGAACGAGGCGGACCAGACGAGGATCGCCTTCATCGGGCGCGCCGACTTCGACACCGGCACGGTGCGCGGACGCATCCGCGGGCGGCGCTGCCGCGCGCAGGGGCGGCTCGCGCTCACCTGCGGGTCGGTCATGCGGGAGAACCTGCGCCAATGCACCGGCACGGGTGGGGGAGGCGTCTGCACCGTCGCCGGCTACCTGTGGGGCCGTACGTTCGAGGGGCAGTACGATTGCGGCGGCGACACCGGCTTCTTCTGCTGGGGCTACATCTGCCCGACGAACCGGTGAGCGTAAGTCGAGGATGTTCAAGGATGTTCAGACAGCAGGGAAGCTGGTCGAGCCGGTCTCGGTAGCCCCGCGCATCGAAGCCGAGCAGCCTTGTGGGAGACGACGAGCATGCGCTCGCCGCCGTGGCGCAGGACGGTCTCGCGGAGCACCGGCAGCCTACTCGACCTCCGCGCGGCGCAGCCCCTCCCATCGCCCGTGGTCGATCTCCCGGAGTCCGTCTTGCGGAACGGGAGCGAGGCCATGCCGGTGCGCAACGATGGCGGCCGTCTCGGCCGCTCGCTCGAGCGGGCTGGCGTAGACCTCCGCCACCCGTTCCCCGGCGAGCCGCTCCGCCAACCGCCGCGCCTGCTCGCGTCCCCCCTCGGCGAGCTCGGCGTCGGTCGAGCCCGCGAAGCGGTCTTCGGCGCTCAGGACCGTCGCCCCGTGACGAACCAGGAAGACTCGGCTCGTCGCCATCTCTTCCTCCTCAAGTCCCGGCGCTCCCGCCGATGACGTGGTCGATCAGGAAGTGAGCCGCGCCAAGGAGAGGAGCTTGGGGATTCAGGGCCACGCGAACCGGAACGGCCTTCATCCAATCCGAGAACCGTCCCTTGTCGGTGAACGCTCGGACGAAAGTCCCCTTCCTGAGCGCGGGGAGCATCTTGGGGGCGATGCCCCCGCCCACGACGATGCCCCCGACCGCGAGACACCTGAGCGCCAGATTCCCCGCCTCGGCGCCCAGGATCGACGAAAACAGATCCAGCGTGGCAACGCACCACGGATGCTCTCCGGCGAGGCCGATCTGCGTGATCGCCGCGTTCGGGTCTCCTTGTGCGAGCCTCTGCTGGAGCCAGGCGGGCTCCGTGGTGCCGCTGGTGTCGCGCAGGAACGAGTAGATGTTGCGAATGCCGTCGCCGGAGAGGACGCGTTCGTAGCTCACGTGCGGACCCAGCTTGACCTGCAGGTAGCGCAGCAGATCGATCTCCTGCTCGGTGCGCGGCGCAAAGTCGGCGTGGCCCCCCTCCGAGCCGATCGGGTGGTATCGCCCCGCGTCCCGGTAGAGAATCGCCTCTCCCAGTCCCGTTCCGGGCGCGATGACGGCCGCGCTTCCCACGCGGGGCTGTCCCGCGCCGGGATGGAGCACCTCGAACTCCTCCGGCGCGAGGAAGAGCATGCCGTAGGCGGCGGCCTGGAGGTCGTTGATCAGCTTCACGCGCCGCGCGCCGCTCGCCTTCGCCAGGGTCTGCTCGTCCAGCTGCCAGGGCAGGTTCGTCGTGCGCACCGTCCCCGCGTGCACGGGCCCAGCTACGCCGAAGCAGGCCGTCTCCACGGAGCGAGCAGGTTCGTCCCGGAGAAATTCGCCGATGATCGCCTCGAGCGAGGCGTACTCACCGCTGCGGAATGTCGCCTCGCGTATGCGTCTCGGACGGCCGTCCGAGATCTCGAACAGCGCGAGCACGGTCTTCGTTCCACCGATGTCGCCGGCGAGTATCGTCATCGCATCAGCGGCGGGTAGCGCGCTTGCCGGCGTGCGCCAGCACCTCCTGAGCGGCGCGGACGACGTGCTCCGGGGTGAAGCCGAACTTCTTCTGCAGCTCCTTGAGCGGCGCGGAGGCGCCGAAGGTTCTCATCCCGAGGATCGCTCCCGACGGACCGACATAATGCGACCAGCCGAACGTGGACGCCTGCTCGACGGCCACGCGCGCCGCCACCTCCGCCGGGATGACGGTCTGCCGGTAGGCATCGCTCTGCTGCTCGAACAGCTCCCACGAGGGGATGCTCACGACGCGCACCCGGACGCCGTCCGCCGTGAGCTGCTCGTAGGCGGCGACGCAGAGCGAGACCTCGCTGCCCGTGGCGAGCAGCAGGACGTCCGGCTCGCCGTGCGCGGCATCCGCGAGCACATAGGCGCCCTTCTGCAGCCCCGACGCGGGGGCGTAGCGGCTGCGGTCCAGGGTGGGCAGCGGCTGCCGGGTGAGGATCAGCGCCGCCGGCCGGTGGCGCAGCTGCATGATGACCCGCCACGCCTCGACCGTCTCGTTGGCGTCGGCGGGCCGCAGCGTGATGAGGCCGGGGACCGCGCGCAGCGCGGCGAGCTGCTCCACCGGCTGGTGGGTCGGTCCGTCCTCCCCGACCCCGATCGAGTCGTGCGTGAAGATGTGGATGACCGGGATCTCCATGAGAGCGGCGAGCCGGATGGCGGGCCGTGCGTAGTCGCTGAAGATGAGGAAGCCGGAGCCGTAGGGACGGATCTTCGCCAGGGAGAGGCCGTTCAGGACCGCCCCCATCGCATGCTCCCGGATCCCGAAGTGCAGGTTCCTCCCGCCGGGTGAGCTCGCCGTGAGGTCGCCGGCTCCGTCGAACGTGAGCCGGGTCTTGGTCGACGGGGCCAGGTCGGCAGAGCCGCCCAGCAGCCAGGGTACGTTGCGGGCGAGGAGGTTGAGCACCTTCGCGGACGCGTCCCGTCCCGCAAGGCCCTTCGCGTCGGGCGCGAACGTCGGCAGATCCCGGTCCCAGCCGTCCGGCAGCTCCCGGTGCTGCATGCGGTAGAGGTCGTCGGCCAGCTCGGGATGCGTCGTGCGGTAGCGCTCGAAGCGAGCGAACCACTCGCTGCGGAGCGTCCCGCCCCGCGCACCCAGGCCGCGCCGGAGGTGCTCCCGCACGCCGTCGGGCACGAGGAACTTCGCATCCTCCGGCCACCCATAGGCACGCTTGGTCAGCCGGATCTCCTCCTCGCCCAGCGGCTCGCCATGGGCCGCGCTCGAGTCCTGTTTGCTCGGCGCGCCGTAGGCGATGTGGCTGTCGACGATGATCAAGGTGGGCCGGTCGACAGTCCGCTGGAAGGTCCTGAAGGCCCGCTCCAGCATCTCGAGGTCGTTGGCGTCCCCAACCCGCGTGACGTTCCAGCCATAGCCGAGGAAGCGCGTGGCGACGTCCTCGCTGAACGCCCACTCGGTATGTCCCTCGATCGTGATCCGATTGTTGTCGTAGACCCAGCAGAGGTTCGGGAGCTTCAGGTGGCCCGCGAGCGACGCGGCCTCGCCGCTGATGCCCTCCATCATGTCGCCGTCGCCGCACAGCGCGTAGACGTCGTAAGCGAACATGTCGAACCCGGGGCGATTGAAGTAGCTCGCCATCCAGCGGCCGGCGATTGCCATGCCGACGCTGGTGGCCACGCCCTGCCCGAGCGGCCCGGTGGTCGTCTCCACCCCCGAGGTCCAGCGGTACTCCGGATGGCCCGGACACTTGCAGTCGAGCTGCCGGAAGCGCTTGATGTCGTCGAGCGTCACCGACGGCTCGCCGAGGCGCTCGTACTGGGCGTTGACGGCCTTGACGCCGCAGAGGTGCAGCAGGGCGTAGAGCAGCATCGACGCGTGGCCGATCGAGAGCACGAACCGGTCGCGGTCGGGCCAGATCGGATCGTCGGGGTCGAAGCGCAGGAAGCGCTGCCACAGGCAGTAGGCCACGGGCGCCATGGCCATCGGCGTTCCGGGATGGCCGGAGTTCGCCTGCTGCACGGCGTCCATGGCGAGCGTGCGGATGGTATTGATGCAGAGCCGGTCGAGATCGGGCGCGCTAGTGGCCGCCATGTTCCGCTCAGCCGCCGGTGGGGCGCTCGGTGTGACCGCCGAACTGCTTGCGCAGCGCCGACAGGACCTTCTCGGCGAACGACTCCTGTTCGCGGGAGCGGAAGCGCGTGTAGAGCGCGGTGGTGAGCACGTTGGCCGGGACGTCCTCGTCGATCGCCGCCTGGATCGTCCATCGGCCCTCACCGGAGTCCTGCACGAAGCCTGTGTACGCGGCGAGCTCCGGATCCGCGCGGAGCGCGATTTCCAGCAGATCGAGGAGCCAGGAGCTGACGACGCTGGCGTGCCGCCAGACCTCCGCGATCGCGTGCAGGTCGATCCGGTAGCGGTGCTCCGCCTTCACCTTCTCGGAGCCGGCCTGGCGCATGATCTCGAAGCCCTCGGCGTAGGCCTGCATGAGCCCGTACTCGATGCCGTTGTGGATCATCTTGACGAAGTGGCCGGCGCCCGCGGGTCCACAGTGCAGGTAGCCGGCCTCCGCCGTGGTCTTGGGCGTCACCCCGGGGAACGGGCCGGGCGCCAGGGTGCGGAGCAGCGGGTCGAGATGTACGATCACCGGCGGCTCCCCTCCCACCATCATGCAATAGCCGCGTTCGAGCCCCCAGATGCCGCCGCTCGTGCCGACGTCCACGTACTGGATGCCCTTCTCCCGAAGCGTGCGCGCGCGCCGGACGTCGTCCTGAAAGAAGCTGTTGCCGCCGTCGATGATGATGTCGCCGCTCTGCATGAGCGCCGCCAGCTGCCCGATCGTCTCCTCCGTCGGCCCGCCGGCCGGCACCATCACCCAGGCGGCGCGCGGACGGGCGAGCCGGGCGACCAGGTCCCGGAGCGACGCGGCCGCGGTCGCGCCCTCCCGGGCCACGGCCTCGGCCGCCGCCGGCGCGCGGTCGTAGACCACGACCTCGTGCCGGCCGCGCAGCAGCCGGCGCACCATGTTGGCTCCCATCCGTCCGAGACCGATCATCGCGAGTTGCATCTGACCTCCCTGCCCGAGCTACGCGCTCGCGGGCGCGAAGGGGAAACTCCGGCCCGGGATCGGCACGTCAGACATCCGGGTTCGACCACTGACGCCCGTCCCGCTCGATGAGCTCGTCGGCCGACCGCGGACCCCAGGTGCCGGACGCATAGTTCGGAAAGTCGCGGGGCGGAAGCGCCTGCCAGACGTCCAGGATGGGCGTGGCGATCGTCCACGCCGCCTCGACCATGTCGGAACGGTGGAACAGGGTCGCGTCGCCGGTCATGCAGTCGTAGAGCAGGGTCTCGTACCCGGTCCCGGGACTCGCGGGCGCCAGGTCGGCGTAGCGGAACTCCATGTCGACGTTCGCGAGGTGCACACCCGGACCGGGGAGCTTCGCCTGAAAGCGCATCCGGATTCGTTCGTCGGGCTGGATGTGCACGACCAGGCGATTCGGCGCCAGCTCGCCGCCCGGCATGTCGCGGAAGAGCAGCAGCGGCGCCCGCCGGAACTGGATGACGATCTGGGTCTCGCGCGTCGGCAGCCGCTTCCCCGAGCGGAGGTAGAACGGGACGTCGGCCCAGCGCCAATTTTCGACGAAGAGCTTGAGGGCCGCGTAGGTCTCCGTGGTCGAGGTCGGCGAGACGTGCGGCTCGCTGCGATAGGCAGGGACCGGCTTGTCGCTCGCGAAGCCCTTGCCGTACTGGCCCCTCACCGTGCGCTGGATGATGTCCTCGGGCTGCAACCTGCCGACGGCGTGCAGCACCTTCACCTTCTCGTCCCGCACGGCGCGCGCCGCGAAGGAGATGGGCGGCTCCATCGCCACCAGGGCGAGGAGCTGGAACATGTGGTTCTGGATCATGTCCCGCAGCACGCCCGCCTCTTCGTAATATCGTCCCCGGTTCTCCACTCCGACGCTCTCCGAGACGAGGATCTGGACGTGGTCGACGTAGCGGCGGTTCCAGATCGGCTCGAAGATGCCGTTGGCGAAGCGAAACACCAGGAGGTTCTGCACCGTCTCCTTCCCGAGGTAGTGATCGATGCGATAGAGCTGGTCCTCGTCGAACCCCTGCAGCAGGCTCCGATTGAGGGCGCGGGCGGAATCCAGGTCTCGCCCGAAGGGCTTCTCGACGATCATCCGCGTCCAGCCGGCGCGGTGCTCGCCGCCCTGCGCCAGACCCGCGCGACCGAGCTGCGCGGCGATCTCCGGGAACACGGACGGGGGAGTCGCGAGGTAGTAGAGGTAGTTGCCCTGCGTCCCGCCCTCGCGGTCCGTCTTTTCGAGCAACTGGGAGAGCGCCTTGTAGGCCTCGGGGTCCCCGAACTGTCCCCGCGCGTAGTAGAGGCGGCTCTCGAGCCGGGCCCAGAGCGCTGGATCCATGTTCTTCGGGCCGAACTCCCGCATCGCCTCGCCGATGCGGCGCCGGAACTCCTCGTGGCTCAGGTCTTCACGCGCCATGCCCACGACGGAGAACTCGCGCGCGAGCAGACCGTTCTGCGCCAGGTTGCAGAGCGCCGGCAGAAGCTTCCGCTTGGCCAGATCGCCGGTCGCGCCGAACAAGACGAGCAGGCAGGGATCCGCCGGACGATACGTGACGCGGCCGTCCTCACTCATGCACGGAGCCCGACCCTCCCTCGCGACCCCCCGCGAGTACAGCCCTTGCGGGGGCCGTGTCAAGGAAAGAAGAGTGAGTGGCTCAGGCCGCCTGCTGCGCACGAGCGGGTCGTGTGCACCCCACCGTCAAGACGTCTTGCAATTTTCCCTCGAACGTGTCGATGAAGGCCGGGGCAGCGAACATGTCATCGGCCCTTCGATCTTCCGCCCGAATCTCCCCGGGGCCGCAGCCGGCGGCACGCGAGCGCGTCCTCGCGCCGCTGCTCGTCCATGTCGACGGAGCGCGCCTCGGGCATGTCAACGGGATCGCGGACGGCGAGCTGCCGCACACGCTCGCGCGGCCGGGCCTGGTCGGTGGCCGAGGTGCTGCGGCTGGCGTCGTGCAGACGGCCTGAGGGATGAGCGGTCGCGACCCGCGCACTGCCGAGGCCCGGCGCCTCGCGGAGGACGCCCGGCGGGAGAAGAATTGGAAGCGCTGGGGTCCCTACCTCTCCGAGCGTCAGTGGGGCACCGTGCGCGAGGATTACTCGCCGGATGGCGCCTGCTGGGACTACTTCCCCCACGACCACGCGCGCAGCCGGGCCTACCGCTGGGGTGAGGATGGGCTGCTCGGCATCACCGACCGCGAGTGCCGGCTCTGCTTCGCGCTCGCGCTCTGGAACGGCCGCGACCCGATCCTCAAGGAGCGGCTCTACGGCCTCACCAACGGTGAGGGCAACCACGGCGAGGACGTGAAGGAGTGCTACTTCTACCTCGACTCGACGCCCACCCACGCCTATCTGAA
>Ga0209161_10005381_pt1 | contig 10120 bp, 15 predicted proteins | sample GraSoiAngelo_155_FD_186169 | JGI IMG/M metagenome (GOLD analysis project Ga0209161, IMG submission 186169) | Grasslands soil microbial communities from the Angelo Coastal Reserve, California, USA - 14_1009_13_30cm (SPAdes) (version 2) | ecosystem: Environmental > Terrestrial > Soil > Grasslands...
CCCTCCGCGCCTTCCGCCCAGTGCAAGACGGCGCTCCCCTCGAAGTGACCGCCGCATTGGATGATCGTAACGCCGGGAAGCACCTCGCGCGTTCCTTCCCAGGTGACGATCGCGGGATCGTCGTACTGCACCCACGAGCGGTCGGCGGCGGGGATGTGGATCGGTGCTCCGCCGAAGGCCCTGCTCCATTCGACCATCGCGCCGTAGAAGTGCGGATGCGACATAGCGATGCCGCTGATGCCGCCCCGCGCGCCGATCGCGGCGACGACCTGCTCGTCGATGTAGCCCACGCAGTCCCAGAGGAAGTTGCCGCTGGGCGTCCGCACGAGCAGCCCGCGCTGCCCGATGCCGAGCGCTGGATCGACGCCGACGCCCGTGAGGCCTGCCTCGAGCTCGCGTAGCTCGATCCGGTGACCCGTGGCTCGCAGCGCCGCGAGCGTCGTCCATGCTTGGCCGCCCTGGCGGACGTACTGGCGCTCGTCCTCGCAGATGGGACAGCGCGCCGGCGGTCCCTCGCTCGGCGACTGCTGCACCGCGCACGTGACGCAGATGTAGCCGTTCACCGCTTCCACCTACTCGGCCGCGCTCTGCTGAGCGGCGCCGCGCTCGTCCGGGGCAGGTTCGTTCAGGTTGTAGCGGCGCAGCGGCGTGAAGTAGGTCACCGCCACCGCGAGCAGCGCCGAGGCGCCGGCGACCGCGAACGCCGCCGACGAGCTCGCGACGAGGACGACGAACGAGAGGAACGGCGCCGAGAAGCTGTTCGAGATCAGCACGATCGTCCGGAACGCGCCGTTCGCGCGGCCGCGAATGCGTGCAGGGACCTCGCGCTGCCTCGGTACGAACGCGTAGATGATGAAGCTCATCCACGCCGTCTCCCGCGCGGCGAAGCCTGCGACGATGAGTCGCCAGTCGCGCGCGAGAGCGGTGAGCGCGACGATCACCCCTGCCGCCGCGGCGGAACCGAGCAGCGTGTGGCCGAGGGGCCGGCCACGCGCGAGCCGCGGCGCGATGAAGCTCGCGAGCACCGTCACCGCGCCGGCGAGCGAGAGCGCGATGCCGATCGTGACTTCGTCGAGTCGGTTCTCCTCACGCAGCACGTAGAGCACCAGGGTCTGGATGCCCTGCTGGCCGAGGTTCGCGATGAACATGAGCACCAGCAGCCAGCGCAGGACGTGGCTCCGCCACACAAAGCTGAAGCCTTCGCCAAGCTCGCGCGCGATGTTCCCGGGTGTAATCGCCGCTTTCGGCCGATCGGTGTCGTAGATCGGCGGCATCAACACGAAGACGAAGAGCGTCGGCACGAACGCCAGGGCCGCGATGTACATCGCGTTCGCGGTCCCGAACGCGGCGATCGCGAGGCCGCCGATAGTCGGGCCGACGACGCGCGCGGAGCGATCGATGCCGAAGTACGCGGCGTTCGCGCTCGTAAGCTCGTCCGGCTCGACGAGCGCCGGGACCACGCTGAAGTCGGTGGTCACGCCCCATGCGACCTCGACGGTCCCGAGCAGGAATCCGATGAGGTAGAGAAGGTTCAGCGTGAAGATGCCTGCCGCGACGGAGAGCGGGATCGTGAGCGTTAGGGCGACGCTCAGCGCATCACATGCGATGAGGAGCTTCCGTTTGTCCGCCCGATCGATGAGAACGCCCAGGATCCCGCCAAAGAACACATAGGGCAGCGCCTGCACGAGCCGCAACGTCGCCGCGGCCGCAATGGAATGCGTGAGGTCGAGAATGAGGAGCGGTAATGCGAGGCGCGCGACCTCGTCGCCCAGTCCGCCGAGACCGACCGATCCGGCGAACGCGGCGAACCAAGGGTGGCGCAAAGGGCCCAGTCGCATCGCGGGTGAGCATACGAACGAGCCCGCGTCCACGGCGGCACGCTGCTTGCGAGCATCTCGGGCGACTTAGCACGAGGAGGTAGTCATGGGCCAGGTCAACGTGAACCCGCCGGGTGGACCGGTCGTCGTGCACGATGACGGTGGATTTGGGGCAGGCATGATCATCGGGATCATCCTGCTCATCCTCATCGTCCTCGTCCTGATCTTCTACGCGGGTCCGCAGATCTTCAACTCAGGCACGAACACGCGGTCCTTCCTGGACATCCTCACGCTCGTCTAACAAGACCGTAAGCAAAGCGCGGTGGCGCCGGCAGGGCGCGGGCGCCATCGCCATGCTTACGGGATGAAGCGCGTTCTCTTTCTGTGCTCGCACAACGCCGCGCGCTCGCAGATGGCCGAAGGCTTCATGCGCGCGTACGGCCGGGATCGTTTCGCGGTCGAGAGCGCGGGGACGAAAGCTACGGAGCTTCACCCGCTCGCGGTGCGCGTAATGCGCGAAGCCGGGGTCGACATCGGCATGCAGCGGAGCAAGTCGGTGGACGACGTCGGCGAGGGCTGGGATGTCGTCGTCACGGTCTGCGACGCGAACTGTCCGATCCCGCCGCGCTCCGGTATGAAGCTCCGGTGGCACTTTCCCGATCCGGCGCTTGCGGGCGGGACCGAGGAAGAACGGCTCGCGGCCTTCCGCACGGTCCGCGACGGTATTCAGCGGAGAGTGCGTTCGCTCGCCGCGCGTCTCGGCTGATCTTCACTCCTCGCGCAACTCCGTTACCTGAGGTCGGTCGGCACGTCGAATGCTCGTTTGTTCCGTGCGCCTCTGACAGAGGCGACACAGAACAACATCCCCGAAGGAGGGTCTGATGCAAGAGAAGAAGAAGGAGCCGGGTCAGGAGGACACGGGCAAAGGCAAGTGGCCGCAGGAAGACGAGTCCGGCAAGCAGGGCGGTCAGGGCGACACCGGCAAGAAGGGCGGCAGCGGTGACGTTGGCCGCGACGGCGACAAGACCGGCAAAGAGCCGGAGAAGAAGTACTAATGCAGCAGAAGGATCTGCCGAAGCGGCCAGGTGAATACGGACCGGACGACGTTGGCAAGAAGGGTGGGGCTCCGCTCGAGAATCCGAACGTTGAGGAGCCCACCGATGTCCCCGAGAAGGGCGGCGACGTGAGGCAGCCTCCGGCTTGATCCTCACATCGAACAGAACGCGAGAGCGCCGGTGAGTCGGGGGCTCTGCCCCCCGACCGCCCGCTCTCGATCTGCTAGGAACCGTTGTTCAGCGTGTTGATCGCCCCGCCGGATTCGAGGATCGATCCGAAGATCGCGAAGATCGCGAATCCGGCGATGATCGCGGTGACGAAGAGCGCGACGAGCATCGCTCCCGAGAGGAGCATCGTTTGGCGCGTCGCGGCCCCGCCGGAAAGCTGCTTCTCCATCACGCGATAGGCGACGCTCCCGAGCTGCACCGCGGTGCGGGCTACGACGAAGACACCGGCGGCGATCCCTGCGCCGATCGCCAACCAGATCAAGATCGCGCCTTCGATACTCACTCTTCTCTAATCATTCTTCGCTAGTCGCTCCACCTGCGGCGGGTTGTGCCTGTTTTGGCACGGAAATGGGCCTCACTCACGTGGGGGTGTACCGAAAAACAACTAGCGTCGTTCTCCCCATGATGCCTCGGAGCCCGTAGATCATTCCGGACGCCGGCATCACCGGCGAGACGGCCACCGCCTCGCAGCGACGCGGTATCGACGCGGCGCTTGTGAAGGCCGCCCAAGCCGGAGATGCCTCTGCGTTCGGTCAGCTCTACGAGCGTTATCGCGAACCGGTCTACCGCTACTGCTTGGCGAGGACCGGCGCGAAGCACGAGGCGGAGGACTTGGTGGCCGACGTGTTCTTGCGCGCGATGGAGGCGCTCGATCGATATGAGGACCGCGGACTTCCGTTCGTGGCCTTCCTCTTCCGCGTCGCGCGCAACGCGGCGATCGACAAGAATCGCCGCACCAGGCCCGATATGTCCGTGGATGACCTCGTCCATCATCCCGAGTCCGGTCAGAACGTCGAGGCCGAGGTCGTGCGCTCGACCGAGCGCCAAGCCCTCCTCGACGCGATGTCAAAGCTCAAGGCCGACTATCGCGAAGTGCTCCTCCTGCGTTTTGTAGAGGGGTACGGTGCCGCTGATGTGGGACGAATGACTGGACGGAGCGAAGGTGCGGTGCGGACGCTCCAGCACCGCGCGATCGAGCGGCTGCGCCGAGAGCTCGAGCGCTCGGGCGACATGTCCCTCTTCGATCGCTGGTCCGGCGGCGCGGAGGCCGCGAAGTGAACGAAGACACCCTCGGCCGCGCCCTCGGCGCCCTCCGGACCACGCGGATGTCGGAGGCGGCGTCCGATCGCGTCCGCGAGGAGCTCGAAAGCGCGTGGCGCGACCGCGCATCGCGTCAGACCCGGCGCCGTGGTTTCGTCGTGCCCGGCTTCGCGCGAGCGTTCGCCATCGCCGCGCTCGTCTTCGCGGTGGGGTTCGGCACTCTGCGCGCCGGCGCCGACAGTCCTCTCTATGGCGCGCGCATCACACTCGAGGATGGGCTCGTCGGCCTGCAGGCCGATCCGGTCGGCTACTTGAGCGAGCTCTATCAGGAGCGCCTTGAGGAAGCCGCGCGCTTTGAGGCGACGGGGAACGCGCTCGCCGCGGGCCGCGCCCGTGACGCGCAGAAGGATGCGCTGCGTCTCCTGAACAAGATCGAGCCGCAGGTTCAGCAGGAACCGCCCGAGCCATCGGCGAGCACCGCGATCACGCTGCCCTCGCCTTCGCCGACACCCGAGGCCACCGTCGAGCCGTCTCCGACGCCCTCGCCCACGGCGACACCGACCCTGCGACCCGCGACGCCGCGGCCCGCGACGCCGCTCCCGGCCGTGGCGACGAAACCGCCCACGCCGAGTCCGACGGTTGCGCCGACGCCGACGCAGTTCCCGGTCCACGCTATGGGGACCGTGACATACGCCGACAGCACGCCGGTGAACGACGCGTGCGTCTCGACCGGGGTCGACAGCTCATGCGTCGCGACGACGACGAGTGGCAAGTTCGACCTCTGGTTCCTCGGGAAGAAGTACGACACGATCACCCTGTACGTGAGGAAGGTCGACCTGCTCAGCGGACGGACACTCCGCGGGAAAGTCACAGCCACCGTCACCGGTCCGACGCTCTCGCTCGGGAACGTCACCCTGCGCTAGGCGCTGACCGGGGGATGACCCCTGGGGGATGAACGCTCAGCTGGACGGTCGACGTTCTCCTGTCAACAAGATCCACGCAGGGGTCTGTTGAAAAGGGGCGCGACGAATGTTCTTCTTTCAGCTCTTCCGCCTCGCGACGCTGGCCAAAGGCGCGCTCGCACTGAGCTTGGTCGCCGGCGCCTACGGTGTGGGCAACTCCGATGTTCAGGAGTACCGCGTGCGGACGAACTCGGCGCATGTCGAGGCGACCCACGAGCCGACCACCAGCGCGGAGCCGACCGCGAAACCCGAACCAAAGAAGATCGACCCAGCCACGGCAGAGACGACTCCGTCATTCGAAGCGTTGCTCAAGGAATGCATCGCGCGCTACTCGCGCGCTGCTGGGCGCCGACGCGTTCTGGGCGAAGTACCGCTCACTGCTGGTGCCCCCGGCCAAGACCGATAAGCCCGCGACCACTCCCAAGCCTTCTACAACGGACCCCGCGGTCAAGGAGTGCCTCGCTAGGTACGAGGCCCTCAAAACGTTGAAGACGGGCCCCGCCGACGCGTTCGACGCGGCACTCCGCGGCTTCAATGAGACCTGCCGCAGCCGGCTCACGCCTTCGGCCACGAAGCCGCGCACGACGGAGCCGCAGAAGCCGGTGGCCACGCCGGCGAGCTCCCCCAAGCCCTCGACCACGGATCCCGCGGTCAAGGAGTGCCTCGCTAGGTACGAGACGCTGAAGACGTTGAAGACCGGCCCGGCCGAGGCGTTCGAGGCCGCGCTCCGCGCATTCAACGAGACCTGCCGCAATCTGCTCGTGCCTTCGGCCACGAAGCCACGCCCGACCGAGCCGAAGCCAGCGACGACCTCTCCCAAGCCCTTGACCACGGATCCCGCGGTCAAGGAGTGCCTCGCGAGGTACGAGATGCTCAAGACGTTGAAGACCGGCCCGGCCGCGGCGTTCGAGGCGGCGCTCGGGGCGTTCAACGAGACCTGCAAGCGCGTGCTGGAAGCTAGGCGGTAGTGCGGACTCTTCTCGCCGCGTCGGTCTTCGCGATCGGCAGCAGCTTCGTCCTGGTGACGCTGAAGGACGGTGATCAGGCTCTTGCTGCGGCGATCGCGATGGCCGCCTGCTCGACCGCGGCGCTGATGATCGGGCTGCTAGGTCACGGTGAGGCCGTCGTCGACCACCTTGACCACGCTGGTCACCCGGCCCGCGGCGGCGGCCGCGTTCTCGGCGTTGTCAGCCGCGTGCGCGAGGACACTCTCTAGCCGAGCCACTCCGCGCTGCCGTCGACGCCCGCCGCGGTCAGGGCGCGGCGAGATATTCGAAGAAGAGCGCTTCGGCGAGCGTCGAGCGTTCGAGGTCTTTGAGGTCGAGGCTCTCGTCCTCGGAATGGGCATTCGAGAAGGGATCGCCCGCGCCGGTGAGGAGCAGCGTGGCTTTGGGAAAGGCCTTCGCGAAGTCAGCGACGAACGGGATCGTGCCGCCGGCCCCCATGAAAACGGGGTCGCGACCGAAGGCTTCCTTCATCGCGCGGCGCATCGCGTCGTATGCGCTCCCCTCGCCGGCGAGCTTGTACGGCTTGCCCGCGCCGCGTGGGGTGATCGTGACTTCGGCGCCCCACGGGACGTGAGCGCGCAGGTGGTCGGCGAGCGCTTTCATCGCCGCATCGGCGTCCTGCCCCGGCGGAATGCGCATCGAGACGCGCGCTTTCGCCGAGGGCACGAGCTGATTCGTCGACTCGGTGAGCCTCGGCGCGTCGATCCCGAGGATCGAGACCGCCGGCTTCATCCACATCCGGTCGGTGATGCCGCCCTCGCCGATAAGCCGCACGCCGGGGCGCATGCCGACCTGCTCGCGCAGCTCTTCTTCGGTGAGGTCAAGTGGATCGGCCTTGCCCTTCGCGATGCCCGAGACCGCGACGTTGCCCTTCTCATCGTGCAGCGTCGCAAGCGTCTTCGCGAGGACCGTGAGCGCGTCCGGCACCGGACCGCCGAATTCGCCCGAGTGGACCGCGTGGTCGAGGGTCCGAATCTCGATGTCGCAGGCGACGATCCCGCGGAGCGAGATCGTGAGTCCAGGTTGACCGGCGCGCCAGTTGCCGGAGTCCGCGAGGATGACCGCGTCGGCGCGCAGTTCGTCGCCGTAACGCTCGAGGAACTTCGCGAGATTGGGCGACCCCCACTCCTCCTCGCCCTCGACGAATATCCTGACGCCCACCGGCGTCTGACCGTCGTGCGCCCGGATCGCGCCCGCGTGGATCACCACACCGCACTTGTCGTCGGAGGTCCCGCGCCCGAAGAGCCGTCCGTTCTTCTCGGTCGGTTCGAACGGATCTGAGTGCCAGAGCTCGCGCGCGCCCGTCGGCTGGACGTCGTGATGCGCGTAGAGCAGAACGGTCGGAGCGCCGGCCGGTGCGCGGATCTGTCCGAGGACCGCGGGCACGCCTTCGATCTCGACGATCTTCGTATCACAGCCCGCGCTTCGCAGGATCTTCTCCGTGGCCGCGGCGGATCGTCCGAGCTGCGAGGGGTCGTGTCCAGGATGACTGATGGAAGGGATGCGCACGAGCGCCTCGAGGTCGGTACGGAGCTCGGGCATGAGTTCAGAAATACGGTCGCGCAGCGCTCCCGCGGGCGCCCGGGTCTTCATGGAGGAGCCCGAGATTACTCTCCTGGCCGAAAGAGCGCCTACGACCGCAACGCGGTGCGAGCAATTTCGTTGCGGTTTGGATCGATTCCGTTTCGGGTTGCGCTTGGTACCGACGAGACATTGACCAGCCCGCGCCTGCACCATTGAATGGCGCGCCATGAAGAACCCCTCGTGGCCCAAGGCGTTCGCGTTCATCGGTTTCACGATCTTCGGTCTCGCGCTCGCGTACTACAGCACGGCGATCGCGACTGCAGGCGTTACCGCCAAGATCCTCGGCACCGATCGTTCGGGCGACTGGCTCTCGACAGGGAGCGCGGTCCTCATGGTGGGCATCGCGGCGGCTGCGGTGTTCGGCTTCCTCGCGCTCGCCAACCTGCGCCAGCTCACGCGCCGGGGCTAGAAGCATTTAGCCAGCTCAGGCGCCGGAGCTCGATAGGAGACGAGTTCCGGCGCCCAGAGCGTGACCACCCCGACGCTCAGCGATCGTCAGGCTCCCGGGATGACGCGCGAATGTTGCCGCCCACCGGCCTGACGCCAGGTGCGGCTCAGCCACCACGAGCCTCTTGCGGCGTGACGAAGCGGTCGTCGCGCTCGTCCCACTTGAAAAGAGGCCGTGTCGTCGGGCGACCGCCGCGCACGCCCGAGATCTCGTGCACTCCGTCGACCACGCGGCGCGTCGGCTCCTCCCAGTGTCCGAGGGAGCGCAGGTAAACGACGAGCGAGATCTTCGATGCGTCCGAGTCGGGGACGGCGCAGCCGTGGCAGATGATGTCGAATGCCTCCTCCGGGCCGGGCGCGTGCAGGGCGACCGCCAAAGAGGTACCCGCTCCGACGGCCTGGAAGATCCGTCGGACTGGCGCGCCCCAGATGTACCCCGGCGCGTGCGCGCCTCGGCTGATCTCGGGGATCACGATGTAGCCGCCCCGGCTCTGGGCGAGAAGCTTGTCGATGTCGTCCCCGTCCTCGGCGACCGTGCGAAGCGGTGCTTTTCTCGGCCGTTCGGAGACCATCGCGTGCAGCACCGTGCTCTTGCCGGCGAGCCGCGGGACAGCCATCACGATGAAGGATTTGCGGTCGCGAGCCGTCGCCCTCAATAAGTCGGCAATGGCGGGCGACATCGTCCGGTTCGCGACCAGGTCATCGAGTCCCAGAGTTTCTTCGATGGCCGGATGCTAAGCGCCCAGGCTGGCACAGGTCATGCCTGAGTGTCGGAGCTGTGAAACTGCTTCTCGTCCCGGTCGCGATGGTCCTCGCTCTCCTCACCGGAGCCGGGTCCGGACCGCTCAAAGACTCGCTGCCAAGCCTGTTCACGGCGCGCGACGAGCTCGCCCGCGCGCGCGGTGAGATCGCGGACCTCCGTTATGGCCGCGGCGCCGCCGCGCCGGAGTGGGTCGGCAAGTACGCGGACGCGCTGTGCAAGGCGGACGTCGGCTTCGTCACCGAGCACACCGATGCATCGCTCGGGGTCACGGCCGATGACGTCGCCGCGCAGTTCGCGCGTATGCACGACAACGGGCTGGATTGCTCGGGGGTTCGGTACCTCGGCTCGGTCGGCGACCGTCAGTTCGTCTACGCCCTGCGCCAGGGCAATCGCGAGAACTGGTACGTCTTCACGCTCTCGGAGGGTGGCCAGACCGTCGCCAAGGTCGAGTGACCGGGGGCCTCTGGGCCAGCACGTAGCCTTGCGGCGTGGAGCCGATCGAGCTCGTCATGGTCGGCGCCGGTAACCGGGGCTACCTCGCATACGGCGCGTACGCCGAGCGCCATCCGGACAAAGCGCGCTTTGTGGCCGTCGTCGAACCCGATGAAGGACGGCGCGCGCGTTTCGGCGAGGCCCATCGCATCCCGGCCGATCGACGGTTCAGTTCCTGGGAGGAGCTCGCCGCGCGGCCCCAGGTCGCACCGGCGCTGGTCAACGCGACGATGGACCGTACCCACCGTCCGAGCACGGTCGCTCTCCTCGCGGCGGGTTACGAGATCCTCCTCGAGAAGCCGATCGCGACGACGCCCCAGGAATGCCTGCAGATCATTGAGGCCGCGGAGACCGGCGGCCGGCTATTGCAGATCGCGCACGTGCTGCGCTACGCGCCGTTCTTTCTGGCCATCCGAGACCTCGTCACCGCGAAGCGCCTGGGCGAGATCGTCTCGGTCGACTGGCGGGAGAATCTCGCGTACTGGCATTTCGTGCACAGCTACGTGCGCGGGAACTGGGCGAACTCACAGCGCTCGGGGCCGATGATCCTCACCAAGTGCTGCCACGACCTCGACCTGCTCGTGTGGCTCTTTGGCGCCTGCGAGTCGCTGTCGTCGTTCGGCTCGCTGACGCACTTCACCCGCGACGCGGTAGGCCCGGAGATCCCCGATCGCTGCACCGATGGCTGCCCGATCGCCGACGTCTGCCCGTACTTCGCGCCACG
>Ga0209161_10005387_pt1 | contig 10114 bp, 12 predicted proteins | sample GraSoiAngelo_155_FD_186169 | JGI IMG/M metagenome (GOLD analysis project Ga0209161, IMG submission 186169) | Grasslands soil microbial communities from the Angelo Coastal Reserve, California, USA - 14_1009_13_30cm (SPAdes) (version 2) | ecosystem: Environmental > Terrestrial > Soil > Grasslands...
AAGCGCGTCCTCGAGGGGCGGCCGACGCGGCTGATCGGGCCCAACTGTCCGGGCATCATCACGCCGGGCGAGTGCAAGATCGGCATCATGCCCGGCTACATCCACAAGCCGGGGCGGGTGGGTGTCGTGTCGCGAAGCGGCACGCTCACCTACGAGACGGTCCACCAGCTGACACTCCTCGGCATCGGCCAGTCCACCTGCATCGGCATCGGCGGCGACCCGGTCATCGGCACCGGGTTCGTCGACGTCCTCCGCCTGTTCAGCGACGACCTCGCGACGGACGCGATCATCCTGATCGGCGAGATCGGCGGCGCGGCGGAAGAGGAGGCGGCGGCCTTCATCAAGGCGCACGTGCGGAAGCCGGTCGTCGCCTTCATCGCCGGACAGACCGCGCCGAAGGGGAAGCGCATGGGCCACGCCGGCGCCATCATCGCGGGCGGACGTGGCACGGCGGCGGAGAAGATCGAGGCGTTCCGTGCGGCGGGCGTGCGCATCGCGCCGAGCCCCGCGGAGCTCGGGACGACCATGCAGGACGCGCTGCGGGAGGCGAGGTTGCTGTCATGAAGGAACGCACGTTGTGCATCGTCAAGCCGGACGCGATGCGGAAGCGGGTCGCCGGCCGCATCCTCGCGATGATCGAGGAGCGCGGCCTCGTCCCCGTTGTCGCGCGCATCCTCACGCTCGCGCCCGGCGACGCCGAGCGCTTCTACGCCGTGCACCGCGAGCGGAAGTTCTTCCCGGACCTCGTCCGCTTCATGAGCTCCGGGCCGGTGCTCGTCGCCGTGCTCGAGGGCGACGACGCGATCGCGCGCTGGCGTGACCTCATGGGACCGACCGACGCGACCAAGGCGCCGAAGGGGACGATTCGTGGCGAGTTCGGCACGGACGTCGAGAAGAACGCCGTGCACGGGTCGGACGCGCCGGAGACGGCCCGTGTGGAGATCGGCTTCTTCTTCGCGAGCCTGGAGCTGCCGGGAGCGACCGCGGGCGTGTGAGGGCGCGGCGCCGGCGGCGATGAACGGCGGGCGCCTGCCCAGTTCCCCTCCACGGATGCGGGACGGACATCGATCCCACCGCTCACGTACGCTTCTTCGCAGCGTTCCACCATGCCCCACTCTGTGGCGCATCTGCAGACGTAGTCCTCGTCGATAGCGACTCGGCGCGACGCATCTCATCGGCCGGGTCGCGACGACGGTGCACTGACTTGTGGACATGTCCCGGGAGCCCGCGGTGTGGATGCGCGGTCCTCCGGGATCTACTTCGACGGCTGGCGGGTGCCGATTCCGACGGCGACCACCTGCCGGCCGGTGGTCTCGCCGCGGACCTGGCTTGCTGCAATCGGCTGGCACCGACTCGGGCTGCTCCACCCCGATGAATCGCCGGCACCTCGTCGTCACCGACACTGACTCCACTGCGGCGCAGGCGACGGGGCCGGCCGCGGCCGTCCTCACCGTTGAACCTTCGGGCCATGCCCCGCGTATCACCGTGCAGGAGGAACGGACCCCATGCCGGAAAGAAGCCGCAAATGCCCCTATTGCGCCGAGGAGATCCAGGCCGAGGCGATACGGTGCCCCTTCTGCCGGAGCCGTCTCGGGGCCTCCGACCGCGAGCACTGGTACCGCGGCCATCCGGAGCGCCGCGTCGCCGGCGTCGCTGCGGCCGTGGCGCATGCGCTCGCCTTCCCCATCATGGGCGTGCGTCTGGCGTTCGTCGCACTCACGTTCGTTCATTTCCTCGGGGCGATCGTCTACGGCGCGCTGTGGCTCCTCGTGCCGTTCACACCGGGAGAGCCGTCGCCGCTCGAACGGGGCCTCGCGACCGCGCAGGAGTGGGTCGGTCACCTGCGCGGCGCGACCACGCCCCCACCGCAGGACGTGCCTTCCAGCCCGCCGGCGAACGGCCACGACGCCGTCCCTGGAGGCCCGCTCGTATGATACACGTCTGCCCGGCCGCCGATGGCGACCGACGAGGAGCTGATAGGCGCGGTCGCAGACGGCGACGGCCGGGCACTCGAGCAGCTCTGCCGGCGCTACGAGCGGGGACTCCATCAGTTCATCTTCCGGCACACCGGCGGGCGGGACGTCGATGACCTCTACCAGGAGACGTGGCTGCGGGTCGTCCGCGCGGCGGGGCGTTTCGATCGCCGCCGCCGGTTTTCGACGTGGCTCTTCCAGATCGCCGTCAATCTCTGTCGCGACTGGCATCGCCGGCCGCCGCCCGAGCCCGTCGACCCCGCCGGCATCGAGGACGCCACGCGCGACGGAACCGCACGTGGCGACGCCGCGCTCGACGCTCGCCGGCTGCTCGCCGCGCTCCCCGAGGCGCAGCGAAGCGTCGTCATCCTCCGCTACTACCACGACCTCGACGAGGACGCGGTCGCCGAGATCCTCGGCTGTCCGCGTGGAACCGTGAAGAGCCGTCTGCATCATGCGATGGCGCGCCTCGCGGAGCTGGCACGGCCATGACCGAATGCGACGAGGTCCGGACGATGCTGCTCTCCGGTCGCGCGCTCGACGCCGGGTCGGCGAGCCACCTGGCCGCCTGTCCGCGGTGCAGCGCCGAGCAGGCTGCCGTGCGGGCCCTCGCGGCATACGCCGTTCCGGCGCCACCGTCGCCGGCGGGTGTGCTGGCCGCGGCTGCCCCGCTGCTCGCGCTTCGCGCGCGACGGGCGGGGTGGCGCGCCCTCGGGCGCGCCGTGGCGGCAGCGCTCGTGCCACTGCCCCTCGTGCTCCTCGTCGACGTCTACCTCGTTCGCGCGGCATACGGCATGCTCCAGGCGCTGCTGCCGCGCGTGCTCAGCTTCTACGTCGTGTTCAATTACGCCGCGACGCTGACGCTGCTGCTCGCCGTCACCTACGCGATGGTCCCGATCGTCGCCGAGCGACAGCTCCGGCTGCGGCGCGAGGAGAGCCGTGCCTGACGTCGCGACCAAGCGTTGCCCGTACTGCGCCGAGGAGATCCGCGCCGAGGCCGTCAAGTGCCGGTACTGCGGTACGTTGCTCGAGCCGGGAAATCCGCTCACGCGCACCTGGTACCGTTCGCGCGACGGCAAGATGCTGGCCGGTGTGTGCATGGGGCTCGCCGAACAGTTCGGGATCTCGGTGACCATCCTGCGGCTCGCCTTCGTGCTCGGCACGCTCATCGGAGGCCCCGGGCTCATCATCTACATAGTGCTCTGGGTGGTGATGCCGTATCGCCCGCCGGACGCGCCGCGGCAGGAGCTCGCCGCGCGCAGCCCGTAGCGCCGTCCGCAGCGGGGCGCTAAGCTCGCGCCACGTGCGCCAGGACATCCAGGATCTCGACCGCGCCGGCCTCGAGGCGTGGTGTGCGCGGGTGGGCGAGGCTCCGTACCGCGCGACGCAGATCCTCGCGTGGGTGCATCGCAAGCGAGCGGCTTCGTTCGACGCGATGTCGAACCTGTCGCGGACGCTCCGCGCGCGTCTCGCCACCGACTTCACGCTCGAGCGCACGACGCCGGCCTTCGTCGCGGTGTCGGCCGACGGGACGCGGAAACTGCTCTTTCACCTCCCGGCCGAGCACGGCCTCCGGGCGGCCGCGATCGAGAGCGTGCTCATCCCGCAGACCGACCGTCCCGACGGGGCGCGTGACCGCCTGACCCTCTGCATCTCGAGTCAGGCGGGCTGCGGCATGGGCTGCCGCTTCTGCGCGACGGCGCGCATGGGGCTCGTGCGCAACCTCCGTCCGAGCGAGATCGTCGGGCAGGTCGGTGCGGGCATCGCGGTCGCGGCGCCGGCGACGGTCACCAACGTGGTGTTCATGGGCATGGGCGAGCCGCTCGCCAACTACGGGCCGGTGAAGACCGCGCTCGAGATCCTGACCGCCGAATGGGGCTACGCGATCTCCCCTCGCCGCATCACGGTGTCGACGGTCGGCCTCGCTCCCGCGGTCGCGCGCCTCATCGCCGAGACCGGCGTCAACCTCGCCGTGTCGCTGAGCGCCTCGACCGACGTCCAGCGCGACCGGCTGATGCCCGTCAACCGCCGCTATCCGCTGGCCGTGCTGCTGAACGCGTGCCGGGAGCTGCCGCTGCCGCGCCGGAAGCGCATCACGTTCGAATACGTGCTGCTCGCCGGCGAGAACGACGCCGATGCGGACGCCCACCGCCTCGTCCGCCTGCTGCACGGGCTCCGCGTGAAGCTGAACCTGATTCCGTTCAATCCGTTCCCCGACGCCGGGTTCGCGCCGAGCCCGCGCGCCCGCATCCTCCGCTTCCAGGCCATCCTGCGCGCGCAGGGGATCGGCGCCACGATCCGCGAGAGCCGCGGGCAAGACATCCAGGCCGCCTGCGGGCAGCTCGCCGCGGCGCGGCCGGCGGCCTGACGTGCCGGGGATCGGCGTCGTCGTCAATCCGCACGCCCGCGGCAACATCGACGGCGGCGCGGAGCGCGCCGAACGGCTGGGCGAGGTGGTCGGGCACGACGGCGTCGTTCGCGTGACGCAGTCGGTCCGGGAGATCCAGGACGTCGCGCGGGAGTTCCGCCAGCGCGGGACTGAGATCCTCGCCATCTGCGGCGGCGACGGTAGCTATCACTGCACGCTCAGCGGCTTCCGGGCCGTGTACGGCGACGAGCCGCTCCCGCTCCTGCTGCCGCTCCGCGCCGGGACGATCAACTACGTGGCCGACGCCACGGGGGGCCGGCGCGGCCGCCCGGAGGGCATGCTCGCCCGCGTCGTGCGCGACTACCGGACCGGCCACAACTACGAGACGACGGAGCGTGACCTGCTGCGCGTGAACGGCGTGGAGCACGGCTTCGTGCTGAGCTTCGGGACGGCGGTCAACTACCTCCGCGCCTACTACGCGATGGACAAGCAGGGGCCGGTGCAGGCGGCACGGCTGCTCGCGCGCCTGATCTTCTCCGCGCTCGCCGGCACGCACGCCGCGCGGGCGGTGTTCCAGGCGACGACGGCCGATGTCGAGTGCGACGATCAACCGGTCCCCTTCCGCCAGTTCACCTTCTTCTTCGCCGCCACCGTCGACCGGATCGCGCTCGGCTTCCGGCCCACGTATCTGGCGACGCGCAAGCGCGGCTACATGCACGTCGTGGGTGGCCCCGTGCCGGCGATGCGCCTCATCCGGCGTGCCATCCGCCTGTACCGCGGATTTCCGACCAACGAGCCGACGCTCTTCGACAGTCTCGGCCGCCGCGTCACCATCCGCTTCTTCCGCCCCGAGCACTACATGCTGGACGGCGACATCCTGCCGCCGCTCGACCGCCTCGACGTCGACGTGGCGTGCCGCGTTACGTTCATCCGTGGGTGAGCGCGGGGGGTTCATCCCGCGTTTTTGACGCCCGCCTCCCTCGACGAGGGTATTTCTTCCGGCGGGCCACGGGCGGTAGGCGAGGGGTGGATCTGGCCGGAAGGAGGCTTCACGCATGAGGTATCTCGCAGGCGGGCTTCTCGCGATGTCACTCGTGTTCGGTACGGCGCGGTGGGCGAACGCCGCGTGCGATCTCACGCAGGCGCAGCTCGATGCGGCACGTGCGGCGGCCGATGCGGCGTGCGACGCGGAAGACCCGCCCAGGGGCTGCACCACGGCGACCAGTCACGGGCAGTACGTGTCGTGCTTCGTGCACCAGGTGAATGCAAACCCCGCGGTGCCTCCGGAGTGCCGCGGCGCCATCAAGAGGTGTGCGGCGCGCTCGATCTGCGGCAAGCAGGCCAGGGGCTTCGTCACCTGCTGCAAGACGAGCTCGAGCGGGACGACGAAGTGCAGCATCAAGAGCAGCGCGCCGGGATGCACCGACCACGCGCCGGCGGGCGGCAGCGCCTGCGTGGGGACGCACCCGAGCTGCTGCGACGCATGCACGGATACCGGCTGCGCTCCGTGAGCAGCTGGTGAGCGACCGGTCGCCTGCCGCCACCGGCAGGTGACCGGTCGGGTTTGCACCCGACGGGTTTTTCCCTACCATGTGCCCCCCGCGGTCCCGGCCGCGACGCGTCCACATGGCGGAACCCACCCTCGGCGTCATCGGCGGCAGCGGCCTCTACGACCTCCCGGGTCTCGACGCCGTCGAGCGAGTGCGTCTCGAGACGCCCTTCGGCGAGCCGTCGGACGAGTTCGTGATCGGGCGCCTCGGCGGTACCCGGCTCGTCTTCCTGCCCCGCCACGGGCGCGGCCATCGCCTGCTGCCGTCGGAGCTGCCGTTCTGCGCCAACCTCTACGGGATGAAGAAGCTCGGCGCGGACTGGGTCGTCGCGGTGAGTGCGGTGGGAAGCCTGCGCGAGGAGATCGCCCCCGGCCACGTCGTCGTGCCCGACCAGTTCATCGACCGCACGCGTGGCCGGCGGAGCACGTTCTTCGGCGGCGGCGTCGTCGCGCACGTGCAGTTCGCCGACCCGCTCTGTCCGGCGCTGTCGCGCGCGCTCGCCGCGGCCGCGCGCGCGGAGAAAGCGACGGTCCACGAGCGCGGCGTGTACGTCTGCATGGAGGGCCCACACTTCTCGACCCGCGCCGAGTCGCACCTCTACCGGAGCTGGGGTGCGCACGTGATCGGGATGACGAACCTCCAGGAAGCCAAGCTCGCACGTGAGGCGGAGATCTGCTTTGCCACACTCGCGCTCGCGACCGACTACGATTGCTGGAACACCGCGCATGCCGACGTACAGATCGAGGACGTGCTGCGCGTGCTGCAGGCGAACGTCGACCTCGCGCGGCGGACGGTCGTCCGCGTCGCGGCGGCGTTGCCGGCGCGCACGGGCTGCCCGTGTCCCGATGCGCTGCGCCACGCCATCATCACCGACCGTGCCGCCATCCCTCCGGCCGTGCGCGCGGCGCTCGCGCCGATCGCGGGGCGCTGGCTGTGAGTGCGGTCGCCGTCGTCGGCTCGGTCGCGTTCGACGACATCGAGACGCCAGCGGGGCGGGCCGCGCACGTGCTCGGCGGCTCTGCGACGCACTTCGCCGTCGCCGCCAGCTACTTCTGCCCCGTGCACCTGATCGCAGTCGTCGGTGACGACTTTCCGGCCGACGAGCGCGAGTACCTCGCGTCACGCGGCATCGACCTCTCCGGGCTCGAGGTCCGGCCGGGACGTACGTTTCGCTGGTCGGGACGGTATCACGAGGACCTCAACGTGCGGGACACGCTGGCGCTCGAGCTGAACGTGTTCGCCGACTTCCGTCCGGACGTCGCCGCCGCCGTCCGCCGTGCGCCGTACGTCTTCCTCGCCAACATCGATCCCGCGCTCCAGCAGGGCGTGCTCGACCAGTTCGAGCGGCCGGTCCTCGTCGCCTGCGACACGATGAACCACTGGATCGCGAGCGCGCGCGAGCCGCTCGAGGCGCTGCTGCCCCGCATCGACCTGCTGGTGGTGAACGACGAGGAGGCGCGCCTCCTGTCGGGCGAGCGCAACGTCGCGCGCGCCGCGCGCCGCATCCTCGATCGTGGCCCGCGAACGGTGCTGATCAAGCGCGGCGAGTACGGCGCGATCCTCTTCTCGCCCGAGTCCGTGTTCGCCGTGCCCGCCTTCCCGCTCGAGGACGTCTTCGACCCCACCGGCGCCGGCGACGCCTTCGCCGGGGGAATGGTCGGGCATCTCGCCGCCACCGGCGATCGGACCGACGCCGGGCTCCGGCGGGCGATCGTCTACGGTAGCGTGCTCGCCTCGTACATCGTCGAGGACTTCGGTGGACGCCGCCTCCGCACGCTCACGCGCGACGACATCGAGCGGCGGTACCGACAGTTCGTCGCGCTGACGGAGTTTTGACCCCGCCGTCGCCCGCGCTCTCGGTGGTCATCCCGCTCTACAACGAGGGGGACAACCTCGAGCCGCTCATCGCCGAGCTCGGTCCGGTGCTGGACTCGCTCGGGCGGTCGGCGGAGATCGTGGCCATCGACGACGGCAGCACCGACGGCAGCTTCGAGCGCCTGGCGGCGCTCGTCGCGCGCGAGCCGCGGCTCCGCGTGGTGCGGCTGGCGCGCAACTACGGCCAGACCGCCGCGCTCGCGGCCGGTATCGAGCACGCGCGCGGCGGCATCATCATCTCGATGGATGCCGACCTGCAGAACGACCCGCGCGACATCCCGCGCCTCCTCGCGGCGTTCCAGGGGGACGTCGACGTCGTGAACGGCTGGCGGACGCCGCGGCGCGACCCGTGGCTGCGGCGCCGGGTGCCGTCGGCGCTGGCGAACCGGCTGATCTCGCTCGTGACCGGCACGGCGTTGCACGACTACGGCTGCACGTTGCGCGCGATGCGGGCGCCCGTGGCACGCGAGCTCCAGCTCTACGGCGAGCTTCACCGCTTCATTCCCGCGCTCGCCGCCGACCTCGGCGCGCGCCTCGTCGAGATCCCGGTGCATCACCGCCCGCGGCAGGCCGGGCGCTCGAAGTACGGCCTGTCGCGCACGCTGCGGGTGCTGCTCGATCTTCTCACGGTCAAGTTTCTGTCCGGGTTCTCGACGCGGCCGATCCAGCTCTTCGGCCTTTTTGGCGTCGTGTGTGCCGGCACGGGACTCTTGCTGACCGCCGAGCTCGGTTTCGAACGCCTCGTGCTCGGCGTGCGGCTCGCCAACCGTCCCGTCGTGCTGCTCGCGATCCTGATGGTCGTCGTCGGGATCCAGTTCGTGTCGATCGGGCTCCTCGGCGAGATGCTCGTGCGCACGTACCACGAGTCGCAGGCAAAGCCGATCTATCGCGTGCGCGAGGTCGTTGAATTGACTTCCCAGGAGGGCGTCGGTATGCGTGACCGTCCATGAAGCTCTGCGTCGTCGGCACCGGATACGTCGGGCTGGTGGCCGGCACGTGCTTCGCCGAGGGCGGCAACGACGTCATCTGCATCGACAACGTCGCCGAAAAGATCGAGGCGCTCCGCCGCGGCGTCGTCCCGATCTACGAGCCGGGTCTGGCAGAGCTGATCCGCCGAAACGTCAGCGAAGGACGCCTGTCGTTCTCCACCGACCTCGCGGACGCCGTGCGGCGGAGCATCGTGTGCTTCATCGCGGTCGGCACGCCGAGCGGCGAGGACGGCAGCGCCGACCTTCGCAACGTGATGGACGTGGCGCGCGAGATCGGCCGCACGATGAACGGCTACCGCGTGGTCGTCGCCAAGAGCACCGTGCCGGTCGGCACCTCCGCGCGCATCCGTGAGGCGGTCGCCTCGGCCACCACGCAGCCGTTCGACGTCGTCTCCAACCCCGAGTTCCTGAAAGAAGGGGCCGCGATCGACGACTTCATGAAGCCCGATCGCGTCGTCATCGGCAGCACGAGCGCGCGCGCGATCGACATCATGCGCGAGCTCTACCAGCCCTTCGTGCGCACGGGCAACCCGATTCTCACCATGGACAACGCGAGCGCAGAGATGACCAAGTACGCCGCCAACGCGCTCCTTGCGACCCGCATCTCGTTCATGAACGAGATCGCGAATCTCTGCGAGCGCGTCGGTGCCGACGTCGACCAGGTGCGACGCGGCATCAGCTATGACCGCCGGATCGGCCATCATTTCCTCTTCCCCGGCGTGGGCTACGGCGGCTCCTGTTTCCCGAAGGACGTGAAGGCCGTCATCCAGACGGCACACGAGCAGGGCATGCCGTTTCCGTTGCTGGCCGCCGTCGAGGAGGTGAATCACGAGCAGAAGCGGCGCCTGGTCGACAAGGTCGTCACCCACTTCGGGGCCGAGCTCCGCGGCCGCCGGTTCGCCGTGTGGGGGCTCGCGTTCAAGCCCCGCACCGACGACATGCGCGAGGCGCCGTCGCTGACGGTCGTCGAGGGCCTCCTCACGCGCGGCGCGGTCGTCGCCGTGCACGACCCCGAGGCACTCGGCGAGGCGCGAAAGCACTTCGGCGACCGCGTGTCCTATCACCGCGTGAACTACGAGGCGCTGAAGGACGCCGATGCGCTCCTCATCGTGACCGAATGGAACGAGTTCCGCCGTCCCGATTTCGCGCGCATGAAGCAGCTCTTGCGCCAGGCGGTCATCTTCGACGGACGGAACCTCTACGAGCCCGAGGTCATGCGCGAGCACGGCTTCACGTACTTCCCGATCGGTCGCGCGTCAGTCCGCGCCACTTGAGCAGGCATGGCGCGCATCCTCATCACCGGCGGCGCCGGCTTCATCGGCTCGCATCTCTGCGAACGGTTCCTCGAGGATGGCGACG
>Ga0209161_10005389_pt1 | contig 10112 bp, 9 predicted proteins | sample GraSoiAngelo_155_FD_186169 | JGI IMG/M metagenome (GOLD analysis project Ga0209161, IMG submission 186169) | Grasslands soil microbial communities from the Angelo Coastal Reserve, California, USA - 14_1009_13_30cm (SPAdes) (version 2) | ecosystem: Environmental > Terrestrial > Soil > Grasslands ...
GACCGGCTCGTGCTGCCCGACCACGACGATCCGGCCGTCGCTCGTCCTCAGCACCTCGACCGGGGCGCCGTAGAGTCGGGTCAGCGTTTCGGTCCGGATCACCTCTTCCGGTTTGCCGCAAAGCACGCGACCGCCCGCGACATAGACGACGCGATCGACGAACGGCAGGATGGGGTTGATGTCGTGGGCGACCAGGAGCACCGTCACGAGACGCCTCTGGCAGATGGTGCGGATCAGGTCTGATATCGCTTGCTGGTTGTTGAGGTCGAGACTCTCGAGCGGCTCGTCGAGCATCAGCATTCGCGCCCCGGTGACCAGCGCCTGCGCGATCAGGATGCGCTGCTGCTCGCCACCTGAGAGCTCGCCGATCGGCCTGGCGGCGTAGGCGCCGGCGCCCACCAGCTCGATCATCTCCCGCACCCTCTCCGCCTTGGCCCGCGATGGCAGGGGCACGCCGAGGCGGTCGCCGTCCAGGCCCAAGCGCACCAGGTCGAGCGCGCGAATCCTGAGGTCGGGGTCGAACCTGCGGCGCTGCGGCAGGTAGCCGACCGCATCGTTGCCGCGGCGGACCGGGCGCCCAAAGACGCGCACGGTGCCTGCGCTCAGCGGGACGACGCCTAACAGCGCCTTGAGCAAGGTGGATTTGCCCGCGCCGTTCGGACCGAGGATGGCCACGAACTCCCCCGCCGCCACCTCCAGGCTGGCATCCCGCCAGACGACATGACCGCCCAGCGAGACGCTGGCCCGCTCGAGGGCGACCGCCGTAGGGCTCCGGCGCTGAACGACTTCAACCAAGATGCGCAAGATTATTGCACAAGCTGTATGCGCAAGCGATATGCGCATCCGGCCTATACTTGGGCGCAGATGCCCCGACCCAGCCCGGTGACCGATGAGGTGCGCCGCCTGTTCGAGATCCAGGAACGCCACGCGTGGTCGATCGAGGAGCTGCACGACACGGTCCGTTCCTCGCTCGGATCCGCCGACTACTCGTCGGTCTTCAGGGCAGTGAGCCTGCTCGAGAAGCAGGGCCTGATCGACCGGATCGACCTGGGCGAACGCCACGCCCGCTTCGAGCTGCGCGACGACCACCACGAGCACATCCGCTGCGAGAGCTGCGGGCGGGTGGCGGAGGTCCCGGTATGCGTTCTCGACGACGCGGCGGCGCAGGTCCAGAGCCTGACCGGTTACAGGGTCCTGAGCCACCAGGTCGTGTTCGGCGGCCTGTGCCGCGACTGCGCGGCTCGGGCCTGATTACACTGTCGGCGACACCTGGACTTTGAGGCCCGCGCCGGCAAGAAAGGCGTCGATCGCTTTGGGGTACTCGTCGAGCGGGAATCGACTCGTGATCATCGCCTCGGAATCGATGACGCCCTTGGCAAACAGGGCGAGCGCCCGCTCGAAGCTGTGCAGGACGGCCATCGAGCCGACGATCTTGATCTCGTCGTTGTAGACCCGAAACGGCGAGAACCGCGCGGTCGCATCGGACTTGGCCACGCCGAACATCAGGAACGTCCCGCCTCGCGCCACTCGCTTCAGCCCGTCTTCGATCGCCGGCACGACGCCGGTCGCATCGATGACGACGTCCCAACCCTGCGGCATGTCCAGCTCGTCGGCCGAGGCCGCGATCCGGTCCGCGGCCAGGCGGCGGGCGAGGTCGTGGCGCTTGGGATTCGTTTCGACCATGTCGAGGCGGCTCGCCCCGCTGTCTTTGGCGAGTTGCGCGAGGAGCAGTCCCATGGTCCCGGCGCCGTAGATCAGGTAGTCGCCGGCAACCTTCGCGTCGACCATGTCGAGGCCATGGACCGCGCAGGACAGCGGCTCGACCAGGGTGCCCCAGCTGCGCGGCAGGTCTGCCGGCAGGCGGAACGCATTCGCGGCCGGGACGGCGACGAACTCGGCGCATGCCCCGTCGGACCTGCCCACGCCGATCGCGTTCCAGTTCTCGCAGAGGTTGAAATGCCCGGCGCGGCACTGCCGGCAGGTGCCGTCGTAAAGCGAGGGATCGACGGCGACGAAATCGCCGACGTTGACGTTGCTTACGCCGGCGCCGATTTCAACGACCTCGCCGCAGAACTCGTGGCCGGGGATGATCGGATAGCGCGTCGGCGCGAACTCGCCGCGGATGACGTGGATGTCTGTGCCGCATATGCCGCAGGCCTCGACCTTGACGACCGCCTCGCCGGCCTTCGGCGACGGTTCAGGGACGTCCTTGACGACGACCTCGTTAGGCTCTTCGACGACGACCGCCTTCATTTCACTGCGCCCATGGTCAGACCGCGGATCAGCTGCTTTTGCGCGATCCAGCCTGCGAGCAGCACGGGCAGGCTGGCCAGCGTCGCCGCTGCGGCAAGCTTGGCGTAAAAGAGGCCGCGGCCGCTGATGAAGCTCACCAGGAAGATCGGCGCCGTCGCGGCGACCGAAGACGTCAGGTTCACAGCGTAGAAGAACTCGTTCCAGCTGAAGATCAGGCAGATCAGCGACGTGGCCGCAAGGCCCGGAGCGATGAGCGGCACCACGATCCGCAAGATCTCATGCCGGAACGTGGCGCCGTCCACGCGCGCTGCCTCAAAGAGGTCGATGGGAATCTCGAGGAGGAACGAGCGCAGGAGCCAGACCCCGAGCGGAAGGTTGATCGTGGTGTAGATGAGGATCAAAGCAAAGATGTTGTCCAGCAGCTGCAGGTCGCGAGCCAGCAGGTAGAGCGGGACGAGGCTCGCGGCGAAGGGCAGGAAGCGGGTCGAGATGAAGAAGAACAGCATGTCCTGAGTCCTCTTCACCGGCCTGATGGCCAACGCGTATGCGGCGGGCAGGCCGAGGACCAGCACCAAGAACGTCGAGACAACGCTCGCGATCGCCGAGTTGATGAAAAACGGCGGGAAATCTCCGCCGAGCACGGTCTGGAATTCCTCCAGGGTCGGGACGAAGAAGATCGTCGGCGGCGAGCTGGCCGCCTGCGGCTCGGTCTTGAGCGCTTCGAGCCACATCCACAGGACTGGAAAAAAGAAGACGAACACCACGACCCAGCCGACGACTGACCACAAGATCCTCTTCCGGTTCGCAGCGAGGGCGCCGATCATCGCCTGGCCTCCACCTGGAAGATCGAGAACAGGGTGCGCAGCGCAAAAGTGGCGACGATGATCGTGATGATCACGGCGATCACCCCGATCGCGGATGCCTGCCCGATGCTGAAACCCTGGAAGGCGACGATATAGAGCAGGAACGGAATGTTGGTCGTGTCCTCGCCAGGACCGCCGTAGGTCAGCATGTAGATCGAGTCGAAGGTCTGCACGACGAAAAGCGATCCGAGCAGTGCGCCGAGCTCGATGAAAGGACGGACCAGCGGCAGGGTGATGCGACGAAAAGCCTGGAACGCGTTCGCACCGTCCACCCGCGCCGCCTCCAGGACCTCAGGGTTCTGCGACTGGAGCCCCGCAAGAATGATCAGCATCATGAACGGCGTCCAGCGCCAGACCTCTACGGCCACAACAGTCGCCATGGGCGCGCGGCCTATCCAGTCGATCCGGCTGAGACCGAATGGGGTCAGCAGGTATGGGAGCAGGCCGAACAGAGGATTGAGCAGCGTGTCCTTCCAGACGAGTGCGCCGGCCGTGGGCATGATCAGGAACGGCGCGATCATCAGCGTCCGCATGATGCCCTTGCCGAAGACCTCTGAGTTCAAGAGCATCGCGACGGCCAGGCCGAGGATGACCGAGATCGCGATCACGGAAACGGTCAGAAGCACGGTGTTCCAAACGGCGGTTCTGATGCTCTCGTTGGTCAGGAGCGCGGCATAGTTGTCCAGCCCGGCGAACCTGAAGCTGCCCGGCTGGAGGAGGTTCCACGAGAAGAAGCTGTAGTAGACGGTCAGGGCAAACGGGATCTGGGTCACCAGGAACACGTAGACGAAGGCCGGGATCAGCGGAAGGCGGCGTGCCCAGGATTCCCGCCGGGAAAGGGAGGCGGCGGAACCCCGCACGCCTCCGATCCCCGCGACCGAGCGGAGGATTGACAAACCTACTTGTGCTTGCTGCCGACGTCCGTGGCAAGCGCCTGAGCTTTCTGCAGCGCCTGGTCGACCGTTTCGTTGCCGGCGATCACCTTGGCGAACTCTTGAGAAACCTGGTCGCCGAGCTGCTGGAACTCATCGATGTCGACGTACTGAACCCCGATGTAAGGCACGGGATCGACGGTGGGGTGGTTCACGTCGGCGTGGGCGATGGAGTCGAGAGTGACCTGCGCGAAGCCACCCGCGGCTTGCTGGTACTCCGGGAGTGCATATGTTGACGTTCGCGTTCCAGGCGGCACGTGGGCCCAACCCAGCTTCTGCCCGACCAGCTTGATGTACTCCTTGGAGGTGGCCCAGTCGGCGAACGTCCAGGCGGCGTCCTTCTTCTTGCTGCTGGAGGGCATGCCCAGCGACCACGCCCACAGCCAGCCCGACCAGTCCTTGACCTTTGTAGGAGCAAAGGCGTAGCCCGAGTTCTTTGCCGCGTCGCCCGTGAAGTTGCTCGCGCCCACGGTGGCGTCGTACCACATCGCGACCTTGCCGCTGTTGTACGCGTTGAGACACTCGGTGAACCCGGCGCTGCCGGCCCCGGGCTCGCCCGCCGACTTCAGAAGGTTGACGTAGAAGGTCACGGCATCCTTCCACTGCGGCGTGTTCAGCGTGGCGTTCCAGCTCTTGTCGAACCACCGACCCCCAAACGTGTTGACGACGGTGTCCAAGGGCGCAAGCTGCTCGCCCCATCCGGGGAGGCCTCTCAAGCAGATTCCGTTGACACTCGAGCTGTTGACGGCTCGGGCTGCCGCCGCGACCTGGTCCCACGTCGGATGGTCGGGCATAGTCACGTTCTTGGCCGCCAGCATGTCTTTGCGATACATGAGCATCGAAGACTCGCCGTAGAACGGCACCGCGTAGAGGTTGCTGTTGTAGGTGAGGGCGGTCCTGATGCCCGGGATCAAGTCGTCAGGTGCGTACGACGAATCCTTCGCGATGTACGGGCTGAGGTTTTCGATCCATCCCTTCTTGGCCCATAGCGGAACCTCGTACGTGCCGATCGTGAACAGGTCATAGCGACCACTGTTCGCGGCGACGTCCTGCGTAACCTGCTGCCGGAGCTGGTCTTCAGGCAGAGTCACGATCTTCACGGTGATGTTCGAATGCGCGCTCTGGAAGTCGCCGACGAGCTGTTTCAGGTCCGCCATCTGCGGGTTGTCCACGGCGGCCAGCGTGATCGTGGTCCCGCTTCCGCCGCCGCCGCCACCTGCTCCCGGCGAACACGCGGCGCCCAGCAGGGCGATCAGCAGCCCGAGAATGGTGATGGCCCTGTGCCGGACCGAGAACCGAAGTTTCCTATCGCTCATGCAGAGTCACCTCTTTTCATTCGGCCAGATAGGGATGCCCCCAGGCAGCGTGACAACGTTGTCAAAAGACAACGTTGTCTGATATAGCACAGATCCGTATAAACTGCAAGAAAAGAATTGCGTGCGTCGCTTCAGCCGGCCCTAATGCCTTGCGAGGAGGCTAACGTTGCCAAACGAACCTGGTGACAGATCTCGACCCACGATGCGCGAAGTCGCGGCGCTGGCGAAGGTCAGCATCAAGACCGTCTCGCGGGTCGTGAACGGCGAAACCGGCGTCTCTCCCCGACTCGCGCGAAGGGTGACCGCGGCGAGCGAGCGCCTGGACTACCGCCACAACCTCACCGCGAGCAGCCTCCGAAGATCCGACGGCAGAAGCGCCACGATCGGCGTGGTCCTCGAGGACGTTTCCAACCCTTTTGCCTCCGCGCTGCATCGCTCGATCGAAGACGTCGCGGTGCGGCGCGGCGTGCTCGTCCTCGCCGGCAGCTCGGACGAAGACGAGGCAAGGGAGCGAGAGCTGATTTCCGCGTTCGCCTCCCGGCGGGTCGACGGCCTGATCATCCAACCGGCGAGCCACGACCACAGTTACTTGCTCGCGGAGCGCAAAGTTGGCACGGCGATCGTTTTCGTGGACCGGCCGGCAGGTTTTTTCGACGCGGACACCGTGCTCACCGACAATGCGGCCGGGGTGCGCCGCGGCATACGGCACCTGATCGCACAAGGCCATCGCCGGATCGCGTACCTGGGCGACCTGCATACGATCGCTACGGCCGCCGAAAGGCATCGCGGTTACGTGCAGGAGCTGGCAGCACAGAAGATTCAGCTGGATGAACGGCTGGTGCGCCTCGATCTGCATGGAATCGAAAAGGCCGAAGCGGCGGTGGCTGAGCTGCTCACCGCCTCACCGCGACCAACCGCTCTCTTCGCAGGACAGAACCTGATCACGATCGGCGCCTTCCGCGCAATGCGCCACCTCGGATTGCACAAACGGACTGCCCTGGTCGGCTTCGACGACTTCCTCCTTGCGGATCTCCTGGAGCCTGGGATCACGGTCATCGCCCAGGACCCTGCCGCGATCGGACGCACGGCGGCCGAGATGCTTTTTCGCCGCCTCGACGGTGATCGATCGCCGTCGGAGCATCACACGGTCGTGACCCAGATGATCACCAGGGGTTCGGGCGAGATTCGTCCGTGATCGTCGTCTGCGGCGAAGCGTTGATCGACATGATTCACAACGGCGACGGCACTCAACGCGCGGCGCCGGGTGGAGGGCCGTTCAACACCGCCCGAGCCCTGGCCCGCCTCGGAGTCCCCACCGCCTTTCTCGGACACCTTTCGGCCGATGCGTTCGGACGCGACCTGGCCGGCCTGCTCACAGATGACGGCGCCGACCTGCGGTTCGCGACGATCGGTCCGGAGTCGACGACCATCGCGGTCGCCGACGTCGACAGCGAGGGCCTCGCCGAGTACGAGTTCCTCATCCAGGGCACCTCGGCGCCGAACCTGACGCCGGAGATGCTTCCGGAGCATTTCAGCGCCGACGTGAGCGCCCTGCACCTGGGCACGCTTGGTCTCGTCCTCGAGCCTATGGCCTCGACGCTGGCCGGGCTCGTCGACCGCGAGAGCGGCCGTCGGCTCTTGATGCTCGACCCCAATATCAGGCTAGGGCTCATCCCGGAGGACGAATACCGCGAGCGCCTCCGTGCCGTGATATCGGAAAGCACCATCGTGAAGGCGAGCGACACTGACGTGGCCTGGCTCTATCCGGGAGTCGATTACGAGCACGCCGCCGATCGGCTGCTCGATGAGGGCGTGCGGATGGCGGTCGTGACGCTCGGCGCCCGCGGAGCCTTTGGCGCCCACCGCGAGTTCCGAGTGCGTGTCACTGCGCCGCAGGTGGAGGTTGTGGACACGATCGGCGCCGGCGACGCTTTCGGGGCGGCGCTGCTGGCCTGGCTGCATGACCATGGGCGCATGAAGGCCGAGCTGAGCCTCGAGCTGGACGAGCTACGCGCCGCGCTGGAATTTGCGTGCTTGGCCGCCGCCATCACATGCACGCGAGCGGGCGCCGACCCGCCCCGAAGATCGGAGATGCTCCCCGGCTGAGCCTGGCTCAGCGGCTGAGCGCGCGCTTGTAGCGCTCGGCGGATCGGCGCACAGCATTCTTGCCGTCGGACTTCACGTTGCGGTCCCACCACGCGCCGTAGATGCGGTCGAACGCGAAGGGTTCGACGGCGGCGGCAATACGGTCGATCTCTGTCGCGGGCAGCGGGATGTAGTTGGGGTAGCTGTACATGAAGCTGACCCACCTCCGGTCCTGCGCGACCTGGAGAATGTCGCCGCTCAGCAGCGCACCGAGGCCGTCCGCGCCCGCCGGCCAGTGCACCACCGTGCCGCCTTCGAAATGCCCTCCCGCCCGAATCAAGGTCAGGCCGTCCCACAGGGTTTTCGTCTCACCGTTCCACGACTCGATGCATCGATCGTTTCGCATCACCCATCGTGCGTCGGCCGCATGCAAGAAGACTGGGGCGTCGAAAGCCCTGCTCCACTCGACGAGTGACGAGTAGTAGTGAGGATGCGAGATCGCGATCGCGCGGATGCCGCCGAGCTCACGCAGCGAATCGATCGCGGCATCGTCGATGACGGTGATGCAGTCCCAAAGCAGGTTGCCCTGCGGAGACCGCACGAGCAGCGCGCGCTGGCCGATAGCAAACGACGGTTCCGTGCCGACACCGACCAGGCCCATGTCCTCACGCAGCTGGCTGTGATGCTTCTCGCGCAGCTCGTCCAGCGTCGTCCATCGCTGGCCCTGCCATCCGACGTACTGACGCTCGTCCTCGCAGATGGGGCAGCGTTCAGGTGCCTCAGCGCTGGGTGAGAACTGGACGCCGCACGTGACGCAGATGTGACATCGTGCCTCGCCTTTCATGTCCGCAATGTAGCGCCCTCGTTTGCGGACCAGCCCCTCCCCATGAATCGAGAGGAGCTAGATCCAACCTGTCAGCCGTTTCCTATACAGGAATCCTTGGAGGGTGCGCTCGAATGCATATACGGCTGCCTCGGCTGAGGCGCCCTGTCGTCACGGTTTTTGGGGCGGCAATCTTTGGTGCCTTGCTCGCGGGCGCGGGGCCGCAGCTGCCCACCATGATGGACCGGCCCTCGTGTGTCGACACAGTGATGAAAGCCGTGGCCAGCGACCGGCCGGTGGCCGGAACCTACAACTGCTTTGACGGCAACCTTCAGATGGGGCTGCAGTCGGTCGGAATCGATTCCGACAGCGCGTTTGCGACCAGGATCGGCCAGGCAGGTGATTACCGCTACCTGCACAAGACCGAGGACGGCGGCTACGTCTACGAGTACGACCGCCCAATGACGCCTCATGACAAATTCAAAGGTGCGGTGGTTGCGTTGGGGTTGCCCGAGACGTCCGCCGACATGCGCGGGGGAAAGCTGGGAGCGGCCTTGACCGTGAGGCGCGATCTTCGGGCTGCCTGGGCGGAGATCTCGGGCAGGACCCAGAACGCGGAGAGCAAGCTGTACACGTTTTACGTGGGCACGGACGGCAAGATCACGGCCGTCAAGTAGGTCTCCCTCGGTGGATCAGTCTCGCCGGTTACCATGAGCGTCAAATTCGCGTCCTAGATCCGCCGCCGCCAACCAAGGTCCGCCTGGGTCAGCGATCTGAGGGGGCCTTTGATCAGTTCCAGCGGGACCGGCTGGGGTTCTTCCGTCGCTGCGCCGAGACATCGGATGTCGTCCCATTCCGCTTTGGTGCCGATGACGTCCTGGTGGTGAGCCGGCCCGAGCTCGTCAACGACGTCCTCATGACTCGCCGCGACGACTTCAGCAAGGCCTACCTGACGAGCATCATGCACCCCCTTCTGGCCGGAAGCCTGCTCCTCGTCGACAGCGACAGCTGGCTCCATCAGCGGAAGCTGATCCTGCCCGCATTTCATCGCGAGCGGCTGGATGCATACGCCGCCGTGATGGCGCAGGAAGCCGAGCGCGCTTGCGCAACCTGGGCGCCGGGACAGGAGCGCGACATCCACTCCGACATGATGCGAATGACTCTCCAGATCGTGACTCGCACTCTCTTCGGCATCGATTTCTCGAATGCGGTCGGAGTTGCGGAACGGCTGGTCTCGACAGTGATGGATGAGTTCAATCGCCGGATCGCAAGCCCGGTCCGGCTGCGATTCCCCGTCCCGAGCATCCGCACGCTCCGCCTGTTTCGGTCCATGCGCGAGCTCGACGTGATCGCTTATCAGGCAATTCGGGAACGCCGCGCCAAGCCGCAACCCGACCTGCTTTCGATGCTGGTCGAGTCCAGGGACCAGAACGGCCGCCCGATGACCGATCGCGAGGTGCGCGACGCATGCCTCGCGGTGTTCTTCGCCGGCCACGAGACCACGGCGTGCCTTCTGTCCTGGACCTGGTACGTGCTGGCCCGGCACGAGGACGTTCAAAGCAAGATCCTGGCCGAGCTGTCAGGCGTGCGGGTCGACCCCGGCGAGTCGCCGGCGCTGCTGGTTCAGCGCCTGCCTTACACGCAGGCCGTGCTCAACGAGGTCCTCCGTATGTACCCGCCGGCGTACGCCTTCGGGCGTCGCGCTGTGCGGGCCACAACGGTCGGCTCTCACTCGGTTCCGGCGGGCACGACTGTGCTGATGAGCCCGTGGGCGATGCACCGTGACCCGCGCTTTTTCGAAGACCCCGAGAAGTTCATGCCCGAACGATGGCAAGACGGT
>Ga0209161_10005390_pt1 | contig 10111 bp, 8 predicted proteins | sample GraSoiAngelo_155_FD_186169 | JGI IMG/M metagenome (GOLD analysis project Ga0209161, IMG submission 186169) | Grasslands soil microbial communities from the Angelo Coastal Reserve, California, USA - 14_1009_13_30cm (SPAdes) (version 2) | ecosystem: Environmental > Terrestrial > Soil > Grasslands ...
CAGCGTACCGATGCCGATGGCGAGCAGCAGCAGGCCCGGGTAGTCGACCTTCTCGGCCTTCACCTGGTACCGCGAGTTCTGGATGAAGCTGAGCGACAGCGCCAGCGCCAACATCCCGATCGGGATGTTGATGTAGAAGATCCACGGCCAGCCGAACGCATCGGTGATGTAGCCGCCCAAGGTGGGCCCGAGCGTGGGGCCGACCATCACGCCCACCCCAAAGATCGCCATGGCGGTGCCGTACTCCTCGCGCGGGAACTCCTCGTACAGGATCGCCTGCGAGGTCGAGAGCAGCGCCCCACCCCCCAGCCCCTGGACGATCCGCCAGAACACGAGCGCGACGAGCGAATGCGCGTTGCCGCAGAAGAACGACGAGACCACGAACAGCGCGATCGAGCCCGCGAAATAGCTGCGCCGTCCGAAGAACGCCGACAGCCAGCCGGTGATCGGCAGGATGATCACGTTGGCGACGATGTAGCCGGTCGACACCCAGGCAATCTCGTCGAGCGTCGCCCCCAGGTTCCCCATCATGTGGGGAATCGCCACGTTCACGATGCTGGTGTCGAGCAGCTCGAGCACCGACGCGAGCGACACCGTGATCGCGATGATGTAGCGGTACTTGTACCGGTCGGCGTCAGCGCCGAAAGCGGGTACGGGCAGTGCGGCGGTGGCCACGGGATCGCCTACTTCGTGGTGATGGTCACGTTCACGCTCATCCCCGGCCGGAGCGGATGCGCGGCGTCGTTCTTCCCGTCGAGCCGGATCCGCACCGGGATCCGCTGCACGACCTTGGTGAAGTTCCCCGTGGCATTGTCGGGGGGCAGCAGCGAGAACTTCGCGCCGGTCGCGGGCGAGAGGCTCTCCACGTGCCCGCTGAAGTGCCGGCCGGGGTACGCGTCGACGGTGAAGTCCGCGGGATCACCGGGGCTCACGTCGGCGGTCTGCGTCTCCTTCAGGTTCGCCGTCACCCACACGTCGCCGAGCGGCACCAGGCTCATGAGCGGCTGACCGGGCTGCACCAGCTGCCCGACCTCCACGGACTTCTTGCTCACGACGCCCTCCGCGGGCGCGGTGATCCGCGTATACGACAGGTTCAGCGCCGCCTGATCCCGCGCCGCGCGGGCCGCGCCCACCCGGGCGTCCGCGCCCAGCAGCGCGGCCTGGGCGGCCGCGAGGGCTGCGTCCGCTGCGCGGGCCGCGGCCTCGGCCGCGTCGAGCGCCTGCTTGGGAACGATGTCCTTCTCGGCGAGCGGTTTGATCCGCTCGAGGTCGGCATGTGCCTTCTCGGCGTTCGCCTGGGCCTGCGCCACCTGCGCCTCCGCCTGACCCACCCGCACTCGATTGCTCACACCCGCGAGCGCCACCGCGAGGTCGGCTTCCGCTTGCGCGAGCCGCGCCTTGTAATCGCGGTCGTCTAGCACCACCAGCGTGTCACCTGCTTTGGCCGGCCGATTCTCGTCGGTCCGCACGTCGAGCACGTAGCCGCCCACTTTCGGCAGGATCGGGACGATGTGCCCGTCCACCTGGGCGTTGTCGGTCGATACGTGACTGAGGCTGTAGACCCAGCGCCGCGCCCCCACGGCCGCCAGGCCGAGCAGGACGACGCCCATAATGATGAAGGCGGTGCGCCTGCCACCTGGCTTGGCCGGGGCGGCCGCTTCGTCGGGCGACACCGGGGAAGGCCGGGCGGACCGCTGGGCAGTGTCACGTTCGATTGTCGTAGCCATGTCGTCACTCATCGGTGTGGGCGGTTAGTGAAGGGTACGGGCGACGCCGGCGGCGCGCGCCAGGGAGATCCGGGCTGCAGCGGCGGCGAAGCGGGCGTCGATCTCGGTGTCGCGCGCGCGGATCAGCCCGGCCTGCGCGGTGATGACGTCGATGTTGCCGGCGACCCCCGCCTTGAAACGCTCGCGCGACTGGCTGAGCTCACTTTCGGCGAGCCGCAGCTGCTCGCGGGCCACCGCCTGCTGCGCTTGGGCCGAGCCCAGGTCGAGCAGGGCGGCATCCACCTCGGCGGCGATCTGGCGGCGCAGGTCCGCCTCGCGCACCTGCGACTCGCGTACCACCGCGTCCTGCTCGGCGAGCCGCGCCTCGCGCCGGAAGCCGTCGAGAATCGGCACGCTCACCTGCAGCGTGAGGTCGCGGGTGGAGATCGCGCCCGGCACGGTCGCGCCGTTCACGCCGTAATCGCCGGCCAGCTCGAGCCTGGGCAGCCGCTCCGCGCGGATCGCGGATCCGGTCTGCCGCGCCGCGGCGGCGCGCGCCAGCTCCGCCCGCAGCTCGGGTCGGTTGGCGAGCGCGGCCGTGACGACCGAGTCCCGCTGTGCCGGCACGTCGGCGGCGCCGAGCGACGGCGCGAGCGAATCCGTGAAGGCGAGCGGGGTAGCCGCGTCGAGGCCCAGCGCGCGCGCCACGTCGATGCGGCCGCGGTCGAGCTGGTTCCGCGCCACGAGCAGCAGGCCCTCCGCCGTGGCGAGCTGCGCCCGGGCGCGCGTCACGTCGATCGCCGGGCTCACCCCGGCGACCCGCTGTGCGTCGGCAAGTCCGACCAGCTCGGCGGCAATGACCGAATCCGCCTGCCGGGCCGCGACCACCGACTGCGCGCGCACGGCGCGAACATACGCGAGCGCCGTCGTGAGCACTGAGCCCTCGACCGTCACTCCGCGCTCGGCGCGACTGCCGTCGGCCTGCGCGCCGGCCGCCCGCACCCGCGCCACGCTCGACCAGTCGAACAGCGTCTGAGCCGCGTTGAAGCGGGCGTCGTAGTTGTTGAACGGTCCGATCAGCTCAGGCACGCCGGGAAACGAGATCCCGATCGAGCGCGAGTTGAACGAGCGGTTGAGCCATGCTCCGCTCCCCGAGAGCGACGGCAGCAGTGCCGCGCGCGCCTGCCGCACCCGCGCGTCCGCTTCCGTCGTGCGCAGCGTGGCCAGCTCGACGACGGGCGTCTTGCCCGCCGCCATGGTCACCGCATCGGCGAACGAAAGACGGAGCGGCGCGCTCGTGCCGGGCGCCTGCCCCGCTACGGGAGCGGCGCTGAGCGCTACGAGCAGGGCGACCAGCCGGCTGCTATTGCTTGGCGATACCATGGAGATAGAGATCGATGTGAGTGTCGAGGTATGCCTGAACGTTGAAGCCCTCCGGCATGCACGAGGCGAACGCCCGCCGCACCACGGTGGCGTGCATCAGCGGCGACATCGCCAGTTTCGCGGCCAGCATGACGTCGACCGGCCGAAACTCGCCGTTCTTGACGCCGCGCTCGATCACGCCCGCCATCAGGCGGTGCCCGCGGGCCACCACTTCGTCGTAGTAGAAGCGCGTCAGCTCCGGAAAAGTTGCCGCCTCGGCCATCATGAGCTTGGGAATGCCGGCGAGTGCAGTCTCCCCCACCAGGCGCCAGTATTCCCGCACCAGCTGCTCGAGCAGGTCGCGGGCGCTGCCGGTGAACGACCGCGCCAGCGCTTCCCCCTGAGCGATCACGGGCACGATGGTCTGGCGCACCACGGCCTTGAAGAGTGCTTCCTTGTTCTCGAAGTAGAGGTAGATCGTGCCCTTGGTGACACCGGCGCGGCGGGCCACGTCGGCCAGCGTGGTGCCCTCATAGCCTCGCTCGACGAATACTTCGAGCGCGGCCGCGACGAGCTCCTCCGGCCGCGCGTCTTTGCGACGCTGCCACCGCGGCTTGGCGATGCGCTTTGAAGGAACGACGGCGTGCGACACGGTGCCTCCAGGGAATTAATTACTGAACGGTAAGTAAGTAACCCAGGTTCCTGTAACTCGTCAACCTGTCTCAAACAACTGATAAATCAGAAGTTAGGAATCTGGCGGCCGGTGGCCCGCTCGCGGTAGAACAGGATCAGCCCGGTGCTGGGCGGCTTCACGCCCAGCTGTCGCAGCAGCGTGATGATTTGACCCCGGTGGTAGGACGAGTGATCCACCGCATGTTGCAGAGTCTGCAGGTAGGTGTGGACGTACGCGCCGCCCGTGGAGGGCTGCACGGTGAGGGTCGCCGTCAACTTCGCGTCGGTCAAGCCTTCGAAAAACGCCCGCCGTTTCGTTTCGACATCCTCCCAGCGGGCCCGCACCTCCGCGAGTGAGCCGAGGTCCCTGCCCTGTGCCACGGCGGGTGGTGGGGCGCCAAGCCAGCGGGTGAGCCACAGCTGCTCGGCCCAGACGATGTGACACAGCGTGCCGTGAATGCCGCCATGGCTGCTCTTGAGATCCCGCCGGTATGGCTCCGGGGGAAGGCCGGCCAGGGCGTCGAAGATGCGGCGGTGTGCCCAGGCGTTGAACTCGTACAGCTCCCGCACGAGGACCACGGTCATGCCGGGGCCAGCGCTCCTCCGTCGAGCACGCTGCGCTCGATCGTCTTCCCCTCGATCACCGCGTCGTCTCCCACCAGCGAATCGCGCACCGCGCTTCGCACCACGCGGACGTTCTTCCCGAGGATCGAGTTCGCGATCTCGCTCTCCGTTACGTAGCTCCCCGCCTCGAGCGAGACGTTGGGTCCGACCGTGGCGTCGTGGATCGTCACGCCGTCCTCGATGTAGACCGGCGGCACGATCGTGCAACGGGGGGAGGGTCCCTGGGGCATACGGGCTCGTCCCTGCTCGAGCAGGTGGCGATTGGTCTCGAGTAGCGTCTCCACCTTGCCGCAGTCGTACCAGCCACCCACCGGTGCGGTGTAGAGCCGTCGCCCGCGGTCCACCATGTACTGGAACGCGTCGGTGAGATAGTACTCGCCCCCCTTCCCGGGCGGCTGCTTCAGGACGTGCGCGATACCGTCGAACAACGTCTTCCAGTCCTTGACGTAGTAGAGCCCGATGTTGGCGAGCTTCGACACGGGCGTACTGGGTTTCTCGACGATCGTCTTCATGTAGCCGTGCCGGTCGGTGACGATCACGCCGAACCGCTGGTAGTCCTCGACCTCCTTCGCCCAGAGAATGCCGTCGGCGTCGCTCGTCTGGGTGAGCGACAAGTCGGCGTCGAACAGCGTATCCACGAAGATGATGAGCACCGGTCCGTGGACGTACGGGCGGGCCAAATTGATCGCACCGGCCGTGCCGTCCAAGGTCTTTTGCTCGACGAATGTTGCCTTGACGGGGTAATGCTCGACGATGTATCGCTCGACGACGTCTTTGAGATGGCCGGTGATGACAATGAGCTCTTCGAGGTCCAATCCTTTGACGGTGTCCATCACGTAGTCCATGACTGGTCGCCCCGCCACGCGGACCAGCGGTTTGGGCACGCGCTTGGTGAGCGGCAGCAGCCGGGTCCCTTTTCCCGCCAGCGGCACGATGATCTGCACTTACACCCTCCCGTAGCGGTCCTTGAGCCGCACCACATCGTCGATCTCGGGCGTCGAGGCTTCGAGCAGGTCGCTCGCCACGACGGCCTCGAACTGGTGGATGGTCTTGGGTGCGATGTGAAACGTCTCCCCTTCCCGCAGCGGCCGTTCGATCAGCGTCTCCCCCTGCTGGAGACGCAGCACGATCTCGCCCGACAGCACGTAGATCGACTCGTCCTTCTTGTTGTGATACTGCAGCGACAGGACGTGCCCGGGCTCGATGTGCAGGATCTTCCCGACGTAGCGGCTGGTCTTCGCCCAGATGAGCTCGTGGCCCCAGGGCTTGTCCACGCGGTAGGGGACGTCGGGCATGCGAGCGGTCAATTGCGGATTGGCGATTGCGGATTGCGGATTGGCAGAGCGCGTGTCGAAGCGCACGACCCCCCCTCGCCAATCCGCAATCCGCAATCCGCAATCCCCAATTCCCTCATCCTGGTATCAGACTCAGCCGCAACGACGACGGGCTCGTCACGCACGCCGTCACGCACACCCCACACCCCACGCACCCCTCGGGCTTGAGGATGGGATGGCCGCCGGCGTCGAGGGCGAGCGCGCGCTCACCCACGGGACAGGCGCGGGCGCACACGCCGCACGGGACGCCATGGAACGTGATGCAGCGCTCCGGCTCGAGCTCGAGGATCCCCAGGTGCACGCCCGCCCAGCCGTCGGCGGGCGGGACCAGCGCGCCCGTCTCACAGGCGTGGGCGCACGGCATGTCGGCGCACGCGACACACGCCTGGATGCCGGGATCGATCATGGGCGTTCCGGCGGCGAGCCCGGTGCTGGCGGGCGCCTTGACGATCGCGTGCACCGGACAGACGTCGATGCAGTCGCCGCACCGGGTGCAGGAAGCGAGGAAGGCGAGCTCGTCCGCCGCGCCGGGCGGGCGGAAGTGGCGGCGGGGCGCCACGCGCTGCTCCGTGCGCACCCGCACTTCCTGCAGCAGCCGGCCGAACGTCTCGCGGAAGAAGCCGCGCCGGTCGCTCGCCCGCGTGTCCATCAGAAGCTGGATCCGAGGCTGACCTGCCACCGGAACGCGAAGCGCTTGTCTCCCGGCGTGAAATCGCGGGCGTCGTCCCAGCGGTTCACGGCCAGCGGCACTTCGAAACGCAGCGTCCAGGCCAGCTCTTTCACCTGATGGCGCGTCATCACCCCCACCCCGATGTCGTACAACGTCGTGTACCACTGCCCCGGGGGCGACGACGGGATCGCCGTCGTGTCCACGATACCGGCATCCGCGAACGCCTCCAGGCCGAGCCCCCGCAAGATACCCTGATCGCGCCGCACTACCCACGGCGTCGCTTCGAGGTTGAGCCCCACCGCCCAGCGGCCACCCAGGTCGGGCCGGAAGCCCCGGAGGTTCGCCCCGCCGGGCGCTTGATAATGAAAGTCGGGGCGCACCAGCAACGCGCCCTGGCTCCGCAGGAAGGGGTTGGTGAACGTCTCATAGGGATCGGCGCCCGCGATGGAGATGCGCCGCTGCCGCACGGGATCGGACGAGCCGAGGTAGGCCCCTGCGAACAGGCGCGCGCCCCATGACCGGGTACGCACGCTCGCCTCACCCGTGACACGGCTGAACGCCTCGAAATCGTAGCGGTTGTTAGCGACGATACCGGGCCCCGGGTTCCAGTACACGACCCCCGCATGGCCGCCGACCCGCGCCCGCAACACCGTATTGCCCCGTGTCCTGGTGGTGCTGAACCACGGCCCAGCCTCCACCGTGCCCGCGTCGTCCCACAGCCGGCGATCGAGGTAGCCCAGGGCCGTGGTTGCCATCCACATGGCATCGAACCCCACGTGCGGGTCGGCGGCGTCCACGAGACGCTGCCGCAACGCGCGATCGACCTGGATCTTGCCACCCGCACGGCCCTCGACCGCCCACGCCGTTACGCTCGTCTCGGTGCGCGGCCGGAGCTGGGCGATCGGATTGCTCCAGCGGCCGTACAACCCGAGCACCTGGCTGGCGCCGCGCCGCGTCGCGACCGTGCCGAGCAGTAGGCCGCGATTGAAGGCGCCGAGGTAGTTGGCCCGCTCCCGCAGGCCGACCGTCACGCCGCCGAAGTCGTTGGACCAGATCACGGGGAGCAACCCGCGCACGCCGAGATCGCGGCGCACCGTCTCCTGAAACGGATCGTCGATCCGCAGCGTCCATGCGCCCCCCCCAAACAGGCCGTGCCGTTCCCGGTTGTTCAGCATGTCGTAGTCGTGGCCCCGCACCCGCGGATCGAGCATCAGGGGGCCCGGTCGCTGGGCGGTGGTGAACTCGACGCGCTCGCGCGCCGGCTGGCCGGTGGCGCGGGCGTAGACCGTGTCTCCCGCTCCTCGCCTGCCCTGCGTGCCGATTTCGACCGGCATGAAGCCGTCACCCTTGCGCTCGATCGTCACCACCGTCAGCCAGCGGCCGTCGGCCTGTCGCGTTCGCTGCACGTGCTTCAGGGCGTAATCGATCAACGGCGTCCCGTGCAGCCATTGGCCGAACAGCCACTTCAAGTCCTGCCGCGAGACCTGCTCGGCCACTTCCCGGAACGCCTCCTCGTCCACGTGCTTGAGCTTCCAGCGGGCGTAATAGGCCCGCAGGATGCGGCGCATCGTTTCGTCGCCCACGACGTACCGCAGCTGCTCGTAGAACAGCTGCGCCTTGGCGTACACCATCTGGTTGTAGGTGAAGAAGTCGCGGAATCGCTCGCTCGGCAGGGAGACGGGCTCGCTCCAGCGAGCGAGGTCGAGCATCAGTACGTCCGCCTCGAGCGCCGGGTAGGCCGGGCGGCCGCCACGTCGCTCGAAGAACCAGCCCGTTTGGAAGCTCGTGAACCCCTCGTCGAGAAAGGCCTCGCGCCATTCGTTGTTGGCGAGGATTCCCATGGTGTAGTTGTGGCCGACTTCGTGGACGATGAGGCCGAGCCCGGCCGAGCCGTCCATCACCATCATCGGGAACTCGGTGCCGCCCCCTTCGATGCGGTGCACGTTGGTGAGCGTCGGCCAGGCGAATTTCCCGTACAGCGAGTCGAGCCACGCGAGCGCCGCCTCCGTGTTGCGTACCGCGATCCCTCTTCCCCACGTCGCGCTGTCCTCCGGCAGGTACAGCACCCGCACCACGACGTCGCCGTAGCGCCCTTCGTCGTACCGGTAGCGCGGGTTGAGCGAGAAGGCGAAGTGATGGACCTGCTCGGCGTGGAAATGCACGCACTTACGTCCGGTCGCCACCGGGCCGCACCCCGGCCCGGAGGCGCGCGGCCCGTACCAGCCGCGCTGGTAATCGATCCGCAGCCGGGGATCGGCCTTGGCGTGCTCCCATCCCGGGTCGCCTTCGACCACCACACCGGTGGCCCCGATGACTTGGTCCTGGGGCAGGTCGAGCAGCACATCGTATGTGGCGAACTCGCCGTAGAACTCGCCCGCGGGATAGAGCGGGTGGTCCTGCCATCCCCCGCGGTCGTACACCACGACCTTGGGATACCACTGCGCGAAATCGAGGCGCCGTCCCTGGCGCCCCTGACGCCGCGGGAGGGTCGAGGGGCGCGCCCGCCAGTCGATCTCCACTACGCCCGAGTCCCCCGGCGCGAGCGGCCGCGGCAGCGCCCAGTGCGCGATGGTCGAATCGGGCGCGTACGGATAGTCCGGCCTGGCCCGCTCTCCCATCACCGTCGCATCGGTGATGCGCTCGAACGCGTAGTCGGGGTCTCGCAGCCGCTGGAATCGCACGCGTCCTTCGGCGGCGTCCGCCGCGGCCCAGCGCGAGCCCGGCCGAAAGGCATTCAAGTACTGGTGCACGAAGAAGTCACGCAGCGTGTCCGGGGAGCGGTTCACGTAGGTGATGCGCGCGTGACCGAGCAACACGCCCGCCGGCTCGTCCAGCGCCGCCGTGATGTGGTAGGCAGCCCGCTGTTGCCAGTAGCCGGCGACCGGCAGGGAGTCCTTTAGGGCAGTGTCGGGGGCCATCAATAAGAGAAGGATCGGGATCATCGGGGTCATGGGGATGGGGAAGCTACACGCCCCTCGTTCGGACGGGGAGGCGTGCCGCGTGATTTCGACCGGCGGTGCATCAATCGGGCGCCGGTGTTCGACGACTGACTCCTCATGTTGGGCGCGTAAACCCTCGACAAACAGGAGCCAGTTATGACGCATAAATCGCGCTATCTCCCGATCCTGCCGGCCGTGGCGGCCCTCGCGACCCTGGTGGCGTGCAGCGACCGTCCGCCCGCGACGGGCCCAGCCCCTGGCAGACCCGAACCGGCGGCGACTCCTCTCACCGCCGAACTGCAAACGACATCCGAGGCATTGGCGCAACACTTGGCGCGCGCGCTCACGCATCCGGCGTTCCGTGCGTACGTCAAGGCACAGCTCGATTCGTCGCCCTTCCGCGAGCACAAGCTCCACTTCCAGCGCTTTCTCGGCGCGCACGGGGGCCACGCCCGCGACGAGGTCGCGCGGCACGCCGGCGTACCGGCAGGCCAGATCGACCGCGAGGCTCTGGCAGCGATCCCGCTCGAGTTCTACTTCCCCGTGCCGGCCCACCGGCGGGCCTGGACCGGCGACGCCAACGTGCTCGTCGCCACCGCCCTGCGCGACCACGACGTCCCGGTGGCGTTCGACCCGCAGGGGCACCGCATCCTGCTCGACCCAGACCGGCCGCCCGCGACCCCGGTGATCGCGCTCGTCCCGGTCGAGACCGACTTCACGCCGCGACCCGCGATGCAGCTCTGCCAGGAAGACTGCGGAAGCGGTGGTGGCGGTGGCGGCGCGCCGCCCCCCCCGCCCCCGCCC
>Ga0209161_10005391_pt1 | contig 10110 bp, 14 predicted proteins | sample GraSoiAngelo_155_FD_186169 | JGI IMG/M metagenome (GOLD analysis project Ga0209161, IMG submission 186169) | Grasslands soil microbial communities from the Angelo Coastal Reserve, California, USA - 14_1009_13_30cm (SPAdes) (version 2) | ecosystem: Environmental > Terrestrial > Soil > Grasslands...
CCATCTCGAGTGCGCCGCCCGCGAGCAGCGCAGCGGCCGTCAGCACGAGCGCGAGCCAGCGCATCGCCGCGCTCACTTCTCGCCTCCCTCGGGCTGCGGCGCCGTCGTCGCGGGCGGCCGCGCCGTCCGGGCGGGCGCCGCGGCCGCGGGCGGCTCCAGCAGGCGTAGCAGCTCGAGCATGCGCAGCCGCTCCGCGACGTTCTGATCGCGGTGCCGCGCGGGATCTCCGTCGGTGAGGAGCTCGAGGTCGAGAAGCATCTGGGCGTCGATGGCCGGCTGGCCGGCGCCACGTGCCGGCGTCACGAGCGCGGCGATCACCGCGATGAGCGCCGCCATACGCCGCATCAGCCTTCCCGCGACGGCAGGCGATCGAGCTGCCGGATGACGTCGAACTCTTCGAGCAGGTCGAGGCGCTCGACGACACGGTAATGCTCGAGCAGCCCGAGCCGGGCGCCGAGCACCGCTTCGTCCACGGCGGCGAGGTCGGGGCGGCGCTCGACGGGCTGCAGCGCGAAGAGCACCACCGCCGTCGCGAGCCCGAACGAGAGCGCGATCGGCGCGGGCCGTGCCCACCACCGGCGCAGCCGCGCGCGCACCGAGCGCCGGGCCTCGAGTCGTCCCCGCAGCTCTGCGCGGTAGTCGCCCCAGCGTGGCTCCGGCGCCTGGGGAACGGAGGCGGCGGCGCGCGCGAGCACGTCGCGCTCGGGGGGTGTGAGGTCGTCGCGGCGCGGGAGGCTCACGGCGCGAGGTCCTTTCGCAGCGCGGCCACCGCGCGGTGCAGGTGCACGCGCACGGTCGCCTCGGCCACGCGCAGCACGTCCGCGATCTCCGCCGTTGACAGGTGCTCTTGCGCGTAGAGCATCACCGCCGCCCGCTGCTGCGGTGAGAGCCGGTGCACCGCTTCCCACAGTCGCGCCATCGTCTGCGCCTCGCTCGCCTGCTCACCGGGATCGGGACCGGGCGCGGGGTGGCGCTCGACCAACGTCGCGTCCGCGTCGCGGTCGGCGTCACGCGTGACGACACGCGTCCACCAGCGGCCGCGGCGCTTGTGATCCAGGCAGAGATTGACGAGGATTCGATAGAACCACGTTGAGAACCGCGCGTCGCCGCGGAAGCGATCGGCCGCCTCCCAGATGCGGATGAAGGCGTCCTGCGAAACGTCCCGGGCGTCCTCGGCATCACGCAGCAGCGACCACGCCAGCCGATACGCGCGGCCCTGATAACGCGCGACGAGCAGATCGAACGCCGCGTCGTCCCGCGCTGCGATACGGCGGCACAGCGTCTCATCGGAGGTTACCTCCGGCTGGTCGCTCACCCGGCCCTCTGCCGTCCACGATCCCACTCCCGAATCGCCGGCAGCAACATTTCAGCGCCCGGAGCCGGCCGGCCCGGCCCCGGGCGTGAGCGGACTGCTACTTCGCAGTCTGGTCGGTCTTGAGCTCTTTGCGATCCTGTCGCAGGTCCCGCCGATCGTGCCGGACGTCGCGGCGATCCTGCCGCCGGTCGCGCCGATCCTCGCGCAGCTCACGCGCGTCGGCACGCCGCTCCTTCACATCGCCCCGGAGATCTTTGCGGTCAGCGCGGATGTCCTTGAGGTCGTTCTTCACCGCGTCTTTGTCGCCCGCCTTGCGGTCGGCGGCGAGGTCGCGACGGTCTTCGCGGAGGTCACGGCGGTCGCCGCGAATCTCTCTGGTGTCCTGACCGATTTCCCGGCGATCGCGCCGGATTTCGCGGTTGTCGCGCCGCAGCTCACGCCGATCCTGCCGGATGTCTTGCCGATCCTGCTTCACGTCGTCTGGCCTGACGTCCTGCGCGAGCGCCGGCGCCGTCAGAAGCGCCGCCGCCACACCGGTCACCGCGAGCGCGATTGTGAGCCTCATCGGTTCTCTCCTCCGCTGCGGGATGACTGCTGCGCTCTTGGACGCAGGCTATACGTCGTCGCGTTTACATCTCGATACATTTCTCGTAACTGGCTGATGTTAAAGGCCCCGACCGTCGATCCGCGGTCGCTGGCCGCACGGTTGCAGCCTCTGCCACCCAGGAGGTGACGCCATGATCGACCGCACGAAGTTCCCCACGGCATGGGAGGGCTGCGAGATCTCCGTCGTCACCGAGCAGCTGCGCGACGGCCGCTGGGCCGTGGTCGCTGCGATTCAGGAGATGACGCCCGAGCACACGCGGACGATCGACCTGCCGGTGCCGAGCGAAACGTTCGCGACGCGAGACGAGGCGGAGTCGTACGGCGTGGCGCAGGCCGAGCGCTGGCTCGAGAAGAACATGCCGAAGAGCGAAGCCGCCTAGCGCGAAATCGAGAGAGCCACGGCTTTGCCGGGGTCGAGCGACGCCACGGCTTTGCCGGGGTCGAGGGACGCCACGGCTTTGCCGGGGTCGAGGGACGCCACGGCTTTGCCGAGGCGGCCCGAACGTTGGGGGGTATGGGGGGCCATTTCCGGGCCCCCCATGTTGTTCTTAATCGAGAACGACGAGGCCGCGGTTGGAGCGATTGACGACGGTCGCTCCACCGCGCGTGACCAGCACCGTCTCCTTGACGGTCACGCCGAACGCGCCGAGCTCGTAGTACGGCGTCTCCGCGCGCAGCACCATGCCGGCCTCGAGGATCTCGCCGCCGGGCCGCAGCCACGGCGCCTCGACCGGCTCGAGGCCGATCCCGTGGCCGACGTGATGGCGACGGAATTCCGGCAAGCCGCCGTCGCGCACGGCGGCGACGGCGGCCTCGAAGACCTTGCCGCCATCGACACCCGGCCGAATCGTCTCGAGCGCGGCCTGCACGCCGGCCTCGACCGCGTCGTACGCCCGCAGTGCGCGTGACTCCGGCTCGCCGAGGATGGCCATGCGCGCGACCTCGCCGTGATAGCCCTTGAAGATGGAGCCGACGTCGAATCGCACGAGCTCGCCCGGACGCAGCGCGCGCTCGCCCGTCGGCGCCGCGGGCAGCGCGGCGTGCGCGCCGAAGGCGATGATCGTCGCGTACGGCGTCGCTGCGCGCGTGGCGACCGCGCGCTCGTAGAGCGCGACGGCCTCACGCTCCGTCGTGCCGGCCCTGAGCTCGCTCAGCACGGCGTGGATCGCCTCTTCGGCGATGCGCAGCGCCTGCGCCAGACAGTCGATCTCGTACGGCCCTTTCACCGCGCGCGCCCGCGCCACGGCGCCCACCGCGGGCGCGAGGCGAAACCGCGAGAGACGGGCGGTGATCGTCGCCGTCCCGGGCCGCGCACCGTCGTCCATGCCGATGCGCGCGCCGCGTAGGCCGAGCGCCTCGAGCACGCTCGCGAGCGCATCCGCCGCGCTCTCGGCCGGCTCCGCGGCCAGCCGCGCCGCGCGGCGGGCGTGCTCGTCCGCGCGCTCCGCGAGATTGACGAAGAACCGGCCGTGGCAGACGACGTGATCGGCGGCGCCGTCGCCGGCGGCCAACGCCGGCGCGTCGATCGTCGGAATGACGAGCGCGGTCCCGGCCTTCGAGTACACCGCCGCGATGTCGGCCGGATAGACGCTGCGTGAGAAGCTGCGGAAGCCGGTGAGGTACTCGACGTCGGCCGCCGACGTGACGATCAGCGCGTCGGCGCCGGACGCCTGCAGCGCGGCGTCGAGCCGTTCGGTCTGATGCGGGTACATGGCTATACCGCCAGCAGCGTGCCCGTGACGTGGCCGGAGCTCTCGGCGGCGAGATACGCGATCGCGTCGGCGACCGCCTCGACCGGCACCCACGTCTTGGGATCGACGTTCGGCATGGCCGCGCGGTTCGCCGGCGTGTCCATCGTGCTCGGCAGCACGGCGTTGACGGTCACGCCGCGGCCGCGCGTCTCCGCGGCCAGCGCCTGCACGAGCGCGATCACGCCGGCCTTCGCGACCGTGTAGGCGATGAAGCCTCCGGTGGGCGGCACCACCGCGCGCGAGGCCACGGCCACGACGCGGCCGCCGCCGCCGGCGAGCATCGGCGGCACGACGGCGTGGGTGGCCACGTAGGCGGTCGTCAGATTCAGGGTCAGCATCGAGTCCCACAGCCGGCGGTCGGTCTGGGCGAGGTCGCCCATCGCGAAGCCTCCCACCGCGCTGACGAGGACGTCGATGTGCCGGTGCCTGGCCAGCAACGACTGCGTGAGCCCGGCCATCGCGGTGTCGTCGGTGATGTCGCAGCGCTCGAGCACCAGGCGCGGCCGCGCGATGGCGTCGACGGAGGCGGCCAGCCGCTCGCGCTCGGTCTCGACGATCCAGGGCACGCAGACCATGGCGCCCTCGGCGAGAAAGCGCCGCGTGATGGCCTGGCCGAGCGCGCCGCTGCCGCCGGTGACGAGAACGACGCGGGCCAATGCGCTACTCCGCCGCCGCCGGCGCCAGCATGATCGCCGAGCGCTGGATCTCGTCGTAGCGCACCTTCGCGACGTCGAACTCCTCGAGGTTGTCCCTGAGCTTCTTGAACGTCTGCTCGAACGAGGGCAGCGTTTTGCGCGCCCGCGTGAGCGGCGTGGTGCGTGCCAGCAGATAGTTCTTCACGTACGGGTGGTTGATGCCACGCTTCTTGACCTTCGCCACCACGCCGGCCAGCGTCTCGTCGGCCGCGCGCACGAGGCCGGCGCGCTCCTCGCGCTCTTCCAGGCCCCGCCGCAGCGATACCTTCAGGAATTTGTCGACTCTTCTCAGAATAGGGGCGAAGGCGCCGCCGGCGAAGCGCTTGTTCTGCTCGTAGAGCAGCCCGAGCGTGATCAGATGGGCGGACTCGAACTGAAACGCCCAGTCCTCTTCGGTCGACGTCGGCTGCTCGCCCTCGGCGCCGCGGTACATGCGGATGACCTCGAGCGACTTCTCCTTGAGGTTGTGCGCCTTCTCGGTGTTGAGCGCGAGCACCTGAAACGCCACGTTGGGCTCGGCCACGAGGATGGCGGGGATGACGTCGGCCTTCAGCTTGTCGAGCGCGACGCGCCGGTGATTGCCGTTCGGCGTCCAGTAGACCCCGGGCCGTGGGGAGACGACGATGATCGGGTCCACGAAACGATCGATGCGACGCACGGCCTCCGTGAGGCGTTTGACGTGCGTGGGCGAGACGTCGCGCTGGTAGGGGCTCGCCTCCACCTTCGTGCGCGGCAGCAGACAGAAGATCTGCCAGTGTTCGCCGACCGGCTCCTGGTAGACCGCCAGCACCCGCCCGCCGTCGCGCTCGATCTGCTCGACCAGAGCGCGCGCGGTCTTGCTGGGTTCCTTGTCCGGATAGACCGTGAAGTCCGCCATGGCTCAGATCCTACGCCGCCGCGGCCGCCGCCGGCGTCGCGCGCGGCCGGCGCACCAGGTCGCGGACGCTGCCGTAGATGCCGGAGGGCAGGAAGATGATGAACACGATGAGCAAGAGCCCATAGATCGTCTCCGCCATGCCCACGTAGCTCACGCCGAACACCACGCGCAGCACCTCGGCCAGCGCGATCGTCAGCGCGGTGCCCACGGTGGCCCCGAGCAGCGAATACATACCTCCGAGGACGACCGCGAACACGATGCGCAGCGACACGCCGATGCCGGCCAGCGTGTCGGGGTTCACGTACGCGATGTACTGCGCATACGCGGTGCCGCCGATGGCGGTCAGGATCGCGGAGAGCACCGTGATGCCGATTTTGAAGCGGCTGACGTGGATGCCGACCGACGCGGCCGCCGTCTCGTCTTCGCCGATCGCCTCCATGGCCGAGCGGGCCATCGAGCGATCCAGCCGATGCCACACCCACAGCCCGAGCGCCCAGAGGACGAGTCCCGCGTAATAGAAGACGCGCTTGGCTATCGAAGCCCTCCGGCCGCACCGTCAGGCCGAGCGAGCCGCCCGTCCAGTCACGCTCGGCGATGATCAGCAGTCGGATGACCTCGCCCACGGCGAGCGTGACGAGGCCGAAGTAGTGGCCGACGACCTGAAAGCGCGAGCACGGGTAGGCGACCACGACGGCGAGCGCGGCGGTGAGCACGACCGACACGAGCGTGCCCAGCCACGGCGTGAGTCCGAAGAAGTTCCAGAGCAGCGTCGTCGTGTAGGCGCCGAGCCCGAGAAAGGCCCCGTGGCCGAGCGAGACGAGCCCGAAGCGTCCCATCAGCGACCACGCCCCGCCGATGAAGGCCCAGATGAAGATCTGGATCAGCACGTGCAGCACGTACTGGCGCATGCCGCCCATCGGCACGAACGGGACGGCGAGCAGGACCGCCAGCAGCAGGCCGACGAACAGCCGCCCCGCGCTCACGTGCGTCTCCCGAGAATGCCGCCCGGCCGGGCGAAGATCATGACCACGAAGAAGACGAAGGCGATCACATAGCCCATCTCGGTCGACCACAGGACGCCGCCGATCGAGATGACCTCGCTCATGATGAACGAGGCGACGAAGGCGCCCACCATGTTGCCGAGCCCGCCGAGCACGCAGATCATGAAGGTCAACGGCCCGAAGGCGGCGCCGAAGAACGGGTGCACCGAGTACTGGATGATGAGCAGCGCCCCCGCCACGCCGGCCAGCGCGCCCCCGACGGCCGACGTCACGAGGTACACCGTCCGCGGATTCGCGCCCATCAGCGCCATCGCGTCGCGGTCCTGCGAGACGGCCCGAATGGCGGTACCGACGTAGGTGTGCCGCAGGAAGAGGTAGAGCCCGAGCGTCACGAGCAGCGCCACCGCGAAGGCGATCAGACGCGCGAAGGACAGGAACATCCCGCCGAGCTCGATCGTCGGCAACGCCAGTCGCACCGAGCGGTGATCCGTCGTCCACAGGAACGTCGCGAACGACTGCAGGAAGAAGAGCAACCCGCCGGTGGCGAGCAGCTGGTTCACGGGCGCGCTGCCGAGAATGGGCGAGATGATCAGCACGTGGACGCCGATCCCCAGCAGCGCACCGAGCGCGACGCTCGCGAGGCCGCCGAGCCAGATCGGCCAGCCATAGACCTGCACGAGGAAGTACACCGCGTACATGCACATCATCACGAGGTCGACGTAGGCGATCCAGACGATGTCGATGACGCCGAAGATCAGGTTGAGGCCGAGCGCGAGCAGCGCGAGCACGCCGCCCAGCAGCAGCCCGTTCACCGCGGCCTCGGCGAGGAAGATCGGATCGATCACAGGCCCACGTACGCTTTGCGGATGAAGTCCTGGTCGGCGAGCTCCGCGGCGCGGCCTTCCATCTTGAGGTGTCCGGCTTCGAGCAGATAGGCGCGGTCCACGAGCTTCAACACCTGTCGAACGTTCTGCTCGACGACGAGGATCGTGTAGCCCTCCTCGCGCACGCGGCGGATCAGATCGAACAGGCGCAACACGATCACGGGCGCCAGCCCCATCGATGGCTCGTCGAGCAGCACGAGCTTGGGCCGGGACATCAATGCGCGGCCGAGGGCGAGCATCTGCTGCTCGCCGCCCGACAGACTGCCCGCGCGCTGCCGGTGCCGCTCCGCGAGCACGGGAAAGAGCGCGAACACGCGCTCCAGGCTCTCGGCGTACACGCGGCGCGCCGGCCGCAGATACGCGCCCATCTTGAGGTTGTCGGCGACGGTGAGCATCGGAAAGATCCGGCGGCCTTCGGGCACGTGCGCGATGCCGCGCGCGACCACCTCGTACGCCGGGCGGCCGGTGAGGGCGGCGCCCTCGAAGGACAGCGAGCCGGCGCGCGGCGCGATCATTCCCGAGATCACGCGCAGCAGCGTGGTCTTGCCGGCACCGTTGGGGCCAACGACGGCCACCGCCTCACCGGCCGCGACGTCGAGACTGATGTCCCAGAGCGCCGTGAACGCGCCATAGCCCGCCGTGACGTTGCGCAGTGCGAGCATCAGGCCAGCACGACTTTCTCGCCGAGATACGCCTCGATGACGCGCGGGTCCTCGGCCACCTCGCGCGGCTTGCCCTCGGCGATCTTCTCGCCGTGATCCAGGACGACCACGCGGTCGACCACGCGCATCAGCGTGGCCATGATGTGCTCGACCCACACGATGGTCACCCCGAGCTCGCCGCGGATACGCCGCAGCAGCTCGGCGGCGCCCGCCATCTCGGAGGAGTCGAGCCCGCCGAGGCTCTCGTCGGCGAGCAGCAGCTTGGGGGCCGTGGCCAGCGCGCGCGCGAGCTCGAGCTTCTTCAGACCGCCGGCGCCGAGCGTCGTGGTCGACGCGTCGTCCGTCGCGGGCAGGCCGACCAGCGCGAGGATCTCGCGCGCGCGGGCGCGCGCCGCGGACTCACCCACGCGCGTCGTGGCGCCGAAGTGGGCGGCGACGGCGACGTTCTCGAGGATCGACAGCTTGCGGAAGGGCCGAGGAATCTGGAATGTGCGGGCGAGCCCGCGATGGCAGATGGCGTCCGGTGTGCGGCCGCCGATCTCCTCGCCGTTGAATCGGACGGAGCCGCCGGAGGGCGCCAGCGCACCCGAGATGCAGTTGAAGGCCGTCGTCTTGCCCGAGCCGTTCGGCCCGATGAGTCCCAGGATCTCGCCCTCACGCACCTCGAACGACACACGGTTGAGCGCCGTGAAGTCGCCGAAGCGCTTGGTGAGCTGCGTGACGCTCAGGATATGACGTGCATGGGGGGCCTCGAAGGGCCCCTCAAGCGCCGGGCTCAGCGGGCGGCGAACGGCGAGGACGCCGCCAGCGGCAGGATCGGGTTCGCGGTCTGCACGGTCTTGGGATAGACGATCTCGAACTTTCCCTCGACGATCTGGAAGACTGCAGGAAACGCCCGCTCGTTCTGACCTGCCATCGGATTACCCGGCGGCAAGAACTTCACACCGTAGCCCTGCATGGTGCCGCCCTCGGGAATGTCCGTCTCGCGCGCGGCCTTCGCGAGCGCGTCGGGCGTGATGCCGCCGTGCTTCTGGATCGCGCGCGGCAGCACGTCGTTGAGCAGGATCCACATGTTGTTGAAGCCCATCGAGACGTGCGGCGCGATCGCCTGCGGCGGGATGTTCGGCTCGAAGACCTTGTAGCGCCGGACCATCTCCTGCGTCATCTCGCTCACGCCGGGCTTGAGCTTCTTGGGATCGAGCAGCTGCGCGGCGACGGGATCCACCGTATGGAAGCCCTCGATCTCGTTTCCGAAGCCCTCCTTCAGCTTGTCGATCTGGCTGTGGCCCGCGCCGTGGCCGAGGTACGCCTTCACACGGAGGCCCTGCTCTTTCGCCTGGCGTAGGAAGAGCGCGATGTCCGGCGCATAGCCGGTGTGGAACAGCACGTCGGGACGCGCGGCACGCAGCTTCGTGACCAGCGAGGAGAGATCGGGCGCCTGGATGGAGAAGCCTTCCTTCAGCACGACCTGCATCCCGTGCTTCTTGGCTTCCGCCTCGTTGGCGGCGGCGACGCCGGTGCCGTACGGACCGTCCTCATAGATGATGGCCACGCGCAGGTCCTTCGGCGCCTTCTTGAATCGGTCCTGCGAGTAGGCGGCGATGTACTGCACGGAGTAGGCGCCGAAGAGTCCGCCGTTGGGCTGCGGGCGGAAGGTGTATTGGAGATTACGATCCTTCAGGACGTTGTCCGCGATGGCGGTGGTGATCCAGAGAAACTTCTTCTGCTTGTCGATCTTGTCGGCGAGGGGCACCGCGTGCGCCGAGGAGTACACGCCGGCGAGGATGTCCACCTTCTCGGCGTTGAGCAGCCGCTCCGCCTCGTTGATCGCGACTTCGGCCTTGGACTGGCTGTCGCCGTCGACCTGGACGATCTTGTACTTGCCGAGCACGCCGCCCTTTTCGTTGACGTAATCGATGATCATCTTGGCGCCGCGCCAGCAGTTGAGGGAGCCGGCGGCCGAGAAGGGCCCGGTGTGATCGAACAGGATGCCGATCTTGATCGTCTGCCCCTGCGCGTCGGCGCGCGGAGTCCATGTGCTCGCCACGGCCGTCGCCAGCGCGAGCGCCACGGCGAGGATCATTCGGGCTGACGTCATGCGCGCTCCTCCTCGCAAAAAAGTGGGCTGGAGCGTATCACGCGCCGGTCCGACGTGCGAGGATCATCCACTCGCGGCCCTGTCGTCCACGCGCGGAGCGCAGCGGTGCGAACGCGCGCTCGATCCTGAACGCCGGAGCGAGCAGGCGGCGCACCTCGTCCGGCGAGACGACGAAGGGCGGGCCGGCCGACTGCGCGCGCAGCGGGAAGAAGCAGGCGAGC
>Ga0209161_10005394_pt1 | contig 10107 bp, 13 predicted proteins | sample GraSoiAngelo_155_FD_186169 | JGI IMG/M metagenome (GOLD analysis project Ga0209161, IMG submission 186169) | Grasslands soil microbial communities from the Angelo Coastal Reserve, California, USA - 14_1009_13_30cm (SPAdes) (version 2) | ecosystem: Environmental > Terrestrial > Soil > Grasslands...
ACAGTCAACCCCGCCAACGTTTCAATTGCCGCGGGAGGTTCAGGGACATCACTGATGACAGTTCAAACATCTCAGTCGACCCCGACAGGCAGCTACTCGATCACGGTAAAGGGTACGAGTGGATACGTATGGCACCCTCTGACGGTAACGGTTGTCATCAGTGCACCACCGCCTGACTTCAGCATCTCCGCTGGCCCAGCCAGCATGTCCCTAGGACTTGGGTCATCCGGAACGGCCACGATAACTCTTCAAAGCCTCTACAACTTCAACTCAACAGTCAACCTAACGACTTCAGTAGCCCCGGTCGACACGACAGCTTCGTTATCTCTTAGTGATCCAACAACGTCTCTCAACCCGAGCAGCATAACACTCACCCCGAACGGGACAGGCGCATCAACACTAACGGTGTCCACATCCCTCGTGACGACACCTGGGACATACACGGTCACAATTACAGCCAACAGCGGAACAATAACTCACTCAACCACAGTGACCGTCACAGTCACATTGGTGTGAGTTGAACACTCGACTCAAACATCCCCCTCTTTTTTCCAAGTCATCGCTCATGTTCGGCATTTACGCGTGCTCATCACGATCCGGAGAAGCGTTCCCGCCCCTTAGGCAACCTAGTTCTTATAGCCGAAAGATGAGGGTGCAGATGGAAAGCGAAAGCCCAATTAGGTGAACTAGACTTGAAAGGAACGTCTAGACCAAAGTCAAAAGTCGAGTCAACGGTCAGATTCTATGATCTATTGAGCGTTGTATTCTTCGTTCTCGCCGTACTCTCTCTCAGCATGCTGACGCTCTATCTGATAACCGACTTCATTGTGCTCGCCCTTGGAGCTATGGACATTGGAACTGTTCTTAACGCGGTAAGTCGAATGATCTCGCTACGTAACATCTCGGATGCAAATGAACGTCAAAGGAAGGCAGCAACGACTGTAAAGTTCTTCCACATCGTAAGCTACGCATGCTTCGGAATTGCCGCGATCGTTTTTGGCATCGCGCTAAATGACCTGGCAACGGACTTTGCCGTCATGGGGCTGGAGCTTACAGGTTGCGGGACAATTCTACGTGCCGTGTCTCGTGACATACAATTAGAGGGCGTGGGCGTCTAGTTGGTTTGGCGGAGCTATGGAAACTAAACAATCTATTCAAGTTGTTTCTCTTATCCTTCATCGCAGTCTTCCTGTTCCTGATATTCGTTCTGGATAATATCCCGGCTTCCCGTTACATGCTCATCGTTCTTGCGGCCGGAACAATCACCTATCTCATCTTTAGTTTCCGCGCTAGCCCAACCGCCAGTGGTCCTCCCATCACCCCGGAAGGTCGACTCCACCTAACTCGTACTCATCTTCTCGCGATCGTACTGATCTTCTCGCTCTTTGTCTCTTCGTACATCATCGTTCGCACGGTCACAGCCCCCTCAGCTTTCCAGCTGGTGAAATTCCAATACTTGGTCCTTCCAAACGGAACAGTTCTCTCGATGAGCCCACTCCAGCCGAGTAATGAGTGCGCGTGGCTAGAAAGCATGAACATCACAACACAGGAAAGGGCAAAGCAACAGGGACTGCCTGACTGTGATTTCGTCTCGTGGTATCATCGGACGAGTCCTCCTACATTGTTCCTTGAGTTTCAGAATTTCACGGAATTTGCCTACAATCTGAACGGGACGGCTGTTAGAACGACTGGATCAGAGCTCCTCTGCTTCTTTCTGTCCTCTGAAAGTTTTCAGTGTTGGGTGCCGCCAGCGACGGTGTCTCACCTAAAATGAGACACCTAATCGGGCCTAGCCTGGCATCCGAGACCTGTGACGCTATACCGGAGGATGATGTGACTAGGCGTTGAGGAAAAGATACAAGATCCTAACACTCGCGATTCTCTTGACTGTTATTGTTGTCGCAGGGGCTTCCGCGTATGTTTCTTCACAGTACGTTCCCCGAGTCTTAGTAGACGACACCCTTCCTCTGAAGGAGAATCATCAGTGGCAGTTCGACCTTTTTGTTCTCGGGAGTAGAAACGTGAACATCACGGTCAGCACCCGGCAATATCCTGTTTTCGTGACATTCTGGTTGCAGCAAGGATCGTCGGCAACCACTTACCTCTTTGACAAGCAGGTTACGAACACAACCCAATCCGGCTTCAACGTCAGCGTTCAACAAGGCGGAACCTACTATCTTAGCGTTCAGAAGACAGAACAATACGGGGAAAATGTAACCACCGTGGTTCATGTTGAAGTCAGATCATGAACCATGACTTCGGCCCAAGAATCTAACAGAGGAAGAGTGCAGAACTTGAAGCCCTGCCCAATGGGCTTCCGAGGCACAACTGTCCGTTTTCGAAAATAGGCATGCTTTTCTGGGAGGGTCAATCCTACAGATAGGATTCCGCAACTATTTTTTTCTCATGATTTCTTTTCGATAGCTACTCTTTTCTGCTAACTAATCTATGACCCCCCCGAGGTGGTCGATTTTCCCGGCCCGTGCCCTTCACGAAACTGCTGGTAGTTCGGTGGGCGGATTCGCGCTAAAGGTCTAGCCTTGGCGGAGGTCGGATCTCGGTTGATCATCCATCGCGGGTATCGGACTCTGTCCGTTGTCCTTTGCGAAGCTTCGGAATTGGCCGGCTCGTTGCACTCGTCGGATACTTCAAGTCCGCTGCTCCTTCGTAGGACCTGTTCAGTGGATGGGACGGGTCCGGGGGACTTATTGCTATTACCTGATCGTCAGTGACGAATATGTCGGTCCCGAGGCCTAGGTGGGAGAATGCGGCTTTTACGGCTTCAGCGTAGAATACGCTGGCCTTTAGTCCCATGTCGTGTTTGACGATGAGGGTGTGGCTTCTGCCGTCGAATGCGTAGTCAGAGGTGAAGGCTCGCCCGTACTGTGCCCCTAGGAACTCTAGGGCTTTCAGGACACTGTCGAAGTCGAATTTCTTGAACCAGAACGTTATGATTCCTGGAGCCTGGTTCTCACCCCACCAGCTTCCCATCTCCTTTGCCTGCTCTATGGTAAGATAATCGAAGAATTTTTTGATGGTACTGATTGAGGTTGTGACTGTTCCGAACTTTTCGGCATTGACTTCCCACTCGACATACCTTCTAAGAGCCTTGTTAGCCATCTGGTTCATGCTGACTCTACCCTCTGAAGAGAGTCCTTCCATCTTCTTGTCAACGTCCCGGTCTATTCGGAATGTTCTAGTAACTGTGTCGGGAGAACGACGGCCTTCAGTTTTTGAAGCGGTTTCAAGCTGTGTCACTACAGATTGTCACATCCTATGGCATCTGCAATCTAGTACGTACATTAAGATAAACTTGGCGTTCTTGTCTTACACAATGCTTCTCCCTAGTCAAGGTGGGGAAGATACGAGTCACTTCCCGCAAACGATTGCAAATGGTCGGTTTGCATACTCGACGCAAAGCCATGCCGTGCATACAGGCAATATGCTTGCCGATTGCAAGCGGAGAGAGACGTACCACTTAAGTGCTTGCAACGACGTAATGGGCTCTTGAAGAGCAAAATGACCTTAGCACCTACACGAACCATGCTTGAACTCAAACCAACACCGGTTTCGAGCTCGAGAAGCGTGACCAGGACCCTTAGGCTAGACGAGGATGTCGAAGCGGGCATTGTCGAGATGGCTGAGAGAGAACAGTTCTCATTCAACCTTCTAGCCAACAGAGCGCTCAGGAAACTTGTAGAGTGGGAGGACAAAGCTGGTAAATTTGGCTTCATACAGGTTCCCACATCCCTAGTTGAGAAAGTCTTCAACATCCTCACCGATGAGGAAGCCCGGGAACTAGGCAGAGAGGCAGGCGCCAACACTATTCCCGAGATGGTCCTCTTCTGGTTCAAGAAATTCAACCCCGAGACCGCCCTGAAGGCTTTGGAGATGATCGGCGGCTACGGAAACGCGTTCAGACTCCAATACACCATCGATGGAGAGACTGATACTGTAGTGTTGAAACATGATCGAGGGCCTAGAGTCTCGGCATTCTACGGGGAAATGTTCCTCTCCCTCTTCAAACCCATGGGCGCAAAAGTTGAGACACACGAAACAGACGGACAAATAGTCGCGACAATCACTCGCCCACCGACAAGCCTTGGCGGCGAGCACAGAGAAACATCGTTGATCCCAAATTTTCCGGGGGCCAAGAATGGGAGAGGCTACAAGAGATAATCAAAGCCCGGGAAGCGAGCCTAAGAAGGACAGGGAGAGGATCCGTGGATGGATCCGGATGCATTCCGATGATAATACGAAACTCCCTCCAGTCGAAGAACCGCAAAACAGTGAAGCTCAATCTCCCCATCGCAAGCCTCGCAAAGAACTAGAAAAACCGCTAGAATAGTTGAGGCGGCGCCAAAGGCGGAATCCAGATAGCTCTGCATAATTGCTCATACTGAACAGTCCCTTTTTTTGGATTATCGAGTTCACGAGAATTATCTCGCGCTAGGACACCTGGTTCTTTGCATGAAGAGTTTGTTCGCCCGATTTCTCTTCCGCATCGAGGCCCGTATCAACTGGACCTCGATAATGGTGGGGCCTCAGAGTGAGTTAGGAGAGATTACCTTACGTTACACTTTCATCACTTGTAAACGTGGTGGTTATATGGAAAGTTAGCGAAATGTAGCGATAGATGACAGATGGATGCTACACTCGCCGGGAGCGGAAAGCGGTATGGGCCTCCGGAGTCTGATGTTCGAGACGCCAAGACTGATGGTCGTCTGAGAAATCTCCTGGTCGACCTCATAGCCTCATCGAAAACCTTGGACGCAAGAGTCTGGCTCGACGGAGTATACACCGACATCGATGACGAACAGGTCCGTGGAGAATGGATGAACGATAGAGACGTCTACTTCAAGGTCGAAGGAAGAATAGACAAGAGGAATGGCTCATGACAATGATGTTCGATCAAGACTTGGGTCCCAACAGTTGTCCCTCGTGCCTAGAAACCACCAATCTAACCTGCGATAATTGCCGGCTCTGTTTCGAACACTGCTGCGCATGCTCAGTTGACGTCGATCCAACGGACACAATGGCGGGATAGCTGATGGAGAAGACAGGAGAGAAAATCATGGAGAATTACAAGTGGACGGCCTTCATGAAGCTGAAAGGACAGACTTGGGCTCGAAGAGAGGATGAGATACTAGACGAGTTTGATGGGTTCGTTCAGTCGCTCCGGGGGGTAGGAGTTGACTACAACATAATCGTCATGGTCGAAGGTGGAGTGCCTCGACAACTCCACTCTGATTGCAACGCGAAGGAGACGGAAGCTGGGATCGGTCGAGAAGAGTCTGGGGCATAACATTGGCCAAATTCATACTCTCAGTGGGGGATGACACCTTCAGGATACTGGAGTCAGAGGCCAAGAGAAGAGATGTCACGGTGCAACAACTCCTTCGAGCGGTCATTGTCCCAGAATGGGTAAGAGAGAATCCTCAAGTGAATCCAGCTTCAATGACATACAGGGAAATCGCCCCGCATTTGATGCACCAGTCAATCTACCCTGGTCAACGCGACCAGTTGCTGCAGACACCCGTTAGCAGGCTCAGAACCTGAGCTCGCTAGTTGTACCCGAATTCGACCCTTAAGGAATACTCCTCAGCTAATCCTCTTTCGTAGTCGCTCATTTCTCTTCCGCATGGCGATTTCTTCTAAACATTCTTTTTCATAACGACCCCCCGGGCGGTCGGGTTTTGCGCCCCGCCCTTCGTGGCTGAGCTTCCCCTCTACGCGAAATCACCCAGAATCAGCCCTGATCCCCATTAATCGGCTAGCGGATTATCTCCCCAACCGTAGACAGGAGCAATCTCGGGTCGCACGGAGACAGCCAGGGCTATACCTAGCTGGGGGGGTGCTCTTGTACCATACGCGTTATAAACCAAACAGCAACATACGCGGCGACTGGAGCGATGGAATCGTTAGTCGTATCTCCAACCGCTGAGCCTCGAGGCTCTTCAGACATCGGGGATGAGTTCTTTTTCCTGAAACTCTTCCTCCGCCATACGATAGACTCGGCCTCGCGGGCAGGAGCGGCCCCCATTGAAACAGAACTCTTCGGAGCCGAGACACGAGTAGAAAGACTCGGTTTCTGCTCCACCCCTGCTATGAATCCGGTCCTTTAGTCTAAGGGTCGTTTCAGACCCCAGCCGATTTGGCGATTTCGTTGGAGAGCGGAGCTTCTGCGCCAGATCTAGCTATTCGAGAGTCGCACAAACCCCCGGCGAGTCCACGCAAGACTGCAGTGGTGACTGGGCACTTGAACTCGAATACCAGACAAGAGGTTCGGTAGCGCCTATCTCGAAAACATGTACTATACTAGTTTCTTGCCGAAGAACTCGCTCACAACAAAGAGTCTGGTTCTCGTTCGGCATTGCGAGCAGGCCGTTCGGCTCGGGCCATCGTGATCTCGGCTGAGGACGTGAAAGAGAGTTGACAACGAAAACAAGAATCATGGCGTTAGATCCGCACCCGCAGCATCACGCTGCAGGGTTCAAACTTGGAGGGCTCTAATCTTGAGAGCTCACTTACTGGTCGCTGTGCTGATCATTGGGATAATCGCTGGCTCGGCTCTGCCTCGAGCGCATGCGGTGTCAGGAACCTACTTCGACAACATAGTTATCGTAGCCATGGAGAACCAGAATTATGTGGATGTCATGGGATCAGGGACAGGAAGTTCCAACGCTCCGTTCATTGCAAGTCTACTTCCATACGGTACTACTTTTCTAAACTTTCATGCTTATGGTGCAAATGGTCGCAATACCTGTGCATCAACTCATTCAGCAGGCTGTTATGAAGCACTAATTGCTGGGGTTAGTGACCTACTAGGAAACGGGTACTCATGTTGTATACCCAACCCCACCGTTGTAGGTAATCGCTTTCCGTCAGCAGGATTGACATGGCAGGCCTATTGTGAAAGTGGGTGCCCAAGAGGCAATGACCACTTTCCCTTCACAGGATTCACTGACACGTCAAGCTGCTCTTGTATATTTGCGGGCAGCAGCGTTTCTACCTCAAACTTCGTAGCTGCAGCAAATTCTGCAACTCCTCCTAACTTTCTCTGGTTCACTCCTACCGACAATCACAATATGCACGACAATAGCATCCAAAGCGGAGACACGTATCTCCACAACTTCCTTGTCGGTTCAACCGGAAGCGTAGCAGCTCCTGCTAGTGGATCACTTCTCGCCAGTAACCTCTTCACGCCAGGTCACAGGACCATGCTCTTAGTCTGGTGGGACGAGTACGACCCAGCTCCAATTTTATTCTATGCACCGGGAATCGTCAAGCAGGCATACATCTCATCGAGCGACGTCTACGACGAATTCTCTATTCTGCATACGATCGAGAGCAACTGGGCTCTGCAGAATAGAGAATTCGTCGTAGACGTCGCTCGATGAGATGTATGCCTGCTTGACTCTTCGACACCTCCACCCCTAACAACGAGCTTCACAGTATCTCCCTCAACACCAATCGTGAACCTGCCAGTCAGTTACGCGGCGACGACAACAGGAGGGAAATCGCCTTACACGATCGGCTGGAACTTTGGGGACAGCTCGACGGGAACAGGAGCTTCCGTAACCCATGTCTACTCAGGTCTTCAGTCCTACACGGTCACCGAGACTGCAACTGATTCGTCATCGCCCCCACAAACCGTAACGAGTTCCAAAACGATAACGATCACTGCCCCGCCTCCACCATCAACCAGTTTCACACACTCCCCTTCCACGCCGATCATTAACTCACTCGTGACCTTCACGTCCACAACGACGGGTGGAACAACTCCTTACACGGTAGCCTGGAATTTCGGTGACGGAGCAACGGGAACAGGGGCTTCGATAGTTCACACCTTCACGAGCGCCCAATCATTCACTGTGACTGAGACAGCGACAGACTCGTCCTCCCTTCCCCAAACGGCAACCAGCACCGGAACCGTGACCGTTGTTACAACACCACCGTTATCAACGAGCTTTACCTTTCTCCCCGCTAGTCCTGTGATCAACACGCCAGTCTCGTTCACCGCGGTAACGACAGGCGGAACACTGTCGTATGCTGTCAGCTGGGATTTTGGTGACGGAACAACAGGGACTGGATCCACCGCCACTCACACATTCGCCACGGCAGGAACATTTTCGGTGACTTTGACAGTCGTGGACTCAGGGTCGCCCAGGCAGACAGCATCATCAACCCGTTCCATTACTGTGTCTTCCACTCCGCAAGGAACTATCACTCTCAAGTTTGAAGGATTTGACTTTGATGGTCAGAATGAGGTCACTCTGACCCTCAATGGTGTGATCATTGCAAGATACTGGTCCGTTAACAATCCTGCCAATGGCCAGACATGGGTGCCAATCTCACTGACCATCATAGTAGTCCAAGGGGCAAACACTCTGGGATTCACTCATGCAAACACTGACTGCGCTGTCGATGACAACATAAGGAACCTCCAGGTCATCAATGGTACCCAGGTGTTATTCAGTGATCCAACTGTGCATACGCTGAACTGTACAACCCCCACTTCATACAACTTCAACATTGGACGGGCCTTGATCCCACCCACACTGACGATTCCAGCAAACCAGACAGTCACGGCAGGAACTTGGATCAACTTTACTGTCACGGCCGCATCAGTCAACATTGGCGGCACCGTCGCGCTTTCAGCAACAGGCGTACCGGCAGGGGCATCATTCGACCAGGCGACCGGGGGGTTCTCTTGGAAACCCGGCGCGAGCCAGACAGGCTCTTACGTCGTCGTTTTCACAACCACGGACAGCAGTTCTCCCTCGACATCCACTAGCAAGTCAATGGGGATTCAGGTAAACCAAGCCGCGCCAGGAGGGTCTAATGGAGGAAATGGGGGTTCAGGTGGAAGCTCGAACGGGGGCTGTCTGTTCTGCGGCGTCATTCCGAAGGTCTCGACAAGCCTCGGCCTCCTCATGATCGGGGGACTCTTGGGCCTCGTCGCTTCGCTTGCTCTCCTGACAGTCAAGGCTCGCGCAAGCTTGGAACAAACCAAGAGAAGAATGAACCGGCTCACTAGGGACGAATAGCCACTATCGCGGGACCAGATCTCAGATCTTTTCTCCTCTTGCTCTAAACATTCTTTTTCATATCGACCCCCCCGGGGTGGTCGATTTCCCAGCCCGTGCCCTTCGTGAAACCGCTGCGGCCTCGCATTATTCTCTATGCGGTGAGCCAATCCGCTAGCTGTGTCAGGTCTTTGACCTCTTTGGCGATCCTGCCTTTGAGCCGTCTTCCTTCAGGGCTATTCTTCCTGTTAACCCATGCGGTATTGATTCCGAGTCTTGACGCCGGCTCGACGTCGTGGTAGAGGCTTGCTGCGACATGAAGCCATCCTCTATCAGCTCCGACAATCCTCCGCGCCTCTTCAAAATGCTCTGTCCCAGGCTTGTAGGATCTCACACGCTCCGCGGTCACGATTAGATCGAAAGGAACCGTGAAATGCTTCAAGGTGCCCGCCAGAAGATCATCGTCAACATTCGACAATATTCCCAGAGTGTACTCTGTCGCAAGCCTCTCAAGAGCAGGATTCGTATCAGGAAACGGATCCCATGAGGGCAGCTGCTCTGCAAGAAAACTTGACAGTTTTTCCGGAATGGTCTTTCCCAATTTTCTTGCAGCCGCTGATGCGGCCAGCGCTAGAACCTGGCGGTACGATCGGTAAGGCATCTGGCCCTCGACCCTTTTCTCTTCCTCCTGGTATAGGCCGAACAGTTCAGCTTCCTCGGTCTGACCCAGTCCCGTCCCCTTGAGGGCCTGCTTGAATGCGTTCTGGATTCCTGTCTCCCAGTCGATCAGGGTGCCATAGCAATCGAAGGTTACAAATTCGAACTCTGGGGTTCTGTTCAATCACAGATTCCTCCTCGAATGCTCTGAAACGACCTCGCGTCAGGATCATTCTAAAGCTAGACGCCTATACCTAGGTTGTTCGGGTTTAGGACAAGAGAGAGGATAGGGAAATCGCGCATTTCAGCCCTGATCTCGAATCTGAACCAGCCACAAATTCTCGCCTGAGAATAGTTCGAGAATCACGGGATAGCGCAAGATAACGGCTGAGCCATCGAAGCCCAGAATGTGCCCTGAACA
>Ga0209161_10005398_pt1 | contig 10101 bp, 10 predicted proteins | sample GraSoiAngelo_155_FD_186169 | JGI IMG/M metagenome (GOLD analysis project Ga0209161, IMG submission 186169) | Grasslands soil microbial communities from the Angelo Coastal Reserve, California, USA - 14_1009_13_30cm (SPAdes) (version 2) | ecosystem: Environmental > Terrestrial > Soil > Grasslands...
GCCGCGATGAAAATGTAGTACAGACGTAGTATCAGATGTGGAGAATGGCGGCAAAAAGTGAGTATCGGACGAATAAAAACTGAGGAAGTGACTCGTTGGATTTTGCTGCAATTCGTTAGCTTTCCTCGGTTTAGCTTAGCTCCGGCGAATGCTGATTAAGTTACTCTGCTGGCTGTTAATCGAAGGGTTGCTAGTTCGAATCTAGCCCGGGGAGCCAACCTTCTTTTTTTAACCACTTACATTTTTTCGAAGAATTTCCGCGTTGAGTCGCAAATTCTGCCGTAGGTATGCGACCGGACGAAGTCGCGGAAGGTAGACTATATAAGCCTCAGTTCTGGAAAATCCCGCTGATATCGCTTCGGATCGAGCGTCATAAAACGATCAGCCTGCGCCAAGGCATGCGATCCAATGATGAAATCAGCTAGCAAACGCTTCGGACCCTGATGCGCAGACCGTCGTCGCCGTTTCGCATAACGCGCAAAACGTCGGCCAGCCCCAAGCCATACCGGCTGTTGAAACTCAAAGTCCACAGCGATGCCCGTATCTGCGAGAAAGTCATTCACGAACGATTCCGTGGCCTTCGGATAGGCGAGCAGTTCCGCGTACACTGGCGCGCTGACAACAAGACCTCCCTCCCTCTTCGCATTGCCAAGATTTCTCGCTATGTCTGAAGCCAGAGGTTCCTTGGACCAGAGGGCGGAGAGGACATTGGTATCGATTGCCGTTCTCATCGTCCTTCAGTTTCTTCGTCACGCAACGTCCGCACCCATGCATTTGCCTCATCGACGCCGGAAAAGGCGGGAAGTGCCCCGACATACTTCGCGAAGGGATTCTCAGGTGCACGTGCGGGGCGGATGGTCGTTCGGTCATTGTCAACGACAAATTCCACCCGATCTCCCTTTCGCAGCCCGAGCCGATTACGAATCTCAAGAGGAACCGTGATCTGGCCCTTGCTACTGATTGTGCTAGAAGGTGGCATCTTTACTCATCTCCTTTACAGTAAGGATATCACACCTTACAGAGATGGGATATGCGAATGATTTTGCTCCCGATCCCGCCAAAGCCGGGCAATACGCCCGTTGGCGGGACCTTCGCAAGCTGCAGGAGCAGAACGAAGAGAAGTCTAGGTAAACCAATTCAGCCTGCCCCGAACTGACACTCAGGGAGGACTGCTTGGGCAGTGTCCGCATATCCAGACGAACTCTGGCTGAGGGTTACCGCTTTGGACGTTGTCACAGGAATGTCACGCGAAACGCGGTGAAGCGCAGCAAATTGCGAATAAAAGGTGAATAGAGAAGGAAAAGTCCGCTTACCGCGTTTCATCGAAACTTGCTGATTCCCCTCGGTCGTGCCTAACTCCGGCAAGTTTTGGTTAAACAACTCTGCTGGCTGTTAACCGAAGGGTTGCTAGTTCGAATCTAGCCCGGGGAGCCAAGTTCTTGAATTCAATCGCTTGTGCACTTGCATTCTCACGGTTTGCTTCCAGAAAATCATAGTGTCATGTAAGCAAGTTTTAGCAACCTGAAAAGCAAGCCCAACGAAAAGGTCCCTTTGCCCTTCGATGTCATTCCTCCTGAGATTCAAGCGACTGTGCTTGTTCCTTGAGAAAAATCTCGATTCAATTTGTAGTCCACACCGCGACGCCAGTACCGAAGAAATCCGCATCTTCGGTCCACACTGCATATGCCAGTCCGAGTGCTGTGGCGAGTATTGGCCAATCACTTTCGTCTCGACGGCGCAATCGCTGTCGGGCTTCGCTTTCAAAGGCGGCGTAAAGCTCGGGAGTAACAGCCTCGATGATGTTTCGCAAGTATTCGAGCGACGCCGAAAAGTCGGCGTGGGGCTTGCCCCGCTTTTTCAAGAGGGAAGGTAAGTATTTCTCGGCGTCATCGAAGGCAACGTCAGGTGCGAAGAAGCGGACACCTTGCCTCGCATAGGTGTCGATGAGCTGCCTAACGCGTCGCCCCAGGACGGCGCGAATAAGGATGTCGAGAACGATCATCTCAGCGGGATGCGCCCTTCCCGCGGCGACGCAGCTCCTTGAACTCGGCCACTAGTTCCTCCTCATCAACATCCGCGAGTGCACTGGCAAGACGGTCCGCTGCTTCCTTCAGTTCGGAAATTCTCGCCGCGCCGAGTGACAGCAACTGGAGTGTCCGATTCCAGGAAACTGGCGATCCGTTCGCGGAACTCGCGCACGCCGACTTTGATCGTAGTCATAGGGATGCTCCTGGACGTGAGTGTACACCCATGTGTACGCAACGCAAACGTGCCGGGATTCGCGTAGTGCGTCGCCTCCGGGAGGTCGACGCCGTTGAATCTGTCATACAGTCCATTCAGGCTGCGTCTCCGGCACGACCCTTCACATGGACTTCAATTTCTCTTCGACATACAGCGAGAGCTCAATCATGCGCTCCGCCACTTGTTCGGCCGACTGACCAGCAAAGTTCTTAAGCACCAACTCCTTGACATAGAGCCGCACAAGGTAACGCAGCTGGAGCGCGCGACTGCGCGTGGCGAAGACAAAATCGCGATGCCCACTATTCACGACGATCAGGTTGCGTTCAGCATCGAATCGCGAGCGCCACAGTTCCCCAGCGGCCCGTTCAAAGGTGTAGCCCGGTAAACCGCGCGCATTGACAACAGTTGGGCCGATAGCCACATCAAGGCTGTCGGTGACGGTGATCAACGCCTCGGCACTGCAGCGTATGTCGCGCTGTGAGACGGCAACGGACAAACGTACAAGAACGGGCGACGCGGGAGCTTCAAAGCTCACTTCTTGATCAGACGTGGACAAGAGCGTGCCACCCCCGTCGACGATCTCCCAGGCAAATGTCAAGTCCTGTTCGACCCGCCGGCGCGAGCGATCCCGGGGTAGCGCACGAAGCCGCCGACGTTGGCTCACTGCCAATGTGCTTGCCGCAGGTGAAATCACGACGGTGTGCAAAGGACCGGCATAGTCGAAGAATTGGCGCTGTATAGGTTCGCCTCCGCGCGGTTCGGGAACGCCCCCCTCTCCCTCCACACCTGAGGCCTCCACGTCTCGCCCCGGTGGCTCGCCTGCACCGGACGCTTGCGGTGAGCGAGACTGAATGTCAAACCAGTCGTATTCCTCGCGCGGCAAGACCAGCATGGCCTCGCGAAACGCACGTTGGATAGCACGTAGAGACTCCCGGCTTGCCTGTTCTTCCTCGGCGCGTCGTTGGGCCTCGATGAGCCCATTGAGGTGTGCTTCCAGCGGTACTAAAGCTTCCACGAAAGCCCCATAGCGTTCATCGTGGACGATCCCGGAGCGCGTGCCGGGTGTGAGATTAAGGTAGGGCACGTCGATCAGGCCCTGCAGGTAACGAGAACTCCACGGCGGGCGCTCCAAACCAGGCAGCGTTCCAATATCCGCAATCACGCGCGTGCCGTCTCGGGTAAGGGCGACCCGGCAATCCTCGTCCGGTTCTGTGAGATACAGTTCGCCATACGCCTCGCCGAATGGCGAGCGAACCGTCGGCAGTTGGTGCAGCAAGCGGCCTTCGAACTGTCGCGGCTCGACCTGGTACTGCTTGCGCGCAAGTTTATCGAGCACCGTTACTCGAACCTGCGTATTGCGAATACGGTCGCGCAGCTCCGAGGCCAAATACCACTGGATCTTTTCGCCGCTCAGTCCGCGGATGCCCTCGAGCAAGGGCCTGATCTTGAGTTCGGTGCCCCGCTCGGAAAAGAGCACGCGTCGAGGCTTCACGACGTAGCGCGGATCCCCTTTGCTCATAACCATCTGATAGACACGCTCATCGGCACTGGTAGAAGTCATCGTGAGCGTGTCGCCCACGGTCCAGAAGCTCAACAGACCGATGCCAAATTCTCCTTGTAAGCCGAGTCCAGCACCGTCTGCCTTCAAGCGCCGCTTGACCGAGTCGCAGATATGAGTTGCGACGTACTTGAAGTCAGGCAGTCCGTTCGGATCGCGGGGGACACCGTCGCCATCGTCCCTGACCGTTAGATAATGTTCGCCGTGCTCGCGGCCGCGCGTGATGGCAATCGTCTTGGCATGAGCATCGATACTGTTTTCGACCAACTCCGCGATGGCCTTAAGCGGATTGCTTTGCGACAGGGCAATGATACGGATAGCATTCCAATCATCGCCGATCCGCAATTTACCGCTCTCTGATTCCTTCGACTTGGTCGCGCTCGTCTTCGCCACAGTGACACGAACTCCGCGGGTTGAGGGCAAGGCAGGGGAGGAACGATCTCCGCCTGCCATCAGCCACCTACTATAGCGAGGACTTTAACTGCCGGGCAAGGTTGGCTCGGCAGCGGTTACGCACGTCAACGGAATAAGAATGTACCCAATTCATTTGTGGGATGACGTTGTGCTTGGGCCAGAAGAAGGAAAACACCAACCATGGCGATTCGCCGCATCTGAGTAATCTAGGCCACCGGGGCTCCGCTTAGCAATTGGACGTGTAACGAAATCCAACACAGGGGACGCGCTAAGCGCGCCGCTACATTCCCATGCATTCGCGTGTGTTCGCCTGATACGAGATTCTCGGGCCTCGTGAGATTCTCAAGCCTCGTGAAGGTTGCGAACGGCGTCGGTGTGCGTCGCGCGCCACAATGGCATGCTCGCTGCGAGCGCGGCGATAACGAGCACGGCGGCTCCAGCAGACACCATCATCGGCAAGCTGTGGACCTTGACGCCGAACACCAAACTCTCCAGCCATCGGGCCGCGTTCCATGCGCCGATTCCCCCGAGCACAATTCCGATCGCAGCGAGCCGCGCGGCGTGCAGTCCGGCCCAACGAAGAATCGCGGAGCGCGGTGCGCCTACGGCCAGCCGAATGGCGATTTCTCTTTGGCGCGTGCTCACCCAATAATTCAGGACGCCGTAAATTCCCACGGACGCTAGAATCATCGCCAGCGCCCCGAAGAGCCCTAGCAGAAGGGTCGAAAAGCGTCTGCTGTCGAGGGTTGCTCCCAGCCAGTCTTCAGCGGTCCGAAGCGATTGAATTGGTATATTGCGGTCCAGTTCAGAGACGTGGCGGCGTGCAGCGTTCATCCATGGTGCTGGATCGCCGCTGGTGCGCATGACGACGACTATGAACGGATGCGGGTTCTGCGAAAACGCGTAGTAAAACGTGGGCGCGTTTTCGGCGTCGAGACTCTCTTGGGTGGTGTTCGCGACAACTCCGACAATTTGGAGTGTAGGGCCGTCCATGTACGGCCCGCCAACCTTTAGATGCTTGCCAAGCGCAAGCTGCGGATCGCCAAACGCGCTACGCGCGAGCTGCTCGTTGATGACGGTGACTGGTGTCGTACCGACCCGATCGGTGTTGCTGAACGCTCGTCCGGCAATGATGCGGATACCCGCAACACGAAAATAATTGGCGTCGGCGAAGTTGAAGAGAGTAAGGGGAACATCGTCGCGGGGCGGAGTGGGCTTTTCGAGGATTGAGTACCAATAATCCCCGCGGTCTCCGGCCCCGGGAGGAGCCGTGACAAGCCCTACGTCTTCTACGCCCGGCTCGGAACGCAGGCTTTGCGAAAGCTGACTATAGTAATCGCGGACGCTGTCATCGCTCTTGTAGCGTGATCCGGGCAGTTCTAGCTCTATCGTCAACAGATGCTGAGGGTCAAAGCCCGGGTTGACACGTTGCGCGGCGATCAGGCTGCGGATCAGCAGCCCTGACGCGAATGCCAGAATCAAGGTGATCGCGATCTCGGCAATGACCAACGCGTTGCGAAACCCATGCCCACGTTTGCCGGAGCCTGACGTCGGTGAGCCTTCCTTGAGTGCCGTGATGAGGTCAACCTTCCCGGCATTTAAGACGGGAGCAACTCCTGCCAGCAATCCGACAAGGATGGAAGCCACGGTGGCGAAGAGCAACACGGGAAGATCCAGCGTGGCGTCCGTGAGGCGGGGAATGCTGCGCGGCCCAATCAAGATTAGCGTGCGCAAGCACCAAGCCGCCAAGAGGAGTCCGAGTGCTCCGCCAATCACGGCGAGGAGCAGGTTTTCCGTGAGAAGTTGGCGAGCGAGACGCGGCCGGTCCGCACCGATGGCCACGCGAACGGCGATTTCGCGTGCCCGCGCCGTGCTGCGCACGAGCAGCAGGCTTGCGACGTTGGCGCACGCAATGAGAAGCACGAGGCCGACGGCGCCCATCAGAATGAGCAGCGTGGTGCGCAGTTCGCCGCCCGTTATGTCTTCTGCGAGGTAGCTCACGTAGCTGCGATGGTCATCCTCAGGGCCAGGATCGCTGAGCGCCAGCCGCTGCATGATGGCGTCGAGGTTAGCCTTTCCTTCTGTGGCCGTTATTCCTGGTTTGAGGAGGCCAAGCCCGCCGATGGAGCGATGCTCGCTTCGTTTCTCAGCGGGGTTTTGCGTTCGCCCAAGCGGCAAATACACTTCAGCGGATCGCCACAGGAATTTCCGTCCTGGACTTAGCACGCCGATGATCTCGTAGGGTGTGCCGTCCAACTCCAGCGATTCACCAATCACATGAGGATCACCGCCTAGCCTGCTCTGCCAGAAGTCAGCAGTCACGATCGCGGTTGGCGCAGCGCCGGGCCTGTCGTCGGCATCTATGAAAAGACGCCCCAACATCGCCGTCATGCCAGTAAGCTGAAACGCGCTGCTCGTCACCAGACGCGTGTTCACGACGACGGCATCGCCGCGACCCGTAAGAGTCATCCCTGCGCCTGTGATCGCCGCCATGTCCTCAAACGTGGTATTTTCCGCCCGCCAATGCTGAAAATTGCCCCACGTCACCGCGATTCCGGAGGCCTGCGCCGTGGACTCACCTAATCGAACGAGGCGCTCGCCGTGCGGATAGGGCAACGGTCGCAACAACACGGAATAAACGACGCTGAAAATTGCGGTGTTGGCGCCAATGCCGAGCGCGAGCGTGAAAATGACAACCAGGGAAAAACTTGGGGCTTTGCGAATGCCACGCAGACCATAGCGAATGTCTTGTAGGAATGTTTCGAGTCTCGGGAACTGCCAGGCTTCGCGCGCCCTTTCTTGCGTGCGCGTCAGGTTCCCAAAATGACGGCGAGCAGCGGCGCAAGCTTCGCCGGGAGGCATACCGCGTTCGAGATTGTCGTCGGTCATGAGCTCGAGGTGCGCGCGCATCTCGTCGGACAGATCGTCATCGAGTCCGCGGCGAAGATGCAGGGCTCGAGCGAGTTTCGACCACCATTCGCGCATGGTTCACCTCTGCGGGGCCAGGATGCGCCCCATGGCTTCAACGAAGCGCAGCCATCTAGATTTTGCGGCGACCAGTTGCGTGCGGCCCAGAGCCGTCAAGCGGTAATACTTGGCGCGGCGTCCGTTGGGGGATTTTTTCCATTGCGACGTAATCCAGCGCCTTTGCAGCAGGCGTTGGAGCGCGGGGTAAAGCGAACCATTGTCCACGAGAAACTCGTATTCGGATTGGCGCTCGAGAAATTGCGAAATGCCGTAGGCGTGATTCGGTGCAGCCTGCAGGCTGCGAAGAATGAGCACTTCAAGCGTGCCTTGGAGCAGTTCGAGGGCGTCCCGTTGATTGTCTACCGTAGACACCCTATCTATCTACGCCCGCAAAATGTTTTTGTCAAGTGTCTCGCCGCTTTTGATCAGAACTTGCTGATTCTCTTCGGTCTAGTCTGGTCTTCCGGCAAGATTTGATTAAATAACGTCGATAGCTGTTAACCGAAATGTTGGAGGTTCGAATCCTTTCCGGGGAGCCAACTCCTTGGGGTCATTCAACGAGTTGCGAACATTTTCAGGAAATCCGGCCATTCGACGATGCGATGTCGGGTGCCCGAATCACGATCAATCGTGATCAATAAAGACGAATAAAAATCAACTGTAACAAGTTTCTCTGCGTGTTATCAGATCAATCGCGGCGAATCGCGATGAAACCAAGCATTCGGCTCTCGACCGAATGCGCGGTCGAACTCCGTCGAGAGAACCCACGCAACTTGGCGAGCAGGATAGGAGATACCATATTCAGCACTGGTCTTGAGTATGGTATGATGAGATACAATGGAGACAGCGCGTAAGATCACCGTGGAGGTACCGCTCGAGCTTCTCAAGAAAGCGCGACGAGCCAGTGGCACCGGTATCACCCAAACCGTCCGTACCGGGCTGCAGCTAGTTGCGGCATCGAGGACCTACGCTCGCCTACGCCAACTCCGAGGCAAGGTTCGCTTCACGCGCACGTTAGCAGAACTGAAAGCCGACCGATGATCGCGGCCGATACGAGCACATGGGTTGCCTTTTTAGAAGGCGGCGCAGGTGAGGATGCACAGCTACTCGATAAAGCACTGGAAGACCGACAGGTGGTTATGGTTCCCGTTGTGCTCACCGAGCTGTTAAGCGACCCGAAGCTCCCTACAGGCGTTGCCGAAACGCTCTCAGAAGTGCCTTTGATCGAGATCGGATCTGGCTATTGGAAACGAGCGGGAGAGTTGCGAGCGAAGGTGCTGGCGAAGCGCCGCAAGGCACGCCTCGGCGACGCTCTGATTGCCCAAAGCTGCATCGACGGAGGCGTTCCTCTCCTCACGCGAGACCGGGACTTTCGAGCGTTCGCCGAAGCTGCGCGCCTCGATCTTGTACTTGGGTCGTGAACGGACTGACCGGGCCCCGTCCAGTAACAAGAGCGAGTACGTCGGTATCGTGGAGTGCTTTCGCCGTTCGGGTATTATCCTCCCAAGTGATCTCTACCACCTGCACGACAATCGGGAGTCCCGCGCCTGCCCAGCTTCAATTACAGCCGCTCCGAGCTGGTAGGCGAACGGAGGTTGGTGTCATACCAGTGTCATGCGAATTGTGATGAATAGCGGCGAATGACGATGGAGACTGCAAAGAGAAGGCGAATCTGAGTTAGTCGCGTTTGATCAGAACTTGCTGATTTCCCTCGATTTGGCTCGGCTCCGGCAAATTGCGATTAAATTGGTCTCAAGGCTGTTAACCGAAGGGTTGCTAGTTCGAATCTAGCCCGGGGAGCCATTCTTCCTCTTTGATTTCAGGTCCTTACGCTGAAGCTGATAACAAATCATTTTGGGTGCAGTTAGGTGCAACTTCTATACTTGGGGCCAGAATCGTAAATTCGATCCTCTCGTAAACAGCAGGAAACAGTGTGTTTAGAATTCGCCACATTCGACTGATCAAATTACAGTCTGTGGGCAGGCATCCGTCGAAGAGCCAACCTTAATTTTCTCAATGCGTTGGAAAACGACAGAGCATTCGGCAGACTACCGAATGGTTTCAACAAACTATTTCTAGCCTGGCCGCCTTCGTCCACTGAGCGAACGACTGAGAATCTAGTTTCCTAGAAACCAGGAGACGGAGCGATGTTATGGAGGATCTCTTCGCCGCGAATCCGAGGAATCTCAAACTTCCCACAACAGGTCCGGCATTGCTTCCGGTTTGCAGTAACTCAGGAAGAATTCAGAAACAGTCCTGAACTGTTTCGCGACCTAGCCTTTAGTGTCTGGAACCTTAGGTTGCCACAATTCGATCGGATTCCCCTCAGGGTCATGCAGGCGAGCGAACCGGCCGTAGGGATAAGACTGTGGGTCAATCTTGACAGCGATTCCCGCAGCTTGTAGCTGGGCCGCCATTTTGTCGAGATCCCGCACTCGAAAGTTCAACATCCAAACCTTGTGGGCATCCCCGAAATAGTCGCTCGTCTCAGCGAAGGGAGCGAAAGCGGTTGGTCCTGCCTCTTGCTGCCACCCGTGTTCCTCGGAGGTCGTTGGTATCGTCAAAATCCCCAGGTGTTGCTGGTACCAAAGCCTCAACGTTTTCGGATCTTTGGCTCGAAAGAAGAACCCTCCGATTCCGGTCACTTTTTCCATTTCTGCTCCTCCAGCGATCCCATCGCGAACAGCTGCCCCCGCAAGGGGAGGGATGACATTTGGCTGTATGGCTGTCTGCGCAGCGATGCCGAGTTGGTTCCGGCTCCAGATGAAGCTCGACCCGAAAGCAAATGACAGAGTTCGAAGCAGTTGGCGTCTTAGAAAAAGCATCCCATCCTCGTTCCGAGAAGAGCGCGGCTCGAGCTACGATACCTGCGCAAGCGGAGTTCTGGGAAGTGCAAAATTAGGCTCTGCGCGAATTGTCGG
>Ga0209161_10005406_pt1 | contig 10095 bp, 8 predicted proteins | sample GraSoiAngelo_155_FD_186169 | JGI IMG/M metagenome (GOLD analysis project Ga0209161, IMG submission 186169) | Grasslands soil microbial communities from the Angelo Coastal Reserve, California, USA - 14_1009_13_30cm (SPAdes) (version 2) | ecosystem: Environmental > Terrestrial > Soil > Grasslands ...
CGCGCTTCACCCGCAGCAGCCGCCACCCCGTCACCATGGCGCCGAGTAGCAGCACCGGCAGCACCTGGAGCCCCTGCAGCGCGAGCCCGGCCGCGACGGCCTGCTCGGGCGCGACGCCGAAGGGCAAGAGCGCGACGACGAGCGCCGCCTGCACGACCCCGACGTTGGCCGGGGTAGGCCGCAGCAACCCGCTCAAGTTCGCGGCGATCAGTGCGGTGAAGGACGCCGCGACGCTGACCGGCAAGTGCGTCGCCTCGAGCACCAGGTGGTACGTCGCCCACTGCGTGCCCCAGTTCCACATGCCGAGCAGCGTCGGCACGAAGAGCCGCCCGCCGGATCCCATGCTGGCGAGCACCGCCAGCCGCGAGCCGAGGGTGGCGGGAAGCTGCGCGATCAGCCACCCCCAGCCCCGCGCCCACACGAGCAGCAGCACGACGCCCAACGCGAGCCCCACGCCGACCTGTCCCGCCCGCAGCCACGGTTCAAGCTCGAGCACGCTCGGCGCCATCACCAGGAACACGGCCAGCGCGAGCGCCTCGGCCACCCGCGTCCATACCACCGAGGAGACCGCCACCCCGACCGGCACGCCCGCCTCCCGGGCGATCAGGTGCACCCGCGCCGCCTCGCCCGCGACCGCGACCGAGAGATCGTTGACGGCGGAGCCGACGAGGTTCGCCTCCTGGGCCGCGCGCCAGCTGTGCGGAGCCACCGGCTTGAGGATCAGATGCCACGCCCAGCCCTTCGCGGCGAGCGAGGAAAGATTGACGACCAGGGCGACGGCCAGGAGCCACGGGTCCGCCGCGAACAGGGCGGCGACGGTCACACGCCAGGGAAAGCCGGCGAGGAACTTGAGTGCCAGCGCCACGCCGATCAGCCCCACCGGCCACCAGAGCCAGCGCCAGCGCCAGCGGTGCGCCGTCACGATGCGAGCTCGGTGAGCGAGCGGAAGACGTATCCAGCCTCGTGCGCGTCGGCGATGATCCCCGGCAGAGCCGCCGCCGTGCGCCGGCGATCGCCGTCCGGGTCGTACCCGTCGCCGTCATGCAGCAGGACGATCGCGCCGGGGCGCAGCTTGCGACGCACCCGCCGGCGGATCTCATCCGCCGACACCCGGGCATCCGAGTCCCACACGCCGAACGTCCATCCGAACACCGTGTAGCCGAGCCGTCGCGTGGTGATGGTGACGAACGGATTGCGATACCCGTGCGGGGCACGGAACGCGCCCGGCACCCGCCCCGTCACGTCCCCGATGATTTCGTGCGTGCGCTCGAGCTCCTCGCGGATGCGGACCGGGCCGCAGAAATGCAGCTTGCGGTGCCGCAGGGTGTGATTGCCGACCACATGGCCCAGGTCGGCGACGCGGCGCGCGACGGCGGGAAAGCGCCGCACGTGCTCGCCCACCAGGAAGAACGCCGCTGGGACCTGGTGGGCGGCCAACGTCGCGAGAATCGGCTCGGTGGCGCCGGCGTTGGGGCCGTCGTCGAACGTCAGGTAGGCGACGCGCCCACGCCGCGAGCCGCGACCGATGACCCGGCCGAACAGGGGGCTGTTGGGCTCGTACGTGCCGTATGCCCAGGCGCCGAGCGCCGCGGCGGCGAGAGGAAGGGCGAGCATGGAGGAAATAAAACAAGAAGCCCCCGGGACGGCACGATAGGCCGCCCGGGGGCCCCTACACATCGGTTACCCGGAGCCGGGGGATTGCTCCCTCCGTTCTTCATCCCGCCGCCGCCGGTTGACTGATTCGTCGCTCGGTAGGGCGAACAGGAGCTCCGGCTTCCATCCCCAAGCAGCCTGGCCGGGCCGCAAGGTTCACCGATGTGGGTGCTGCGGGTCAGATCGGGTCGCGGACCGACCTTCCGCACTGCACGTCGAGGCACCGCGTCGACGTGGCTGGGGCACGCGACTGGCCCCAGCTATCCGAGCCGGAGAGGTTCCTCCCGGATCGCCGGCCGCCTGAGCCCTTGTTTGCATCGGCGGCCTCCCCGGAATTTCCGCTCGGACCCGTCTTGAAGGCGTAGTTGAGACACCAGGTCCCGACCCTTCCCTCCAAGCCGCGTGGGATCAATATAGGGGGGCCGGGAAATCGCGCAAGTGCCGATGTTTCTTCGGGTTAGCTCACCTGTGTGTGCATCCGATGTGGACGCTAACCCTCGCCCCCATCACTCCTTGCCACGGCCGTCCACACAATGTGGAGTTGTTGATCCACATGTCCGCATCGCGCTCGCATCGGCTGAGCCGTCGGGGCCTCCCGCAGCGACTGCGTATTTTTGTCGTGTAGGGAGGCCCCGACGGCTCAGCCGGGTTAAATATCGATGCCGACTTCGTGGTAGCTGTAGGGCGCGCCGGGCTGAGCGGGTAGGAACAACACCCCGGCGCCCCCGGTCGCGAACCAGCCGGTCAGGAGCTGGGTAGAGCGCGCGGCGCCGAGCGGCTCACTGAACAGCACCTGGAGCCAGCGGCGGATGTGGCGCAGCTCGGGCGCCCGGCGGCCCAGCATCGCGATCAGGGCGCCGACGCCGTGGGTGGCGCGCAGGAAGTGCGCGATCGCATGCACGCGCTGCGCGAAGATGTAGGCGCGCACCCCGGGCTCGTCGTACAGCAGCGTGCCCTCGTACGGGTCGGCGGGCGGGGCGTCCATGCGCGGCCCGAAGTAGATGAAGACGCGCTGGTCGCCGTCCTTGCGCTCGACCAGGGCCGCGGCGGCGTCGGCGCCCAGCCGCGCCGCGTGGATCAGGTCGTCCTCGGAGAGGATGCCGACGGCCGCGGTCCACTCGAGGGCGGCGAGCGCCTGGTCCAGCGGGCAGCCCGTGGCGTCATCGTAGGCCAGGAGCCGCGGGGCCTCGCCGGCGCGCAAGAAGAAGTGCGCCAGTGCATCCGCCCGATCGTCGAACGAGCGGGTCTGGCGGGAGGTTGCGGGAAGCGTCATTGTGACATTATAACCCTGGCTTCGACCCAAGGTATAGAGGAGCTCTGATGCGCTGCTTGGCCGTGCTGTGCTGCGTCGCCGCGACCGTCGCAGGCGCGCAGCAGCCCACGCCCCCTCCCAGCCCGCCCCCTCCGGACTCGGCTCGGGCCGAATCGGCGCTCGCACCGCCGCCGCCGCCCACGCCCGAGCAGAAGCGCTTCGTCGACGGGCTGCGCACCGCGACCCGTGGGATCGCCCAGCTGAAGGACGGGCTCAACCGCGTGACGCGTACGCAGTCGAAGAGCGACAGCGTGAGCCAACACCGGGCCGGGCGACTGCTCGCCGGTCTGTGCGGCAGCGCGCGCGCCTTCATGGGGCGCGGGCGCCCCTACATGAAGCCGGCGGTTTACGAAGACTCGACTCGACTGAAAGCGCGCCGGCTCACCGTGCAGATGGATTCGCTCATCTCCTACACCACGAACTGCGAGCAGACCGCCACCGCGACGCCGGTCCCGGTCGCCACCGAGCTCACCAAGCGTTTGAAGTCGTACGACGCGGTGCTGCGAGACTTCCGGTTGGCGGTGGGGCTGCCGGTCAAGGCGGACAGCTCGCCGCCGACCAGGCACCCGTAGATCGTTACGGCACCGGCTGCGGCTTCGGCTCGAGCTTCAACACCCACAGCCCGCTATTGATGTCCGGCACGAAGATGTTCCCGTCCCGCACGACCGCCCCCCAGGCGAACGGCGTGTGCGGCTGCGATCCCGTGGAGTCGGCGGTCAGGATCCAGCTCATCTCGCGCCCCTGACGCAGCAGGTCGCCCTTCAGCTCTCCCGAGACGTCGAGCACGCGCGCGCCCCCCTGGTAATTGCCGAGGTACAAGGTGTCGCCCACCACCCAGACGTTGTGGACCCCGCCGTCCGTCGGCTCGTACCAGGCGACTTCTTTGGGGTGCTGGATGTCGGAGACGTCCACGACGTGGAGCCGGCCGAACGTGAGGTTATTGCCGCCGGAGAGGCCCTTGTACGGGCGCGCGGCGTACACCTCGTCGCCCACGAAGACGTACTTGCCCGCGCGCCACGCCGTGTGCGTGCCGCGCACGAAACCGGTTCCCCAGAGCTGTTCGACACGTGCGTAGGTGGCGTTCAAGTCGTACTTGAGCTGGGAGACGAGCTGCGGATTCTCCGGACTGCCCCCCTTCATGCCGTTGCCCACGTCGAGGATGATGAGCCCGTCGTTCCAGTAGGCGAGGTAGGCGAGCCCGTCCACGACCATGATGTCGTGGAGATAGCGCCCCGCCTCGGTCTGCTGCGCTTCCCACCGGGCGACCTCCTTGGGATGGGCGGGATCGCGGATATCGATCACCCGCATAGAGCCCGTGGCGTCGTCGGTGATGTAGGCCCGTCCCTGGTAGACGTAGGAGCTGTGGACGCCTCCCGAGACGGTCTCGGTGTATTCCGCGACCGGCTTGGGGTGGCACGCATCGCTCGCGTCGAACACGACGATGCCGTTCTTGCGGTTCGACGCCCCCTCGCGCGAGAACACACCATACTTGCCGTCCTCGGTCGTCATCACGTCGTTCACGAGACGGGCGTCGGTCAGCATCGAGTCGACGATCTTGGGGCTCGCGGGGTCGGCGATGTCGATGGCGTAGACGCGATCGGCGATGGTCGTCATGTAGAGGCACTTCCCCGACGGGTGCACCCAGGCCTCGGCCGTGCGGTACTTGATCGGCAGGTGCGCCAAGACGTCGATGCCGCGCGTCACGCGGCGCTGCTCCACGTGCACGACCGCGTCGGCGCTCTTTCCCCCGAGACTCGCGGCGACCGTGTACACCCCTGGCGTCTCCGCCACGAACGCTCCCGCGGCATCGATCTGGGCGACGGCCGCGCTCCCTGTGCCGCTCGCCGCCACGGCCCACTCGACGGGGACATCCCCGATCGCGCGGCCCCGGGCGTCTTTCGCATTCACAGTGAACCGGATCACGTCCCCCGTTCGGACCGCGCTCGACGCGGGCTCGACCGCGAGCCGGGTGATGGTGCCGGTGACGACCTGCACGGGGAGCTGCAGCGTCGCGGGACCCGCCTTCGCCGTAATGGTCACGCGCCCGGCCGCGACCGCATACAGACGCCCGTCGGCGGTGACGCTCGCCACACGGGGGTTGCTCGAGCTGAAGGACACGAGGTCGGCGCGGCGGTCCCCATGCTTCGAGTACGCCGCTCCCGCCAGCGTGAGACGCGTGCCTGCGATGACTCGCGCGGGCGCGGGGGCCACGTCGATGCGGGCTGCCGGTTCGGGCAGGACGTGGATCACCGCATCCCCGAACACCTGGCCCTGTTGACCCGGGATGAACGCGACCGCCGTGACGCGCACGTAACCGTTGTACCCACCCTTGACGAGCCCCGTCGAATCGACGTCGCCTTCGGTGCCCCCGGAGTACCAGGCGATCGCGGCCCCGGTCACGGGCTGGCCGCGCGCGTCCAGCGCCCGCGCGGCGAGCCGCACGGTCTGGCCGATCTCGATCTCCGCCGCGGGGGGCGTGATCTCCACCTTGGTGACCGGAAAGGCCGCCGGCGCCGCCGGGTGCTGCAGCAATGCGAGCAGGACCGCGACATGCATACTAACTCCTTATGGTATAGCTGGTTGCGGAGGTTCGATCTTCACGACCCACAGCCCTGAGTTGATATCCGGGACGTACACCAGCCCGCGCGAGTAGATCGCGCCCCAGGCGTTCGCCCCGTTGGGGACGAATCCGGCGGCATCGCCGGTGTGCACGTGGGCGTACTCCCGGCCTTGAGCGAGCAGGTCGCCTTTCAGCTCGCCCGAAATGTCGAGCACCCGGAGGCCCCCCTGATAGTCGCCCAGGTACAGCGTGTCGCCTGCAATCCAGACATTGTGGCTGCCGCCATCCTCTGGCTCGAACCACGCCACCTCGTGCGGGTCGGTGAGATCGGCGATGTCGATCACATGAAGCCGGCCGTAGGCGCGGCCCAGCCCGATGACCCCGGGGCCGCCGCCCTGCTGGCGCGCGGGGAAGACCTCGTCGCCGACGAACACGTAGTGCCCGTGGCGCCAGCTCGTGTGGGTGCCACGGATAAAGCCGGGCCCGCCGGCGAGCTCCACCTTCTTGTAGAGCTCGTTCAGGTCGTACTTGTACTGCAGCACGAGCCGCGGATTCTCCGGGCTGCCGCCCTTCATGCCGTTGCCCACGTCGAGGATCACGAGACCGTCGTTCCAATACGACAGCGTCGCCAGCCCGTCCCGCACGTCGATGTCGTGCAGCGTCCGTCCGGCCTCGGGGCGCTCCACCTGCCAGCGGGCCACCTGCTTGGGGTGGTACGGGTCGCGGATGTCGATGACGCGCATGGAGCCGGTCGCGTCGTCGGTCAGATAGACGTGGGCCTTATACACGTAGGTGCTGTGCACGCCGCCGGTGACGGTCTCGGTGAACTCGGCGATCGCCTTGGGGTGCGCGGCGTCCTCGAACGAGAGAATCACGATGCCGTTCTTGCGCGTCGACGCACCCTCGCGAGTCAACACACCATATTTACCGTCCTCGGTCGTCATCACGTCGTTCACGACCCGGGCGTCGACGACGACCGAATCCGTGAAGACCGGCAGCGCGGGATCGGAAACGTCGATGGCGTAAATGCGGTCTCCGATGGTGGACATGTAAGCGTGCTTGCCGTCCGGATGGAGCCACAGCTCGGCGCCCGGGAGTCCCTTCAACGGCAGCCGGCCGACGATCGTGACCGGGCGCGTGATGTTGCGGGGCGCGACCTGGACGAACCCCTCAGCCGTTCGCGCGCCGAGCGTGGCGATCACCCGATAGGTGCCGGGTTGGTCGGCCACGAACACGCCGGCCCCGTCGATCGTGGCGTACCCCTGTCCGACGGGGGAGACGGCCCACTCGGGAGTGGCGTCCGCGACCGTGCGCCGCGTGGCGTCGGTCGCGAGGAATACGAAGCGCACCACGTCGCCGCAGCGAATCGCCGTATCGGCCGGCGTGAGGATCACACGGGCCACCGGGTTGGGCGTCACGACGACCGTCCAGCTCGCGCTCGTCTTGCCGGCCTGCGCGGTGACCGTGGCACGACCGGCGGCGCGCGCCGTGAGACGCCCGATCGGCGTGACGTCGACCATCCCCGGGCGGCTCGATTTCCAGGTGACACGGTCGTAACGCCGGTCGCCGTTGGGCGCGTAGGGCGCCGCCGCGAGCGCCAGCGACGTGCCGGCGAGCATCCGCTCCGGCCGTGGCGTGACGACGATCGTCGCGGCCGGCTGCGGCAGCACCGTGATGTGCGCGAAGGCGACGGTGGACTTCACGGCCCGTCCGGCCAGGCCGGCCACAGCGGCGACGTTCAGGGTACCGGTGGAACCGGCGCTCACGAGACCGGTGGAATCGACGCTGCCCTCGAACCGGCCGCCGCTCGCGAACCAGCGGATCACGGCCTCGGGCATGACCCGGCCGCTCGAGTCATACGCGACAGCGTGGAGCCGGACCGTGTCGCCCACCTGCAGGGCGTACTCCGCCGGCTTCACGTCGACCCGGGCGATGGGCTGCGGCACGCTGGGAGCCGTGGGCGGTGGCGCGGGCTGTTGCCACGCCAGAAGCGCGTAGACGAGCGGCAGTGACATGGGCGAAAAACCTCGTGTGCCGGAGGCTGGGGGCGATGACGGCGGCGTAGCACGTTATCCGTGCCGCCCGACGGGCGGAAGAGCCTCTGGGATCGGCCCCATTTAGAGTGGCGGCAAACTGTCGTTATGATGGCGCCACAAGCCCAAGCCCTGCAGCCAGTGCTGCTTACTCTATTGACAGGATCGGATTGAAACCCTACGTTTGGCCCCGGTTCAAGCAATACGTGGCACCGTCACCGGTTTGTCTGCGCTCCGCGAGGACCACTTGTCTCGCGGTTTTTGTTTGAGCCCGTCTCTGGTCGCGGTGACCAGGGTCGCACATGTCCGGGGCAGTGCCCCTTAGTGCTGAGGTTTGAACGGTATGGCAAAGGGTAAGGTGAAGTGGTTCAACGACGCGAAGGGCTTTGGCTTTATCGCGCAGGAGTCGGGTCCGGACGTGTTCGTCCACTTCACGGCGATCCAGGCTGAGGGCTTCCGCAGCCTCGCCGAGGGCGATACGGTGGAGTTCGAGGTCGCTCAGGGTCCCAAGGGCTTGCAGGCGCAGAACGTCCGCAAGGTCTGAACGACGCTGATCGCAGGTGACGGGCCCGGGGGGTTTCCCGGGCCCGTTTTCATTTGAGGGTCTTATATTGAGCCCCATGAGGTCGCCGCGGCTCGCGCTCCTCGCGCTCCTGGCCCCCGTCGCGATCGCGGCGCAAGCAGCGCCGCCGTACCGCGGCTTCACACCCGGCATTAGCTACCGCGCGTTCATCGAGCGCGCCCGCGCGCTCGCCGACTCGGATGTGGTGCGCTGTCAGACGTCCCCGCGCACGGCACAGATCATGGAGTGCGGCGTGGTGATGCGTGATCCCGGCGACCGGGCGCGTTTCTATTTGAGCGCCCACTTTGTCGAGGGAAACGCGGACGTGCTAGCGCTGTACGATTCCGCGGGGTTCGGCGACGCCCGGGGTGTGCCGCTGGTGAACCGCACCAAGCAGGGCCTGACGCGCGTGTTCGGCCGGCCCCGCCCGATCGGGAAGAGCGGGTGGGAGTGGCGCTACGGCCGTAAAGTGGTGCGGTTCAGCTGGCGGGGGCGGGGGACGGCGCGCTGGGTCTCCATCACCCTGACCGACCGGGACGTGATGGACCGGATTAGGAAGTACGTGAGAATCGCCGCAAGTCGAAAGCCGTAAAAACTTGCGGCTCACGGCTTACGGCTTGCAGCTTCGATCAGCCGCTCAGCCAACGTAGCGACACCTCTCGCCGCGCCGAGCTGCTCGAGCCAGCGCGGCGGCAGGCTCGCCTCCCCGTCCCGGGCACCCAGCAGCGCTCCCGCCACGGCTGCGTTGGTGTCGGTGTCCCCGCCCGCCTCCACCAGAAAGATCAGCGCCTCTTCCAGGGACGGCCGGTGCAGCGCGCACCAGAACGCGATCTCCACGCAGTGTACCACGTAGCCGTACTGGCCCTGCACGGCGAGCGGTAAGTCGCTCTCCTGTTCCCAGGGGACACGCTGGATCGCCTCGAGCAGGGGCCGCGGGGCAGCGCCTTCCAAGCGATGCAGCACCTCCTCCACGAAATGGCGATTGCCGTGCAGCAGCTCCCGGGCAGCGAGGTTCACCGCGACGGATCCCCAGGTGCAGCGCTCGTCGGCGTGCGTGATGGCGGCCTGTTGCGCCGAAACGCGCACCAGCTTGTCGACGTTGGCGTGATGACGCAGCGCGACCGGGATGCAGCGCATGACGCTGCCGTTGGAGGCGGCGGTCCCCGCATCGTGCGCCGCGCGCCCCGCCTCGAACGGCTCCATCCCCCGCTCGACGAACCGCAGCGCCCGCTGCGTGGTCAAGCCGATGCCCCGCCCATCCCGTTTCATCCAGTTCAGCCAGCGCTGCGCCACGTCGTTCGCATCGAATTCGCCGCGCTCGGCGAGCGACTCGGCGAGCAGCAGCGCCAGCGCCGCGTCATCGTCGAACGGGGAGCCCTTGGGGGGTGGCGCCAGGTCCCGCACGCCCTGCGGAAAGGCGTTGCGGATCGCCGTGGCGGTACCGAGCCGCTCGGTGGGCACGCCGAGCTGGTTGCCGATCACGAGCCCCAGCAACGCGCCGCGCGCCCGGGTGAGAAGCTGGGGGTCGAAGCCCCCGGAAGCAGTCAAAAGACCAGCACGACGGCCCCGCTGCGCGGCGCGACCCGCGGTGCGAACTCCGCCCGGTCGGCGTGCGGGCCCACGTAGGGGTGCGCGTTGTTGTAAGCGGCGATGCTGGAGTTTTGGTATAGCCGATAGTACCCGATGTGGGTGCGGACCGCTCCCTTCGGGACGAGGCAGTTGCAGCGCACCGCCGCCCGCGTGCCGGGGTTTACCTCGATGGTGATGTCCGTGGCCGTCGTATTGGTGACGAGCGGCGCGAAGTAGCTCTGCCCCCCGACCTCGGGCACGATCGGCGCGACGCGGCGCCCGCGCGTCCGCCGGAAATCGGGGAGCGGACCTTCGAGCGCTTCACCGATCGGCGGGTTGCCCGGTCGGATGAGACGCCAGCGCAGGCCGGCGCGCCCGTTCCCGCCGGCTGCGTCGCCCCGGCCCC
>Ga0209161_10005410_pt1 | contig 10093 bp, 5 predicted proteins | sample GraSoiAngelo_155_FD_186169 | JGI IMG/M metagenome (GOLD analysis project Ga0209161, IMG submission 186169) | Grasslands soil microbial communities from the Angelo Coastal Reserve, California, USA - 14_1009_13_30cm (SPAdes) (version 2) | ecosystem: Environmental > Terrestrial > Soil > Grasslands ...
CGAGCCAGAACTGCGTCCGCGATGCGCGCCGGCCGGTGAGCGCAGGCAGGAAGCGCTGCAGATCGTCGAGCATCGCGCCCGTGATCGACCCCGTGTCGGGCCCCGGCTGGCTCACCTCGGCGTCGGTGGAGCCGCGCGGCTGCAGGTCACCCGGCCAGCGCGTGTAGCCCCAGCCGACGAGGCTCCGGTTGCCGCCGTACTCGGGTGGCCCGTACATGGCCTCGAGCGTGTTCGCGAGCGCCGCGCCGACGAAGGTCTGGAGGTCCGCGTCGGTCTGGTCGGAGAGCAGGAGGTCCTGCGCGGGCCCGGGCGCGTCCCTGAAGTCGACGCCGAAGGCCTGCTGCGAGCGCTCGTCCAGGTGCGCGAGCCCGCTCCGGTAGATCTCCTGGAGCCCGGTGACCGGGCCGGCGAACTCGCGCTCCGGGAGGCCCTGGCTGCCTTCGAGCCGGATGCGCCAGCCGAGGGCGGCGTGCGCATCGAGCGGCACGAAGTCCGCGAAGTCGTCGTGCGTCGCGCCGGCGCGGTCCGAGAACGGGCCGCCGGTGTGGATGAGCGGCGGGTCGAGGGTGAAGGCGGCGAGCAGGAGGTCGATCGCCTCGGCCACCCCGGCCTCGAGCGCGCCGGGATCGGGGTCGTCGGGCGGACCGGGAACGAAGCGGGCGGTCACGGCACGCAGCGTGTCGAGCTCGTGCGCGGTGAGGAAGCGGCCGGCCTGCCCCGGGCCGGGCGCGCTTGCGGCCAGCGCCTGGAGGCGCCGCGCCGGCACCAGCGCGAGGAGGCCGAGCGCACCCGCGGCCTTCAGGAACGCGCGGCGGCCGACTCCGGCGGGCATCGCGCGCTGGACTAGAGCAGGAGACCCCCGTCGGCGGCAATCCCGCTCGACTGGAAGCGTCGGCTGGCTATAGGGGATTCACTCGGATGGAAATGGGGGATTCACTCACCGCGCCGCCAGGGGGCGGCGAGCGTGTCCAGGTGCGCGGCGCGCGTCCCGAGGGCGTGCTCGAGGAGCCAGGCGCGCTTCAGATAGAGGTGCGCGTCCGCCTCCCACGCGAAGCCCATCCCGCCGTGGTTCTGGACGTTGTCGGCGGCGTTGGCGAGCGCCGCGTCCGTCGCGAGCACCTTGGCGGCGGCGACGTGCCTGGGCGCTGCCCCCTCGCCCTCGGCGAGCGCGACCGCCGCGAAGGTGGTGAGCGAGCGCGCCACCTCGGCGCGCACGGCCATGTCCGCGCAGCGGTGCTTCACGGCCTGGAAGGAGCCGATCGGCCGGCCGAACTGCTGCCGCACCCCGGCGTACTCGACCGAGTCCTCGAGCGTCCGCTCGGCCACGCCGACCGCCTCGGCGGCGGCGAGCAGGGTCGCGAGCGCGCGCAGCGCCGCCGCGTCGGCGGCGAGCGGCGCGGCGGCGATCCCGGCGAAGCGCACGTCACCCAGGCGGCGCGTCGGATCGAGGCTGGGTCGCCCCTCCACCGCGAGGCCGGCGGCGGGGAGATAGCGCACCGCCCCGGCGCCGACGACGAGGAAGCCCTCGGCCGCACCCGCGTCGGCGACGCCGCGCGCGACACCCGTGAGACGCGCGCCGTCCCCGAGCGTATCCGCGGGGTCGTCGATGAGCGCCACGCAGAGCGTGCCCGCGAGTACCGGCGCGAGCGCGGGCATCCCGGCGAGCGCGTGGACCGCGAGCACCGTCCCGAGCCACGGGCCCGGGGTGAGCGCGCGGCCGAGCTCGACGAAGAGCAGCATCTCCTCCGCTGCGCCGTAGCCCCCGCCGCCCGCCGCCTCGGGCAGCCCGAGGCCGAACCAGCCGAGCCCGCCCGCCTCGCGCCAGAGCGCCTCGTCGATGCCGGGCTCCGCGCTCGCGAGCGCGCGCACGCGTGCCAGGGGGAGACGCTCCGCGAGCACGTTGCGGATCGCGTCGCGGACCGCCGTCTCCTCGGGCCCGAGCGTCAGGTCCATCGGCTCACCGCGGCAGCCCCAGGACCCGCTCGCCGATGATGTTGCGCTGGATGTCCTTCGTCCCGCCGCCGATCGTCTGCGAGAGGCCGGCCAGGTAGAGCTCCGTCCAGCGCGAGGCGGGCGTCTCGACGGCGGGCGCGCCCTGGACGTCCATGGCGAGGAGGTCGATGCGCTGCACGAGCTCCGAGAAGAAGAGGCGGATCATCGACGCCTCCGCGCCGGGGACGCCCATGCGTGCCGCCAGGCTCACGCTCCGGTAGGTCATGGCGCGGAGCGCGTCCACCTCGGCGCGCGCGCGGGCGAGGCGCCGGGCGATCTCGTCGTCGTCGATGGCGCGGCGCCGGCCGCCTGGACCGGGCGTGGCGCGCGCGAGCGCGACCAGCTCGTCGACCCGGCGCGACAAGCGCACCTGCTCGGCGAGAAAGGCCGTGCCGCGCTCGAAGCTGAGCGTCGCCATCGCCACGCGCCAGCCGTCGTTCAGCTGACCCACCACGTTGCGGAGCGGGATCTTCACGTGGTCGTAGAAGACCTCGCAGAAGTCGCTCTCGCCGGTGAGGGTGGTGATGGGGCGAATCTCGATGCCGGGCGCGTCCATCGGGCAGATGACCCACGTGATGCCGCGGTGGCGCGGCGCCTCGGGGTCGGTGCGCACGAGGAGCTCCTGGAACTGCGCCACGTGCGCGAAGCTGGTCCATACCTTCTGCCCGCTGACGACCAGGAAGTCGCCCTCGACAGCGGCGCGCGTCTGGAGGCTCGCCAGGTCGGAGCCCGCGTTCGGCTCCGAGAAGCCCTGGCACCAGATCACCTCGCCGCGCAGGATCGGCGGGAGATGCGCCGCCTTCTGCTCCTCGCTGCCGCACGCGACGAGGGTCGGACCGGCGTGGTTCAAGCCGACGAAGAGCGTCGAGATGTCGGGCGCGCCGGCGCGCGCGTACTCCTCGCACCAGACGAGCTGCTCCATGAGCGTCGCGCCGCGGCCGCCGTGCGCCCGCGGCCACGCGATGCCCGCCCAGCCGCTGTCGTACATGCGCCGCTGCCAGGCCTGGTCGTACGCGGCGCGCGCGCCGAGCTCCGTCGGGCGCGGCGTGCGCGGCATGTTCGCCTCGAGCCAGGCGCGTGCCTCGGCGCGGAAGGCTTCCTCGGCCGGGCTGAAGCGGAGGTGCACGGCGCGCTTCTAGGACGCCGCGTGGATCGCCTGCAAGATCGCCTCGCAGCGGTCGAGCATGCGCGCGCTCGTGAAGTGCGCGGCGATGCGCGCGCGGGCGGCGTCGCCCAGCGCCGCCCGCCGGGCGGGATCCCGGGCGAGGGCGAGGATGCGGTCGGCGAGCGCCGCCGCGTCGCCCACCGGCACGAGGAGGCCGGAGATGCCGTCCTCGATCGCCTCGTCGGCGCCGACGGTGGTGGTCGAGACGACCGGGCGGCCGACCGCCATCGCCTCGAGCGTGGTCTGCGCCATCGCCTCGCGCCGCGAGCTTTGCACCACGACGTCCATGGCGGCGAGCAGCTCGGGCACGTCGTCGCGCGGGCCGAGGAGCGCGACCGCGCCGCCCAGGTCGGGCGCCGCCGCGGCCGCGGCGACCGCCTCGGCATCGCGACCCCCGCCGACCACGAAGAAGCGCGCGCGGGGCAGGCGCGGCCGCACCCGGCGGACGGCCTCCAGCAGGTCGTCGATGCCCTTCTGCCAGGCGAGGCGCCCGACGGTACCGACGGCGAGCTCGTCGGGCGCCAGGCCGAGCTCCGCGCGCTTTCGGGCTGCCTCCGCGCGCGCCCGATCGAAGCGCGCGACGTGCACGCCCTTCCAGAGCACGTGGATCTTCTCGGGCGGCCCGAACCCCTCCGCCGCGTACCAGCGTGCCGCCCCCTGCGCGACGACGATGCCGGCATCAACCGCGCGCCAGGTGAAGCGATCGACCCAGCGTGCCCGCTCGAGCTCGTGGGTCGCGCCCAGGAAGAACGCGACGCGGCCGTGCCCGCCGGTGGCGCGCCCGAAGGCCGCCATGCGCGCCGCCTTCTTGCCCTTGACGATGACGACGTCGGCCTCTTCGGCCCGCATCGCCGCGCCGACGCGGAGCACGCGCTGCGCCCACGCACCGCGGATGTCGGGCCGCACGCGCACGCCGGCGCGCGCCGCCGCCTCGAGCCAGGGCGTGCGCGGCCGCCCGAGGAGCGCCGCCGCGTGCCCGCGCGCCGCGAGCCCCGAGGCCGCGTCGATCATCCAGCGCTCGACGCCGCCGAAGCTCTGGCTGCGGTTCGCGTTGACGAAGAGGAGGCGCACGCGGCGGGCGCGCATTGTCGGTGGGCGCCTGCCCCGCGTCAAGCCTGGTTCGACTGCGCGGAGAGGTGGCCCCGCCAACAGCATGGCCCGCAGCCGCTCGATCTCGCCCAGGAGTCCGGGGCATCCGGTCCCATCTCGGCTGCGAGGGCTCGTCTCAGGATGTCGCCTCGGATAAGGTCGACCCCGATGGCGGTTCGGCCCTTCGATCCGGCCACCCAACGGATGCTGCTGAAGCCGATTCTGGATCGCATCCTTCCGGTTACGAGGCCTACCAGGCGCGAGCGACCAATCGCCGCATCCCGGTGATCGTGCTCGAACCCGGCGCAGAAATGATGGTCGGCGTCGGACGCCGCACCATTACGTCTCGTCCGGGGGAGGGAGAGAACGAAGCGAAGCGGTTCCGGGGGAACGCCGAGGCGGCTTCATTCTCGAAAGGCGGAGCAGAAGTCCGGACGCCAAGACTGCGCGTGGCGTCGGCAAACCAGGGTGCGAACCGGAACAGTTTGGGAAGTGACCGACGTTCTCCGACGTCCGCAGCATTGTTTCTTGCTGCCATAACCGCCGGATGCACGGTGAGCATGACCGGGCGGCAGCCGCAGGATGAGGAAAGCGCGGGCGCCCCGCTTCAAGGGGCCGCCCATGAGGCGCGGGGTCTACCCTCGGTCCCAAATCGGGGAGCCGACCAGGAGGATCCGCACCAAAGAGCTGAGGAGACCTACAGGAACAAGCGCTTCCTGACCGCGTTCCACCTTGCTCCCGATCGATATGCATCGCTAAAGGGCATCGATACGCCGACCGTCACCGTCGGCATGGCGTGGCGCTCCAAGAGCGGCACCAAAGGGACGAGCCGCCTGGAGCAATGGTCGACCATCACATCGGCATCAGCCAGTCGGGGGGAAGATGTGTTTCGCCTCGGAGTTCACGTCCTGTCTCTCCAATCCGGGACGCCAAAGGCAGATGAAGCGATCGGAAGTTCAGAGGGACGCCTGTTTCGTCCAACAACTCGGCTCGACGCGGGAGTGGAGCCAACCGTCGGTTGGTATCGCGAGGGTACCGTATCGCCCTTTGTCGAGCTGGGCACCACGCCGCTCAATGGCATCCTCTCCCCGACGGTACGAGGCCGTGCAGGGACAACCGTACGCTTCGGTGACGGCATAGAGCTATCCGCCGACGCATCCCGAGAGTCCGTCATGGAATCGATCCTCTCCTATACTGGCATCATCGACCCGACGACCGGGAGGGGTTTCGGCCGGGTCGTCGAGACTCGCGGCAAAGGGAGTGCGCTATATTCGATTACCGAACGCTGGGATGCCTCTGCCATGGCCTCGTTGGGTGTCAGGACGGGAAAGGATGTCGCCGACAACGCGCATGCAACCGCCGAACTGAGCCTCTCCTACGACCTGAAGCTCCCCACGTTTTATTCTTTCACGGTCGGCCCCGAGTACAGCTTCGAGCGGTTCGATCACAACCAGAGCGGATTCACATTGGGGAACGGTGGTTATTACAGCCCACAAAGCCTCCACAGGATCGGCATCGGGCTGAACTTCCTCAGCCTCGAAGCACGGGACCTTGTGGTTCGCGGCAGCGTGTCCCCCGGCTGGCAGCATAGCCGGGAAGAGGGGGTTCCCGTCCTTCCCTTGAGCGAGCGCAGCAGACGCACGGCCACGGCAAGGAAGGGTAGCCCCGATTTCGACAGCGAGATCGACGCCGTTTATCGGTTGACCGATCATTGGTCATTGGGTGGGCTTGCACATGTCGAACGGAGTCCGCAGTTCAACGAGTTGTTCACGGGCATTTCGTTGAGGTTCAGCTTCGGCGCGCGCACCTCGCTGACGAGCACCGATATTCCGGCGTTTCCCATTCAATGAAGGCGCAGGCCGCTTCGGCACGTCGTCGGGGCCAGCCTGATCTCGAGGCGCCAACGACGAGCGCCCCTCGCGGTGGCGGGCGCGCATCGCCGCCCTGCCTCGGGCGTCGGCCGGGGCGCCCACGAAGGGATCCGGGGCCGCCGCTGCCCGGATGCCCTGTCCTATCCCCTCGTGCCCGCGGCCTGTAGCACGAAGTCGGGGACATCGGGAAAGTCATCGAGTGCGTTGTCGCTACGCTTGACGCCCCGCGTGACCGCCCAGCGCGCCAGCCAATTGATCGATTCCCCACCTGTGTACGCGTCGGTGGACGCATAGGCTTCATCCCCGAGGGCAGCATCGAGGGAGATGAACGAGTAACCGCGCTGCTTCATCATCCGGGCAAGCTCCCCGAAGTGATCGGCGTTCAGCGCGTTCGCGTGCAGCAACACGATCTGCTTGATTTCACGCCCGAACAGCGTGACCGAAAGGCCTTCGCTGTAGTCGAACACCCGCTCCGTGTAACGAATGTACGCGGTGGCCAAGCGCCGCATCATTTCTGCGTCGCCGCGCTCGGCCGCCTTGCTGTACGCCGCGGCGAAGACGTAATCATCGTTGTCGACGGTCACGGGAGCAACGCGGTAGCCTCGTCCAGCGAGGAAGCGCTCGACGTCCTGCCGCGTGGCGAGATCCCGTCCTGTATGTAGGTACGGGTGGCGGAAGTAGCGTAAACGCATTCCCTTCCGCCGCAGCAGCTTGGCCGTTACCGCCTCGCCGCGGACGACGTCTGCCTCGAAGGCCGCAGGGGACGTCGCGTGCAGGTCCGTGTGCGCGAAGGTGTGGTTGCCGAGCTCGAGCCCCGCATCGAGCCACATTTGCAGGAGGGACATACCCCTTTGATCCGGCTGCCCGCGGCGGTCATGTCGGAATGCGTAGAGCCCGTATTCGTTGACGAAGCCGCTCGCGGGGACCTTCCAGGCCGATATCTTGGCGAGCAGCCTTCGTGTCAGGGTCGTGCGTCCAGCGGCATCAATCGAGGTTACGGAAATCACGGGCAGGTCGTCAAAGGTCACCGCTGCTTCGCGAGGCGGGATCCCCGAGGGTTCGGCTGACTGGCTGACGTCCCATGTTGCGTGGCCGAGGGTGAGCGCGCAGAGGCAGACTGCGGCGGCCGCCCACCCTGCTGCGCGCCGCTGGCCGGCGCGTCTAGGGTCGAAGCGGCGCGCGGACGCGCTGAGGCGATCGCCACGAGGCTCCCAAGCCTGTACCGCGGCGGTCCGAAGAGAACGCAGCCGGAGCTCGACACCGCCGAGCCCGTCTTCCAGTGCGGCCCGCCAACCGATGAATACGTGGAAGGTGTAACTCAGCGCCGCGGCGTAGCAAGCGAAGAAGAGAAACGCCAGCCATTCGCCGGCGGCGTAACGTATCTTCGCCTCGGCGGCTGCGAAGAGCAACAGGCCGAACTGGGCGGCAATGTGGACAGGGGCCGCGGCCGTCCTTCCCTGAAGCTTGGGTGTCCGTTGGAAGGGTATCTTCCGGCCGCTCCACAGCTGCCGCAGGGAATTGATCGCGCCGGCGAGGTTGATGGGCAGCAGCATCGCGTTCAGCGCCATGGCGCGGAACAGCTGCAGTGCCCGACTGCCGTTGTGCACGAGATCGCGCTGGAACACGAACAGGTAGGCGAGCAAGGCGGGCAGCGCCGTAGCGGACCAGGCCGTGTCGAAGGGATGGAGCATCAGCACCACGACGCTCACGCTGCCGAGCGGCGCGCTCAGGATGTACTGCGTGCGGATGAGCGTTTCGGATAGGCGCTGCAACGAGGGCCGGGCCCAGAAATAGCGGAACACGTTGGGAACTATGAGCACCCCGCCCGTTGCCCAACGCCGGCGTTGGATCAACAGGGCGCCGAAATCTGCGGGCGTCGCGCTATAGGCGAGGCGCTCCGGATAGTTGTAGAGCGTCCAGCCTTTCCGGATCAGGTCCACCGTCGTGTCCGTGTCTTCGTTGAGGGTGCGATCGCGGACGTATACGAGAACGGGATGACCGCGTTCCGTCACCGTGTGAACGATATCGTCCAGCGCCCCGCGGCGTACGAGGGCGCTGGCACCGACCCACGACCCGGCCCCGAACAACGTCGCGCCCTGGTGGGACATCAGCTGCACGTCGGTCGTGGCCCCGGCTACCCGTTCGACCATGCTTGCGGCGCCGGGCACGGACGCATACGGCGTCTGCACGACGGCGACCCGCTCGTTGCCCGGTCGGCTCATGAAATGGATGAGGCGCGACGAATATTCGGGAAGGATCAGGCTGTCCGCGTCGAGCACGATGAGGAAGTCGGCGTTCGGTATCCGAAGCGTGCCCTGCGCGTCCTCCGTCTGTACGAGCAGTAGCCCGTCCGGCGATGCGACTTCCCGGAAGCTCTTTCCCATGAGCGCGATGTAGCTGTTCAAGTTCATCGCCTTGTTGGCCTCATGGGAGAGGTTCACGTAGCGCTTGCGCTCGAAGCTCGTGATCTCCGCCTTGAACAGCGCCGCCAGGCGGCGATACTCCGCCAGGACATCTATCGGCTTGGAACTCTTCAGCAGCTCGACGGCCCGCCTGCGGTGTGACTGCGCCGGCGCTCGCAGTATCTGTTCGACGAACAGGGCATCGTTGTGGTCGGTGATGGCCGTATCGTCCGCCAGTCGGTCCAGCCAGGCCGCTGCCCCCCACAGCAATCTCGCCAACCGCCGGCTCTCCCGACGCGCTTCGACCGGCGCACGCGCTTGTCGCTGCACGAAGTCGGCAAGGGCCTGCTCGAACTTGCGGCACGGCTCGCCCACGAGGCTGCTGATCTCGCGCGGCAGATTACGCATGGAGGCGAGCTTGGCGGCGTCCTCCCGATCCCGCGGGGCGGGCGGGTCGTCGATGAGCAGCACGACTCTGCGGTTGGGAGATTGCTGTAGCACGGCAGAGAGCAGCGTCTGCCGTACGACGCACCGTTCCTCCTTGTAGGAAGGGACCAGGATCGTCAGATTCGGCGAATCCTGGCGATGGATGCGGCTCAAGGCCGACGCCGGTATCGCGCGATGCGTCGCGAAGCGCCTCAGGTATCCCAACCGCGTGAGCTGGTAGACGAGGCCGGAGAACAGGAAGAAGGCGATCAGCCCCTTCCCGATGACTAATTCGGCTGCCTTCGTCCATGCGGCTCTCTCGACAAGCCCGGTCACGCCAATGCCGCCTTCGACGGTGAAGGCAAGGATCGCGATCAACGTGCCGGCGATCGCGATGTAACTGATGCGCATCTCGTTCCGGAAAGCGGTTCTCCCTTCCCGGTCGAGCGCGGCCGGATGGTCCCATTTGGACAGAAACCGTCGATTCATGTCGAACCTCGACAACTGGTGACCCACGCGACGCCTGTCTAGGGCGCGCAGTGTTGGAAGGATTTGAGCCTATGCCCGGCAGCGCAGCGCGTTCGCTGGCGCGCAGAGCCGGAACACAGGCCGAATTGGATCGACGAGTACGAAAGACAGTGTCGCCAGCATCATCCCGCCCGGGCAGAGGATGGCCAGTTAGTAGTATGTGGTCCTTCCCATATTCCAAAACAATGCGCCTCCCGGAGATCCCTGGAGTACGGGTGCTGATCGCGTCCTCCCGAGCCGGGCCCGTCTCACTCCGTCGCGTGCGGCATTCCTCGTCTCCGGAGGGCCACGCGTGCGAGCTACGCGTGCAGGTTGGCGTGAAGACTTTCCGCGAGCAATACCACCGAGAGGCGAGGACGGGGTCCAGGAAGGAGGTGACCTCGGCGAGATGGGATCCCTTGCCAAGGCATATGCTATCCGGGGGTTACGTAGGTGCAGTGTCTGAGGAGTGAGGTAGAGTCCGATCCTCCGGAACATGAGGGCTACAAGCGGTGAAGCGGCTCACCGGCACCTGCGTGTGGTAGGCCGAGCCCCAACAAGCCATCAAATGTGATCATGAAGGACGGTGACCGTCACCGTCCCGTCACAGTTTCGTTTTCATCCGGCAATCCCGCTCTGCG